>RCNG010000082.1_pt1 | contig 34936 bp, 33 predicted proteins | sample 2041371 | NCBI WGS metagenome assembly RCNG01 (sample SAMN09708227, study PRJNA481090) | Marine sediment metagenome, whole genome shotgun sequencing project. | biome: marine sediment; feature: ocean; material: sediment; isolation source: Sewage treatment plant 1 marine sediment (STP1) ... | reverse complement strand
TCAGTGGTTTGCCCAATTCCACCAGCGGAAAATCCTCGGTGATCGGCACGGTGGCCGGATCGCCATAAACCGTGGCCGAGGAACTGAACACCAGGTTGAAGCACCCGTGCTTCTGCATCGCCTTCAACAGCTCGACCGTGCCGACGATGTTGTTCTCGTAGTAGCGCAGGGGAATCTCGCCGCTTTCACCCACGGCCTTGAGCCCCGCGAAGTGGATCACGGCATCGAAGCGGCCCGCGGCGAAGACCTGGTCCAGGGCCGGACCGTCGCAGATGTCGACCTCGTGAAAGGTGAGTTCCCGTCCCGCCAGTTCCTGCACCCTCTGAAGGCTTTCTTCACAGGAATTGTCCAGGTTGTCGACGACCACCACCTCGAAACCGGCGTTCAACAGCTCGAGGCAGGTATGGCTGCCGATGTAACCGGCTCCCCCGGTCACCAGAATCGTTTGCGGCATGGACGAATCTCCCCGGATTGATGGTTCGGTTGATTCATAACCGCAAGCACCTGATTTCGCAACATCTGGGGCGCCCGAAAAACCGCCGAGGCTAAGCCCGGCCCACCGCGTAGGCCGACAGCGCCGCCATGTTGACGATCTCCGTTACCGTCGACTGGGTCGACACCACGTTGATCGGTTGCTTCAGTCCGATCAGCAGGGGCCCGATGACTTCCCGCTGGCCCAGGTAACCCACCAGCTTGTAAGCGATGTTGCCGCTCTGCATGTCCGGAAAGACCAGGACATTCGCCTGCCCTTTGACTTGGCAGTCCGGTACGGACTTTTCACATTCGCCCGGCAGGATGGCCACGTCGGCGTGCATTTCCCCGTCCACCTTCAGGTCGGGATGCTCCGCGTTGAGGATGCGGACGGCCTCGCGGACCTTCCGGCTTTCGGGACGGTCGTTGTCCCCGAAGTTGGAAAACGACAGCATGCCCACCACCGGATCGAGATTGAAATGGCGGGCGACGGATGCCGCCATCAGGGCGATCTCGGCCAGCAGCCGGCTGTCGGGATTGAAGTTCACCGTGGTGTCGGCGAAGATGTAGACCTTGTCTTCCACCAGCAGCACGTGCATGCCGACTACCCGGCTGACGCCCAGGCGCATCTCGGCCAGGGTCAGAATCCAGCGCAGCGAGTCCACGTACGACCGATTCGCGCCGCAGACCATGCCTTCGGCTTCGCCCGATCGCAGCATCATCACGCCGTGATGGATGGGACGCTGCACCATGCGCCAGGCCTTGCGGTAGTTGTATCCCTTGCGCGCCCGCTCCTGGAAAAGCATCTGCGCCATCGATTCCAGGTTGGGGCAGCTGGCGGGATTCTTGAGGGTCACCCCTTTGAGGTTGAACCCGATCTCCTCCGCCTTGGCCCGGATTTTCTCCTGGTCACCCAGCAGAATGGGCCGGCAGTAGCCTTCGTCCATGGCGATGCGGCAGGCTTCCAGCACGCGATCGTTCTCCCCTTCGGCAAAAACGATTTTCCGTGGCTGGGCCTTGGCCTTGGAGCGGATGGTGTGCATGACCATCAGGCTCTTGTTGTGCTTCTGCTCGAGAGATTCCCGGTAGGCATCCCAGTCGGTGATCGGATCCCGCGCTACCCCGGTATCACATCCGGCCTTGGCCACCGCCGACGCCACCACGGCCAGCACCCGGCTGTCGAAGGGTTTGGGAATGATGTACTCCGGCCCGAACTCGAAATGTTCCCCGCCATAGGCGGCAGCGACCTCGGCGGGCACCGAACGACGAGTCAGTTCGGCCAAGGCGTCGGCCGCGGCGATCTTCATCTCCTCGTTGATGGCCCGGGCCTTGATGTCCAGAGCGCCGCGGAAGATGAACGGGAACCCCAGCACATTGTTGACCTGGTTGGGGAAGTCGCTGCGGCCGGTGGCCATGATGACGTCGGGGCGGGCTTCCCGGGCGTCCTCGTAGGTGATTTCCGGATCGGGATTGGCCATGGCGAAAACGATGGGCTTGTCGGCCATCGACCGGACCATGTCCTTGCTCACCAGACCGGCCACCGAGCACCCCAGGAACAGGTCGGCGCCCTCCATGGCCTCGGCCAGAGTGCGCTTGTGGGTGTCGTTGGCGAAGTACTCCTTGTACTCGTTCATTCCCTCGGTGCGTCCCCGGTAACAGACCCCCTTGCTGTCGGCGAGCAGGAAATTTTCCCGGGGCACCCCCATCGACTCGATGAGCTTGGCACAGGCGATGGCAGCCGCCCCCGCGCCCGAGACCACCACCTTCATCTTGGCCAGTTCCTTGCCCTGCAGCTGGGCCGCGTTGATCAGGCCGGCCGCTGCGATGATGGCCGTACCGTGCTGGTCGTCGTGGAACACCGGGATGTTCATGGTCTCCCGCAGCCGCCGCTCGACCTCGAAGCACTCGGGGGCCTTGATGTCCTCGAGGTTGATGCCGCCCACGGTCGGCTCCAGCAGCTGGCAGAACTTGACGATCTCATCGACCTCTTCGGTGTCTATCTCGATGTCGAACACATCCACGTGGCCGAAGCGTTTGAACAGGACGCCTTTGCCTTCCATGACCGGTTTGCCGGCCAGGGCACCGATGTTGCCCAGACCGAGAACGGCGCTGCCGTTGGAGACCACCGCCACCAGGTTGCCCTTGTTGGTATAGAGGTAGGCGTCGGATGGATTGGCTTCGATGGCCTTGCAGGGAATGGCCACCCCGGGCGAGTAGGCCAGCGAAAGGTCACGTGCGGTCAGGCAGGGTTTGGTGGGGACGACTTCCGTCTTTCCCGGGCGGCCTTTGCGGTGATAATCCAGCGCGTCCTGATCCCTGAAAGCCATGACATCGATCCTTTCATTCGAACCCGATAAGGCATATCCTCCACATGGCAAGTGTCGGACAGCGGGCGGGGAAAGTCCAGTTTTACAAAATCTGGATAACCCACTATTACGGAGTGAGTTATGGATCAGGTACTGAATATTTTGGCCAGCTTGAAAACCGCGATATGGACCGCGGCCCTGGTCGTCGGGGTCATCGTGATCCTGGGAATCCTGAACCGCTACCTGCAACGCAACTCGGCGGAGATGACCGGGCGCCGCTTCCGCAACCAGCTGATCATGACCGGCGCCCTTTTCATCGGACTGCTCACCATTATTCTGGGACTGCCCATCGAGACAACCACCCGCGGCCAGTTGCTGACCCTGATCGGGATCATCCTCTCCATAGGCATCTCCTTGAGTTCGTCCACCATCCTGAGCAACGCCATGGCCGGCATCATGCTCAAAACCGTGCGGAATTTCCATTCGGGGGATTTCGTGACCGTCGAGGATTATTTCGGGCGCGTCACCGAACGCGGCCTTTTCCACACCGAGATCCAGACCCCGGACCGCGACCTCGTCACCCTGCCCAACATTTACCTGGCCTCTAATCCCGTGACAGTGATCCGTTCGTCCGGAACCATAGTCAGCGCCACCGTCTCGTTGGGTTACGACCTTCCCCAGACCACGATCAAGAAGCTGCTGCTCCAGGCCGCCGAGAGCATCGAACTGCAGGACCCCTTCGTCCAGGTGCTGGAGCTAGGGGATTTTTCCGTCCTGTACCGGGTGGCCGGCCTCCTGCAGGAACCCAAAAAGCTCCTGGCCTTCCGGTCCCGCCTGCGGTCGGCCATCCTGGAAACCATGCACCAGGGCGGCGTGGAAATCGTATCCCCCCATTTCCGGAATATCCGCCAATTCGAACCCCAAAAAGCCTTCATTCCGGCACCGGTCCGCACCCCGAAGGAAAAGACGACTGATGCCGCCCCGGTCGACGTGGTGTTCGACAAGGCCGAGGTCGCCGAATCCCTGACCGCCCTCAAAAAGGAGCGGGAGGAAGTGGACGGACTGCTGAAGGAAGCCCGTCAGGCCGGCAAGGATGCCAAGGAGGAGGAGGAGAAACAGCAGGCGGACCAACAGGTGGCCGAACTCGAAGCCAGGAAAGAAAAACTCGTCGCCGACATCAACGAGACCCAGGAGAAGGGCAAGGAACAGGACACCTGATCGATCGGCCGCCCCGCTCTTCAATATCCCGATCGCGCCCACGCCACCAGCAGGCTCCGGTCCTCATCCGCCAGATCCGCCTCCGGATGCCCCCACACGTAGCTGCGCAGGGGCATGGTCCGGTCTGTCAGCTGCTTTTCGATGTCGCGCAGATACAACCCGCGGGTCTCCAGGTCGAACAAAGGCCACTGGGAAAAGTTCAGGTCGGCACGTCCGGTGTCCACGTGCCGCACCAGCCACCAGGAAATCGGGGCGACGCGGCTATACCAGGGCCAATTCGTTTCGTGGGAATGACAGTCGTAGCAGGCCCGCTTCAGGATATCCTTGACCGCTGCGGGCGCCACCAGATCGGCCTCCACCTCGGGGTTGGTTCGGTGAACGGGAACCAGTTGGATCAGCAGGAACAGCGCCGCCAGGACGGCGGCGCCGATCAGAAACCTGCGGTTCGAGAAAAGATCCAAGACTACCCTGCCAGCTATTTGTCGAATTGTGCGAGGATCTCCCGCGCCTGTTCGCTTTCCGGATCCAGTTCCAAGGCTTTCTTCGCACTGGCGATGGCCCCATCCTTGTCCCCCTTGAAGATCAAGACCTTGCTTTTCATGATGTGGGTGGTCACGTCTTCGGGATCCATCTCCACGCCCAGGTCCAGGACCTGGACGGCGCCATCCATGTCGCCTTGCCCCTGGGCCAGGGCTTCGGCCAAACTGGTCAATACCATCGGACTGAAATCATAGGAACCGGAACCGTAATATTGCTCGCGCAGCTCGCGGTACCGGGCGATGCCGATTTCCACGCCGTTCTCCTCGATGGTGTCGAGCAGGACGTCGTTCAGGGTCCGGGGGTCTTCCAGCCCCCGATGGCAGGTGATGCAACGCACCCGGCCGCCGCCCTCGCCGACCGCCGCCGGCAGCAGTTCGCTGTTGATGGTGCGGGTCATCGCCATCATTCCCCGGGCAGCCTCCTTGTGATCGAGCTCGTCACTGGCCCAATCGATGCTGTCGAATTCTCCGGGCTCCCTCTGGATGTGGCAGAACGTGCATCTTACTCCCAGGGACGTGGAGAAATCACGCATGGTTCCCAACAGCTGGCGCTTACCGATGTCCTGGGGGAAGACTTTCAGATTGGTGAAGGTGTCGGGGATTTCTGCCATGGCCTGGACGGGACACAAAACCAGAAGAAGAGCAATTAGCACCCAACCGGGAACTGAAAAGCGAAGGGACCGATTGATAGTCATGACAGCTCCATCGGGTTGAACGGGTTCGGAATGACTCGATTTCACTATTAGACATGAAAACCGGAATTTCCTTTCCGGTCAAGGCGCCCGAGTGACTCCTCCAAAAAAACCGGGGAAAAAAATCCGAATCATGATAGCCTGAAGGCCTCAGTGACCCCGGTCTACCTGACTTTAATGGAGGAAACTCATGACCGAATTTAATCGGCACCGCGTTTGGGGAGGAACCCTGCTTGTCGCCGCCCTGGTCCTTGCCCTGTCGGCTTCGGCCGGGCTGGCCCAGACCGACCCCCAGAACGCTCCCCAGGTCGAGGACAACGACCAGCAGGAGGTGGCCCAAACGACGCCTCCCCCGCCGCCGCCTCAAGCCAAACCCAAACAAGATGCCGGCCCCTTCGCCAAAGGCAAGGTCAGGGTCGGTTTTTTTGGCGGTGCGGGTAACACCTGGGGCCAGACCTATCTGATTCTTGGCGGTGGCATCGGCTATTTCCTGATGAACGGGTTCGAAGTCGGATTCGATGCCGAAGGTTGGCTCCTGCAGTCCCCGACCTTCTGGAAACTGACCCCCCAGGTCCGCTACGTGGTGTGGCAGATGAACCCCGTCCGGCCCTATGTGGGCGCATTCTGGCGTAAGACACTGGTCAGTAGCGGCATCGAGGACTACACCTCCTGGGGCGGCCGCGCCGGCATCGCCTACCGCAAGGGCGGCAGCTACCTCGCCGTGGGCGCCGTGTACGAGAAGTTCAACGACTACACCGGATTCGGGGACGACTACGTGATCTATCCCGAAATCGCTTTCTGGATCTCTTTCTAGCCGGCAACACGGAAAGGCCGCCATGCCTGGGGATCTTCGCAACGCCGCCATCCGGGTCCTGATGATGCCCCGGGACACCAACCATCACGGCACCATTTTCGGGGGCGTGATCCTCAGCTATATCGATCAGGCCGGAGCGGTGGGTGCAATCCGACGCGGCTGCCGCCAGGTGGTCACCGTGGCCATGGACCAGGTCGTCTTTCACCAGCCTGTGCAGGTGGGCGACCTGGTCAGCTTCTACGCCGACGTCGTCAAGGTGGGCCGTACCTCGCTCGAGGTGCTGGTCACCGTGGAAGCCACCCGGCGGACCGACGGTGAAGTGGTCGCCGTGACCCAGGCCGAAGTCACCTACGTCAATGTGGATACCGCCGGCAAACCCGTTCCTGTTCCCGCATCCGACTGATACCCCTCTGTTTCGGGGTGAAGTTCCCCCATTTGCAACAAATCCCATCCCTGCTGTAGGTTTTGAAAACTCATAGTTAATTAGTAGCAATTAGTTGCAAACAATAAGGTTATCTATAGTTTTTTTCGTTTTTCCCTTGCGTTTTCCCTACCCTGGACGAAAATTAACTTAGTTAACATTCAACGAGGTTAAATATGGATCAATTGGACAAAACCCTCAGCGAAAACATCAGGATCATGGCCCAGGTCGTCGCTGACATCTGCCAGCGCAACACCCGTAAAATGGCCAGCCCCATCCACCTGACCGCCAACCAGTTCACGATCCTGAGAGTCCTGGCCTGCGAGGGCGAATATCAGACCGGCGACCTGGCCCGGCTGCTGGACATCAGCAGCGCCGCCATCAGCAAGAACATCACCCGACTGGTGAAACTCGGGTTGGTTTCCCGTAAAGCGAAACCCGAGGATCGCCGCAGCCTGGATATCGTTCTGCTCAAGAACGGGCGGAACATCGTCCGGGAATTCGACCGGATCCTCGCCGAAAAACAGAAACACGTGATGGACAGGCTCTCCCACCAGGAAAAGGAGGCCCTGCTCTCCCTGGTGCAGAAGGTCATCAACTACACCGTCGCCGAGGAACAGGACATGGACCTGATCTGCCTGCAGTGCGGAGGCAACTGCGGGGACAACTGCGTGATCGAATCCTGCAGCGGCCTGTGCGCCCTGCAGGATAAAAAATAGCCCCAGGCCAATCCGCCGGGGCGAAACATGGGTGTTCGGACACACGGGTCCGGACAAGGAGATCCTAGGAGGACAACATCATGGTCAGCCGTCGGGATTTTTTCAAAATCACCGGAACGGCCGCGGGCACCGCGGCCCTGACCGCGGTCGGGGCCGAGGCCTCGGGACCGCCGCACGATCTCGATCCGGACAGGTTCGGGGTATTGACGGACACCACCCTGTGCATCGGCTGCCGCCGCTGTGAATGGGCCTGCGCCGAGCAGAACGACCTTCCCCACGGCAGCTTGGATTCCTTTGGCGACACCAGCGTGTTCGAGGAAATGCGCCGTCCCCACCGCGACGCCTACACCGTGGTGAACCGGTACTCGCCACCCGCGGGTTCGGACAAGCCCCTGGACGTCAAGGTGCAGTGCCTGCACTGCGAGCACCCGGCCTGCGTTTCGGCCTGCATCGTGGCCGCGCTGGAAAAATCGCCCCAGGGCCCGGTGATCTACGATCCCTGGAAATGCATCGGCTGCCGGTACTGCATGATCGCCTGCCCATTCCAGATTCCGGCCTATGAATACGATGATCCGCTGACGCCCAAGGTCATGAAGTGCACGATGTGCGCCGAGCGGACCCTGGAGGAGGGCCGTCCCCCGGCCTGCGTGGAGATGTGCCCCCCCGAAGCCCTGGTTTTCGGCCGCCGGTCCGAACTGTTGGAACTAGCACACAACCGGATGGCGGAAAACCCCGGACGCTATCACCCCGAAGTCATCGGTGAGCACATTGCCGGCGGCACCTCGTGGCTGATGCTCTCGGACCGCCCGCCCACCGAGATCGGCATCCCCGACCTGCCGGACGAAAGCCCGGCCGTCATCACCGAAACCATCCAGCATGGGATCTTCAAGGGTTTTTCCGGTCCCCTGATGCTGTTCGGGGTGCTGGGCATCCTGATGAAATCGTCCAGCGACAGGCGCAAGGAAAAGGAGGAAGACGATGTCTGAATCCCTGCACCGAGGCGGCGCCGCCGTCCTCAACGGGCCGACCGATACCACACCCCCGGCAACGGCCGACGCGGGTAAAAACGGTGGCCATGATCATCATGAAGCCTTGCCCCTGGCAGGTCGGTCGGCAGTTCCCTTCTGGACTCCCGGGGTGGTAGTCGTGGCGGTCCTGGCCGCCTGCGGGCTGGCAGTTCTCGCCGCCCGGCTCGTCTTCGGGCTCGAGGCGGTGACCAACTTCGACGACCAGTTCCCCTGGGGGATCTGGATCGGTATCGATGTGGCCTCCGGCGTGGCCCTGGCCGCCGGCGGTTTCACCATGGCCTTCATCGCCCACGTCCTGAACAACGAACGATACCACGTCCTGGTCCGGCCGGCCCTGCTCACCGCGGCCATCGGCTACACGTTCGTCGGACTCGGGGTGGCCATCGACCTGGGCCGTTACTACAGCATCTGGCACGTGATGATGCCCTCGATGTGGCAGGGCAACAGCGTCCTGTTCGAGGTCGGCATGTGCGTCATGATCTATCTGACGGTGCTTTATATCGAGTTTCTGCCCATCGTGTGCGAGCGGTTCATCGGCCGGGTGAACCTGCCGGGCGTGCTCGGCAAACTGAACGGCTTCATCGACGGCCTGCTGCGATTCCTGGACCGGACCCTGGGCAGGTTCATGAGCTTCTTTATCATCACCGGCGTGGTGTTGTCCTGCGCCCACCAGTCCTCGCTGGGTTCCCTGATGGCCATCGCTCCCAGCAAACTGTACCCCCTGTGGCACACCCCGGTGCTGCCGCTCCTGTTTCTGCTTTCGGCCTTTTCGGTGGGGCTGTCCATGGCCATATTCGAATCGATTCTCGCCTCGCGGTCCTTCAAGCGGCCGATCGAAATGCACGTGCTCAGTCCGCTTGCACGGATGATCCCCCTGCTACTGGTCCTCTATTTCGCGGCCAAGGTCATCGACCTGATCAACCGCGACGCCTGGCCGCTGCTGTTCCAGGCCAACGTGCGCGCGGTCATGTTCTGGATCGAGTTGGGCGTGGGCGTGATTCTCCCGACCTTCCTGTTCCTCAGCCATCGCCTTCGAAGACGGCCCGGTTGGCTGTTCGCCTCGGCAGCCATGGTCGTATTCGGGGTGGTGCTCAACCGGTTCAATGTCTTCGTCACCGGCTACACCCCGCCTTACGCCACCGAGAGGTACTTTCCCGCCTGGACGGAGGTCATGCTCACCGTGGGCATGATCTCGCTCATGGTGCTGCTCTACCGGATCTGGGTGTTTGTCTTCCCCGTCCTTCCCGCCGAGGAGGAGGTCGAACATGCGTAACGTATCATTAATTCCGATGATGGCTCTCGGACTGCTCATGACGGCCATCGCCACCGGAGGCCTCGCCCAGATCGTGGACCCCACTCACCCGGAGGACCACAGGGACACCCACAAACCCGACCGGGTCAAAGCTTGCGGGAGCTGCCACACCTGCCAGACTCCTACTTCCGACAACCCATGTCTGGTGGATTGTCCCCGCCACGGTGGCCATTTCTATGGCGAGCACCAGGCGGACGAAGGGCCCGAGATCGTCATCATCGACCAGCTGGCGGACCTCTACCGCCCGGTGGTTTTTGCCCACCGCCTCCATGCGGACATGTCCTACATGAGCGGGGGGTGCGAGAACTGTCATCATTACTCGGAGCAGTCCGGGACCATTCCCCCCTGCCGCGAGTGTCACGACGAGACCAAGGGTCCGGTCAGCCTGAACCAGCCGGCCCTCAAGGGTGCCTATCACCGGCAATGCATGAACTGTCACATGGACTGGAGTCACGAAAGTGCCTGTGGGTTCTGTCATGAACAGGTTCACGAAGGCATGGGTTCGGCGGTGGCCGACACCACCGACATCGTGGGGATTCCCCATCCCAAGATCGAGGCGGTTCCATCCTACACCTACGAGACGAGCTATGACCAGGGGGCCATGGTCACCTTCCATCACGACCAGCACGTGGACATGTTCGGGCTCAATTGCGTGGACTGCCACCGGGGTGACAGCTGCGGCCGTTGCCATGATCCCGGCAAGGCTCAGCAGCAGAGGCTGGATCACGTCACCACCTGCTGCGCCTGCCACGGGGAACGGGACTGCGACTTCTGCCATTCCCCGTTCGCCCAGCCCCAGTTCGAGCACACCCGGACCGCGGGATGGTCCCTGAAACCCTACCACACCGATGTCGCCTGCAACACCTGCCACGGGTCGCCCCAAGATTTCCGGACCCCTTCTGACAGATGCGCGTCATGCCACATCCACTGGGCGGCCGGTGCCTTCGATCACAGTGTCACTGGGCTGACCCTTAGCGAAGATCACCTGGATCTGGATTGCAGCGACTGTCACCTGGATATGAATTTCAGCAACCGACCGGGCTGTGAAGACTGCCACGATGAACCCCTGTCCCCCCAAAGATTGCCAGGGACCAGGATGTAGGGACCAAGCGAAAGGGGCGGCCGACCGGCCGCCCCTTTTTCCTGATGGATATTATGCTAGTCGGAAATGCCCGGACCGAAGCTGGCGTGCCGGGTCCAAGTGCGCCCGTCGTCGTGGCATTGGTCGCAGGTGGAATGCGAGCCCACACCCCCCACATGGCAGTCCCTGCAATCGCCCTCCGCATGGACCTCGTCGAGCACCACCCCGGTGACCCCGTGGTTGAAATGCTTTTCGTCCCAGCCCTCGAAATGGCAGGTCACACAACGAGGGTCGTTGGCCGTGTATTTCCCGCGCGTGTGATGGCAGTCGTTGCACTGCAGGACCTTGTGGTAGGGCTGCAATTCCCAGCCGACCTCGGCGTGGTCGAACAGGTCACGGGAATTGCGGCCGTGACACTGCTCGCAACCCTGGTCCTCCTCATGGCACTGATAGCATGTATCATGAAGATCGATATCGCTGATCAGCCCCAGCGGATGGGACTCGATACCGTGGACATGGCAACTGCTGCAGGTTTCGTCCCGGTGGCAGACGCTGCAATCCCGGTCGTAGAGATTCACGTGATTGCTGTGGTGGAACGGCACCTTGTCGCCGTCGTCGTAATCGGTTTCGAAAATGATCAAATCCTTGACGGCCAGGGCCGGCTGATGGGCGGCATGGGGCAGGCTCGCCATCTCGGCGTCGGTCATCCCCCCCACCTTCTTGCGGTGGCAGAATTCGCAGTGGGTTTCGTTGTCCCATTCGGTATGACAGCTCAGGCATTGGCGATGATAAGCCGCCTTCAGGCCAGGTTCGACCTTGCCGTGCATGCTTTCCGGAAGGTGACATTCCTTGCAGGCGGGGTGGCCGGCCGAGGGGGGCATGAAGTGGTGGCATTCCACACATCCCTTGGACATCGCGCTCATCTGGGCATGGATTTCGTGATTGAAATAGACGGGATCGTAGACCTTCTCCATTTCATCCATGACCATGATCTTCTGGCCCGGTAGCCCCCCGTGGCCTAGCGCCCCCTGCGACCGCTGGCAGAATTGTTTGCTGAGGCACAGATCATCCCTGGTGGGAAATTCACAGGTGTGGCAAAGAGTACAAACCGTATTCTCACCGGAGGTGGGGACGTAGTCCTCGTAGGCATGAGTCGGCGAACCGCAGGCCAAGAGGCCAACCCCGATCATCAAGCCTAGGACCCACCGTTTTGGTGAACGGACAAGCTCCGGGTTGCTGAAAATTCGCATGTCTAATCCTTTCGGGGCGGCTTCTTGTGACCTTTTTTCGGGGATTCGAGGGTTTTCGTGAATATCACGAACAACACGAAGTAGAGAAGGACCACCATGTATTCCAGGCCTTTGGTGGCAAAAATATCGACGAATGTATATTCATCCATGACTTCACCTTTCGGTGGGAGTGGCCCAGTCCGCAGGCCCCTCCGTTGCGAAATCCTAGTGGTCCATATCCCGCGCCCAGGCGGGAGGATCACCCAGCACTGGCATCCGGTTGACGATCCAGCGCAAGGCCCAGATCTCCAGGCAAATGATGGTCGCGGTGACCCAGTATTCCGCCCAGTGGGGAATGTAGGGGGTTTCCGCGAACCAGTTGAAGGCGATGACCGAGATATTGATCCGGTTCAGGATGACTCCGACCAGGGTCAAAGAGGCGGCCACCTTGACCAGTTTCACGTTTTCCGTTTGGACCGCCCGATAGAACAGATTGAGAGGCACCAGCACGAAACCGATGACTTCGACCAGGAACCAGGCGCCCCACCCCGTCAGCAGCAGACCCCACTGCTGGCCATGGATCACTACCAGCACCTTCAGGAAGAAATAGACGAACATGGCCCCGGCGCAGATCTTGCCCAGCCCGATCGTGATGTCGTCGTGGCGATGGTGCAGATCCTTGCCCACCCGGGAGGCGAAGACCTTGTGGCTGATGGAACCTTCGACAATCACCATGGACAGCCCGGCAAATACGCTGGAGACCAGGAAAAGCACCGGAATAAATTCGGTATACCACAGGGGATGGATCTTGCTTTCCGCCATCAGGAACAAGGCGCCCAGCCCCGACTGGTGCAGGGTCGACAGGGTGATCCCGAATATCACCGAAGCGATGGTCAGGCCCCCGACGATTTTCCGCAGCCTCTTCATGCCCAGCCATTCGGCCACCGCGGGTGAAAACTCGATGAATTCCGCCGCCATGTAGAGCATGAAGTGCCAGGCCACCAGGAACAGCACCGAACTGACCCCGAAGTTGTTGCCGATGATGGGATTGATGATGTTCCAGGGGCGGCCCAGATCCAGCATCAGGGCCCCCGCGTAAAACAGGTAGGCCAGGAAGCCGTTCAGGACCACCGATCTGACGATGACGTGATAGCGCTGGCGCCCGAGAATGTAGACGATGAAGGTCATCACGTAGGCCCCACCCGCCAAGGCCACGCCGGTGACGACATCGAACCCGATCCAGATGCCCCAGGGGTTATCCTGGTCCAGGTTGGTGATGGCGCCGATACCATAGATGAAGCGGATCGCGATCAGGACCAATCCGACCGCCACGATGATCGATGAAATCACGTTGAAGGGAGTGAGCAGCTTCCCCTTGGGCTTCAGTTCGCCCAGCATGAAACTCAGAAAATCCCCCACGCTGCCGATGCGGGGTGGCTCAGGCTCCATGGATTCGACCTCGATAGGGACGACCCGTGGAGCACTGGAAGCCTGGGATTCACTCATGATTCATCTCCAGGGTTGTCGATTTCCGCGATCTGATCTTCTTCTTCCTCTTCGGTCTTGATGTAGCGCATGCCGTTCAGGAACGCCGGCCACAGGAGAAACACTACCGGGACCGCGTAGAGGAATTCCTGAGTCAGGGCGGGGACTGGTTCATGGCTCAGGTCATTCCGGAATCCGATCTCGTCGAAGGGCACGGCGGAGAGATAGATCCAGCTCGTACCCCCCACCTCGTCCTGCCCGTAGATGTGATCCTCGTACCTGTCGGGGTGGTCGGCGACACGGTTCTGGGCGATCCGCACCATTTCCCGGCGGGTGCCGAACTCGAGGGCGTCGACCGGGCACGATTCGACACAGGCCGGAATGCCGCCCTCATCGAGACGTTCATGGCACAGGATGCATTTCTGGATCTTGGGATTCGCGCTGTGGTATTCGAACTTGGGCACCACGAAGGGACACGACACCATGCAGAAACGGCAGCCCATGCACTTGGACGCACGCCAGATGACCGGGCCATCTTCCGTCTTCCACATCGCCTGGGTCAGGCAGGCGGTCGAACAGGCCGCCTGATTGCAGTGCATGCACTGCTTCTTGACAAAAATCTCGCCCGCGTCGGTATCGAAACGGTTGACAACCGTCCACTGGTCAGGGGTCATATCCCGCCTACTGTCAAAGACCGATTTGTCCTTGTTGTCGGGGACGGGCAACCCGTTCTCGGTGGCGCAGGCCACCTCGCAATTACGACAGCCAATGCATCGCGTCGTATCGACGAGGACCGAAACGAATTCTTTACTTTCCAGAGCGGCCTCGGCTTTGCCTGCCGACGCCACGCCTACGGCCGAAGCTCCGGCGAGGCACAGGTTCTTGAGGAAATCCCTTCGTTCCATGAGAAGCCTCTCTAGTCGTCGACGATGATCTCGTCGGGTTTGATCTCCATGGCGATTTCGCCTCGCTTCTTCATGCCGTCGATCAGGACCGTCCGGATCAGGGCGCAGGCATCGACGATTCTTCGGTCCGCCGGACGGTAAAAGACCTTGTGTCCCTCTTTGCGGGCCAATACGAGATGCTTGCCTTTCAGGGCGCTCAAATGGCGGCTGACCGTGGAAAGGGGAGCGCCGAGGATTTCGGCCAGTTCACCAACGCTCAATTCTCTCTTGTCCAGACAAGCCATGATGGCCAGCCTCAAGGGGTTGGCTAGAACTCGGCAATGGGCGGCGTGGATTTCGAAGATTTCAAGGTTCCGGACTTTCATAAGCATGAACATGTGAAAGTTTTCAATCTTTGTCAATAATAAAACAGGATTGCATAATTATTTAACAATCTCTACTTTTTTGATGTGATTTCGGGAGGCCCCGGGCCTCCCGTATGTTATTTTATTTCAATTTATTAGAGAAGTAACCGGGTTCAGTGCAGGTACTTCACGCTGCAACCGTAAGGAGGTGTTTCGGCTGTTTTGATGGTTTTGCCCTCTGCGAGGGTTGCCAAAGCCACGGCCACGTAGTTCGTATCCCCCAGCTTGTCGGCCGAGCGGTTGTCGTCGATGGCCCCGTTGTAGGCGATCGTCCCGTCCGGAGTGATGATGAACATGTGGGGCGTGGTCTTAGCTCCATAGGCCCGGCCCACTTCGCCGGCTTCATCGATCAGCAACGGGAAGGGAATCTTGTATTCCTTGACCGCCTTCGCGTTTCTATCCAAGCCGTGCCCCTGCTTTCCCGGAGCATTGGAATTTATCGCCAGCCAAACCACGCCTTTTTCCTCCACCGCGGCGAAGGTTTCATTCATGGTCTGGTGGTTGGCGTGATGCTTCTTGATGAAGGGGCAGTCCGGGTTGAACCATTCCAGGACGACGGTGAAGCCCTCGTCCAGGTAGGCTTGCAGGGAATGCTCATTTCCTTCCGTGTCATTCAGCGTGAAACCCGGAGCTTCATCGCCGGGGGCCAATGCCGCCCCGGCCATGGTGGCGATGAGTAATACGGAGGAAAGGGACAGGATGGTCAAAGTCGTGCGCAGCATGGCAGCATCTTCCTTTATTTCTAGGGTGTGGCGGCCGCGAAGGGAACCGCCGGGAAATCGACACGGTAAACACGGGTATTCCCGCTTTCTTCTTCAACCGAGATCAACCCCCGCACGGGGCCCACGGTATCTCTTTTGGGGCGGAAGCGAAGGGTGAGGCTTTCGCCCCGGCCGTCGTTCAACAGGTCGACCAGCGGGCCGCAATCCCCCGTCGGCATGAACGTCAGACTCGCGGCTCCGGGATGGCTCAAGTGGAAGGTCGCGCCTTCCCAACCGGTCTCCAAGATCCCGTCGGGCACAAGCGCCGGTAGACGATCGGCTGCCACGGAGGCGATATTCGGCTCGCGGTTCCGAATCCGGTCGCTGACCGGCACGGCCACCGACAGGGACGTCCTGCCGGGAACGCACATGTCCTTGCAGGCCAGCCATTGGACATCGGCCTGGATCGTAACCGACAGCCCGACCGTGGCGTTGGAGGGTGCCCCCAACTTCTGGATCAGCACCAGTTCATCGTGGTAGACATGATCCAGGATGTCTCCGGCCGAAACATACCGTTCCGGGGCAGGCCACTGCAGCCCGCCGGCCACCCAGCCTTCCGGCAGGTCCAGGTCGATGCCGGGAGGGTAGCCTGTGTCGTTGCGGCCGGACCAGTAGAGGTGCCAGCCGTCGGCCAACGCGAACCGCCAGACCAGGGTCACCGACTCGCCAGGTTCCGCTGCCTCGGGAACGATCTGGGCCGTCACCACCACCGGGTTTTCTTCGGTCGGGACCTCTTGGCCACCGGAACAACCGGCACAAAAAAGGGACGGCCCGACCAACAAGACCGCCAGCATGAGCATGTATATAAGTCGGTTCCAGAACATGGCCATCAGGATAGGTTGGGCCCCGGCCTCCCGCCACCCCGTGACCAAATTGTTGCCTGATGACCGGGCCCCGGCTATGCTCCGGAGGTTGAATGGACCTTGTCCCGTTTCCCCTTACCCGAGGAGCCGCCTCATGAGTTCGACGGAATCCGATTCAGGCAATTCGACCCGCAAGAACCAGGGCTGGATCTACATGATTCTCGTCCTCTTGTCCGTGGGTGGGGTGGCGATCATGGAGTATTCCGACGTCTACGGATTCTGGTACTGGATCGTGATGGCGATCCTGTTCGGCGGGGTCAGCATCGGCCTGGCCTGGAAACACGACCAGGACACGCCCGGCGACCAGAGCCACCGCGTCAAAAAACAGGCTCTCCACTGGGGCGCGCTGGTTCTGGCCATCCTGATGGTCTTCTTGATGCACTACGCCGGGCTTTTTAGCGTGTCCTCAACACCCGGGCTTATTGTTCTGCTCCTGCTGGCCTTTACTGCCGTCCTGGCGGGTGTGCATTTCAACTGGCGCATGGCTGTGGTGGGGTTGATCCTGGGCGCCACGTTCGTGGCTGCGGTCGTGGCAGAAGAGTATTTCTGGTATCTGATAGTCGCCGCTTTCGTGACCGCTGTGGCGATCTTCGCGCTGCGGCGCAAGTCGGAGTAGAAAACTAGTCGAACGCCCCTTCGTTCCGGGCCTCGAAATCGGTCAGATCCTTTTCGTGGCCCGGTTCTATATCCACGATGATCGACGGGCTGCCGTCGGCGAACATGACCTTGCGGTAACCCGCCGACACCTCCTCGAGATCGGCCGTATCCTTGCCGATCCTGGCCGTTCCCTCCAGCACGCACACGCAGGTGAAGCCGTCGCCCTTGTTGACCGCGATGGTGGTGCCGGTCAGTTCGATCCGCCCCTCGCTGGTCAGGATCAGCAGATGCTCGCCCGCAAAGTCGGGCCCGGTCTTCACCAGCAGTTCCCCGTTCGTGACGGTGGAGGTGAGCGTCGCATGGTTCCTGTCCGGACCCGTGGTCAGGGTGACGTCCGAATCGCGGATGATCCCAAAGACCATGACGTCGCCCAAGACGAGTTCCAGTTCCGCAGTGGCGGGCACCACGATGCGGGCTTCCGGAACGATCAGTTCGGCGAGACGGTCGACGTCCGCGGCATCCACGGATTGGCCGTTGACCAGGATGGCCCCCGATCCCGTCACCGATTTGAGTTCCCAGGAAGGATCGCCGCCGGTCAGCAACAGAAAGGCCAGAATGGCGGCCAGGACGGGAACTGCTGCGACCCACAGACGGCGGCGGTTTCCGCCCCGGTCCAACGGCACGATGTTGTCGAGGGGTCCGCCATCGTCCCGGACGTCGATTTCACCGGCCATTTCCCCGGAGATGAATTCCGAGCGCAGCCTCTCCCGGAAGGCGTCATCGGGACGCACCTCATCGAGACCACGGAGAGCCTCCTGGAGCCGCCGCTCTTCCGGTGTCAGGTTCATGTCGTTACGCTCGCTCATACCAATCCATCCGGTAACAGTTCACGCAGTTTCAGCAACGCCCGGGAATATCGTTTGCGGATGGCGGGCGCTTCATCGCCGGTGATGCCGCTGATCTCCTCGTGGGTCAGACCCTGCAGGTCATGCAGGACGACCACCAGGCGCATCGCCTCGGGCAATTGGTCGATCGCCTCACCGAGCAATCGGTCCCGGTCCGCTTCCAGGACCCGGTTGTCGGGATCGGCCGATCCGCTGGCCATACCCGCGGCCATCTCAGGCTTGGCGTCCAGCGAGCTGGTCTGCTTGGCCTGACGGCCTTCTCGCGACCGCCACTTTTCGCGGCACAGGTTCGCGGTGATGGTCATCAGCCAGGGGCCGGGATCCCGGGCGGTGTCGAGCTGGTGGGCGGCCCGGTGCACCCGCAGAAAAACCTCCTGGGTGACGTCTTCGGCCGCGGTTCTTTCGCCGAGCAGGCGGAAGGCCAGATTGTAGATCTGGCTGAAGTGATGGTCGAATAGGGCGGCCAGGGCCTGAGGGTCCCTCTGCCGGACTTTTTCCAGTACCGCAGCGCTCAGGGTCGAGCTGGGGCGAGGTCGCAGAGAGCCACCCGGCACACCGTCATCGCGGCGCGGCTTCGTGGAATCGCCCATGCTCACCTCCCAACTCTACTAGTTTGGCGGGCCCCCGAGTGTGACTGCGGTCACCGCGTCGGAATCAGGACTGGCCGCCGGCCACGACCTCGATTTCCCCGAGGTCCAGGGCCTTGAGATCCTCACCAATCACCGCCCAGTCTCCGACGATGACCCAGACCACCTTGTCCGGATCGATGGTGCCCGCGATCACTTCCGCCAGGGCCTCGCCGGTCAGGTCGGTCACCCTTTGCTCGAAGGTCCCCCAATCATCCAAAGGCAGATCATTGAGCAGCAGGCCGCCCAGGCTGCCCGCCACCCCCCCGAAGGTCTGGAACTCCTGGGGAAAACCCATGATCAGGCGGTTCCTGCTGTCGATGATTTCCGTGTCGGACAGGGGCCGCGCACCGCGAATGTCGGACATCTCGCCGATCAGTTCCTCGATGGAGGGCCTGGTCGCGGGAGTCTCCACCGGCGCGGATATCAGGAAAATTCCCCCGTCCCGGAAGCTGACCATCTGGGACCGCACCCCGTAGGTGTATCCCTTGTCCTCGCGTAGATTCAGGTTGATCCGGGAGGCGAACTGGCCGCCGAAGGCCGTATTGGCTACCACGAAGGCCTGGTAGGCCGGATCCTTGCGCGACAGCCCGACGTAACCGCCCACGATATAGCTCTGTTCGGCCCCCGGTTTGTCGATCACGACGACGCGGGGCCCCTCGTAGGCACCGATGTCCGGAACCTCGGGAGCCGGCGACGTGCCCGCGGCCCAGCCCCCGAACGCCTTCTTCACCGCGGTGACTGCCTGGTCCAGATCCAGGTCGCCCACCACCACCACCGCGGCGTTGCCGGGGTGGAAATAGGTGGCGTGGAAATCCGCGAGGTCGTCCCGGGTCAGGGCGGCCAGGGATTCCTTCGTGCCCGACCCCGAAAACGGCTGGGCATAGGGATGGCCTTCTCCAAAGATCCTTTTCTGGAATTCCTTGATGGCCTGCTGCTGGGGCTGCCGCGATTCCTGCTGCTGGCGGCCCAGGTAGTTCTGCCGGACGCGTTCGAACTCCGCCTCCGGGAAGGTGGGTTCCAAAGCGACGGTGCTCATCAGGTCCAGGCCCGGACCCAGCTGGCTTTTCAGGACGTTGAGGGACACCAAGGACCCGTCGAAGAAACTGCCGGTCGTCAACCGGGCGCCGATGGCGTCGACCTTTTCCGATATTTCCAGGGCGTCCAGGGACCCGGCCCCCTCGTCGAGCAGATTCGCGGTCAGAGCGGCCGTCCCGGGCTTGTCGGCCGGATCGGAGGCCCAGCCCCGCATGACGTTGAGCCGGACTTCAACCAGGGGCAGCTCATGCTTTTCGACCAGATAAATTTGGAGCCCGTTGTCCAGGGTGGCGGATTGGATGACCGGCGGCGTGAAGCTCATCTCCCCCGTGCTGCCCGGCAATTCGCCACGATCGACGGCAACCTCCGCTGCCTTCAGCGAACCCTGGGGCACGATGTGCAGCACCGCGCGGCGTTCAAGATCGAGATAACGCTGGGCGTAGTCGTCGATCGATTTTTCGTTGGCCACCCGGTACCGCTCGAGGTCCTGCTTCAGGTAGCCGGGATTCCCGGTGTAGACGTTGTAACGGTTCAACCGGTCGGCCTTGCCACGGAAGCCTCCCACCCGCTGCAGGGCGCGCACGAAGCCCGCCTCATAGCTGGTCCGGGCCAGATCCACTTCCTTCCTGGTCACGCCCTTTTTCAGGACCAAGTTCAACTCGTGATCGATGACTTCCTCCAGTTCCGCCAGGTCATGGCCGGGCGCGGCGGTGGCGGTGATGCTGAACACGCCGCTCAACTCGCGCGAAGACTGGTTGACCCGTACGTCCTGGGCGATCTGCAGGTCGTAGACCAGGGTCTGGTACAGGCGGGAGGTCTTGCCCGACCCGAGGATGGTGGACAGCAGGTCGAATTCCGCATCGCCCGGCTGATACCAGCCCGGGGTATGCCACTGCATGTACAGGCGGGGAAGCTCCACCTCGTCTTCGGCCAGGGCGCGGCGCTCGCCGTCCAGGGAGGGAATCCATCCCGTCAACCGATCCACCGGCCGGCCTGGGGGAATGGTGCCGAAGTACTCCTCGATCCATGTCTTTACCTCGGCGGAATCGAAGTCGCCGGCCACCACCAGCGAGGCGTTGTTGGGCGCGTAGTACAGCTTGAAGAAATCCGACACGTCTTCCTTCGAGGCGGCCGACAGGTCGTCCATGCTTCCGATCACCGTCCAGCGGTAGGGATGTCCTTCGGGGAACATCAACTCCAGCAGCAGCTGGCGGGCCTTGGCGTAGGGTCGGTTCTCACTCTGACGTTTTTCGTTCTTCACCACGTCGCGCTGGTTGTCGAGCTTCTCCTGGGTCATAGCCGGAACCAGATATCCCATGCGGTCGGACTCCAGAAACAGCGCCATCTTCAACTGGTCCGACGGCACGTTCTCCCAGTAGTTCGTGCGGTCCTTGTTCGTCGATCCGTTGACCTGGGCACCGATTTTCTGCAGGGGCAGGAAGTAGTCGGTATCGTGGTTCTCCGAGCCCTGGAACATCATGTGTTCGAACAGATGGGCGAAACCCGTGCGGCCCGGTTTCTCATTCTTGCTGCCCACGTGGTACCACACGTTGACCGAAGCCATGGGAATGTTGTGATCCTCGTGCAGGATGACCTGCAGCCCGTTTTCGAGAGTGTACTTCTCGAACGCGATTTCGGGAACGTCCTGGGCCGTTGCGAAACCGGCCGCAAGGAGAAGGATCGTGCCAAGGGTCCAGATTTTCGGAGCTGACATGGAGGGCCTCCTGGAAAAACCGCGCGGGCATCGAGGGGAAGAAGGAAATGGACAAACATTTCTACGCTGCAACTTAACACACGGTTTCGGAGGCGAGCGAGAAAAAGAGAAATTGGGTGAGATGGGCAGCAGGTGGTGTTTTACACGGGGATATCTGATATGATCTCTGCCCCACAACGCGGAGGATAACCGATGGTCCGCTACACCTTGCTCAGAACCGTGCTCGACCCCATGCTGGCCGTATCCGGCCCCGGCGGCCTGGCCCGCCTCGAGTTCCTGCCCAAGGCCTGGGAGTACCACATCCGCGCCCACGCCATCTCCCGCGAACTCTACCCCGAAGAGAAGAAGATCAAGGAAGTCCCCCGCTTCTTCGAGGAACTTCACACCCAGCTGGCCGAATACTTCGTCGGGCGCCGCAGCGACTTCACCATCGACCTGCATCTGGTGGGGTCCGATTTCCAGGTCAAGGTTTGGACCCAGCTGTTGAAGATCCCCTACGGCAAGCTGCGTTCCTACGGCCAGGTCGCCCGCTCGATGCGCAAGCCCACCGCCTTCCGCGCCGTGGGTCAGGCGGCTGGGCACAATCCCCTGCCCATTCTGGTGCCCTGCCATCGCGTGGTCGGCAAGGGGGGCTCCCTGGTGGGGTTCGCCGGCGGCATCACCACCAAGGCCCGGTTGCTGCGGCTAGAGGGACATACGCTCGACGCTGAACATATCGAGGCACCTCGGCTTTTCTAATATACTGCAAAATCTTTAGTTAAAAGACTTTATGGCTTAATTCCTAGTTTTATGATAGGATTTATATATTGAGTCTGCCGGTCTTCATTCCCGGCGGCTATTCTCCGTGCGAGGGAGGCCCCAATGAAACGCTCCATCCAATCCCTGGTTCTTGTTTTCCTGTTGAGCTTCACCCCTGCCCTGGCCCAGGTCAGTCCGGTGACCATCATAGATCCCATGCCCAACATCACGGCAATCCTCGGCTCGGCCCAGATGGACGGGGATCCCGCGGAAGAAATCGCTCTCGTCTATTCCGACCAGCGGCTAATGATCGTCGATTCCTCCACCGGCGCCGTGGAATTCGACAGCGACCCCTACGGGTGGTCCTACGTCTATCCGCCCGGGTACAACCTGAGTTACAATCCCGACCAGTTGGCCGGACACAACTTCGGCTTCGACGTTTTTGTCGATGAGGACGGTGACGGCATCTTCTGCCTGATGTCCTTGATCAGCACCGGGGTGATCTACGAGCGGCAATTGGCGATCATCTGTGTGACCGAACAGCCCACGTCCGCTCCTGAGGATCTACCCCAGCAGAGATCAGAAATGGACCAGAACTATCCCAATCCCTTCAATCCCACGACCACGATCGACTTTCACCTGGCCTCCGCGGGCAAGACGGTGATGAAGATTTTCGATGTTCGGGGAAATCTGGTCCGGACCCTGCTGAATGAACCCATTCCGGCCGGATCCCATTCGATCGCCTGGGACGGCTCCGACAACTCAGGGCGCCAGGTTGCCAGCGGGACCTATTTCTATCAGCTGGAGACCAACGGCCGGGTGATGACGAAAAAGTCGCTTCTGGTCAAGTAGGACCCGAAACTGCTTGAATTGGGTGGGGTCATGACGTTCTCTTGATCGATCATGACACCACTGGACTGGACCATCACCTTCGGCATGTACGCCCTCATCGTGGGCTCGGTAATCTTCACCAAGCGCTACATGCGCGGCGTGGCCGACTACCTGGCTGCCGGCCGCTCGGCCGGTCGGTACCTGCTGACCATCTCGGCGGGCATCGCCGGACTGGGCGCCATCACCGTCGTGGCCAATCTCGAAATGGGTTACCAGGCGGGCTTCGCCTTGAGCTGGTGGGGCCTGAGCATGGCCCTGGTGCAGATGGTCGTGACCATCAGCGGCTGGGTGAACTACCGCTTCCGCCGCACCCGCGCCCTGACCCTGGCCGAGTTCTTCGAGCGCCGTTACAGCCGCCGGTTCCGCATCTTCGCCGGTTCCGTGGCCTTTGGCGCGGGACTGATCAACTTCGGCATCTTCCCCTCGGTCGGCGCCCGGTTCTTCATCCACTACCTGGGGTTGCCGGAAACCTGGCACCTCGGCCCGTTGGCCCTGCCGGTCTTTCCCTCCCTGATGGCGGTTCTTCTGACCACGGCGGTCTACTTCGTGTTCGTCGGCGGCCAGGTTTCGGTGATGATCACCGACTTCATCCAGGGCGCCTTCGCCAATCTGGTGTTCCTGGTCCTGGCGGTCTACCTGCTGCTTCTGGTGGGCTGGAGCGATGTGGGCGAGGTCCTGTCCCAAACGCCGGTCGGGCATTCCAAGATCAACCCCTTCGACACCGGGTACGTGGCGGACTTCAACTTCACCTATTTCCTGATCGGCGTGGTCGGATTGATGTACGGCGCCATGTCCTGGCAGGGAACACAGGCCTACAACAGCTCCGCCCGCACCGCCCATGAGGGCAAGATGGGCGGCGTGCTCGGCCTGTGGCGCGGACGCTCCCAGGACGTTTTCATGACCCTGGTGCCGATCCTGGTTTTTACCGTCATGCGCCATCCCGACTGGCTCGACTTCGCCACCCGAATCAACACCGATCTGGACACCATCGGCAATGAAGCGGTGCGCAATCAGATGCGCGCCCCTCTGGTGCTGGCCGCACTGTTGCCCGCCGGCCTGCTGGGCGCTTTCGCCGCCCTGATGGTCGGCGCCTTCATCAGCACCCATAACACCTACCTGCATTCGTGGAGCAGCATCTTCATCCAGGACGTGGTGATGCCCTTCCGCCGCACGCCCCTGTCCCCGAAAACCCACCTGCGGCTGTTGCGCGGCGGTGTGGTGTGCGTGGCGCTCTTCATCTTCCTGTTCAGCCTGTTCTACAAACAGAGCCAGGCCATCCTGCTGTTCTTCGCCCTGACGGGCGCCATTTTCGCCGGCTGGTCGGGCGCCGTGGTCATCGGCGGGCTCTACACGCGCTGGGGCACCACGGCGGCCGCTTGGTCCGCGAGTATCGCCGGGGTCACCCTCACGTTGACCGGACTGTTCCTGGAACAGTCGCAAAGATCCTGGAACAACGCCGGGGTGGCCTTCTGGGGCATGTTCGATTTCCTGGGACCGGACAACGCCGCCCGGGCCGCGGCCTGGGTCAGCGAGTACCTGCCCAACGGCCAGGAAGTATGGGGTTGGGCCATGTGGTCCTGCAGCGGGATCTACATCGCCGTTTCCCTCATGCAGAAAGCCAGGGGCTACCCGGCCTTCGATCTGGACCGCCTGCTGCATCGCGGGAAATACGAACTGCCGGGCGAAATCGAAACCGGGACTGGAACCACGAGTCGCGGTTGGCGAGCCCTGGGCGTCACGGCGGAGTTCGGCCGGCGCGATAAGATCCTCTACCTGTTGACCTGGGGCTGGAACGTCGGGTGGGTACTGATTTTCGCGACCGCGACCGTCTTTTTCCTCACCCGCGAAATCGAACAGGGCGACTGGTCACGCTACGACTCCTGGTGGCTCGGTTTCTGGCACACCAAGATCTGGATCGAACTGGCCGTGGCGGTGGTGGTGATCGTGTGGTTCACCATCGGTGGCGTGCGGGACGTGAAGGCCCTGCTGCAGACCCTGGCGCAAAAAGATCGGGATGACGCGGACGACGGTTTCGTGGCCCGCGACATCCCGGATTGACCCTGCAGGAAGCGAGGTCAGACTCCCCACAGGCTCATCGTATTAACCGGCCGGTCCATCAGCTTCAGGTAGTAGAAAAGCTGGGCCTTGTGGATGCCCAGATGGTTCACCATTTCCACCATGTGCTTGCCCAGAACCTTGGAGACGCCTTTTTCCCAGGGCGCTTCCACCGACCGCGAATCCAGATCTTCTTCGCCTGACTGGGCCACCATGGCCAGGGCTGTTTTCTTGTCGGCCGCCAGGGCTTCGCGGGCCTGCGCCACGGAATCGACCGTCGGCAGCTTTTCCGCCGGGGGCATCATATCCTCCTTGGGCATGTCATCGAAACTGACGCCGTCCGGCAGGCCCCAGTCGCCGGTGGCGAATCCCTTGCAGCACATGCCGCACGCGTTGGTCAGGTGCATCAGCAGCTGGCCGGTCGTCATCCAGTTGTCGCCCGTGGCGGGTTTCCAGGCCAGATCGTCGTCCTTCACCATGGCCATCAGGTTGTCGGTAACGGCGTAGGTCTCTTCTATCTGCGCAGTGATCAATTCCGTCCAGTTCATGGTCCAATCTCCTCGAAAAACGTCTCATCGGGGTTAATCAGGATACCCTAGCATAACCGATAGCGAAAAAAAAGCGAAAGTTCTGGTTTTTTGCCGATTTTCTTTTCCCCGCCGGCCTTTGTCCAGCCCGCGGCGGACCCGCCCCACTTGACTCCAATCCCTCAAAAGGGTAATTTTTTGGGGTTGCACGCTATTTCGGTCAGGTACAACCGGATGGAGTTTTTTGATGTCACCTTACAGGGGTCCATTGAGCACGCTTATCGCCGCCGGCGCGGTGCTGATACTGCTGGTCTGCCTATTCGGCTGCGGCAGCGAAGACCTGTCTACCCCTCCCGAGGCGGGGGTCGGCACCATCGAAATCCAGATGCCCAGCGAAACCGCGGGCGCCACCTGGCATCTCTACGGACCGGGCGATTCCTTCGATCACGGCGACACCGACCTGGTCCTGGAGGACATGCCTTCGGGCCAGTACACCATCATCTGGACGGCCGTCAAGAACTGGACCGGTCCCCTTCCCGCCCGGCAAACCCTGGCCAAGGGCGGCACTCTCATCCTGAGCGGCGCCTACCAGGACAAGGCCCCCGGGTCCAATTTTGTCAGGCTGGAGTCGGCCGATTTCATCATGGGCAGCGATGACGGATCCCGTAGATACGCCTTCGAACGTGACACCACCATCACCCGGATCGTAGATGGAAGCGAGGTCACGATCGACACCACGGTCGTCGACACCCTTACCTACCCCGCGGAACTGACCCGGGAGCCTGACGAGGATCGTCACCGGGTTCAGATCAGCTACCCCCACTTCCTGGGCAAGACCGAGATCACCAACCAGGAATTCGTCGAGCTCGGCAACTGGGCCCTGGCCAACGACCACGCCACGGCGACGGAATCCTCCCTGCTGGACGCCCTGGACGGTTCCACCGAGGAATTGATCAACTTCGACTTCGACGATACCCCGATCGACATCCAGGAAGGAACCCTCCGGCTCAAGAAACCCGAGTTCGCTTCCCGTCCCCTGATCGAGGTGACCTGGTACGGAGCCGCCTCCTATTGCGACTGGCTCAGCCTGCAGGAGGGCGTCGACCGGGCCTACGACCACAGTACCTGGGACCTGGTTTCTCCCAACTACCGCCTGCCGACTGAAGCGGAATGGGAAAACGCCTGCCGCGCGGGAACCCAGACCGCCTTTTCGAGTGGCGAGATCCAGACCGGAAGCTGCGCCGAACCCGCCCTGGACGCTGCCGGCTGGTTCTGCGGCAATGCCGGCGGATCCTCCCATGATGTCGGGACCAAAGCCGCCAATGCCTGGGAATTTTTCGACATGCACGGCAACGTCTGGGAATGGTGCCACGATAATTACGCGGCGTACGAGATTCCCGCTATTCCCGATGATCCCGACAGTCCGGATCCGTTCAATCCTCGCCCCCTCCTGTTCTACGAGGACGAGGATCTGGTCCCCATGGAGGATCCCTTTGGACCTGACATGGGTGCAAACCGGGTCATTCGCAGCGGCAGGTGGCTCCTGGCCTCTTCGCTGTGCCGTTCCGCCGGCCGGATGATGGGGGTCCCCGAATCCCGTGGCTTCCACATCGGGTTCCGGGTCGCTTACCAGGAAGAAGTCGCTCCCTAGGCTTCGGTGGTTCAGACATGCCAAAGGGCCGCCATAGGATTGGCGGCCCTTTTGCGTGAGGGGCATTCGGCTAGATCTAACGGATCATTCCTTCAGGCTGGCCGCGAACTTCTTGCGGAATTTCTCCAGCTTGGGATTGATCACCACCTGGCAGTACCCCTGGTTCTTGTTGTTCCGGTAGTAGTCCTGGTGGGGGCTCTCGGCGATGAAGAACTTGTCGAAGGGAGCCACCTCGGTCACCACCGGTTGGGGCCAGATCTTTTCCGCGTCCAGGACCTTGATCGCCTGCTGGACGGCCTCTTTCTGGTGGTTGTCATGATAGAACACGGCCGACCGGTACTGCGGCCCCACATCGGCCCCCTGGCGGTTCAGGGTGGTGGGATCGTGCACCGAGAAGAACACCGTCAACAGTTCCGCGTAGGAAATGACCGAGGGATCGAAGGTGATCTGCACCACCTCGGCATGCCCGGTCATCCCGGTGCAGACTTCCTTGTAGGAGGCCGTGAAATCGCCTCCGGCAAATCCCGATTCGACCTTGTCCACGCCCTTGAGCTCCTCGAAGACGGCTTCCAGGCACCAGAAGCATCCTCCGGCAAATGTGGCGATTTCCCGGTTATTCTCGGCGGCCATGGCGTCTATCCTTCCAAAAACTCCCGCCAACAACACGATGGCGAGGATGGTTGATTTCAGGCTGGTCATACGGCGACCTCCTTGCGGCGCGGCTGAACCTCGGCTAAGCTCCAGGTAATCCGGATGCTCTCGTTTACCGAGGAAATCCATATGGTCATTCTGCTGCAATTCGTTGTCGGTCTGATGATGGCTTCAATGGCTGAAAACAGCATTGGTTCCGGCGACCGGGACTGGTCCGGGCCCCATGAGGCCATGATGCGCGCCATCCACAGGGACGTGGCCCGCAACGCCCAGGTCCTCGGGCGCGATCATCTTTCCCAATCCGTCGCCCTGGCTCTGGCCAAGGTGCCCCGCCACGAATTCGTGCCTCCGGAGCTCAGGGAAAACGCCTACGCCAACCATCCCCTGCCCATCGGCCACGGCCAGACCATCAGCCAGCCCACCATCGTCGCCCTGATGACCGACATTCTCGAACTCGGCCCCGAGGATCGCGTCCTCGAAGTGGGCACCGGTTCCGGGTACCAGGCCGCCGTGCTCAGCGAAGTGGTCACCGAAGGAAAGGTGTTCACGATCGAGATCGTGTCCGCCCTGGCCCGCACCGCCCGCAAAAGGCTGGCGGACTTGGGCTACCAGAATGTAGTCGTCCATACCGGAGACGGCTACCTGGGCCTGCCCGAAGACGCCCCCTTCGACGGGATCATGGTCACCGCCGCAGCTAAAGAGATTCCCGCCCCCCTGCTGGAGCAGCTCAAGCCCGGAGGCCGGCTGGTGATGCCCGTGGGCGACCAGGGGGAAACCCAGTGGCTGACCCTGGTCGGCAAGGATGCCGAGGGCGAGATTGACCGCCGCGTCGTGCTGCCGGTCCGGTTCGTGCCCCTCACTGGAGATCATACGAAGAACTAGGGCGAAGTGTGACCCTGCCCGCGCCCCGGAGGCCAAATATCTGGATCCTGGTTGTGATTCCGCGCCCTATTTGTTACTTATTGCCCATCTGGAAACCGCCGGAGCGCGTTTCGACCCCCATTGCGCCCCCAAAATCCACGGGACGGTCCCATGAGCCACAATATCCAGCACGATCGCATCGCCGTCATCGATTTCGGCGGCCAGTACGCCCACCTCATCGCCACCAAGGTACGTCGCAGTAAGGTGTTGGCGGAAATCCGCCAACCCGAGGACCCCATCGAGGTTTTCGGCGATTACCAGGGGATCATCCTTTCCGGCAGCCCGGCGCTGTCGTCCTTCGGCGAGGATTCCGGCTATACCAAGGAAATCTACGACCTGGACCTTCCCATCCTGGGATTCTGCTTCGGCCATCAGGAAATCGCCAAGCACTACGGGGGAACCGTGGTCAACGGCAAGCAGGAATGGGGGCACGCGGACCTGCACATCAACCGGGAGCATCCCCTGTTCGCCGGACTGGGCCAAGTCGAGCAGGTCTGGATGAGCCACTTCGATTCCGTCACCGCCGTGGGCCCGGATTTCGAGGAGCTGGGTCACACCGTTCTGGGCCAAGGCAGCCCGCCCCACCGCTTCGCGGCCATCGGCAGCGACAAGCTGCGCCGCTACGGTTTCCAGTTTCATCCCGAGGTGGACGACACCCTGCACGGCGACGAGATGATCGCCAACTTCGTGCTGAACATCTGTGGTTGCCGGCCCACCTGGACCATGGACAGCTACGTGACCGAGCAGGTCGAGAAGATTCGCGCCCAGGTCGGCGACAATTCGGTGTTCCTGCTGGCCAGCGGCGGGGTCGACTCCACCGTGGCGGCGCGGTTGTTCGGCGAGGCCCTCGGGCCCGACCGGTTGAATCTGCTGCACGTGGACAACGGCCTGATGCGCAAGGACGAGTCGGCCGGCGTGGTCGAGATGTTTCGTGAACTGGGGCTCGACCAGAACTTCCACTTCATCGACGCCACGGACACGTTCCTAGCGGCGCTCGCCGGCAAGATCGAACCCGAAAATAAGCGCCGTGCCATCGGCGACACCTTCATCTCCGTGTTCGAAAGCGAAGCCAAGCGGCTGGACATCGAGGACCACCTGCTCGGACAGGGCACCATCTATCCCGACACCATCGAGACCGGCGGCACCAAGCGGGCCGACACCATCAAGACCCATCACAACCGGGTCCCGATCATCGAGGAGATGATCGCCGCCGGCAAGGTCGTCGAGCCGCTGGCCGATCTGTACAAGGTCGAGGTCCGTGAACTGGGGGAAATGCTGGGCATTCCCCACCACATGATCTGGCGGCACCCCTTCCCCGGGCCGGGCCTGGGCGTGCGGCTGCTGTGTTCGGACGGAAGGATGGAAGACGCCGCGGCCCTGGATACCATCGCCCCGGCCGTGACCGACGCGGTGGGCCGGTACGGTCTGGCCGGCGCCCCGCTGCCGATCAAGTCGGTCGGCGTCAAGGCCGACCTGCGCTCCTACGAGCATCCGGTTCTCATTCACGGGCAGGCCGACTGGGACGTCCTGGCCGAGGCTTCGGGCACCATCTTCAAGACCGTCGCCGGGATCAACCGCACCCTGTGGAACCTGACGGCGGACATGCCGGCCGGATTCCGACCCCTGGCCGCCACCATGACCCGCGACCGTCTCGATCTGCTGCGCGAATGCGATCACCTGATGATGGATGGGCTGCGGCGCCACGGCCTCTATGGGGAAATCTGGCAGTGCCCGACGGTGCTGGTTCCCCTGGAAATAGACGGGCAGGGCCGGGAACTCTGCATCCTGAGGCCCATCCACAGCGAGCGGGCCATGACCGCCACGGCCGCACGCCTGCCGGTGGAACTGCTGGAGGAATTGCGGCAATCGATCACCGCGCTGCCGGGGATAAGCGGGCTGGCCTACGACCTGACGAGCAAACCGCCGGGAACCATCGAGTGGGAATAGTTGGATTCCGAAGCTTTAATGACAAGCCGTGCCGATGGCGCCGGCCATCTCCGACAGATCCGACAGGTTGACCGCCCAATCAAAGTATAGGTCCGACCGGAATTCGTAATCCGCGTCAAAGAAATCCTCGGCGAACTCCACGACATCCGTCAGGTTCACCACCAGGTCGGCATTTAGATCCGGGCTGTTGAATAGGAGTGGAAAATAGAAAAGGCTCGGCGAATCCCCTCCACTTATCCGGATCACGCTGGTGCCCGAATCCTGCCCCCCACCGGCCAGAGGCCGAGACCAGGTGGTGCTCCCTTGATCATCCGTGGGGGCGTCGGCAATGCTCCCCCCCGAACAAAAAACCAGACTTCCCCCCGCGGACTCGAGCCACATGTCCTCGGCGGGATAGCCCACCATCGGACCTGTGGGCGGACAACTGCTGTAGAGGGTCAGGTAGATCGTGGCGTCGGCCGTCGTGCCCGAATGGTGCCTCGCCTCGGTCATCGGTGGGCCTGATCCATCCGGTATGACCAACAGGGCCGTATCTGCCTGGATATCCTGGACGATGGTGGAGAGTTCCAGATCGGGACAGCCCACCACTTGAGCCAGGGCATGCCCACCGGGAAGGACCACCAGGGCCAGAATGAAGACCATCCTCGGCAATTGCCTATTCATGTGTTCATCCCTTCATCAATTCTCAGGGACAGGACTTCCCCAGGGCCCGCGCCAGGACCGACAGGTCGGACAGGTTGACGGAACCGTCCCTCATCAAATCCGCCCGGAATTCGTACGGCCCGAAATAGTCCACCGAGAACCGGTGGATGTCGGTGAGGTTGATGGCTCCGTCGCCGTCCATGTCCGGGCTGTTGAAGTTGAGGGTCTGACCCGCAGCGTCTCCCACGGGCATGCCGTTGACCATGACCCGGCAGTTGCCCTGGTCATTGCCGCCGGCCTTCAGGGGCTGGGACCACTGGGTGTGCCCGTCTTCGTCGGTGTTGGCGTCGGCGATCGTCCCGCCCTGGCAACTGGCCAATCCCCCGCCAATGCTCTCGAGCCACATGTCTTCCCGGGGAAAACCCGGGACGGGATCCTCGCCGAAGCAATAGGTGATCACGGTCAGATGGATGGTGGCGTCGACGGTGGTTCCGTCGGCGGTCCGGGCCTCGGTCAACGGCGGGCCCGAGCCGTCGGGAATCACCAGCAGGGTGGCGAGGCCTTCGAAGGCCTGGGCGACGATGGATAGATCGAGATCGGGAACTCCCGTGCAAGCCAGGGCCGGTCCGCTGACCAGGCCGCAGAGCGCAACAGTGGCCAACAGGACAAGTGTGGATTGTTTCATGGGAGCCCCCTTGGATTTGCGAACCGGATGTCACTTGTATTATACCGCAAAGGCCACCTTCACCGCAAATCCAGGCCACCCATGAAAAAACCCCGGGCCGGGCCCGGGGTTTTTCCCTGGTCGAATGAGATCGAGCGCCTACTCCTCGGGCGGCATCCGGTCGGTCCGGATGAGCTCGACCCGTCGGTTACGGGCGGCGCCTTCCCGGGTGGAATTGTTGCCGATCGGCAGGTCTTCGCCGTAACCGACGGCGGTCATCCGCGCCGGATTGATACCCCTGCCTATGAGATATTCCCGCACGGCTTCAGCCCGCAACATCGAGAGGGCCCGGTTCAGATCCGCCGAACCGGAGCTGTCGGTGTGACCCTGGATCTCGATGGTCGCATCGGGCCAGGCATGCAGCGACGCGGCCACATTGTCCAGCACCGTCAGGGACTCGTAGGTGAGCTCGGCCTTGCCGAGAGTGAAGTTGACGCCCTCCAGGATCATATCCGGCGTGATCTCCGCGATGAGCGGACAGCCCTGACCATCGACCTCCACACCCGCGGGGGTGCCGTCACACAAGTCGTCGGCGTCCAGGACCCCGTCGCCGTCGTTGTCGGGATCGGGGCAGCCGTCTTCGTCCATGTACCCGTCCATGTCTTCCATTTCCTCGGGGCACTGGTCCTGGGCGTCGATCACGCCGTCACCGTCGTTATCCGGATCGGGGCAACCGTCCTCGTCCTGGTACCCGTCCATGTCTTCGGCGTCGTCGGGGCACTGGTCCTGGGCGTCGAGGATGCCGTCGCCGTCGTTATCGGGATCGGGACAACCGTCTTCGTCCATGTACCCGTCCACGTCCTCGGCTTCATCGGGGCAGCGGTCGTACTTGTTCAGGAAGCCGTCGCCGTCCTTGTCCTTGTTGCCGCCGAAGTAGAAGGTCAGGCCGAGGAACGCGTCGAACATGGCCTGGTTGGCATCGACTTCAGCTTGACCGTAAATGGTGCCCGACCCGATGTTGTCCGTGGTGTTGTCAATGATGAAGGTGTAGCGGGCGGCCACTTCGAGGGCCACCGTCTCGCTGAAGAAGTATTCCAGACCCAGGCCCAGCGTCGAGGTCAGGTTCATGCTCTCGAGTTTCTTGGGATCCCAGGAATTGGTGTACCCGTCCACCACGGGACCGCTGGGAAACAAACCGGGGGAGCTGTCGTTACCCGATTCATCGCGCACCTTCCAGTCGATGACACCCACGTGGGCCGAAGCGAAGGGCTTGAAGCTGCTTTCGGGGGAGAAATAGTAGCGCGCGCCGGCCATGCCCTGCCACATCGTGGTGTAATAGGGATAGACGGCCGAGAAGGTGAACCCGGCATCTTCACCGACATGGGAGCCAGGACGCACGGTTCCGTACTTCAATTGCGTGCTGAAGGACCAGTTGTTGGACAGGCCGTACCGGAAATGCAGGCCGCCGAACTGGTCCACGTTGGAATAGTCATGGTTGCCGCCCAGCAGCTTGTGGATACCGAAATCCGCTCCCAGCCCAACACGGCCATCGTTTTCCACGGCCAACGCCGATGAGCCGGCCACCAGAGCCAACGCCAAGGAAATAATAACGATCCGTTTCATGGCTAACTCCATTTTTTTGAATCCTGTTTTTCGGGTTCGGCGGAATTTTCCCCGATTCCCCCGAATTTATCCAGACAATCTGGAATTTTTCCACCATATTCTTTCGACGCCCTGTGCGTTCGTTTGATAACTTTTTGCAGCCCACCACCATCCGACTGGTCCAACTCGAACCTGGAGACAAAGTTGATCACTCATTGGCAAAATCACCCCCTGGCCTCGGAAATGGGTTTTGCGCTGGGCTCCGTGCGGCAGGCCGGCCGACTCTGCCGCGCCGTGCAGGCCGAAATTGACCCCGGCGCCCTGGCCAAGAAGGATCGCAGTCCCGTCACCGTGGCGGATTTCGGCAGCCAGGCCCTGATCTGCCGGACCCTGCGGGAGGCCTTTCCCGACGATCCCATCATCGGCGAAGAAGACGCGGCTGTTCTGCACGGGCCCGACCAGGCCCCCATGCTGGCCCGGGTGACCGAACACGTGGCCAAGCTGCGGCCGGGTGTGGATTCGGAGCAGGTTTGCGAATGGATCGACTATGGCGGCGCCAAGGACTATACCTCCAGATTCTGGACCCTGGATCCCATCGACGGCACCAAGGGATTCCTCCGCGGCGGCCAGTACGCCATCGCCCTGGCGCTGATTCTCGACGGCCAGGTCGCGGCCGCAGTGCTGGGCTGCCCGAACCTCGGCCCCACCCTGGACGCCGACCGCGGCGATGGATCCCTTTTTGTCGCCCTGAAAGGTCACGGGACCTGGTCGCTGCCCCTGCTGGGCGAAGGCGAACCTGTCCCCGTGAAGGTCAGCGGCCAGACCGACTGCGCCTTCATTCGATTTTGTGAATCGGTGGAAGCCGCCCATTCATCCCACGGCGATGCGGCGCGCCTGGCCACGGAGTTGAAGATCCAAGCCGCCCCGGCCCGGCTGGACAGCCAGGCAAAATACGCCGTGGTGGCCCGCGGAGAAGCCGAGGCCTACCTGCGGCCACCCCCCGACCAGGGTTATCGCGGTGAGTGTAACTTTGAGTACATGCTTGATTATGCGATTGACTACGCAAGCCCCGAATCAGCACCAGCGGCCGGATTAAGTTGTCGGTATCCGGTTGATTTTGATCTCCATCAGCGGGACCGTTGGCCTGCTTTTATCCTGGATATCATGCCGAGTGGCTATGGTCGCCAGCAATGGCTGGAACAATTGGAATTGAAAGACGGGCCACAATCTGAGTCGATAAAACCACCACAACCATTTCTGCTCGAATTTAGCATTGTGAACCACCCAAATAGCTTTGGTGTCTCTCATCGCGTCCAAGACCGGGCCCAGACTGCCTAACTGGAACAAATCGAGCACATAAATATTTCCAGCATGCTGATTAGAAGGTCCAGGAACAATCAGCTGCACTAATCGAATTTTACCATAGCGAGGATCAAAATTAGTTGTCTCTAAATCGAGCCCTACAACTTTTGCATTCCGAATTTCTTGCGCCACGCGCCCTAATTTATCAGGCTCAGTA
>RCNG010000095.1_pt1 | contig 34952 bp, 42 predicted proteins | sample 2041371 | NCBI WGS metagenome assembly RCNG01 (sample SAMN09708227, study PRJNA481090) | Marine sediment metagenome, whole genome shotgun sequencing project. | biome: marine sediment; feature: ocean; material: sediment; isolation source: Sewage treatment plant 1 marine sediment (STP1) ... | reverse complement strand
GAGACCCCCCGCCACTACCCATATTGGGAGTTTGTGCACGAGCAGCGAGAGGAGGTGCCCTTTTGAAAGCGATCAGTCTGTGGCAACCGTGGGCCTGGGCCATCCTGGCCCTGGGCAAGGACGTGGAGAACAGGGTCTGGCAGACGCACTACCGCGGCCCGCTGCTGCTACACGCGGCGCAGAGGAGGCCGACCGAGGATGAGGTCGAGGGGTTCCTCGAGTTCGCCGAGGAGGCCATCGGGCCAGTCCTGCTACGGGACCACTTCAAGACCCTGGTGACCGACCAGGCCTACACGCCGCTTGCGGTGATGCGCGCCCTGCCCCGCGGCGGGATCGTGGGGCGCGTCGAGGTGGTGGATTGCGTCAAGGGCCACAAGTCGCCCTGGGCGATGCACGGCCAGTTCCAGTGGGTGCTCTCCGAGAACCGCATCACGCTGCCGTTCAAGCCCTACAAGGGCTCGCGCGGATTCTTCGAGGTGGACTACGAAGGCCTCAAGGACGCGCCGCCGGCGCCGCCCTCCAATGGGCAGATGGAGCTGATCTGATGGCCGAGCAGGGCAAGGTGACGATCAAGGTGGTCACGGTGGGGAAGCAGGACATGCCCACCGAGGCGATGCGTGAAGGCCTCGAGCACGTGACCCAAGCCTGGGCCCGCAAGGGCTGGACGATGCGCGCCGCGGTGAGCAGGGGCGGGACCATCTACCTGATATTCGCAAAGAAGGAGCGACGATGACCCAAGAACAGTTCGAGAACAGCTACGCCGGCAAGTGCGGCGTCCCGCCCTACGTCAACGCGCGGGACTGGCTCCGCGATGACTGCTCGCTCGAGGCCATCGCCTGCGACTGCGGTGACCCGGGCTGCGTCGGGTGGCGCATGATGGCGATCCGGGGGGCCTGGGGCCGCGGTGCGCGTGTCCACTCCCCCGATCTCGAGGAAGCGATAGAGGACGCCGCGGCGATCATCCAGCGCGAGCCGACGTTCAACGTGATAGGGGAGCACAAGAAGCTCGCGCGCGAGGTGGTGCTCGAGCCCAACGAGCTCCCGGTGCTGTCCGTGGTGACGGAGATCCCGGACCACGACATCAGCCGGACGATGGGACGCCCCAACGACCCGCCCTCCGAGCTCGACAAGGCCGAGGGCCCACCGCTCACCGTGAAGGGCTGCCCGGTGAAGGTCCAGAGCATCCCGATCGAGGACGTGAAGCCCTGGCCGGCCCAGCGGCGCGTGATAGCGACATTCGATGGACTCCGCTCGGAGACAGACGCCGAGCTCAGAGCAAGGCTCAAAGGAGAGGACGATGCCAGTTAAAGACCCAGTTTGCGGACACTGCAACAAGGCCCACCCCCTCGGCGTGTGGTGCACCGAGCACTTCGAGCGCCTCCAAGTGCGGATCACCGAGATCGAGGGCCTTCTCAGTATGCCCGAGGGCGAGGACGAATCGCTCTACGGCGTGGCCCAGGGCTACAACAGCCTACGTGAGCGGGTGGACGCGCTCGAGGGGATTGCCACCTACCAGGACGCGCTTATCAAGCGGCTCGACGCCGAGCCCGAGGACTGGACGAAGGTGGAAGCGGTGGCCGGCATTATCAAGCGGCTAACCGCGCTCGAGCAGGACAACAAGGAGCTCGTGCTCCCGACCAAGGGAACCGAGCAGAACCACGAGCGGCGCATCATCGCCCTCGAGTCCGGGCAGGTGGTCCGCGTCGAGCCCGATGACCCGGACGTGACGCAGCGGGTCTGGCAGCGGAGCTCGAGCGGTGGCGCGACAGCACCGCCGGCAAGGTCCGGGACCTGATGGATTCTGCCCAGGGTGAGCAGGGGGTCTGGCAGCGCTTCAAGGAGATCGCGGAGCTTGACGCCGGCGAGCTCCTGCACCGCGTCCGGGACCGCCTCGACTCGCTCGAGCGGTTCGACAGCGCCACCTTTCTTGAGCGGGTGGGCGACCTGGAGCACACCGTCAAGGACGGCGAGGCCTTCGATGATCTCCAGGCGACAGACGCCAAGACCGCTGCCCGGGTGGAAGTGCTCGCCGACCGGATCCGTTCGCTCGAGGGACGGATGGGGCAGGTCACAGGCTGGACCGGGGACATCGACGACAAGGTGGACGCGCTACGCCACGCCGTGGAAACGAAGGGCGGTGGTGGAGGCCTGACGCTCGAGGAGCGCCTCCGAACGACGCGCAAGATCCAGGAGGACTTCGCCGAGAGCCACGGCGAGTTCCGACAGCGCCTCGAGGCGATCGAGGCCAAGGTGGAGCCCAAGTTCACCCACGAGGGCGAGCTCGACCCATCGCCGGAAGCCAGGCTCGACCGCCTCGAGCAGGACTGGACCGCGGCGTTCACCACCAGCCAGGCGGCCGCCCTGGTCCGGGACGCGACCATCAGTGCCCTGGGCAGCGACATCTGCCGCACCGACAACAAGGTGCGCGCGCTCGAGGACGCCGCGAACAACGATCTCCGCGAGGCCATCAACGTAGGCCAACGCAAGCGCTTCGGGCCGGCCGAGCGCGTCCACCTGGTCGAGCTCCACATGACCATGAGCCTGGTGAAGCCCAATGGCATGTCGATCAAGGAGTTCTGGGGGTTCGTGACGGTCAAGGGCGAGCCCCTCCGCGGCGACGGGGACTGGCTCGAGCTTGAGGGGGAGGCCATCGACCGATCCTATGCCGACAGTCTCCATCCCCGGACGTTCGCCGTCCTGGGCGAGCGCTGGGCCGGCATCGGCCGCTTCGAGGTGGTGTTGGCCGCCCCGGGCCGCGCCGAGCTCCACGTCTACGAGTGGCGCCGCACCGACGATGAGAGCGAGGGCGATCTCAGGAAGGGGCCGCCATGCCAGGGCTGACCGAGATATTCGGGATGGAGGCGAGCTGGCATCGCTGCGAGGAGTGCGGCTTGCCTTTTCAGGTTCCAACCTACCTCTACGACCATGCGTGCTGGCACAAGAAGTCCATCTACTGCCCCTACGGCCATGAGAACAAGGTGATCCTCCGCACCGACCAGACGCTCGACGGCAAGGAGCAAACGATCGTCTTCCTCAAGAAGGAAGGCAACGAGCTCGCGCGCAGGCTGAGTGCGGCCAAGGGCCAGATCACGAAGCTCAAGAAGCGGGTGAAGTGATTGCCTGCGATCCAGGCTCGTGGCACTATCAACAGGTCGAGGAGGGACAATCCATGAATGATGAAGCCCAGCGGGTGATCCGCGATCAATTCCTGTCGCTGCTACCCAAGACGCTCAACAAGGAGCTCGTTGACACGTTCATGGGCGCCGCGGACAACTACCCCAACAGCTTCGCGGCCGCGGTCTACGAGGCGGCGACCTACGCCGGGTGGTGCCGTGGCTACGCCGAGGGCAAGCGCGCGGAGAGCGGCGCCTGCCCGAAGTGCGGCAAGCCCATGGACAACGACATCTTGATCTGTTGCCTTCAGTGCGACAGGGACGCGGAGCACCTGAAATGAGTTGTGTTTACAGAGTTGATTGCAGAGATTGTGACGGCCAAACCACCGAGCCCGACGTGAGTCTTGATGGTGACGGCGATCTGATCGTTATCGCCGCGCCCTGTGAGATATGCCTGGATAAGGCCGAGGTGAAAGGCCACGGCTCGCGAGATGATGAAGTCTTTGACTTGACCGAAAAAGTGAAAGAACTGGAACAAGAAGTGGGCAATCTTGAGGCCGAGATCGAAAGCCTAAAGGACCAACTCCAATGAACGCGAACCCACTGCTCAACATGATACCCACCGCCACCCAGCCAGAGTGCGCCACCGGATGGCACGACATGAGGCTGCCCAAGTCGGGCTACCAGGGCCACAACGAGATCACGCTGCGGGCCGCCAACGTGGTCCGGGTCTGGGCGCCCGACCTGAACACCGATCCCCGGGTCTGCGCCCGGCTCTACCACCCCAAGGGGGGCGACGTGGCTGGCCTCTACACCGACCGCAGCGAGTACAAGATGGTGGGCAAGGCCGGCAAGCGCGGCAAGCTCATGGCCGACTCGCCCGGTGTGGAGTTCCTTAAGGGCAAGGTGCCGTGGGGCAGCGGGCCGATCACCCTGGGCCCTGAAACGCTCCTGGGCGCCATGGGGCTGGACCACTACCCTTTCAGCGTCCTGACCCACGTGGTGGTCACAGGCTACATGCCGTCGGACATGCTGACCGCGATGGTGAAGGCCTACACTATCGGCGCCATGCTCAAGTACAGCGGCCTGCCGGTGCTGGGGGTGCCGCTGATCCCCGGGCCGGACAACGGAAAGCTCGACGTGTCAGGCCTCGAGGCCGTGCGCTGGCCCGAGGGCGTGACGCTGCTCGCCACCAGCGCCGAGCTCGCCGACGCGATCTCCGACGTGCTGTTTGAGGTTGAGATCGACGAGCTCGACCTGTAGGATGCTGTCCTGCCCCGGGGGTGACGGGTGCATCGTGTCCCCCCTCGAGATACCCAAGCCCCTGGGGCGCTTCTGATTCACTGAATCACTAAGGAGCGGGCGCTCATGACCATCGCAGGCTACAACATCCACGTCAGGCTCGAGGCGGTTGACGACAAGGGCCGCATCGTCCAGGCCGCCATGGCCACCCGCAACGTCACCGGGTCCGACGCGCCCACCGAGAAGCTACGGCGGGTGTTCAACAGCGAGGCCGAGCAATGCGCCGACGTTGCCCAGACCGCCGGGTGGGAGGATATCCCCACCGACCTTCCCCCGCCGCTTGACTGCGTTGACTGCGGCGCCGCGCTGATGGTGTCCGCGCTCCGGTGCAGGCCATGTGCTGTGCGGCCTTTCGCGGCCGAGCTCAGGGTCAGCGCCGCCCAGGCCTGCGAGAACCCCCCACCGGGCTGCGGCTGCGCCGGGTGCTCCTACGCGGCCGAGCTCAACAAGGCCAAGTCATGAGCGGCGAGGTCAGGCACATGATCAAGGCGCTCGAGCAGGCCGCCCAGGCCGATGAATACCCGCCGATGACCAAGCTCCACGCCGCGGCCGCCGAGGAGCTCCTACACCTCCAGATGCTCGAGGGCCGGATCGGCACGGTGATGAACAACATCCGGCGCTTGCTCGAGCAGGTGGGCCGGCGGTCAAGGTGCAAGACCTGCAACAAGGAGATCTGGTACGTCCAGCTACGGTCTGGCATGGTGGGGCCGTACCAGGCCGACGCCCTCAACCACGGTGCCGGCTGCGAGGATGACGACCTGAACAAAGGAGGGCCGCCGTGTGGGACTTCATCAGATCCAACCCCTGGACCTGGGCCGTCGGAGGGCTGATCCTCATCGCCGCCGTGGTGGGGGTGATCATCGGGATCGTCACCAAGGGAGGCTGGAAGGACAGGGGGTTCATGCAGGTGGACGGCAAGCCGCTGCGCTGGCTCACCTCCGACCTGCCGATCACCGCCATGGCGCACCCCGAGCTCACGCTGGCCTGGCACGCCACCTACCAGGCGGCCGCCTCGCGCCTCAACGGCGTTGTGGGGCTGGCCCTGTTTGACCCCGTGATCCAGTCCACCCCGCTCGGATACAACCAAAATGGCCCCGTTCCGGCCGGATTCATCCTGATATGGGGCCGAGAGCCCGCCGGCGAGCTCCAGACAGACCACGGCGAGTCCGATCTGCGCTGGCGCCAGGACGACAAGACCATCTACGCCGCCACCGTGAACGTCCCCCTCGTGGCCCCATATGGCGCCGCCGTGATGCTCCACGAGCTCGGCCACGTCCTGGGCCTCGAGCACGATGACGACAACCTGGGCAGCATCATGTATCACAAGCTGTCCGCCAGAGTGGCGCCGGGCCAGGTCACCGAGGCCGACGCCGCGCGCCTGCGAAAGGCCTACTCATGAGCAACGACCTGACCCCAGAGCAAATGGACCAGATGACCGCGTACCCGATCTTGGAGTACTTCAAGTGGGCCCACCTGCCCCAGAAGCTCCAGATGACCAGCCAACCGTTCGCCGTCCTGGCCTGGAACATGGCCAAGCTCCCCCAGCACGATGAGACAACGGCCGGTCTGCGCCACCTCCTCGAGGCCAAGGACTGCGCCGTGAGGTCCGCGCTGTGCTGACCGTGACCCAGATGGCCGAGCGCATCTACGCCATGGCCTACGAGAAGGACTGCGCCGACAGCGCCGCCCTGGACATCGAAGCCGTGTTTCGGTTCCTGGCCGGGCCGGTGGCGGGCAGCTTCCACGTGACAGCCCGGACCGTGGTCCACTTCGCCCACACGATGACCCAGCCCGACGCGATCAAGGAGATCGTCGAGGCCCTGATGATCGCCCAGGGCGCCCACTTCGCCCGAAATGGAGCTCGAGCATGAAAGCCAAGGTTGTGATGGCCCTGATCCTGCCGGACACGACAAGCGCCCAGCGCCTCGACGACGTGCGGCACCAGTTCAAGCGCGCCGCCGATCGCTGGTCCCAGAGCACGACAGACCACGTGCTCGGTCTGGTGCTGCCCGAGGGCACCAAGTTCCAGGCCTACGCGATCCCCGAGGCCGCCCTGGTGGAGCTCCCCGAGATAGAGGTCAGGGTCGAGCGCGAGCTTGACGTGGAGCTCGAGCCCGAGAAACCCGGACCGTTCAAACAGCCCCCACCGGAGAAGCTGGACTGATGAGACACCACCCAAGCGCGCTCGGCCGTTGCAAGCGGTGGTTCAAGACCCGCGACCGGACCTGCAACAGGAGCGCGCGGTACACCATCCACAACGGCGCCCAGGAGGTCTGCAAGGAGTGCTACCGCGCCCACATGGCCGGGCGCCTGCTGCTGTTTGACCCGGGCCCTGGGTTTACGGCCGGCGAGATCTGGGACTACCGCCAGCGGCTCGACGCAGACGTGGAGGCACGATGACCGACGAACCCGATGGCATGGTGATCAGCAAGGCCGACTTCGCCCGGATCACCACACCAGAGCAGGCGATCAACTTCGTGGATCACAAGATCGAGGTGTGGGTGGACTACACCCTCCACGAGCCCGCGCCGCCGACAGACGATCTCACCTCGCGCACCTACCTGATCTGGCGCAACCGGGCGATGATCGCCTACGGCGAGATCGTGGGGGCGTTGCAGGCGATGGAGGCCATGGGCCAGATCTCGGTCAACCAGTTCAAGGCGCTCAAGCTCAAGGTGATCGCGGCGACGACGCGCAAGGCGGCCGCGGTCCAGCTTGGGGTAGACCCATGAGCGTCCGGATGCTTTCAGCCGCCGTCGAGGACATGATCCAGAAGGCCGCTGTCCGCCATGCGGTGATGGTGGAGGCGGTCCTGTGCCAACTGGTGGCGCAAGGGTTCACCGCTGCCGACCTGACGTACAAGCACCTGCCCGACCTGGACAAGGAGCTCCTGGTCTGCAAGGAGGTGTGCGTCATGGTGATCCAGCGCATCTACGAGGGCGCGGCGATCAGAACCACCTACAGAATCTACCCTGACGGCCGCCCTGGTGGGTGGCCCGAGCTAGAGTTCCAATGTTGAAAGCAGGAAACCAACGCAAAGGAGCGGGCATGGAAAACGAGAAGCAACAAGCACCAGAGTTCGCCGGCCTGACCATCGGCCGGATCGTCCACGTGTGGGTCCGGCTGCCGATCGCAATGCAGCCCCGGGTGGAGCGGCCGGCGATCATCACCGAGGTCAAGTGCGCCGAGCGCGGGATCATTTCAGCGCACGTGTTCATGAGCCCCGAGGACAGCACCGGCGAGATCTTCGTCCACGAGGCTGGCCAGAAGGGCCGCACCCTCGGCGCCGAGCTCAAGCACTGCAACCGGGACAGCAAAGCGGACTGGACGTGGCACTGGCCGGAGAGGGTGTGATGCGAAGCTACGGCAACCGATGGGGGAAGTTCACGATCAGCGGCATCTTCCTCGAGGAGCTCGCCACGATCACCAGCACGGGCAAGTGGTCAGAGCTCGACGCGCTGCTGGGGTTCATGGCCCAGGTGCTGATCGTCCGCGCCCAGGACCGCCCAGGCGACGACGGGATCGAGTACATGGGCGTGTCGCGCCACTTCGACGAGATCGGCGAGGGCGAGGCGATGCCAGAGTACGACATCAACTTCGAGCGCCAGCGGACCTGCAACGCCTGTGGCGGCACGAAGTGGGGGCCGCCCAACTCTGTTGGCGACCTGCTCAACGCCGATCCGGCCTGTCAGGGCTGCGGCGCCCCGATCGAGCTGTCCCACTTCACCACCACGTTCAAGGGGGTCAAGCGCTGGCCCGGCAACGTGCTCCACATCCCCAGCAACATCACAGATGAACAGGTCGCCAACTTCAAGCGCGAGTGGGAAGCCATGCTTGCATCGTCGCCCCACGGAAAGTGGATCAAGCCATGAAATCGATCAATATCAGGAAGCCCCAGTGGTACAGGATGCTCGAGTTCTTTGACGGTCCCGCCAAGGCGGTGACCAGCGTCAACGAGGCCGACGTGTTGCTCCAGGGCGTGCTCTACGAGGCCAACTTCCCCTGCCCGAAGTGCGGCGCCAAGGTCCACCTGGACAAGATCCAGCTCAAGAGAAACGATCCGGAGCAGTGGGCGGACTGGACGGGGCAGGTGGCGGCGGTGATCAAGGATCTCGCCAAGGCCGCGGCGCCCCTTGTCGCAAAGAAGGTCATGGACCTTGTTCAGCAGATGGTGTTTGGCGCGCTCGACGTGTCGCCCCAGCTTGGGCTGTGCCTGATCCCCCAGGAGGCTGTCAGCAACCAGCAGGGCGAAGCGCTCCGACGGATGATCGAGGCCAACCTTCGGATGCCAACACTGCTGATCAGCAACAACGTGCAACTGGTCCGGCTCAAGCCGATCCACCAGGGCGAGGCCGACAAAATCCTCGCGGAAGCGGGCGAAGATGGCAAGCAAGGCGAAGGCAAGCTCGTCGCGTTCAAGGGCCGCGGTGGGGAAGCAGAACAGCAAGGTGGGGAAGGAGCTCGAGCGCCTGGTGGTGAGGGACCTTCAGGCGATCCTCGAGCCGGAGCTCCACAACCAGATGGAGAGGGCGAGGCTCAAGCTCAAGATCCCCAAGGGGAGCCCGGCGGACCACGCCAAGGTGATCCGGTCGGAGGGGACGAAGGAGCTCCGGGCGATCCAGAAGCAAAGCCTGATCCGGCGGGGTGAGCAGGGCCGCGGCGCCCATGAGCCGGACGTGGTGACCCGCACCGCCTGGTGGCTCGAGCTCGCCCGGCGCAAGGAGCCCGACGCGGTGCAGATGAAGCTCGCCCAGGGCCAGCGCGACCTCGGCGAGGCCAAGGTCGTTGGAAAGGCGCAGACCTGGCGGCGGGTGGCGGCGATCCACCGCCGGACGGGCAGCCCCGTGATCGTGGTGGCGCTCGAGCTCGCCGACCTGGTGGAGGCCGCCGGCGACGGGATGTTCGACGCGCTGCCCTGGGTCTGGGAGCTCCCCGTCGTGATATCCTACAAGGCGTTTCTCAAGCTGTTGGAGGACGAACATGCTCGAACAAAGTGAACAGGAAGCGATCGAAGGGATCCTGCCCGACCACCTCAAGGACGGGTGGAAGTGCTACCGGGACTGGTGGATCGCGCGCTACCGCGCCGGCGACCCCCTGCCCCCCGGTGGTGTTTTCATCCTCAACAAGCGCGCCATCCTCCTCGACGAGCTGTTCGTGCTCCACGTGGAGGCGGCCGCCGGGCTCAAGGTCCCCTTCGAGGCCGTCAAGGTGGACCTGGACATCGACGCCATGGGCCGCCCCGTGCCCAAGGTGGACATAACGCCGCCCGATGGGTGGGGCCCGGACCTGCCCAAAAGGGTCATAATGGAAGGTGGGGACCGCCAGAAGCTCGCCCAGGACTACGTGAGCGGTTACCTCAACGTGCTGTACAACAAGATGCGCGAGCGACTGGCGATCCGGGTCAAGAGCCTGACCAGTACACGCCCGGACGTGGCCCCCAAGGAGATAATCAGTGAAGCGCCAGCCACCGCCAGCGGAATTCCAACAGTCGATCCTCGAGGCTGAATCCTCCTACATCTGCGACCCCGAGCGCCGGCCGGTAGAATACTGGCACCAGGAGTTCCTCGAGCGCTACCAGAAGGAGCTCGACTGGACGCGGCGCTACGCCCTGGACAACCGCTGGGCCGAGCGCCGGCAGTCATTCTGGCGTGGCGTCCAGGCCGCGTGGCTGCGGCAACAGCAGATGGCTCTGCTTCAGACCCGCGCCCAGGAGCTCATGGAAGCCCAGGAGCTCCGGACGCAAATCTTCACCATGATCAAGCCCAAGATGGTCAACGGCATCATGACCACCTCCATCCAGCCCAAGAGCTACGAGGGCATGGTTCGGACTTTCATTCAACTTGACGATCTGATAGAAGGAAAAAGGGACGCGGTGCTGGCGACGGTCGATCCAATGCTGGGCAGGACCGAAGCTGAAATGCAGGACGATCACCAGAAGCCACAACTCCCGTTCTCAGGCGACGAAATGCGCCACCTGGCGCACAACCTCTTAGGGGCTCGACGACGCAAGCGGCGAGCTGAAATGCTGATCGAGGAGAACGATGGCAGCGCAACTGTTGAGCCTGGAACCGAAGAAAGTGACGGTGGGGTGGAGGGCGAGGACGGACCTGGGGGACATGAGCGGTCTGGTGAGCTCGATAGCGGAGCTCGGACAACTTAACCCGATCGCGGTGAAGGAAAACGGCAAGGGCCTCGAGCTAGTTGCCGGGCTACGGCGCCTCACCGCGTGTGCCACCCTGAACCAGCAAGTCCTGGCCATCATGGTCAAGCCGGATGACGAACTGCGCGAGATCGACATGCAGTTGCAGGAGAACATCAGGCGAAAGGACTTTGACACGCTCGAGCTCGGCGAGGGCCTCAAGCGGCGCCAGCCGCTCTACCACAAGGCCCACCCCGAGACAAAGCGCGGCGCGGTGGGCCGCCGAGGCTCCGGTGAGAAGGAGTCCAGGTTGTCCAAATCAGACAACCTGGAGACACCGGTGGACCGGTTCACCAAGTCCACCGCCCAGAAGCTGGGGATCTCCGAAACCAAGGCCAAGGAGGCGCTCCAGATAGCCGAGCTCCCCCGCAAGGAGAAACTCAAGATCGAGAAGGCCGGCAACACGGCCGCGCGCAACAAGGCCTGCCAGGACGCGCTGCGACAGACCCGCGTGGCCCGCAAGCGCGCCAAGCTCCAGGCGGCCGCCCAGGGCAAGGCCGAGGGCACGAAGCAGGACCCGTCCGAGGCCCTGATCGTGCTCCATCACATGGACAACCGGGACTTCCTGAAGGCCTGCCGGCCTGGCATGTTCGACGTGTGCCTCACCGACCCGCCCTACGAGGCCGACCGTCAGAGCCTGATCAGCCACACCAAGCGCGGCAGCATCAAGACCGACTTCGGCCCGTGGGACAAGCTCGACGTGGGCTGGGTCGCCCTGGTGGCGCCCGTGATCGAGCCCGGCGGCCACCTCCTGGCCTTCTGCCCCCTCGAGGCGATCGGCGACTACAAGGCGGTCTGCCTCGAGCTCGAGCTCAACTGGCATGGGGCCCTGGTCTGGCACCGGACCAACCCCGGGACCGTTCACCGGCCGGTCTACTTGAGCTCGGTCGAGGCCGTGATCTGGGCCACCAAGCCCGGGACCACCTACCACTTCGAGCCCTGGGAGAACGCCGGCGCCGCCGAGGTCCACAACTTCGTCGAGGGGGCGCGCTGCGGCGGAAACGAGCGGTTGAGCCACCCGACCCAGAAGCCCGAGTGGTTCATCGAACGGCTTGTCGCGCGCCACGCCCACGAGTTCAGTCACGTGCTGGATCCGTTCGCGGGTGTCGGGACCACCCTGGCGGTGTGCAAGCGCCTGGGGATCCGGTGCACGGGTGTCGAGCTCGAGGCCGACTTCGTGACCCAGACCAGGCTGCGCCTCGCGGCGCTCGACAAGGAGGCATCCAAGTGAGCGACAAGGATCTGCCGGTGGTCTACATGGAGGGAGTCATAGCTCACGAGGACAGGGATCCGGACGGTGACCAGTTCGTGCTCGACGGCGTGACCTACGACGGCTACCTCGAGGATGGATACGTGGCCAGCCGCTGCAACGTGCGACCGACGTTGCCGGAGTTGATCGGGGAGCCTGTGAGCATCGAACGCCGCGGCGCCGAGCTCGTGATGACGGCCAAGGTGTTTGACCAGCCGATGGTGGAGGTGATCACGAGCCTGGTGAAGGGTGGCATCGATCCAGAGCTCGGCTTCGCCTTGGCCGGGGTGATCACCGAGAAGGAGGATCTCGAGGACGGACGGATGCTGATCAAGTCCTGCCGGATCCGCTCCGTTGGCCTGATCCCGGTGCAGGAGCTCTCCGACGCCCGATGCAAGGCCAAGGTGGTGGACTGGCCTCGCCCCGTGGAGCCAGACCCGGTATGACCGACTTTGGCCCGTTATGACCGACTTTGCCGACAAGATCCGCCGGGCCGTGCTCCAGCAGCAGTGGGCCGAGGCCTCGACCAGGGCCACGTTCGCCTTGCTCCACGCCACCCAGCTCGCCGCCGAGCTCAAGTTCGTTGCCTGGGCCAAGGCGGTGGTGGAGGCCGCGGCACTGATGAACAAGGCCAAAGAGATCCGGCGGGAGCTCGATGACGCGGCATGTTGACATCACCCTGACCTGGGCAGAGTTCTTTGAGGGTGTGCTCGAAGGTGCCAAGCGGCACTGCCGGATGCTCCGCAACAACATCGCCCACACCAACGGGAAATCCTCAGACCGACCCGAGAAAGAGTGGGACGATCACATTGAGGGGACCATCGCCGAGCGCGCCTGGGCCAAGTACGCCGATCTCGACTGGGACGCTTACTGCGAGGAGTCCATGGCGCGCGGCCTCCACGACGGGGGTGTGGACATCGGTGGGGTGTCGGTCCGGCACACGTGGAAGCTGGACGGCCGGCTCCTGGTTCAGAAGACTGATCGCGAGGATATCCAGGCCGTGCTGGTCACCGGGACCGGGCCACACCGCCGCCTAGCGGGCTGGATATGGGTTGAGGAGGCCAAGCGCGTCGGGCGCTGGCGGACCTACGAGAAGTGGGAAAAGCAGCACCCAAACGCGCGCCGCAAGCGGAGGCCGTGTTTTTGGATCGAGCCAGACCAGCTACGGCCGATGGAGGAGATCCTCGACAGCTTGCCAGGCCGTTGGTAGTATCGAAGCACGGGTTTTCGGACCCGACAAGGAGATCCCCATGGACAGACTACGCCGCCGTTCCGGCGGGGAAACTCAACGCGACATGTTCGCCGAGGACGGCCGCCACCCGATCGGGCGCGACATCTGCACCTGCGATCTCGAGTACGGGACCGCGGGGTGCATCATCCACGACCCGCACTACCACGGTAGAGGGAGACAAGAGGGCATGATCACGTTCAAAGGTGGCGTGTGGGTGGCAGACCTGCCATTCGCCGCCAATGACGAGCTCAAGGCGGCCGGGTTCAAGTACCACGGCAACCTGACCGAGTGCCGCCGGCGCAACTGCCGGGGCTGCGCGGCCGCGGTGCTCAAGTCGTGGTGGACCGACAGCGCAGAGGTGGTCCGCAAGATGAACGGCGCGCTGCTCGACAACGCCGCGGGCTGGGCCCTGCGAGCTCATGACGACACGGTGGAGGCCAGCCGCGCTGGCGATGCAGAGCTCGAGGTCCCCTCGCCGCCGGGTCTGGAATACCTGCCCTTCCAGCGGGCCGGGATCGACTACATCATCAACGCGCCAAAGCCTCGCCGCGTGCTCCTGGGCGATGAGATGGGCCTGGGCAAGACGATCCAGGCGATCGGGTTCATGAATCTCAAGGAGGTCTGGACCGCCCTGGTGGTCTGCCCCGCCAACCTCCGAGTCAACTGGCAGCGCGAGCTCGAGCGCTGGCTCACCGAGCCCCGCAACATCCACCTGGTGGATTCCAGCGACATCCCCCCGCCGGACGCCGAGGTGGTGATCATCAACTACGAGCGACTGATCCGGCCTGCCATGTTCAAGGCCCTCATGTCGTGGTGCTGGGAGCTCCTGATCTGCGATGAGGCCCACAACCTCAAGACGCCCAAGGCCAAGCGGACCATCGCCGTCCTGGGCCAGCGGGCGGTGCGCGCCGACAAGGAGAAGAACCGCACGGCCCAGGAAGCCAAGGCTGGCCTGATCCACCGCGCCAGCACGTTCCTGGCGATCACCGGGACGGCGCTGCTCAACCGCCCGATCGAAATGTGGACGTTGGTGCACACCCTCGACCCCGAGGGTTTCCCGGACAAGCACGCCTTTGGGATCCGCTACTGCGGCGCCCACCAGAAGCGGATCGGGTGGGACAAGTACAAGGGCACGATCGACGACCGCGGTAAACCGGCGGGTGCGCCGATCTTGGCCTGGGAGTACAACGGCGCCTCGCACCTGTCGGAGCTCCAGGACAAGCTCCGCGGCCGCTGCCTGGTCCGCCGGCTCAAGACGGCCGTGCTCCCCGAGCTCCCCCTCAAGCGCCGCGAGATGATCGTGTTTGACACCAAGGGCGCCAAGAACGTGCTCAAGCGCCAGAACAAGCTGTGGATGGACAGGGGCAGCGCGCGCTTCCACGCCGACGTGGCCCTCGCCCTGGGCGGCGAGCTCACCGAGGATGACTACGCCGAGATTGTGGCCCGGCTTGACGCCGAGCTCGAGATCGCCTTCGAGGAGATGAGCGCCGAGCGCAAGGCCGTGGCAGTGGCCAAGCTCCCCCGGGTGATCGAACACATCACCAACCTGATCGAGAACCACGGGATCCCCAAGCTGGTGTGCTTCGCCCACCACCACGAGGTGATCGACGGGATCACTGAGGCCTTCCCCGGCGAGGGGATCACGGTGTCCATCGACGGCCGGGACAACTCCAAGGTGCGCCAGGAGGCGGTTGACTCCTTCCAGGACGATCCCGGGGTCCGGCTCATGGTGGCCGGGATCCGCGCCGCCGGCGAGGGCATCACGCTCCACGCCGCGGCCCACGAGGTGTTCGCCGAGCTCGACTGGACGCCGGCGCGCAACATCCAGGCCGAGGACCGCTGCCACCGCATCGGGCAGGTGAACAGCGTCCTGGTCCAGCAGCTCGTGTTCGACGGATCGATCGACGCGCTGATCGCCAAGCTCCTGGTCCACAAACAGTGGATCGCTGACCAAGTGCTCGACCACCAAGGAGAAAGCCAATGAAGCGACTGATCATCATGCGAGGCCTGCCGGGATCCGGCAAAACTACCGTGGCTGACCTGTTCGGGCCCCACCACCACATCAGCATGGACATGTACTGGACCAAGGACGGGCAGCCCTACGAGTTCGACTATTCCAAGCTCAGCCAGGCGATCTCGTGGGTCCAGTCCAGGTTCCTCGAGGCCCTCCACGAGCCCATGATCGACCTGGTGGTGATCGACAACGTGAACTACGCGCGGCAGCACTTCCAGTTCTTTGTGGACACGGCCGAGGAGAGGGGGATCCCGGTGCATTATGTCCACGTGGAGCGCGAGCTGGACGACCTGGTGAACAGCCACGGGGTGCCGGAGGACAAGGTGTTCCAGATGGCCGAGAAGTGGGAGCACATCCTGTGAGCGCCACCGAGACAGGCAAGGCCTTCGAGGAAGCCAGAAACCACCTGCACGCTGTCTGCCGGACCTACGTCGCGGTCCCCGAGTCCAGCACCGAGCTCGAGGCCCACGCCGTCGAGGCCCTCAAGGAGGCCGCGGTGGACTTCTACCACGCCGAGCGCAAGGCCTGGGAGGCGGGTGACTTCAAGCCCAGGCCCACCCCCACCTTCTAGCTGGACAGCGCCGCCCTGGATCCGTAGGCTCTTTGGAATCGAGCAAACCGTCCAAGGGAGAACGTCATGGGTACAAGAAGCGCACAATACGCCGTGGTTGACCTGGATCCGTCCGATCTGGCCCAGCAGACCCACGCCTTGAGCAACTACTTCAACATGATCAAGACCCACGAGGCCAACAGGGTCCACGGGGGCGGGATCGTCAAGGTCGCCACGACACCCTCGGCGCAGTTGACCGGTGTCGGCAACACGACCTGGAGCGTGGATATCGAGGCCATCATCGCGGCCTGCGGTGGCGTGCTCAAAGAGATCGCCCTGGCAGCCGACTTCAGCATCCACGCGGGTTCGTTCCTGACCGGCCTGGCGTCCCTGTCGAGCGCCATCGCGGCGATCGTCATGAAGAACGTCTCCGGCACGGTCACGATGGTCGCAGTGATCGGCACCCCGTTTGTCACCGCCGGCGGCGGTGTTGGCCCCACGGACGCGGTGATCCAGGCCGCAGTCGGCGCCGGCAATGCGTGGGTCAAGGTCACCGAGGCCACGCTGAACCGGACCGCGGATACCACGGTCACGGAGTCCTGGGACAACACCAAGCGCCCGGTGCTGGGCGTGAACGTGGACGGCTCGTTCGCCACCTTCACTGGCTAACCGGTCCCATGGTAGGCTGGCTTCATGCCAGCCAAGCCAAAACTGATGAAGTTCGAGGGCGCGGGATGCGTGCCCTGCTACTACGCGCGCGTCAACGCCGCCTACGGCGACCTGTCGAAGTGCACCCCCTCGCGCGTGCGCCGGATCAACCCGGGATTCTGGAAGAAGCTCAACGGCCTGATCCAGGAGATCAACTGGGTCTGCTACGGCACCCTGGGCGAGCTCCAGGCCATCACCAGCGGCGGCGCCTACGTCGCCAAGGCCGGGTGGCACAGCAAGGGCAAGGCCTTTGACCTGGGCGGCCTGCACTGGAAGCACCACATCCTGACGTGCGTGGAGCTCAAGGCGCCGCGGGACATCGACCAGCTTCTGATCTACCTGTCGGTCGAATCGGTGATCCGCAAATGGTTCGGTACGTGTTTAGGAATTCACCACAACCGAGCCCACCACAACCACTGGCATTTTGACCCTGGCACCCCGGTCTGCTACCGCTCCAAGGGGTTCGGCTCCACGACCAGGGTGCGCTACCTCCAGGAGGTGCTGACCCACGTGTGGCGGATCCCGTGCGGCCGCCCCGACGGCAAGGAGGGCCCCAAGACTCTCCAGGCGACCAAGGTGCTCCGCGGGCTGCTCGGCCTGGGGCCGCTAACTGACCAGAACGCTTGGATTCAGCTCCTGACCCTGACCTCCCTCAAGGCCATGCAGTTGCGATAACCCCCTCGGAAGCGTAGAACAGGATACATGAAATGGGGGTATCAGAAGGCCTCGCTCCAGACCTACGCGCGGACATTCGACCGCTCGGCGGTGCTCATGTCCCATGGCCACTGGTTCTGGCGCGCGGTCCTGTTCGTGGGGTTTTGGATACCCAAGGATCGCTTTGCCCAGACCCTGGGCCCGCTGGTGGGGATCCCTGACGACTGGACGGTTGAGCAGGTGAAGGGCTTGCTCCCCCACGAGTGCGGCGGCCACATCCGGCAGTTCCGGTGGTTCGGCCTGGGGATCCACCCCTGGGTAGGCCTGCCCGGCATGGCCCTGGTCTACGGCCTTCTGTTCTTTCCGATCGGCCTGGCCTACTTCCGCTACCGGCTCGAGCTCCACGCCGACGCGGTGAAGTGGCGCACCCTGCTCAAGGAGCGCAAGGCCTCGCCCTCAGACATCATGGGCCGAGCCCAGCGATTCGCGGCCACGGTGGCTGGATGGACCTACCTGAAACCTTGGCCGGCGGCACTGGTGAAACGGGGGTTTGTTAGGAAGGCCAAGCGCATCATTGAGGAGCACCATGTCGCCAGCAGATGACCTTACCCCGACCCACCCAATGCTCAAGGTTTACAACGACATCGGGAAGATCACGACCGGGATCGAATCGCTCGAGAAAGGTCAAGGGCGCCTCGAGGAGGGCCAGGTGGAGGTCGAAAAGAAGATCTCCGGGCTCCACCGCAACATCGCCGACCTGGTGACCAACGAGGACTGCGCCGAGCAGCACGCCGAGCTCGAGGCCAAGCTGGCCAACGGGGGCAAGCCACCGCCGGCGGGGATCTTCGAGCGCATGGCCGCCAACGCTGGCGACATCACAAAGATCCTGTCCCTGGTGGCCGCCGTGATGATCGGCCTGTGGGCGGTCCACAAGTTCGTGGTCCGCGTCGAGTCAGCCCTGGTCCGCACCGGCGCCCAGACCACCAAGGCCACCAAGGCGCTCACCAAGCGGCTGGACACGCCAGCGCCGCCCCATGTAGTGTATGTCCCGGTCGCCATTAAACCGGACGCTGGGGTACGGCGCCGGCGGCGACCTCGACGGCGGCCTCGACGGCGGCCGGCGGCGAAGCGGGCAACCCCATGAGGTGACAAGATGCCAGAAGGATTTACCGTAACGGTGAAGGGCGGCCGGACGCTCTGGATTGATGACTTCGAGTGCCAGGGCTGCGGAAAATACTTCGAGATCACGCTCGAGCGCGGCCAGGAGACTCCTGTCTGCGAGGAGTGCGCCGGCGAGCTCCAGGTGATCATCACCAAGCCCAAGGACTGGGAGTTCAAGGTCACCAAGAGCGACCGTCGGATCATCTGGGATGAAAAGCAGGTGGAAGCCAGCCACGGCCTGGACTGGCGCGAAACCAGCAAGCGGCCGCTTCGAGAGGGTGGCTGCGGCGCCACGCAGACCTACGACGGTGGAGCTCGAGGCGCCTACAGGCCAGTGAGGTCCGACGGGTGAGCGATGCAGAAACCCGCAAGCTGTTCGCCATGGTCAACTCCCTGGTAAACCAGGTCGGTGACCTGAAGGATCAGTTCGAGGAGGCGATGCAAGGCTTCCACGTCGTGGCGTCCAACAGTGAGCTCGTCTACCAGGGCTACCAGCGGTACGGGACGGCCATTGAATCGCTCGACAAGCGCCTTGAGCAACTCCGGCTGACCTGCCCCCTGATGAAGGCGCCCACCGACGAATTCCCCAAGGTCTAGCGTGAAGATCATCCTCGCTGCGATCCTCTGGCTCGCCCCCCACCTGGGCGCTGACCGGGCCGAGCTCTACGCCGGCCTGGTGGCGGGCCACGCCGAGGACGCCCAGCTAGACCCGCTCCTGGTGGTGGCGATCATCCAGATCGAGAGCCGGTTCAAGGCCACGGCGAAGTCCAAGACGGCCGACCACGGCCTGATGCAGGTGCACGTCAGCAGGACCACCTACAAGCGCTACATCGGCCGCGAAGGCCTGCTCTACGACCCAGACCGCAACATCAGGCTGGGGGTCCGGCTGTTGAAGGTCTGGAAGGCCTACCACGACCGCACCTGCTCCGATGCAGCCCACCCGTTCTGGGCCCATTACAAGTACGGCTGCCGGATACCCAGCCGGCGCAAGGGCAAGCGGGTGGACGCGCTCTATCGCTTGCTCCAGATGAGGTTCCAAACATCATGAGGGCGCCGCTGGTCAACAGCCTGCCGCCCGTCCTGTACAGCGCCGTCAAGCCCCCGCGCACCCCCGTTCTTGAGGGCAAGGTCGCCAAGCCGCTCCACGAGCTCCTACCGCTGCCCGAGGTCACCCCCGAGGAGGTCGAGGCGTCTATCAAGCGCGCCGAGATGAACCCGACGATCGACCCGATCTGGACCGAGTGCAAGGAGGACATGCTCAAGTTCTCCTGTGCCTACTTTGCCTCGGAGATGATCAGCGGGCCGCCCGAGTTGCCCTACGACGGGAAGTTCCTGGTCGGCAAGCACCACGAGGAGTGGGACGAGCTCCTTCACAAGCACGAGAAGATGGTGCTCGAGGCCGCGCGCGACCACGGCAAGAGCTTCTTTTTCAGCATGGCCTACCCCATCTGGCGCGCGGGCTACACCCACCCGGGCAAGATGGGCTACATCTTTTCCAACACCCAGCCGCTCGCCGAGGCCTTTCTGCGCCTGGTCAAGGATGAGGTCTGCACCAACCCGCGGTTGCAGCACCTGGTCCCTGCCAACGTCACCGACCCCAACAGGTGGGGCAAGGTCAGCGAGATCAGCTTCCGCAACGGGAGCGTGATCCGAGCTCGAGGCATGGGGGTGAAGGTCAGAGGTGGACACCCTCATTGGGCCGTCGCCGACGACATCCTCGAGGACGACGACATCTATTCGGAGACAATCCGAAACCGCCACATCGACTACTTCTTGAGCGCGATCAACAACATGGTGGTGCCCGGCGGCCAGCTTGTCGTGGTTGGCACGCCCATGCACTTCGCCGACCTGTACGGCTTTCTGCGGGAGACTGGCGAGTATCACTGCGCCAAGTACCCCGCGATCGACGACCAGGGCCGCCTGCTGTTCCCAGACCGCTACGACGCGGCGCTCCTGGCGAAACGCAAGCGGGAGATGGGCAGCGCCAGCCGTTTCGCGCGTGAGTTTCTCTGCCAGCCGCTCTCCGACGAAGCCTCGCTGTTCCCCTCGACGCTGTTTCGCGGCGGCGACGTGCGGATCCCCTACCGCCTGGGCCTGGGCCACAAGTTCTGGGAGCGCCGCGGTTGCATCACCTACAGCGGGGTGGACTTCGCCATGAGCGCGAGCTCCGGCGCCGACTTCACCGTGATCACCACGCTCGCCCAGGACGGCAAGGGCAACCGCTGGATCGCCAACATCCGACGCGGCAAGGGCTGGGGGTTTCAGCGCCAGCTTGACGAGATCAAAGAGGAATACGCCATCATGCGGCCAAGCGTTATCCACGCCGAGGCCAACCAGATGCAGCGGATCTTCACCGACGAGCTGATCCGGGAAACGGACATCCCGATCCGTAAGTTTTTCACCACTGGCGTCCAGCCCAAGAACCCGAGCCGCAAGGGCATGAGCCAGATATCCCTGTCCAAGCACCACCTTGACCGCGGCGTGCCCTCGCTCCGGATGAGCCTCGAGAACAGGAAGTGGCGCATCCCCCGCGGCGACGACAAGGCGATCGAGCTCACCGACATCTGGATGGGCGAGCTCCAGGCCATGTCCTGGCAGCAGGGCAAGGTGGTGTCGGTGGGGGCCCATGACGACATGGTGATGAGTACGTGGATGGCCGACGCGGCGGTACGCATGGGTGGGTTCAACTACAGCTTCGGCGAGGAGGACTTGCTGCCCCAGGAGCCCGAGCCGATAGCCCCCGCCGAGGCTACGGCAGTGGACCGCGCCATGAGCCAGGTGCCGGGCCCGGTGATAAACCCCGAGTCCGACGCCCAGGCCGAGCCCGGGATACACGACGGACTCCTACCGGGGCCCCTACCCGAAACAGTGGACAAAGGTGCGACGGATCCGTATGTTCAACCGGAATCCCGGTCGGAGCCCAGCAAAGGTGAAGATGACTCTTGGAAGCCTAAGCAGGGCGCACCTTTACCTGGCGAGTTCGGCAGTTTTGGGGGGAATTTCTAGCAGAGTATTTCGGGACGGCCGCCGGGGTCAGGGGGACAGTTGCCCGCTCTCTCCTCCTCGGCGGTCGTACCGTTTTTAACCTCGGAGGTTCGCCGTGAATCCGACAGTCCCCGGCCAAGGAGCCCGCCTGGTGGTGGGGCGGTCCCGCAGAAACCTGATGCAGATCGACACCAGCGCGTTTTCACAGCTCCAGAAGCCAGCCGTGGACCCGGGCCCGGTGGTCCCGGGGGATCTGCCCGTCCGGACCATGACCGACGTGACCAAGGGCCTGGGCCTGTCCTACGAGGCTGAGCGGGACTTGACCAGGGCCCTCGAGGAGTGGATTGACAGCCCGGACCCGATCACGTTCCGCGGCCGGGTGACCCGCGGCCTGCGAGGGTTCGCTCCGGACAACTTCGCCGTCCGCAACGAGGTCTGGCGCCGCGCGTCCAGCCTCTACCGCTCCATCAACCCGATCACGCATCGCCGCCCCAATTCGGTGGTGATCCAGAAGGCCGAGGACCGCACCGCCATAAACCGCTGGAAGGCCGGAGAGTTCTTGCGCCTCAACCCCAACCCCACCGACGACAAGGTGCACGATTTCGCGCGCGAGATCGGCATGGACAAGGACGCGCTCGAGGAGGTGATCTACGAGCTCGCCACCGAGCACGCCCAGCGCCACATGGGCAAGGGCGAGCAGATCCCAGGCGGCCGCGCCGCCGGCAAGAAGCCTGACGACTTTGACGTGGAGCAGCTCTCCGTCGGCACCCACCACGAGCTCGAGCACACCGCCAACCGCGCCATGGCCATGGAGATCGCCATGGACCACCTCGCCGAGGACCCCAACTACTACCGAAAGCTCAAGAAGATCGAGAAGTCCGAGCAAGGCTGGGAGCCCATGCCTGGCATCGACGGCGGCCTACGCCGCAGCGTCCAGGGCGGCTACGAATACCGCTTCCCAGCGGCCGACCTGACCGCGGGCCCCGATCCCGCCCTGGCGCGCGTGCTCAACGCGGCGCCGTCGGCCCAGCCCCCCGAGCTCCTGTTCTGCTACGGCGGCGACGATGAGATGACCAAGGGGGCCGACCACAAGTACATCAAGCGCGTGCCCACCGGCAAGCCCAAGCCCAAGTGGCGCTACATCTACAAGCACCCCAAGCGCAAGGGGCTGGTGGTGGATGAGCACCTGGTCAGCGGCACCAAGCTCAAGGTGCGCCACGCCGGCGAGCTCGGACACTTCGAGATCCTCGAGCACGATGAAGCCAAGGGTGTGGTCAAGGTCAAGCACGATGAAACCGGGCGGGTAGCGCACATCAAAAAGCGCGACCTGGCCAGGATGCTCCAGGCCCACCACGAGAAGGAGGGCAAGCTCGCCGCCGAGGCGACCCCGGCCGAGGACAAGTCAGCCCTGGGCAAGCTCCCCCGGGTGCAGATGAACGACCTGGCGCGCGGAGAGTGGGAGCACACCGTCGGGTTCGAGGCCACCGAGGCCAAGGCGCTCGAGCTCGCCGCCAACCTCAAGAAGGGGTGGGACTACGCCGCGATCAAGCAACCGGGCGGTTTCCTGGTGGTGACCCGGCGCCAGCGCCGCGGTGAGAAGGCCCCGCGGGTGCGCTACGGCGAGGCCGTGAAGGTCCACCTCCGCAACGAGAAGCCCATGAACGCGGTCTACACGCTCATGGAAGCCGAGGACGTGGTGGCCAGCCACAACCCGGCCAACTTCAACATCCGAAAGGACTACCCCGAGGGGGTCCAGGAGCGCCAGTACCACGAGAGCGACAACGAGCAGGGCAAGGTGATGAGGATCGCCCAGGAGATGGAGCCCGTTTTCGTGATCAACAACAACCCGGACGGCGTGAACGGGACGCCGATCATCACCCAGGACGGGATCGTGCTGGGCGGCAACGCCCGGACCATGGGGATCCAGCGCGCCTACTCCACCGAGCCCGGCAGCGCCAAGAAGTACAAGAACTACCTCACCGCCCACGCCAAGGACTACGGCTTCAACGCGGCCGACGTGCGCGGGATGAAGCAGCCGATCCTGGTCCGGCGCTCCAAGGTGGGCAAGACCCACAAGCGGTACAAGAGCGACGGCGAGTTCGACAAGACCAAGTACAACGCCCACCTCCGACTCCTGGGACGCCGCATGAACGAGGGGCTGACCCAGGGGCTGGACCCGCGCGCCGAGGAAGTCGCCCTGGGCAAGAACTTCGTGGACGCCCGGATGCTCCGGACCCTGACCGACAGCATCAAAGAGGGCCAGACCCTCGACCAGTTCCTACAGGGCGAGGGGAGCCGCAACTTCCTGCTCACCCTGCGATCCAACGGGATCATCGACGACCTGAACGCCAGCCAGTACCTCTACGGCAAGTCGGGCGGGACCGACAAGGGCCTGCTCAACAAGGAGGGCCGAGCTCGCCTCGAGCGGATCCTGGTGGGCAAGCTGATCGACAGCCCGACCCTGCTCGACCGCATGAGCCAGACCCAGCGCCAGGCGCTCGCCAACTCCGCGGTCCACGTGGTCGTGGCCCAGCAGAGCGGGTGGGACGTGGTGCCAACGCTCAAGCGCGCCATTGAGATCGACCAGTCGATCCAGAAGATGGACAAGGAGCTCCAGGCCGAGGGCAGCCCGCGCAAGGCGCTCAAGAACTTCCTGTCCGGCAAGCAAACGGACTTTCCGGCGGTTGGCGGGATGGTCGAGGAGGTGCGAAACGACAAGATGCTCCACCACCTGCTTATGGTGGTTCGGGAGCACGCGGGAACCGACAAGATGCCACGCGACTTCAAGGGATTCTCCCTGCGAGCTCGCGAGGACGCCCAGCGCAACCCCGAGCTCACGGGCGCCCAGGACATGTTCGGTGGGTCAGAGCACGCCGCCAAGCGCGAGGACCCCGCCGACGCCCTGGACATTGAGTTTGGCATCACGCCGCCGCGGAAGCAGGACAAGGCCGCCAAGCGCAAGGCCGCGCTCGAGGAGAAGAAGCGTCAGGAGGATGAGCGCAAGCGCATCAAAAAGGAGCGCGCCGCGATGGCCAGCGGCGAGGGCAGCCTGTTCAGGTCCATGGGCTACAGCTTTGACCTGATCAAGGCCGACGGCCCGCAGCCCAACCGCCTGGTGACCAGGGCCATCAACCACGTGGAGCTCCTGGTGGACGCCGCGGTGAGCAACTCCATGCTCGAGCACGGCGAGATCCGGGTGGACGGCGCCAAGATCGTGCGCCAGGTGATGGCCGATATCGACGAGTCGGTTCGCAAGGACCCCGAGCTCGCGCGCGAGCAGGGGCGCAGCCCCCTCGACGCCAAGGTGGTCCGCGGCCTGATCGAGGCCTTCTGCCAGATGCGCGGGAAAGACCTGCTCGAGAAGGGGCGGAAGCCCAGCCAGGGCGGCGAAGCGCTGCTCGCGCACCACGCAGGCCAAGCCAAGCCAAAGCAGAAGCGGCCGCCGGGCACCGGCTGGACGCCGCCGAGCGGCAAGCGGCGCTCCTGGCGCAAGCGGGTGGGCGGAAAGTACGTCTACTGGACCTCGCGCAAGGGGCTACACGGCGATCAGCAGCAGTTGGTCCCCCGCGATCGGCCGACCGACAAGGATCTCGGTGTGACCGCCTCGAAGGCCTGGCGCCGCGAAGTGCTCGATGAGTCGCTGGCCACCGATGCAGTCCGCCGCGCCGATGCTGTGGCCGAGCGCCTCAAGGCGGCCGCGGTGGTCCCCGGGAAGTACCACCAGCACGTGGAGCACTACGAGCGGGCCCGGAAGAACCTGAGCTACCACGTCATGAACGACCCCAACGGCGTGCGAGGGGTGCTGGACGTGTCCCACCAGCTCATCACGACGGCCGCCGAGCTCGCCGACAAGATGGAGGCCACCGAGGGGCGCCAGAAGACCATGTTCGGCGTGGAGCCCCCCAAGGTAGAGAAGCTTGAGCTCTCCCCGGCCGAGGTCAAAGAGCACGCCAGGACGGCCTACAGCCTCGGCGCGTCCAAGGACCCAGGGCAGTTCTCGCGCTACATGAGCAACCTGGTAGAGAAGCACGGCACGGCCCAGGCCAAGCTGGTGATGGACCAGGTTGCATCGCTCCAGGAGGGCCGCCGCGGCAAGGCGACCGCTCGAGCTCCCAAGCGACCCAAGCGGGCCGCCGGGCAGCAGTCCATGTTCTCCGGTCACCAGGCGACCCAGGCCGGCGAGCAGGGCGATCTCTTTCAGTCCATGGCCAAGTCGCTGATCACGTTTCAGGATCTCGAGGATTTCGGCCGACAGCAGGACATCGCAGACCCGGGCTGGCGAGCTCGGCAGCGCGCCCAGATGACCGCGGACTGGCTCGAGGACGGGATCCCCCAGGACCGCATCGACGCATGGTTTGACGCGGCCGCGAAGCCTCGGCGCCTGGTGGTCCGGTGAGTCTGATCGTCAAGGAGAAGTCCATGCGGTTGATCGTCAAAGCCAAGGTCCAGACCCACCCCCAGCAGGCCAGCTTGTTCTCCGGCAAGCCCCGCAAGGCCCCCAAGAAGGCCGGCCCGTTCATCGGTCCCCGCGGCGGCAAGTGGCAGGATGCGAAGCACACCATCGCCTGGAAGGACGACGCCCCGGCCGCGCCGCAGCGCTCCCCCGGGCATGAGAAGGAGCTCGAGCTCAAGCGCTTCCAGAGCCACGTGGAGGCCGCCGGGTGGGACATCATGAGCACCAAGCCCGGCCAGCAGCAATACCAGAGCCGGGACCGGGAGTGGAACGCGGCGATCCGCAACGAGGACGGACAGTGGCGCGTCATGGGTGACGTGCCCCACGCGAACGGCGGCCTCTACGGCAGCGCCGGCGAGGCGCGCGCCGCCCTGGTGGAGGGCATCAAAGCCGAGAAACCCGCCACCGAGCCCACCCGCGCGCAGCTCAAGGAGCAGGGGTTCATCACCTACGCCAAGTCGAGCGACCTGTTCTCCTACGGCTATTCGGTGGTTCACTGGCTCAAGGCGGACACGTTCAAGACCGGCGAGGAGGTGGGGGTCACCGAGTACAAGCCCCGCAACAAGGGCGGCAAGCGCTTCGTAGCCTCGACCACCGAGGAACAGATCGCCATGCACAACTGGGTCGGAGCTCCGATCACGTTCCGCGGCGACGATGAGGGCGAGCAAGCGGAGATGTTCGAGGCGGCGCCAGAGGAGCGCAAGTACCAGCGTGGGTCGAGCACCCAGGAAAGCGACGACCGGAAGCGCGCCGCGCGCGAGCTCGCCACGGCCGCCGAGGAAGCCCAGGCCCCGATGTTCGCCGAGCCAGAGCCTGTGGACGAGTACATGCGCGACCGCCCCGAGGGCGCCGGATCTTCGCGGTGGAATGATCCAGTCCGGGACGTGCCAGAGTCGGCATTCACCGTCGCCGAGGGCCCAGCGCCGCTGCCCATGTCCACGTTCCTGGATGCCAAGGACCAGTCCAAGGAAATGATGGACCCCGAGGGTGTCAGGACCACCCCGGGGACAAAGATGCGCTGGTACGGCGTGGTGGGGTATATGGAGGCCTACCACGCGCTGGACCGCCGGCGCTCGAGCGCCAAGCGCAACACCAACCTGTCAAACCACATCAACTTTGACCTGTCCAAGGAGATCGGACGCGAAACGAGCCAGGAAGCCCTGCTCGAGCTCCGCGGCTTTCTCAAGGAGATGAAGCACAATCACGGCGGCGCTGCCGGTAGCGCCATTCGGGCCGCCATCGCCGGCAACGAGATCCTGGTGAACAACCGGATCCGCGAGACATCCAGGGGCACGCCCAAGCTGTCCCACGAGGAGCGCAGGGCCCGCTGGCTCGCAAGCCAGGCCGACACCAAGAAGTCTCACTGGTGGCCCTGCCTGATGATCAAGGCCCGGCCCAAGGTCCACCAGGCCCAGACGGGCATGTTCGGCCTGGGCGTGCCCAAGCCCCCCGGCAAGGGCTGGCAGCGGATCCCCCGCGGCAAGCGCGGAGGCTTCCGCCGGCGCCAGGGCAACAAGTGGACCTACTGGTATCCGGACACCGCCGCTGTGCAGTCCGCGCCCCACCCCGAGGACGTTCAAGCCGAGGCCCCGCCGCCGGCCAAGCTGGTGGTCCCCTCCAAGATCAAGGAGGAAGTTACCGAGGCCATGGCCGCGCCGCGGACCAAGGGCGAGCGCAAGAGCGCCAACAGCACCGCCCTCGATATCGTCCAGAAGGCCATGAAGGAGAAGCGTGGCCTGACCGACGTGGAGGCCCTCGAGGTCGCCGGGTACACCGGCAAGGGCGGGATCAGTGGTGACCTCAACCAGTTCTACACCCCCGTCGAGATCGCCAAGGCCATGTGGGACGTGATGGGAGCCTACCAGGATGACCTCGAGCGCGTGCTCGAGCCGTCCTGTGGGGCTGGTGTCCTGCTCCAGACCGCCCCCGCCGGCGCCAAGGTGACAGGCGTCGAGCTCGATAACAAGTCGGCCATGGTCGCCGAGGCCCTCCACGGCCACAAGCACCAGGTCGAGAGCAAGGCCTTCGAGGTGTTCAACATCGAACGCGCTGGCGTCCCCCAGGAGTTTGACGCGGTGATCGCCAACCCGCCCTACTGCGTCCGGACGGGCGACATCCCCCTGCATAAGCCTGAGTTCAAGAGCGCTGACCAGTATTTCATCGACACCAGCCTCGACAACGTGAAGGACGGCGGGATCTGCATGATGCTGGTCCACCCGGGGGTGATGAACAACAAGACCCCGGGCGCCAGGGACTTCCGAGAGAAGCTACTCGCGCGCGCGGAGGTGGTTGACAGCTTCCGCCTGCCCAAGACCACGTTCAAGCACACTCACTGCGAGATCCCAGCGGACATCATCGTGCTACGCAAGCGCGACAGCGTGGTGGGCAACTCGCTGCTGCGAGCCATCCACAAGGACACGCTCCAGCCCACCCTGACCGCCCTGGGCGCCTGGGACGGCGACTTCGTGGCCGGCGACTACTTCGAGCGCCACCCGGATCGCATCCTGGGCACAGCTCTGACCAAGGAGGAAACAGGCTGGCGGGCAACGGTCGAGGGGGACGCTTCCAAGGTGCCGGGCGCCATGCGCCAGATGACCGAGGACAAGATCGCGTCCGGAGGTCTGCTGACCGACCCGGCCGCCAAGCGGATCACGGTCGAGGCCCTCGGCGAGCTCGCCCAGGAGAACGAAGCGCTCAAGGAGGCCATGAGCCAGGCCAAGGACGCCATCGAAGCGGACAAGGTGCCGCCCGCCCTGGGCAACACCATGAACATGGCCGGATCGCGCTACCTCTACGTCGGCGAGCCCCCCAAGTGGGTCAAGATGGAGTCCGTTGACGACGTGACCCAGATCATCGAATCGAGCGGTGATGAGGCGATCAAGGAGGCTCACGATATCGCCCTCGAGCTGGGCAGCCTGATCGCCGCGCGCGACAGCGGGGAGTACTACAAGGCCCGCGCCATGCGCCGGCGCACCGAGAAGCGCGTCAAGGATTGGGTCAAGGAGAACGGGATCCCAGGCTCCCACCGCGCCCTGGGCGAGCTCTCCAAGAGCGCCCCACCCCTGCTCGACTTCATGGCTTGCGTGGACAGCAACGGCGAGCTCTCCGATCTGCTGTCCAAGGACGCCGCGGTGACCCTCAAGGCCGCCGAGGTGGACAAGTCCGACCTGATGAGCGTGGCCAACTTCGTAGCGCGCCGCAACAAGGGCTACGTCACCATCGACGATATCCAGCACAACTGGGAGGGCTGGGAGTCCGAGTCAGAGGATGAGATCCGCCGGGCCGTCATGGCCAGCGGGGAGTACGCCACCGACGGCGGCGAGCTCCAACACCTCGAGGACTACCTGACGGGCAACCTGTGGGACAAGCTCGAGCGGGACAGGGGGATACTGGAGATCGCCGAGGAGGCGGACGTGCCCCCCCTCGAGCGCCAGATCGCCGCCCTGGCCGAGCGCCTCGAGACAAAGCGCCGCAGCATCGACGACGTGCCGATCCAGCTACGGGTCATGTCGTGGATGGACCCCAAGTGGTTCAACGCCTACCTCAACAGCCCCGAGGGCCGCAAGATGGTGTTCGGGCGCCGCCCCCTGGGGCCCACCGACCAGCGCGCCAACATGATCTTCGAGAACGGCGCCCACAAGCTCCAGTGGCTGGCCGGGCCCGAGGGCCACGACTACATTTCACGGATCAAGAACGATCGCGGGGGGATCGACGTAGAGGACCGCACCGCCCCCGAGGGCACCGTTATCAGGACCGAGGTAGATAGCCGCAACTTCTTGAAGTACATGAACCGCCTGTCGCTGGGGCCCCGCTCCCGCGACCACATCGAATCGATCGAGAACGACATCCAAAACGGATTCTCGGAATGGATCAAGAACAGCGAATACCGCGCCGAGCTCGAGGATCTCTACAACAAGACCTTCACCAGCGAATTCCGGCGGGAGTACAGCGGCGACGAGCTAGGCCTCGAGGGGATCAGGCCTGGGATCGTGCCTCACGAATTTCAAAACCAGGCTGTGCGCTGGGCGGCCGAGACAGGCCGCGGCATCCTGGCCCAGGACGTGGGCCTGGGTAAGACCTTCATCGCGATCCTGCTGGCCAAGTACCGCAAGCAAGACGGCTTGGCCCGCCGGCCGTTCGTGGTGGTTCCCAAGTCGGTCGCCACCAACTGGTCCGAGGAGGTCGAAACCCTGTTCCCAGGCTCCAAGGTGCTGATCATCGGCGAGCACAGGGCCAAGTCCCGCAAGAAGGCCGCCCAGGCCAAGAAGGACGCCAAGGACCGCGGCCTCACCGGCGAGGCCGCCAAGAAGTACATCGAGGAGAATAGCTGGACCACCAAGAGCGACAACGCCATCGAGCGCAACAAGAAGCTCGCCATGGTGAAGCAGAACGAGTACGACCTGATCATCTGCACCAAGCCCGCGTTTGACCGGATCCCCCTCAAGGAGGCCACGGTCAAGAAATTCGAGGACGAAGACTTCTGGTACGAGCGCGCGGGCAGCATCGACGCCGCCAAGGGGGGCAAGACCCAGGAGACTCAGGACAAGAAGATCGCCAAGCTCCAGGCTGCCTGGAACGGCGAGAAGGAGGCCGAGAAGTACAAGTTCGCCCAGGACATGGTGTACTGGGAGGACATGGACATCGACACGCTGATCGCGGACGAAGCCCATGCCTACAAGAACCTCTACGGCGCGCGCTCGCGCATGGGCAACCAGCCCAAGTTCCTGGGAGGGTCTGGCCAGTCGAAGCAAGCCCGGAAGATGCAGCACATGAGCCGGGTGGTGCGGGACAAGAATCCGTCCAACGGCGTCTACATGATGACGGCCACGCCGACCAAGAACAGCCCCCTCGAGATCTTCAACATGTTGCAACACATCGCCCCAGAGGGCTTTCAGGCGATGGGGATCCAGAACAGCGAGGAGTTCATTGATCGCTTCTGCAAGCTCGAGGAGCGCCTGGTCCTGACCCCGCCGGGCCGGGACAAGGGAGAGCAGCGGAAAAAGAAGCGCGATCTCGACGGCGACGATGACTCGACGCAGTTCTCCGATGAATTCGAGGGCACTGGCAACCTGGAGTCGGCCATGTGCGTCACCGGGTTCACCAACCTGAAGGAGCTCGAGGGTCTGATGGACCGCTACATGATGCTCCAAACCGCGACCGACGTGGGCCTGAAGATCCCCGATGCCAACTACGCCACCCACCTGGTGGAGATGACGGAAGATCAGAAGGAGGTCTACGCCGAGCTCCGCGCCGAGGCTCACCAGCTCAACCCCCAGGAGGATCCGGGCGGGATGTTCCGAATCATGGACCGGATGAAAAAGGCCGCCCAGGACTTGGAGCTATTCGACCCCGAGGCGTTCGCGGGGTGGTACGCCAACAGCCCCAAGTATCAGGCCTGCGTCGAGTCTGCCTACGAGGGCGCCATGAGCAGGGGTGGCCAGATCGTGTTCTGCGACCACAACGCCAGCCACAACCGCCTCAAGGCGATGCTCATGGCCAAGGGCCTCAAGGAGTCGGAGATCGGGATCATCAACGCCAAGGTAGCCCCGGACAGCACCGCGCGCCAGGACATCGGCAACCGGTTCAACCGCGGCGAGATCAAGGTGGTGATCGGAAACACCGGGACCATGGGCGAGGGGGTCAACCTCCAGGGCAAGAAGCGCGACCTGGGGACCACCGACATCCACCACCTGGACCAGCCCTGGGATCCGGGAACGATGCACCAGCGCAACGGCCGCGGCGTGCGCCAGGGCAACCGCGCCGACCAGGTGGACGTGCACACCTACCTGTCCACCGGCAGCTTTGACGGGTTCCGTCACTCCACGCTCAAGGGCAAGGAGCGCTGGCTCGACAAGCTCCGCAGCGGCGCCAACGACATCAGCAACGACATGGAGGGTCAGGATCTGGATGAGGTCGAAATGCTGGCCATGCTGTCAGACGACCCGGACGCCGCGCTGGAAACGATCAAGCTCAAGAAGGCCGACGCGCAGAGCGCCTGGTACGCCAAACAGAGCCAGGACGCGATCAACTCGTTCTACAACTACCAGAGGAAGGTGCAGAGCCTGGTCAAGATGAAGGACGAATCCAAGACCAAGGGGCGCCTCACCGCGGACGTGGCTCGCCTCAAGCGCCAGCTACTGCGCCACGAGCTCCTACCGGTCGAGGTCAAGACCCACCTCGAGTCCGGGGAGACAGCTCCGGTGGCCATCGGCACCCACATGGTGGGAGGCGATGACAACGCCAGGCTGGCGGCCAACATCATGCGCGCCGGCGACGTGATCACCCAGGAGGCTGGTTACGCCGCCGGCGAGCAGCGGAGGTACGTGATCACCAGGGTCAACCTTGCGGACCGAAAGGCCTCGGTCCGGTCCTGGGGCGGCACGCACTCCTCGCCGGTGGACATCGACAGCCTGGGCGCGCAGTACCAGACCAGCCCGTACAGGGAGGTTGACGAGCTCAAGGAGTCCTTGCGCGAGAGCATGGACACCAGCTACCGAAGCCCCCTCGAGGAGCTCGCAGGGTTCTCCGAAGTTACGCTGGACGCCAATCGGGACATGATCTCCGAGTCCATTCGCGAGTGGCACAAGAAACACGGGAAGTCTAACGAGGATCTCCTGGTCCGGGATCCTGGCGGCCAAATCGTCCCCCTGGCCGCCGGCCTGACCGAGGGCAAGGAGATCGTCTACCCCTGGGGCAAGGACGCCGCATCGGTGCGAGAGGCCATCGTCCAGAGCAACGCCAGTGATGAGCGCTGGGAATCCTGGGACAACCCGATTCTCAGCGTGGCCCGGAGGGCATATGGTATGTCCGGATACCACGACACCCCGTTCAAGGCGTTGGCCTCCCAGGCCGAGTCAATCTGGAAGGAGAGGCAGGCCAGCGAAAGCAAGGAGGCAGCGGCATGACCCAGATGCAGGCCAACAACATCGTGATCCTGCTCCAGAAGGTGCCGATGTACTACCGCAACTTCGGGATCTGGTGGTGGCACGTCAAGCGCGAGCTCAAACGCTTGGGGTACACCCATGACCAACTGGCCCACCTGGGCCCGTTCACCGATCCGTCGGTCGAGCACTACTTCGAGGGCCTGGACACCACCGAGCTCGACGATCTGGCCTATGCTCACCAGTGGGCCCACACCTACCACAAGTACAACGTCAACATGACCCACACCCCCGATGGTGAGGTGTATCTGATCCACGACCAGGACGCTGAATGAGGCTGATTGTCAAAGGTGGCGCAGTCCCTGGTGACATCCACCAGTGGGCCACCGGTCCCTACCAGAAGCAACCCGACGGGACGTGGAAGCCCGTTGGCGACCGCCTCAACATGGAAGCGGTCAAGAAGGCCGTCGCCAAGCGCGTGACCGAGCGGGACAGGCAGCCTCTGACCAGCCGGCCGCCTCCGGTGGGGATCCCGGACGAAATCCGGGACGCGCTCGAGCGGGGGGGCTACCTGGTCATTAACTCGAGCGGCGGCAAGGACAGCCAGACGATCACCTACATGCTGGCCACCCACCCCGAGCTCGCCGAGTTCAAGGACCGGATGGTGGTGCTCCACGCCGACCTGGGCCGCGGCGAGTGGCCCGGGGGCGGCCGCCACGCCGAGTACATCGCCGAGGCCATGGAACTGCCGTTCGTGGACACCCGCAAGGCGACCAAGATCAACCCCCGGTCCGGCAAGCTCGAGCCCTGGGTCGGCGACATGATGGACTGGTTTGTGGAGCGCGCAGCCTGGGCAGCGCCGGGCAAGGAGGCCTGCCGCTCCGACATGAAGCGCGGGCCGCTGTGGGGCTGGGCCAAGGCCAACGTACCGGCCGACGTGCCGATCATCAACGCGCTGGGGATCCGCCGCGAGGAAGGGGAACACGACAAGACCAGCGGGCAATCCCGATGGTTCGCCGAGGAGGTGGGCAAGACCGGCGAGGCTGGCAAGGGCCGCGAGGCCTACAACTGGAACCCGATCCTCGAATACTCGACCGACGATGTTTGGTCCGCCATCCGGGAGAGCGGACTGGACCGCCACCACGCCTACGACATGGGCGCCTCGAGGCTGTCCTGCTTCCTGTGCATGTTGGCGACCGACAAGGACCACCAGACCGCGGTGAAGGCCCACCCCGAGCTCGCCAAGATCTGGTACGACGCAGAGCAGAAGATGCGCGCCACCCATGAGGAGCGCCGCGACGTGCTCGCCCAGGCCATGGACACGGCCATCGCCGAGGGTCGCCTCGAGGATAGGGTGGTCCAGCGCAAACAGTTCGGCAAGCTGGTGGACCGGACCCAGACGATCCTGGTGGGCATGGCCTCCCCCGAGCTCCGCGCCGCCGGCGGGATCGTGGTCAAGAAGGGGGTCAACGAGGCCAAGCGCCTCCGCGGCCAAGCTCGCAAGGCCGCCAAGCTGGGAGACTCCGGCAAGGCCGCCAAGCTCAACGCCCAGGCCGGCGAGCTCGAGCAGCGCCACCGCGAGGGCGATATCCAGATCCCCAACCGCTACATGCGGCCGTTCCTGGAGTTCCAGCGCAAGGGCAAGAAGCCCTGGACCGTCCGGGACATCATCCTCGCCGCCGGCCTGGGCGAGCAGCTTGGAATCACCGCCGAGGGAGCTCCGCGCGAGGTCACCCCCGGCGAGCAGATGGACCTGTTCAAGGCCGCGGGGGCCGCCCTGGTGGCCTGGGCCAAGGATCACAGCCAGAAGGTGCTGTCCTACGGCAAGCTCGCCCACCAGTCGGCCCTGTTGCTCGAGCAGGCCGGCCAGGCCGCGGGCCCCCCGCGCGCGCGCCTGTTGCGCCTGAGAGGGGTGGTCCTTGACCACGTGGCCGCCCAGGGCGCCGAGCTCGCCGGCGCCCACCCGTTTCCAACCCGTCATGAGAACATCGGGCCAGACTTGGCCCTCACCATCAGGAGAGATTGATGCCCTCGTTGCGCGAACGTCTGACCGATCTACTGAAGGGCCGCAGCAAGACGCCCCACCCGGGCCAGACCAGCATGTTCGGCCAGCAAGAGCTCCCGATGGCCAAGCCCAAGGGCGGACCGTTCATGGGGCCCCGCGGCGGCAAGTGGCAGGACGCCAAGCACACCATCCCCTGGAAAGACCTGAGCTCGAGGCAGAAGCACAAGCAGCACCAGGCCCTGGGACGCCACCTCGCCGCGCGCGCCGCGGACAAGGATGAAGCGGCCATGCGTACCAGCGGCGCGGCGAGCGAGATGGCTTCCCAGGAGGCAGACAATCTCGCCGGCCAGGCCAAGCGCCACCACGGGGAGAGCGACAAGCACCACGCCGACGCGATCAAGCAGGACAAGAAGATGAGCGCCGAGTGGGACAAGCGCACCTACGAGG
>RCNG010000081.1_pt1 | contig 35218 bp, 35 predicted proteins | sample 2041371 | NCBI WGS metagenome assembly RCNG01 (sample SAMN09708227, study PRJNA481090) | Marine sediment metagenome, whole genome shotgun sequencing project. | biome: marine sediment; feature: ocean; material: sediment; isolation source: Sewage treatment plant 1 marine sediment (STP1) ... | reverse complement strand
TTTGTAAAAAAATTGATTTTAAGCAAAATCTTCCATAGCTTCCAGCCATGTTGGAATTTCTATGGGAGAAGATTTCAGATAGATAAAAACGCTTTCAATCGCCAGGGTATAAAATAAGAGGCTAAGATTAATCTCCATCGCATTGAACAAGCTAAAGTAAACGTCATAAACCGCAGAGGTAATTCCGAACACTTTGATCGCTTTGGTTATGATAATGATTGACAGATAATTCATTGTTTTGCTTTTCGTTGATTGTTGTCTTTAATATATAGACGCAGGAAAAATCATTTTGTTACAGTACTATGCATAATAAGGTACTATTTAATGAATATTTAACATAATTTTATATGAACTAGTGGGAGGCAGGTTTGCTATCGGCAATTTTATCCGCCTTCGCCTGGCTTCGGCGGACAAGTACTTATTATGCGCCTGTCCGCCCCTGGGTGGAAGCCGACGACGCGTCCTCCGAAACCGCCATAGCGGTGAAGGAGGAGAGGAGCAAAACCTTTAGGTTCATGAATTCCTTAGTAAAAAATAACCAGCCATGAATAAATGCAGAGCACACCGAAACCTTAGTGAAGATGAGTGTGTGGAATGTAAAATGCAAGACAATTTTTAAGTTGTTAAAACTTTCCATTTGGCTTTAACTTAAACAACCACATATCGTCATCAGGGAGCATACCATTACCAGGAACATCACTATAAAAACTATTAGAAGGGCCTGAAATCATTAATCCTTTCTGGTTAAGAAGTCATTTTTGCGAAAATAAATAGGTTTGTTGATTATGGTATGCTATTTGATTTTAGAGGACTTTAAACTATTTTTTATGGAATCCATTGCTTTTCTATGTAGAGGTAAAGAGTTTGGCTTAACGCTCTTCGCACTAATTCTTTGTTGCTCTTTCCAAACTATCAGGGCCCAGGCCTTTGAACCCGGATACATAGTTCTCAATAATAATGATACACTTTACGGATCCGTTAAAGACCGGAATGATGGGTCACTTTTTGAAAAGATTAGGTTCAAGGATGAACGTGGTAAGGTTAAGCGCTACAGTGCGGAGAATCTTTTGAGCTATAAGGCAGGTATACATACCTATGAATCTCTCTGGTATGCTGAGGAAAGCCAGTTTTTTAGGTTTAATTATTATACTCGATCCGGATATGGCCAAAAAATCTTTTTAAAGGTATTGGCCAAGGGACCCTTAAGTTGCTATGCAAGGGAATATATACATGACGACAATGATTTCCTTGATCAATTTGAACTATTTCTAAGGGTCGGCGATACCACTATGGAAAGGGCCACCCAAGGCATCTTTGGTCTTAAAAAGAAACGCTTGACAAGCTATTTTTGGGATTGCCCTAGATTGGCAGAAAAAATCAACAAGCTTTCGATTACCAAGCCTTTGGATGTGGTGGCATACTATAATGAGTTTTGTGGGAACCTTTAAAAAACCATAAACAAGCATTGAATAAACACTTATTATGCGGCCCGCCGACACGTCCTCCGAAGCCAATTTCGGCGTAGGAGGAGAGGAGGGGAGTGTAATCTAATGCCTGGCCCTTCAAAGCCTTGAGCGAAGAAGGGGTGTGTGGAATGACATGACTTCCAGTGCTTTAATTTTATCTCAAAATATGATATATAATTAAATATATAGTTCTAATTTTAATTTTCAAATCCGGATGTATAATGAACATTATAGAAGAAGCACTTGAGGAGAATAGTATTAAACATTGTTAGATTTAAATCCGTTTTATCCAAATAGAAAATTTTAACTACAAATGATTAGTAAAAGGCTGGAGAACCTTCGTCAGAGTATGTCTAAATATAATTTAGATGCAGTTATCATTCCATCTACGGATCCACATCAATCTGAATATGTCGCAGAGCATTGGAAAGTAAGAGAATATTTTTCAGGATTTACGGGATCTGCCGGAATATTGGTTTTAAAGCATGATGAAGCTGCACTATGGACAGATTCACGTTATTTTTTACAATTTGAAGATGAATGCAAAAATTATGATATAAACTTACATAAACAATTGATTCCTCATGCTCCCGAACATATACAATGGCTATGTGATAATTTAGAAGAAAAAGCTGTTATAGGAGTGGATTTTTTACAGTTTTCGAAAGCACAAATAGACTATATTAAAGAAATATCGAAATCAAAAAATATTCAACTTGAAAATATAACAAATTTAACAGATGAAATTTGGATAGACAGACCTGGTTTACCAAATTTTTCAGTCGAGTTTCATCCCTTAGAATACAGTGGAGAAACAACAAAGTCTAAAATACAAAAAGTTCAAAATATAATTGTAAACTCCAAAGCAGACTATTATTTCTTTTCAAGTTTAGATGAAATTGCATGGTTGTTTAATATCCGTTCTCAGGATGTCGACTTTACACCTCTGGTCACTGCTTATGCTTTAGTTGGATTAGAAAATACAATATTGTTTTGTAATAGAAGTAGGTTTTCTTCAATAGCTATTGATACATTTTCAAAATTAAATATTGAAATTGTTGATTATGAATTAACAATAGTTGAATTAAAGAAAATAGAAGTCAATAAGAAGATCATTACAGATAGTTCATCTCTCAACTATGCAGTTTATAATGCTGTGCGAAGTGAATTTATTTTTCAGAATTCGATAGCAAAAGAATTAAAAGCTATTAAAAATGAAACTGAGATTGTTGGAGCGAAGAATTGTATGATAAAGGATGGTGTAGCACTCACTAAATTTTTTATATGGTTAGAAAAAGAACTTAAAAAAAGAACAATATCAGAATATGAAATTGGTAAAAAATTAGAAAGCTTTCGAAAACAACAAGATTTTTATTCAGGTGAATCTTTTGCTGCTATTGTTGGGTATAAAGGCAATGGGGCTATCCTTCATTATACCGCACCAGAAAAAGGTTCTGCAATGGTTAAAAATGAAAAGATTTTGTTAATTGATAGTGGAGCTCAATATAAGAATGGAACTACAGATATTACCCGTACAGTTTGGTTAGGAGGTCCTCCAACAAATGAATTAAAAATTGCCTACACTTCTGTTTTAAAAGGATATATAGAACTTGAGCAATTACGATTCCCTAAAGGAACAGTTGGGATGCAAATAGATGCCTTTGCACGATTACATTTATGGAAACAAGGGTTGAACTATCCGCATGGTACCGGACATGGTATAGGAAGTTTTGGAATGGTACATGAACCAGCTCAAGGATTTACAACAAATATGGCAACCAGCAGCGGTAGTACAGAACATTTACCAAATCAATTAACAACAATAGAACCTGGTTGTTATAAAAAAGATGCTTTTGGCATTCGCATAGAAAATGTAGTGCTCTCGTCAGTAAAAGAAAAAACAGAATTTGGAGAGTTTATGGGCTTTACTCCAATCACTCTATTTCCGATAGATAGACAGCTAATAAATGAATCGCTATTGTTAGATTCGGAAAAAAATTGGTTTAATTCTTATCATAAAATGGTTTACGACCAATTATCACCATTGTTGGACAATGAAGAGAAAGAATGGCTAAAAGGAATGTGTGAAAAATTATAAGAATTCTATTTTATCCAACCGTCTATAATGTTATAAATTTCTTTCTGGTCTTCAATTTCAAAACTTTTTATTCGTGTTTTATGATCTCCTTTAGATTTTACAAATTTATACATTTCACGTTTATCAGCATTCTCTGTTAATTCTACAGCTGTCGCACTCCATGCATCATATTCACCATAAATAAAGAGCATTTTTTCTGAGGTTGAGTCTAAGAATGATTTTATACTTTGCATAGGTTTTAGATCATACTCTTTCGTTATCTCATCTGGAAAAGCCCAATCAAATTTGTATATTTTATCTGTATTTAGATATTCTTTAAACGGAAGTGTTTCATAGCCATAAATGCCTTGTTCAGTTAACGCGGCCCAAAAATAAGGCTGTAAATTTTCTACAGCACTTTCTTCAAAAAAACCATAACCAACAACATCAAATAAATGCTTGTAAATAACTTCTGCTGGTGCTGATTCTAATGGAATTGTATCAGAATCTGTACCCCATTGCCAATAAGCAAAAGAATATTCCAGTATTGTATAATCAATAGCTTTTTCTATACCAAACTCCCAGGACATTTCCTTTTCTTTGGCCTTAGCTTTTAATATTTCTAATAAGGCACTTCTATTTTTAAAACATAGTTCTTGAAAAGTTTTAACTTTTGCCCTTTCCTCAGCAGTCCCTACATTTTTTAAAAAATCATAAACTCTATCGTCCTCTCTTTTAAAGTTTAAAGGTCCAACGTAGCAAACACATGCATCTACATTTTTTGGAAAATAGCTACGATGCGCCATAGTTGTTTGACAACCTTTTGATATTCCAGTAGAGATAAATTTTGATTTTGGAAATAAAGCATCTCTAATAGCATCGATGATAATCGCCTGATCTTTTGCAGCATTTTCGATCGTAAGCGTATTCCAGTTTATTTCTTCCGGACGTGAATTATTAAAATAGCGATGTTCTATAGATAGTTGATTAGCATTATAATGACTAGCTAACTCCCCGGCACTTTCGGGACCTATTCCATAACCACGAAGCTCTACAATCACAGGTTGTGTGGGACTTTCAAACCCTAAAAACACTCGTTGTCTAAATGTGCCTTTTGTTAAGTCATTATGATTAATAGGTTGTTCAAACCACAGTTCATAGTTTTCATCAAAATGACTCACAATATCTCTTTTTTCAATACTTACTATATTTTTAATAGCTGCCAATTTTTCAAAGTTTGTAACTTCTATTGTTGGTGCTACATTAGTTTGCAAGTTTTTACAACTTAGTAGTAGTAGTGCAAAAAGTAAAAAATAATAGAAACGAATTGATTTCATGATATATTCAATTTTTGAGGGCTTATTATAAGTAATACGGTTTGTTTGCAACAATTTCTTTTAATCTAATTATAAAAGTACACTTGCATGAAAGAATAATAAAGCATTATCTTAAAATAAATCCATCTTTCATTGGATCATCAGGGTCAATAACAAAGGTATGTTTACCAGTAATATAAGCGGTTCCCTCTACTTGTGGGATAACAGCTTTATAGCTTCCATAATCTTCTTCAGAAACTACAGAACCTTTAAATACAGCGTTTGTAATGCTTTCAATAGTCATTGTTTCTCCTAAATCAATTTCTTTATGTTTTCTATGAATAGCCATCCTGCCAGAAACACCAGATCCCGTTGGGCAACGATCTACTTCTCCTTCAGCAAAAATGCACACATTTCTACTATCTACTCCTGAAGCTTGTTTTGTATTGTCTATAAAAATAGTGCCATATAGAAAGCTTAAATCATTTTCAAAAGGATGCAAAATTTCTTTATCTGCCTTCATAACAGCCTGCTTAATATCCATCCCTTTAGTAATCAATACTCTGTAAGATTCCGGACTTAAATTAAAATCAAAATTATTTTTAGCTATATCCACATAAGCATAAAAAGCACCGCCATAGGCTAAATCATAAGTAACAGTTCCTAAACCTTCGACTTCAACAGTTTTATCAAGACCCACAACAAAACTTGGTACACAATGAAAACGAACATTAATTACTTTTCCATTTTCAACTTTAGTGAAAGATGTAATTCTTCCGCAGGGAGCATCAATTTTTAAGATATTATCACCTTCTTGTACATTAATCCACTTCATTTCTACGGCTAAAGTTGATATGGCTATAATGGCATGTCCGCACATGGTTGAATATCCCTCATTATGTAAAAAAATAATTCCAAAATCGCCTTCACTATCATTAGGAGGTAATAAAATACAACCATACATATCTGCATGACCACGAGGTTCAAACATTAAAGTTGTGCGCAAGTTGTCATAATGCTCTTTACAATATCTGCGAACTGCTAAAACTGAATCTCCTTTCAATTCAGGGAAGCCATCAACAATAACCCGAAGCGGTTCGCCTCCTGTATGCATATCTATGGTTTTTATCTGTAACCAATTTTCCGGTGGTGTAAATTGTGTGTTGTGTACTATGTTTTGATAGGTAGTTTTAGACATTGTTGTATTTGTTGTAATAATAATTTGCAGCCGTTAGATCTTCCAGTGCGTGACCAACTGATTTAAATACAGTTATTTCTTCAGAATTTACCCTTCCTTGCTTTGCGTTAGCACAAAGTTCAAATAAATCAGCTTTAATATCGGATTCTTGTATAATTCCTTCTTGTAGCGGAATCATGATATCTCCACTCTCTTTTAAACCACCTTCAAATGTGTCGACAAAAACAGAAGCTCTTGAAATAGTATCATTATCTGCTTCTCTCATATCTTTTTTATAAGCTCCCACTAGGTCAATATGCTGCCCTGACTGTAAAACTTTCCCCAGAACTAAAGGAGTTTCAGATAATGTAGCGCTAGAAATAATAGCAACATCAGAAATTTTTTCTTTAATGAATTTGATAGGAGTAGAGGTGAAGTTTTCATGTGATAATTGATCACAAATAGTTTGAGCTTTTTTATAGTCTCTACCCCAAACAAAAACATTTTTAATGGGCCTAACCGAAGCATGAGCCTTAATAAGGTTAGCTGATAATGCGCCGGTGCCAATCATTAATAATGAGTTAGAATCTTCTCTTGATAAGTAAGAAGAAGCTAAAGCAGAAGTTGCAGCTGTACGTTTTGCTGTTAAACTTTTTGCTTCTAAGATGGCCTTTAAAGTTCCATTAACAGCATCAAAATAAATATAGGTTCCGTTAATAGAAGGTAATTCAAAGCGTCCATTTTCCGGACTTATTGTTACTATTTTTACGCCGGCATCTTTTCCAGGATTCCATGCAGGCATCAATAATAAAGTAGAATCTTTATTTGTTATTGGATTAGGAAAATCATGGTGGTGACGAATTGGAACTATAACATTTTTATCCGAAAAATTAAGTTTTAATTTTTGAATCAATTCAAGAAAATCAGTGTTTTTCTCAATAAATTGTTCATCGATTTGAATGAACTTATTCATTCTTTAAAAGTACGTATTTCTTTATTTTTATTAAACTAAACATAGTGTTATTTGCATGAACAGTAAAACCACCTGAATATATGTTTAAATAGTTTATTACTAAATAATACATTTGTATTAGTATCCTCCTTCATTCCATTTTGGAGGACAAATTGTCTTGCGCCCCGACGACACGTCCTCCGAAGCCAATTTCGGTGTAGGAGGAGAGGAGGGGAGTGCAATCTAATGCCTAGCCATTCAAAGCCTTGAGCGAAGAAGGGGTGTGTGGAATGAAAATAGTTAAATAAATTGTAAAAAAAATTAAATGTACTAAGTCGAAGTTTCAAGGTTTTACATTTGAACTTTACAATTGAATTTAACTAATCATAAAAATGAAGCAATTAATCATTATAGTCGCGTGCTGTTTTTTAAGTATAAACATTTTAGCACAAGTAGAGAACTCTGAAATTACAATAGGTATTACCCATACGATTAGATCTTCAGTTTTAAATCAAGATAGAACAATTCAAATTTATGTCCCTGATGATTATGAAAATTCTGAAAAGTCATATCCAGTCTTGTATATACTTGATGGTCAATGGTATTTTTTAAGTGGTGTAGCAATTCAAAAGGCATTGCGTACTCCTGGTGCAATTCCAGAAATGATTGTTGTAGGTATTAAAAATAGCAATCCTTTACGACGTACTTTATTTAGTGATGATAGTGATAAGTTTACTTCCTTTTTAAAAGATGAAGTGATATCGTTTATAGATTCAAATTATAGAACAACCAAAGAGCGCGTAATTTTTGGATGGGAAGCTGCTGCTTATTATATCAGTGAAATTATATTAAAAGAAAAAGACTTATTTTCTGGAGCGATCATTACAGATGGAGGTTTTGCTTCTGAAGAAATTGTAAAAGGTTTTAATTCTGACAAAGAGATCTATTTATATATGGCAAACTCCAGAAAAGATATTTATTATATCAGTTCATCTGATGCGTTTTATGAGATATTGAAAAATAACAATCCTAAGAATCTTATTTGGAAATACGAATTATTTAATGATGAAGTGCATGAAACCTTGGCACATTTAGCAATTTTTAAGGGGTTAAAATACTATTATCATAATTATGATTCACCTGTTTTTGAAAGCGTACAACAATACATTGATTTAGGTGGTATAGATTATTTGACTACTTTTTTTAAAGAACGAGCAAAACGATATGGTGGTGATGGAACCATAGATGACAGTACAAAAAATTCGTTAATTTGGTTGGCTTGGAATCGTGGAAATTTTGAATATTTCAATTTTTTTATGACTGAATTTAGAGATGTCTTGTCTACAGAAAGATATGCTTCGGCTTATTGGCAAAATCGTTTAGGACAATTTTATTTAATTCATAAAGATTACAACAACGCGATTAAATATTTTAATACAGGGCTTACAAAGTATCCAAATACAAACTTTGAAGCAGAAATGAAACAAGGCTTAAGTGAAGCAAAAAATAAAATTTAAATAATTGATTATTTACTTTAATGTTTTATACAAAAAAAATCAAAAATTCTAAATCCATGAAAACAAATATTATAATTTTTATAGCAGTGATTATTTCTTCAGTGTTATTGCCAATTGAACTAATTTCTCAGGAAGAAGTGCAAAAAATAGTTATTGGAACAGAATACAAAATGACTTCTGAAATCTTGAAAGAAGAGCGAACTTATATTGTTGGTTTGCCAGATTCTTATGATGAAACTAGTGATTCGTATCCAATTTTAGTGCTTTTAGATGGCGGTTTCCGATTTCATTCTCACTCAGGAATTATCAATCAAATGGTGAGAGGCGGACAAATACCAGAAATGATTATTGTTGCGATTCCAAATGTTGATAGAGTTCGAGATTATACACCTTCTAATTATTTGGTAAATCTTAATGGTTCAAGTGCTGTTGTTAACCAGAAAACAAGTGGAGGAAGTGCAGCTTTTCTTCAGTTTATAGAAGAAGAATTATTACCGAAAATCAGCAAAAATTATAGAACAAATTCTTACAAAACTTTGGTTGGAATTTCTCATGGAGGTTTGTTAGTTGGTTCATCTTATCTTTCTGAAAAATCTTCATTTGATGCTTACATTTCTATGGATCCAAGTTTTTGGTGGGATAACCAACTCATTGTAAGATATATAGACGATGTTCCTCTTGAAAGAATAAAGGACAAGAAATTTTATCTTTCTACAGCAGATAAATTTGAAAATTTTGGAAGTATTCCTCTTGTATTTAAAGCAAATATAAACAGCCACGAATTGTTCAATGCAAAATTGAAAAATAAAGGAATTAGCCCTTCTAACTTGGAATTTGACTATTTCAAAGAAGAAAATCATTGGACAGTAGCTTTATTAAGTCTGTACAATGGATTACAGTTTGTATTTAAAGATTTACAAGAAATCAATTTGAATACAGAATCTTTAGATAAAATAACTACTCATTATAAAACTATTTATAATGGAAAATTCTCTCCTCCTGAAGGTGTAATCAATAAACTTGGCTACAACTATATTTCTCTCAATAAGAATGAAAAAGCGCTTCAATCATTTTTGTTGAATACCAAAAATTATCCAAGCTCCTCGAATGCGTTTGATAGTCTTGGAGAAATTTATATGATAATGGGAGATAAAAAGAAAGCACTAAAAAACTATCAAATTTCTTTACAATTGAATCCTGAAAATGAAAATGCAGCACAAGTCATTAAGGAATTTAAAGCAAATAAATAGCAATATAAAATGTATTTCTATTCAAAATTATATACTATTTTAAAGAATCGATTAAGTATCAATTTTTAAATTCTGCGAGTTGATGTGGCTGCGGGATATAAAACACTTACATGTTGCTATATCTACAATTATATCAAATACGGTGGTATGCGCCGTTTTACGCTATAAGCATATTTGTTCTATAATTTATATTATGTCAAATAACATTTGTCAATACTCCCCTATATAGACTTGATTTACATAATACCCAGCCGCATCGTCTTACACCCTTATTAAATCATCCACAGGATAATTTAATAAGATGTTGTATGTCAAATAGACTTTTTCGGTACTTACCTGATATGGTACTCTAAATGTATAAATATTTCGAGAAATTAATCTCAGCCCGCGCATTTCCCAGCCACATCAGCCCGCACACTTTTATTATCATCCACAGTGTAATTCTTAAAGATGTTGTACGTCTAACTATATATTAAAATCATCTTAAACGATTTATTAATGCATCTTACCGAATAAACCTATTATTATACTAAATCTGCGAAATATATTAAATGCTTTATCTAAATTTGTGTAGGAAAAGAACCATAAAAACAAAAGAAAATGAAATTAGCCCCTTATTTTGTAATGTTTATCGCTCTGACCGTACTTTCAAGCTGCGGTAGTGATGATAGCATAGAACCAACTGGAATAAATGAAATTATTGTAGATGAACAGGTCTACAATTTGATGGCCGTGAATGGCTCAGAAATTACTGGAACAGCTACCTTTACCAGAGATAGTAATGGCAATACCACGATTCTTATTGAACTGGCTAATACGAATACGGAAGAACACCCGGCCTACCTACGCTTTAATAGTGCTACAGAAGGAGGTCCTATTGCTATTACCTTAGAACCCTGTACCTGTACCGTGAGTACTACTGTGGTAACTCAGCTTGATGATGGTACCCCCATTGATTTTGATAAGCTTTTAAATTTGGATGGACACATAAGTATCCATGAAAGTATTACGAACCCGGATGTAATTGTTGCTACCATAGATATTGGAATCAACGCAAATTAAGACTCCTTTTTATTAAAAATTTAAACAAACCCTGGCTTCCCAAAAAAGGCCAGGGTTTCAAACCCTGGCTTCCCAAAAAAGGCCAGGGTTTGTTAATTTATACAGCTGTAGCAGCGGATATGAACTTAGGGTTTGAAGTAATAAATGATGTTTCAGCGGGTTGACCTGCCCGGATGATTCATTCAGCCCTGATACTCCCCTGATTAAAATTTCGTTGTGTTTTTCTCAAAATGTACAGCGATTACGGGCCCTGCAGGTTTAAGTCATCCTTAGGAAGCTCTGAGATCTTTCCTATGTATCTGATATAGCTGCGATATGAACTATTTATTTGGATATAACTGGTTAAGTTGTTAAACACAGTTATAGTCACCTGGTATGCCTCTATATTATCATTAATATTAAACAGCAGCGTATAAGAGTTTTTCTTTGAATTCTTGGAGCTCTTAAAATTTTCAGGAAACCCTTTGAATTCTATAGCGTTGGCACCATAACCTCCTGTCATCTGCCGCTCACCAAAAAAAGGTAAATAAGCAGAAATAGTATCTCCTTCTACTTTCAGATAATTTGGATTTCCAATCAAACTAATATTACTGCCTGAACTTCCGGGCATAAACAATCCACTACTTGCAATGCTGTTCATCGCCTTCGTTCCCATTGGTTGGGCCCATTCAGATTCAATTAGAAACGATTTTTGCTCTAAAAGATTAGCAAGTTCCTGGTTTTTTAAACTTGTACTTACGGCATCCTCCGCACTCCCACAGCTCCATAAGGTTCCTATCAAACATAATAGTACTATCCTTTTTATCATTTTTTATAAATTATAATTACCTTATAATCAATAAGATAAGTAAATTAATTATATCGTATTATTAAAATTATGATAAATTTTTTAACTTCCCTCCTATTAGCTTAAACGTTTCCGAAGTAGTCGCTGCTTATACCAAAGGTTTAACAACAAACCCCCTATGATCATTCCCAACCCCACAAAACTCCAGATATAATAGTCTTCACCTAAAAAAATCACCCCAATTATTACCGCAAAGAATACCTCCAAATATTTCAAGGGTGCTATCACATTTGTTTCACCCATTTGAAATGCCTTGGTCATAAAAAGCTGGCCAAAATACCCAAAAACACCAAGGCTCAGCAATAAAAGCCAATCGATTCCCACAGGAGTTTTCCAATTAAAAATGCTTCCTATGCCTCCTATGATTACAGCAATGCACATAAAATAGTTAACAATAACCACCGGATGTTCCCTGCTGCCAATTCTGCGTATAATTATGTATACGAGACCACTAAATACTGAAGATACGAGTACCAAAACCAAACCTATAAGTGGAATATTTCGGTCCAGACCCTTTAATACCATAACCCCTAAAAAAGAGATCACAAAAAATAACCACTGAATGGGTTTCACTTTTTCCCTGAGCAACAAAATGGCAAAAATAGCGGCAAAAATAGGTGCTATATAACGCAACCCAACGGCAGAACCCAATGGTATATAATGAAGAGCCATAAAAAATAAAACCATTGAAGTAGAGCCAACTAACCCTCTTAATATTAATAATTTACGATGAATACCCAAGACCGGGATACCTCTGCTTAGTAGATAGCCGAAAGTAAAGAAAAGAGAACCGAGCGACCTAAAAAAAACCATCTGATAGGCACTGTATGTAGTGAGGAATTTTAAAAGCCCATTCATGGCCGTGAAAGCCAGGGTACTCAACAGCATAAAATATACAGCCTTTTTAAGATCCATTAATTGTACTAATTATATCCTGCTGGCAAAGATAAGTGAAGTGGAAGCGCCTTTCAATGGAAATTCTTACACATCTACACTGTTTAAGCATACTTATATGCGTAGTAAATGTCCCGGAATATGGAAAATTTCTAATCCTAAAATCTGATTATTTACATCGTAGTGAAGAATATGAACTAAAGAGAAGCTGGTAAACTTAAGGTTGGCTAAAGTATTTACTCTTCAAACTTGTTGTTTGCCAACAAAATTTTATTGAGTTTCCTGGAGCCATTATTCTTATACAGATCACGTATGAGTTTTTGACGCTTGCCCTCTGATATGTCCAGAGAATCTATCATGACTCTCATCACAAGTATTTCCTTTCGGCGGGCTTCCTCAGCAGCCAGATAATCCGGTTCAAATTTAAACAGTTTGGGGCCTTCTTCTTCCTCTTCCTGTAATTTAGCCTCTTTTTGAGGCCTTTGCTGGGCAAGAAGATCATTTGCGCCAAAAGCACACATCCCCATGAAAATTATCATAAATGGAACTTTTTTCATTTTTACTGTCTCGTGTTGGAATCCAAATTAAGCCATTTTCTTTAACTAACCATAAGTTGTTGTTCATAAAGCATTTTATGGGATAAATAAATCATTGTATCGATAAATGATACGAATTCTTTTATGTGTTTTACCCGGATAATTAGGTTTTAAGAACGCGTACTTTTATAGACTTGCTAATTGGAGTTTGACTTCTATCTGCAAAGTGGTTATAAGGCACCAATACATTAGTCTCGGGAAAATAGGCAGCTAAATTACCTTTGGGGATTTTATAAGGCAATACTTTAAAATTATAAGCTGTCCTGGTTGTGGAATCGTAAGCGCTGCTCAGATTTACAACCTCCATTTTCTCCAGGCCCTTATTCGCCATATCCTCAGGGTTCATAAAGACTACTCTTCGCTCATTATATACCCCCCGGTATCTGTCGTTCATACCATAAATAGTAGTGTTAAACTGATCGTGAGATCGTATAGTCATCAACATATACTCATCGGCTTCCAGGTTATGCTCCGGTAGCCTGTTAATTGTAATTTGTGCTTTTCCGCCTGGTAATTTGCTAAAATCGAGTTCCCTCACATTATTTGGTAAATAATATCCCGTTCCTTTAGCCCTTAATTCTGTGTTTTCAAAGCCCCTGGCTACTTTATCTATCATTTTCCTGATCATGCCGTAATCGCTTCCCAAGTCCTTCCAGTTCACTACATGCCTTCCTTTAAAATATACATCCGCCAGATTTGCAATTAGTTCAGGCTCACTTTTCAATTGTTCTGAGGTCGCCTTCAGCACCCCCTTTGATCTTCTTACCCGTCCCATACTGTTTTCCACAGTTACAAAACGATCGCCCCTATCGTTTTCCTTTTCAGAGCGGCCGTAAGTAGGCAAAATTAAAGCTGTTTTTCCTGTTACCAAGTGACTGCGATTTAATTTTGTGCTTACCTGTACTGTTAATTTGCATCTTTGGAGGGCTTCGGCAGTATAATCGGTATCTGAGGCCGCCATTAAAAAATTCCCTCCAAGAGCCATAAAAACTTTGGCTTTACCCTCATGCATGGCTCTCATAGCTCCTACCACATCCAAACCTTGATCTTCAGGTGGTGCAAACCCTAAATGGGTTTTAATGCGCTTATTAAAAGCTTTGTCAACATAGTGCATAATACCCACACTGCGATCGCCCTGAACATTTGAATGCCCCCTTACCGGGCATGTACCGCTAAAAGGTTTGCCAATAGCTCCTTTAAGTAGCAGGAGGTTTACGTATTCCCTAATAGTTTCCACTCCGTTTTTGTGCTGCGTAAGCCCCATGGCCCAACAAATAATAATTTTCTGTTTATTGGCTATTAATTTTACTGCGGTATCTACACTAGCCATAGATACACCACTTAACTCCAAAAGCTCTTTGTCGGTATAGGCATCCAGGTCAGTAAATAATGCTTCTGCTCCTGCCGTATACTTATCAATAAAGTCGTGATCAAATACATTGCCTTCTGTCTTGTCCATCGCAGCCAGCTTTTTTAAAATCAATTTTAGCAAAGGAATGTCCTGGTTTATATTAACCGCCAGGTGCAGATCCGTGATTTTCTCCCCAGAACCCAGCAAACCTTTTAAGCGCTGCGGGTTTTTAAAATTCACCAGACCCGATTCTTCCAAGGGGTTTATGCTAATGACGCACCCACCGTTTTCTTTACATTTTTCTAATGCGGAGAGCATCCTGGGATGGTTAGTACCGGGGTTTTGTCCCGCTACAATAATCACTTCCGCCCCGTAGAAATCTTCCAGTTTCACAGACCCCTTCCCTATTCCCAAAGTTTCAGACAGAGCCACCCCGCTTGATTCGTGGCACATATTGGAACAATCGGGCAAATTATTGGTCCCAAAGGCTCTTACAAAAAGTCCGTATAAAAAAGCCGCTTCGTTACTGGAGCGTCCCGAGGTATAAAAAATGGCCTCATTAGGGCTATCTAAATTATGTAACTCATCTGCTATAAGTGAAAATGCTTCTTCCCAGGAAATAGGCGTATAATGTATACTACCCTCCTTTAAAACCAGAGGTTCAGTTAGCCTACCCAGAGCGTTTAGTTCAAAATCGGTTCGTAAGGACAATTCTTCTATGGAGTATTTCTCAAAGAATGCAGCTCCAATATGTGAAGTTGTAGCTTCATCTGCCAGGGCTTTTGCGCCATTTTCACAGTACTCCCCTATTCTGGATGGTTTTTCAGGATCTGGCCAGGCACAACTGGGGCAGTCAAATCCCTCTTTCTGATTCATGTGCAATAAGGTGCTCATGGCACGAACAACCCCCATTTCTCTAAAGCTATGTTTCATGGCGGCGGCAATCCCTTCTTTTCCAGCAGCATAAGGCTTGGGTGCGGTTACTTTGATCTTTGAAAATGTATCCGGTCCTCTGACACAAACATTTCTTTTAGAATTGTTTTCGATCATACACTTAAAGTATTGCTTTAGGATTTGGATAATTGTCGGACTGGTCCTCCAGTCGCTCATCCAGGCAAGTAAAATCTTTTTCTAACAAGAGTGATAAATTGTGATTGTTGCTAAATTCCATGGTTTCACTAAAACCAACCTGCTCTGTCAGGTGCCAATTATTTCCAAGAGATCCGGGAAGGTTCAGGGTAATGGTATTGTTCTTAAATTGTGCTGTAAGCTGTTTTGAGTCCTTTACCAGTTTTACCGCGTATGTAAAAACTGCAGTATCAAAAATGGTCCGGCTTTCTATATACCCCTTGGTACAAAGTGTATTCACCTCTGAACGTGTAAGTCTGAAACGCAGGGCATTGTCTAAAATCCTAATCTTCATGGTCGTACAGAATATCTCTTCCTAAATGTACAACATATTCGGATTTATACATCTTATAGATATAGCTGCCAGGATATTTATAAGAATAGAAGCTGACAAAAGTCATAGGTGGTCTGCGTAGCAGAGGGGAATTTTGTACTCTAAACCGATGTAATTATGACTACTAAAAACATTTCTCCAACCTCCCATGCCTCCAACGCAGTGTACGGATTAGGCCTTGTTGGGGCTGCCGTGTATTATATTCAAATGGCAACGACCTTCTGGGCCGGGGTAATTGGGTTTATTAAGGCCCTTTTATGGCCGGCATTTATTGTTTATGAGGTCTTAAGGTATCTGGAATTGTAAGCGTTATTTTAGTATCTTACCCTTCTTAAAAGTTAAATCATATGAAAAACCTTTTACGTGCCATTCTAGCGGCTATAGGCGCTAAAAAAATTGGGGGTGGAAGATGTGGTTGTATTGGAACCGTGGTGGTATTTCTTATACTTTATTGGCTGCTGGGCTATGTCTTTGAGATATTCTAGCTTGCATTCCACATTATAATTCCTTTAGTTCCTTTCTGCCTTATACTATTCTTTCTTGGGATTAATGTACTTTTGCCCGATGGTAAAAAAAGAGCAATCCCAATTAGAATTTGTGGCCATGATGGCCGCATTAATGTCTATTGCTGCCCTGGCTTTGGATGCCATCTTACCTGCACTGGATATTATTGGAATTGCTGTTGGCATTACAAATCCTGCTCAAAACCAGTTTCTAATTCTACTATTCTTTCTGGGTCTGGGTGTTGGCCCCTTGTTATTTGGCCCTATTTCGGACAGTATTGGCCGTAAACCCGTTGTTTATATGGGTTTTGGACTTTTCATTTTAGCCAGCCTTCTTTGCGTTTTTGCACCATCCTTCGAACTAATGCTTATAGGGCGCGTTCTGCAGGGCATTGCATTGTCTGCTCCCCGGACCATAAGCATTGCAATGATACGCGATATGTACAGTGGTAATTATATGGCCCGAATCATGTCATTTGTTACCGTAGTGTTTATCATTGTTCCTATAGTTGCCCCTGCCATGGGTAAATGGATTTTAGACTATTACGGATGGGAGGCAATTTTTCATGTACAGATCTTTTTCAGTATCCTGGTCTCGTTTTGGTTTTGGAAAAGACAACCCGAAACATTGATCCCTGAGAAAAGAACATCTTTTCGCGGGCGAGTATTTATTGATGGGTACCGCGAATTGTTAAATTACAGGCAAACCATGTTGTTTACTGTAATCTGGGGGTTTATTACCGGCTCTTTTTTAGTGTATCTGAGTACCTCACAGCAAATTTTCCAGGAGCAATACGCCTTAAAAGAATCCTTCCCCTATATTTTTGCGGCTTTGGCAATTACTATAGGCGCAGCCACTTTGCTTAATGGCACATTAGTATTGCGCTATGGGATGTTGAGGCTGGTAACCTTTGCAATGGCAGCTTATGTGCTAATCTCTTTGCTCTATATTGTTTTGTTTGCAAGTACCGGCAATCCGCCTTTTGGAATCCTGCTCACCTTCTTTGCTTTGCAGTTCTTTGCTATTGGTTTCCTGTTTGGCAACCTTCGCTCCCTTGCCATGGAACCAGTTGGGCATATTGCAGGCATAGGCGCTGCTATTACAGGGTTTATTGCCACCATAATGGGAGTTACTATTAGTGCCTTTATCGGTCAATTTGTAATAGACAGTGTACTTCCTATGTTTATTGGCTTTTTGGTTTGCGGGTTGATCTCCTTTGGAGTATTGGCCTATTTCTTTCTGGGGAAGAGGGGCGTTCAAAGTCCTTTTTAAGAAATTTAATAAACCTAAATCCAGAGCTATGAAACACTAATAAGCTGCTTCACATTAAAGGTCCTTCCTCTAAGTTATCAAATAAAAAACCCGCGAATAAATAATAATCACGGGTTAATTTAGTATTTTGAATATTTCTAATTCTCAATCAATCCCTGGCCTTCTATCCACGGTGCTCCCGCAGCTTTCACAGCAGCTTCAAGCGAGGGTAATTGTGATTTTACAAATTCATTGAGTTTTATTTTAATGCTCTTTAATTCAGCCTGGGCAACTCCAAATGCCGCTTTGTGATTGGCGGTCGGCCCATAGGTACTCGTATAAAGAGCTTGTCTGCCTACTGAGTATCCTGAATTAGGGCTTGGAGTATTCCTTTCCCCTATTTCATTTTTAGCCGGATTTCCATTTATATTTGAATCCATTTCCTGAAGCATAGTTTTGGCTTTGTACAATTTTTGAACCAGATCATTAGAGGGAGATGATGCCTTTTGCAAGGCACGCTGCATTGCATCTACTTTTAAAGTACTTTCATTCAATACCGTCTTTGTGGCCTTTAGGTCTTGTTGAAAAGCCTGATAAGTTTCGGTAAAGTCAGCTATCTCATCATAAGAAGCACCTTTTAAAGCCCCTTCAGCAAGAGGGACTACTTTAAAGCTCTTTGTGCTGCCCAGCTGTACCATCTGCCCATCAGTTAATTTTGATAAGGTAACAGAATAGTCGCCCGGTGTAACCATTATTGCCCGAGAATAATTATTCTGTTCGCTCTTAGGTGGCTTTAGGTCCTCCCCGCTTCTATCGGCAATATCCAGGGCCCAGTTGACCCGGTTAAATCCTTTTTTATTTGTACCCTTAACTATTCTAACCACTTTTCCCTTAGTATCTTTCACAGTCAAAAATAAGCCAGGTTGTTCCTGTACTTTTTCAGCTTCCAGAGCTTCCCATCCCGGAAATGGAATGGATGATTTGCCCTTTTCCGCTAATTTACGTGCAGACTTTAAAGAGGCAAGTGAATCTTTTAGGTAATAAGTGAAAATAGCACCAAATTCAGGGTTTTTAGCAACGTACTGATTACTTCCCTGTGCATAACGGGCTTGCTTGGGCACATACCAATAAGCAGGTTTAACATCAAACAGTGTTGCTTCCTCATTTTTTACACTAGCGTTAAATTCCCGTAAGGGTGTAATATCATCAAGTACGTAAAACCCTCTTCCAAATGATGCGGCAACCAAATCATTTTCCCTTCTTTGGATGGTAATATCACGTATGGCAATGGTGGGTAAACCTCCTTTTAACTGGCTCCAGCTTCCACCTCCGTTAGCCGTAAAGTAAACTCCGTTTTCTGTGGCAGCAAAAAACAGGTCCTTCTTAATATGATCCTGCACCAAACGCCAGGTAAGTAATCGTTTCGGAAGATTTCCGTTCATTAAAACCCATGTACGGCCCTTATCGGTACTTTTTAATAGATAAGGTTTAAAATCCCCGTTTTTATGATTATCTAAGGCCGCGTAAACAATGTTTGCATCAAAAAGGTCTGCTCGCACATCATTTACAAACGGCGTTTCAGGAACACCTTTTATAGTGCTTAATTCTATTTTACGCCAATTAGCACCTCCGTCTTCTGTAACCTGTATGATTCCGTCATCGGTACCTGCATAAAGTAAACCTTCCTGTTTAGGAGATTCAGCCAAAGAAGTAATAGTATTATAATTGGACATGGCATTCACATCCCATGCGTTATCCCAGCTTTGCTGTCCGCCCATAATAGGTAATTCCAAACGTTCCTGGTTACGCGTAAGGTCTTTTGAAATGGCCTGCCATTCGTCACCCCGATTTTCAGATTTCCAGACTCGTTGTGAAGCGAAATAGATTCGGGTAGCTTTATGTGGGCTTACCAAAATAGGAGCATCCCAATTAAATCGTCCTGCTGGTTCCCCCAAAGCAGGTTGAGGTTGAATAAACACGGCTTCACCAGTTGTTTGGTCTATTCGCCATAGGTAGCCTTGTTGAAATTCACCATAAGTGATATCCGGATTCCCGGGTTCGGTAGCGGACTGGTGACCATCGGATCCCAAGGTAATCCACCAGTCTGAATTTAGTATCCCGGCTACATTTCTTGTTCTTGAAGGGCCACCATGCGAGCCATTGTCCTGGGTTCCTCCATAAATATTATAAAATGGTTCACTATCATCCACAGCAACCTTATAGTATTGGGTTACCGGAAGGTTGGAGATAAATTTCCAGGTCTTTGTAAGGTCAAAACTTTCATATAAGCCACCATCAGTACCAAATAACACATAATTAGGGTCAGAAGCTTTAAAGGCCATGGCATGACTGTCTACATGTTTTCCTTTTTCGTTCATATTTTTGAACGTTTTGCCATGATCATCTGATATTTTAACATAGTTGTTCATCAGGTACAACCTTCCTTCCTTATGAGGGGACGCATATAATTCCTGATAGTAGTGTGGTCCGGTACCTCCCGAGATAGTATTTGATTGCTTAGCCCAGGACTGTCCGCCATTGGTAGAAACAAAAACACCACCAGTAAGGCGCTCCAATTCAATGGCTGCATAGATCATGTCACTATTAAATGGATTCATGGCCAGACCAATCTTACCAAGTCTTACTTTTGGGATTCCTGTTGTTAATTTTGTCCAGGTCTCCCCCCCATCGGTACTTTTATGAATTCCAGAACCAGGACCACCGCCCATATAAGCAGCTACCGTTCTGTGCCTGTCCCATGTTGCCGCGTAAAGGACATCCGGGTTTTTGGGATCAATCAAGAGATCTGTGGCACCTGTCCATTCGTCATTTCCCAGGGTTTTATTCCATGAAGATCCGCCATCGGTAGATTTATATACTCCTCGTTCACCGCCTTTACTCCAAAGTGGTCCTTGAGCAGCCACCCAGATAATATTCGAATTTTCGGGATGAATTAGAATCTTAGATAGGTGTTCAGATTTCTTCAGGCCCATATTTTTCCATGTCTTTCCGTCGTCGTGGCTAACGTATATACCATCGCCAAAACCAACATGGCGGCCTCCTACATTTTCTCCAGAGCCCACCCAAATAGTACTGGGAGTGGATTGATCAATAGTAACACAACCTATGGAATAAGTAGTCTCCTTGTCAAAAATTGGTTTCCATGTAGTCCCGGAATTAGTCGTTTTCCAAACCCCACCTGAACCAACGGCTACATACCAAACATTCTCATTTTTAGGGTGAAGTGCTATGTCAGCCACCCTGCCGGAAGTAAATGCCGGACCTAAACTTCGAAAATTTAATCCTTGGTAAGGATCTTCTTTTGTTTCCTGAGCCTTGGTGCTAAATACTAATCCCAGGCTAAAAATAAATGCAAGAGCATAACATCTGCTGATCTTCATAAATGTTTAAGTTTTAGAAGCTCTAATGTAATTAAAATTTTATAAATTTTTCGTCTTTAAGTATTGAAAATACGATGAAGTAAAGGGATCTTAAAAAAGCAAAGTTTTAATATATATCAATTAATATAAAATACTATTAGTAAGCACTTTATAAAATTAAAAGACAAAAGATGTTAATTCTTTTGAGTTAATATTTTATCGGCTGCAATTTCTTCTTCATTTTCTTATACTCTTTCCATTGTTTCGGGTCCAAAATAGTACTCATATATTCGGTTTCCTGATTTGACAAAGCGCTAAGACTTTTTTTCTTTTCCACCGGAGCAGCAGTACTGTTTCTAATATCGTTTTCCTTAACGATTGTTTCAGCAATCTTTTCATAAACAGCTGTTGCCTGCTCAACTGTCATCCCTACGTCGGCCTGATAAGCCCGTACCAATTCAGCAGCTTGCTTTTCCAGGTCGTTTTTAGGTACAAATTGCGCATTGGTGATATGAATAACCATCAGGGCAAGAATAATTGGCAAGCTCTTAATTAAATTTCTAAATACATTTGTCATAATAATGATTTTGTCTCCCAAGTTAAGAATTATAATCAGGTGAATCCTAATGGGAAGTTAACTTAATTTTTATTATGCAACTACCATTCCAAAATTATAAAAACGATTCTTATATTAGCAACTAAATTCCTATGAGTATGCTAATCTGGGCTGCCTTTATCTTTCTTGTTATTATTTTTCTGGCACTTGATCTTGGCGTGCTCAACAAGAAAGATCATGTAATCCGTTCTAAGGAGGCTGGCCTATGGACAGCTCTCTGGTTTACTGTGGCTATGAGTTTTAGCGGGGTAATCTATTGGCTATTCTCGGACGGTATTATTGATAATCCAACGGGTTTAACCCCGGGAAATGCTGTTTTAAAATATATTACTGGATATTCAATTGAGCTCTCATTAAGTATTGACAATGTCTTTGTGATAGCTGTGATCTTTTCGGCTTTAGGAATTCCTGCAATTTATCAGCACAGGGTTTTATTCTGGGGTATACTTGGTGCAATTGTATTTAGGGCTTTTATGATCCTCTTTGGAGTCGCATTAATAAACGAGTTTGAATGGATAATTTATGTATTTGGTATTTTCCTTCTTTATACAGCATTTAAGATGTTACGCTCAGGAAATTCAGATTTTGATCCTAAGAAATCTTTTGTTTTTAAACAAATCAAGAAAATTTATCCCATTACCACAGTTATTAACGGACATAATTTTTTTATAAAGAAGAGCGGGCTAAACATGGCAACTCCTTTGTTTATGGCTCTTGTTGTAATCGAAATAACAGATGTTATGTTTGCCTTGGATAGTATTCCTGCCATTCTTGCAATAACGGCAGATCCTTTTATTGTCTTTAGTTCTAACATCATGGCAATATTAGGTTTACGGTCTATGTATTTTCTGGTTTCAAGGATGCTTGCTAATTTTAGGTTTATCCATTACAGCCTGGTAGTGATATTAGCATTCGTAGGACTTGAAATGTTGCTGTCCCACAAGATTCACCCCCCGGAATGGGTTTCCCTTGCGGTAATTGTTGTATCGCTCTTAAGTGGTGTTGTAGCCTCTATATTAATTCCCCAAAAGGAAGAGGTCACTGAAGATAACTAAAAATGGCTTTTAACAGTGTAATTTCGCCATGCCAATATATTCCAGCACCTTTAGTTCCAGAGATTTATAGTTTTCTAATTGTTCCTTAATACGCTCTTTTGCATCTTCAAAAAACAGTGAATGATCTTTCAGCGCCTTTAGTATCTCCAGGTTTGAATTTTTTAAATTGGCCAGACTTTGTTTTAGCGATTCCATTTTATCATAAAGGCTTCGAGTTTTAGGTTCGCAGACATACGATTTTAATTTTTCCTCCAATGATAGTAAGCTCTGGTTGTTGCGCTCCAGCCGCAATAAGGCATTAGTACTGCCTTTAGCGGTGGGAATAATTGATGTGGGTTCTGTTGCAGTCATTATAATGTGATTTTGGGGGTGCTCGTTTTATTAATTTGTTCATAAAAGGTACGAATTTTTTGACAAAAACGAGAGCCATGGAACCACATTATGTGAACTTTAACTATTTTTTATAAGACTGAACTTTTTTATAAATGCTGCAAAATCTAAAGGGAGAAAAGACTTTCTGAAGAATTTAAATTACAAAATTTGGTGTAATTCTGGATTAAGCCTGTACATCCGGTAATGGCATTTATTCATGGAAAACTTTCAAAATAAAAGAAACTAGTGCGTTTCCTCCTCGAATTCCAGGCCTACTATTACCTTGTTCCATTCATCGGAAAAAGGCGAAAGATAGAGCTCTTTTAGTAACCTGCGTCGCTGTCTTTCTGAGATATTTAATGTGTCTATAATCTCCTGCCTCTTTTGAATAGTTGCAATCCGTTCGATCTTTAGTTTCATCCTCTCTTCAGGAGAAATCACTAGATCTGAATCAAATCGCTCCAGGACTGTTCGCTTTTCAACCGTAAGTTCGTTCTTATCCCCTTTTTTATTCTCCTTCTGACCATATCCTATAGAATGCAAAGTGATTAAAAAAATCAAAAGACCAAATTTTCTTAGAAGCGATGTAGATATGAATTTCATTATTAGGGTTCTGTTTTGCAAAGTACTGATTTTTAGCAAAATGCAAGGGAATAAATTTTTAGTATTTGAACCGTAAATCGATTTAAATTAGCACTTTGGCGTTTTTGTGATTTAATTACCTTTGATAAGAGTCCAAAATTAATTTATGCTATGAAATTATATTCAAAATTCCTGATACTATTTTTACTGGTAGCTAGTGCCTTAAGTGCGCAACAGTCTATCACTTCGGCACGTATAGAATTTGTCTTTGTTTCCAAAGATGTTGATGGTACGGTTGAAGGATTTCAGTCTTCATCTAAAGTTATTCCAGAAGAATTTACAAGTTCAGTATTCGAGGGCTCAGTTGCAGTTAACACCTTAAAAACGGGAAATTTTTTGCGTGACTGGCATTTAAAAAACAGTAAATATTTTGATGAAGAAACCTATCCGCTGATTATTTTTAAAAGTGAAAAGATCACGCTTACTGAAAGGGGATTTGAGGTTGTTGGAACCATAACCCTAAAGGGGATATCTAAAACACTAACATGGTATTTTGAGAAAGATGGAAATACACTGCGAGGATCTGCTTCCCTTTTTAGTTCTGATTTTAATATTAATATAAAAAAGGGTCGTGAAGAGAATAAAGTAGTGATAAATCTAATCCTTGAAATTGGCTGACTTATTTAATATTAATAGCTATTAAACCGTTATTAAAGCTAATAGATCTATTTCTTTGACTTAAATAATAATTCATAAATTTTACCTACCCCCCAGTTTCCCAATGGAAAATATAGGGCGAAAAAAAGTGCCATCCCTAATGCAAAATTGCGAATGCCAAAAATTTGATCGATAATATTATCTGGAAAGGCATAAGAAGTCTTAAAGAAATAGCCACTAAATTCTAATAAGCCCATTGCAACAAGTCCGTATGCATATTGCGTATGAAAAGGGAGTTTTCGCAATAGCAAAGAGATGGGTACCATATAGAGGATATAGCAGCTTATTACCTGCCACCAGTAAGTAAACCTGGCAATTTCGGCCTCATTGCCAAACCAGTTCATCAACATTCCCCACGCAAAATAAACTATGCAATATGTGAGTATAAGCCTGCTATCTACCCTAAGTTTGTTAAGGGCCCAGGAATAAAACGATTTCATAGTTATATTGAACTTCGTTTTTTGTCAATAATGGACATTGCATCATTTACTGTCTGCATTTGGTCCATATCATCATTTTCAAGGGTAATGTCGAAAGCATCTTCAACATCAAGAACAATATCCACCAGGTTGGCAGAATTTATATTCAGTTCATTGATAAAATGACTGTCAGGTGATATATCATCTACAGTCACGTCCTCCGGTAAATAGGGCTTAACGATACCTTTCAATTGTTGATAATAATTTTCTTCTTTCATAGAGTTTTTTCAATCTTTAAAGGTCTTAAAAATAACGCAAGCATTTACATCACCAAAGCCAAAACTAGCTTTTGCGATCGTTTTTGGTTTAAAATCTATTGTTTTTACCGGAATTCGCGATTTATCCACTAGTTTTTCTATTTCTGGATGCAAGTCTTCAATATTTACATTTCCAAAAATTTGTCCTTCTTTAAACTGTAACATTGCTGCTACACATTCCATACTTCCTGCGGCGGCAAGACCATGACCCATAATTCCTTTAAAAGAATTGATATATGGGAAATCGAGTCCTGATCGTTCCAGGGCCAGGCTCCAGTTAAGCACTTCAACGGGGTCTTTTCCGGTAGCCGTTAAATGGCCGTTAATGGTATCAATATCTTTACTTGCTATTCCAGAGTTCTTTAGGGCCATTTTTATGCACCTCTGAACAGAAACGCTATTAGGAGCGGTCATACTACCACCTCCTCTTTGACCTCCACTGTTGATGGCTCCACCCAAAACTTCTGCATATATTTTTGACCCTCTTTGTTTGGCACTTTGCAATGATTCTAAAACCAATGCCCCTGCCCCACTCCCGGGAACAAATCCGGAAGCTGATGCACTCAAAGGTCTGCTGGCTGAAGATGGTATATCATTGTACTTTCTTGGGAGAATGCGCATAGCATCAAATCCACCCCATACATATGGACCGCTGTCGCTGCAACTTCCAGTCAATATTCGTTTTGCTTTTCCTGCCAGTATTCGATCATAAGCCATGATCACGCCCTCTGTGCCTGTTGTACATGCCGACGAATTAGTTGTTACCTGGTTGCCAGTACCCAGTATACCACCCAGATAGGCACTTATGCCGCTTGCCATAGTTTGTATAACTGAAGTACTTCCCAACCTCCGCGTCTTTCCGGCATCTACCAGATGAATTGATTCTCGAAATTTATCCACTCCTAAAATACCGGTCCCAAAAATGATTCCACTATCCCAATCAGGCTCATCTTCCTCTGCCTTACTTAAACCCGCATCGGTCCAGGCATCTGTACCCGCGATCACACCATAAACCAGACCGCTTGCATTTAAACCCTTAAGTTGTAAAGGGGTGAAGTATTTATTTATGTGTCCTGATGTAAGTTCAGGTTTTCCAGCTACTTGACATCCAAAATTAAGCTCTTTTAATTCTTGTTGAAAACTTATCCCGCTACTACCCTCCTGAAGGGTTTTTGTAAAGTCGACAAGTGTCACACCATTTGGAGCACAAATGCCTAAACCTGTAACCACGACTCTATTCTCCATAAGTTGAATTCTTTATCATTCCCGCCAATTCCCCTTTGCATACCAACTCCTTAGCTGAATTGTGCATTTTTACCTTACACTTTAATTTATTGAATCTGAAGTAAAGCTTTTCTGAACTTACATATACTGTCTCTCCAGGGGATACCGGAAGATAAAATTCCATTTGAGAACTGCTGAAGGCTACCGCAAAATCATTCATGTTAGTTTCGGGAGTTTCCGAAAGCAAGAAGATACCCAGACAAACCAACCCGATTTGAGCGCAACATTCGGTTAATATAACTCCGGGAGTTACGGGATTTTGTTTAAAATGACCCTGGTAAAAATCAAGATCCTTTTGAAAACAAAAACTACCTGAAGCGCCGTCACTATTAATATGAGATAAGCTATCTACGAATAGAAACGGTTTAGTATATGGTAACTTTTCTAAGATCTTGTTAACATCCATAATTTATCTTAAACTTTCACCTCCATCTACTTTAATCACAGTTCCATTAATCCATTTTGCCTCTTCTGTGCATAACAAATAAACCACATCTGCAACGTCCTCAGGCCTGGTAAGCCGTGCATTCGGATTTCGAAATTGGGCTTGTTTTATCAAATTTTCACTCCCTGGAATCCGCCTTAGCGATTCGGTGTCCGTCACCCCGGCCTGTATACAATTGGTTTTTATACCCAGAGCAACAAATTCCAACGCCATATTTCTGGAAATAGCTTCCAAAGCGGCTTTTGCAGCCCCAACTGCAGCATAGTTTGAAATAGCTTTCGAAGATCCCTCACTAGTAAATGCAATAATCCGTGAATCTTCGGCGAAAAGGCCTGCTTTTAGTAATGCCTGTGCCCAATCATACAGACTTATAGCCATTGCATTAATCGTGATTTGAAAATCCTGGTTGCTAAGTTCTTGTTCATTTGAAGAATGCATTGGTTTTAAGTTGCCCTTTGCAATACTGTGAACCAATACCCTGATCTTATGACCTTCAGGAAGAAAGCTTTGTATTTTACTTATTAATTCATCTCGGTTAGCCTGTTGTATGGCGTCCTGGTTATAACTTTTAAACATCACGCCGGCAGAGCTAATTTCTTTAAACGTGCTTTCTATGCATGGCATATCCACTTTACGATCCCGATGGACAACGAGAATATTATACCCACTCCTTGAAAGCTTTCTGGCTGTAGCAAGGCCAAGACCTTTACTTCCTCCCAGGATTAACGCCCAATTATTAGTTTTAACTTCTTCCACCTTGATTTTTTTTATCTCTACCACTCCAGCAAAACGCGTTGTGCGGAAAATCCGGGCCCAAAGCTTAAGATCAATCCCTGCTCACCTTTTGATATTTCTTTGGACAGAAACCGTTCCAGCACATAAAGTACCGTAGCACTACTCATATTGCCATACAGCCGTAATGTTTCACGGGTATCATCAATGTTTTTCCCTAATTGCCCGAATAATTCTTCAACAGTTTGAACTATTTTTCTTCCACCCGGATGAAAGATCAAATGATCAACATCCTCAATAGAAGTACCATTCCTTTCCAAAAACGGATGTACAATATCGGGAAAATGTTGCGCAATAGTTTCGGGAACAGCTGGATCAAGGATCATTTTAAGACCGGTATTAGTAAGATCAAAACCCATCAAATGTGTTGCATTTCTAAAATGATACATTTCTTCAGCTACAATAGCGGGTCCGACTGCATCTTCTTCGGAAGACAGTAAAACACAGGCTGCCCCATCGCCAAATATTGCCGCACTAACCATATTTGCCATAGAATAATCCGTGAGTTGAAATGTTGCCGTAGGGCTTTCCACAGCTATTACAGCGGCTCGTTTCCCAGGATTTGCCCTTAAAAAATTCGCCGCATATATAAGCCCTGAAACACCAGCTGCACAACCCATTTCGGTAACCGGTAACCTGATAATATCTTGTCTTAATTGAAGATCATTTATAATATAGGCATCTAAAGAAGGTATCATTATGCCTGTACAGCTTACAGTAATTATATAATCCAGAGAATCCGGACTCCAGCCGCTCTCAAATAGTGCTTTTTGAAGTACAGATGTTCCCAATTTTTTTACCTCTCTTACATAAATGTCGTTTTTGGCTTCCAGGCTGGTAGCTGTAAACACATCTTCAATATTCATAATCCCATAGCGCCTATCTACGGCTGCACCCTCAAATATCTTTATGACTTTTCTTTTAAATCGTTCTTCCTGTCCGTTAAGCCATAGCTCAACAAAAGGCAAGATGTCTTTAGTTTCCCTGCAGTAAGGTGGCAATGCTTTTGCCACAGTTGCTATTCGTACACTATTCATATGATTGGCTTAGTCTCGTGGTCTGCATCACCCATACATATCTGAATGCCCATTTCCAATTAATTGTATGAGTTGTATCAGGTAAATCTTTGGAAAAAGATATTAAGTCTTCTTTCTTAAATCCACTTTTAATAGAGATGAGACCATCGTGTTTCGCAATTTTTGTTTTTATAAAAATAGCACTAAACCCTTTAAAAAGATAATATGCAAGTGCACTTCTTTGTAAGTCGTTGATAATTACGCCAATATTGGCCAATTTTATAAATTGAGATAAGAATAAGGGAATTTGTTCATTACTAAAATGATGCATCGTGAGCGTACACAGCAGGATATCGCAGTTTAAATCAAGAGGCTTCAAGGTTAAAATGTCTTGTTTTAAAAATGTAATCTCAGGGAAATCAACTGATAATGCCCTCCCAATTGATAAAGCATTTTCGCTAAGATCCAAACCTATTAGCAAAACATCTACAGAAGTTTTCCGAAAATAAATTGCCAGTTTTCTAAGCGTTTCTCCGTCGCCACAGCCCATATCTACTATGGTATATTGCTTCTTAGGAAATTCTTTTATGAGCTCACGTACTTTCCCTAAAGTTATTGAATTACCACCTAGAAAACGGTTGCTCTTGTTAATATCCTTAAAAACCATTCTTAATGTATCTATAGCAACATTAGGGTTATCCATTAATTCTGATTCCATATTTCTATATTGCAAATGAATCATAACGAAATTGGTTTTCCGTGAGTTCTTTTAATAAGCGATCTTATAAGTCCCGGGGATTTTGAAATAGTTTCCATAAAAAGATTGGAAGCGCCCGGGTTTAATAATATGGATTGTAAAATTCTTCCTGTTTGCAATCGTCGTTTAAAAGCATCTGCCCATTCCTTTTTGTAATCTGATTCCATTTCACTTCGTCCATATTCTGCATTCTTAAAATAATAGCCAATCCTTTCTGATGCAATTTTAGCACTATGAATAGCCATAGCCATTCCATTACCACAGAGCGGATGAATTAAACCCGCAGTATCACCGCACATTAAAATATGATCTTCAACTAGCTGTTTGCGTTCAAATGACACTTGGGCAATACTCATAGGTTCGTCAAAAAGCGGCTCCGCATTTTCAAGGAACTGATTTAGAAATTTGTTCCTGGAAATTACCGTGGAATTAAATTTTTCGATATTTTTTTCAACCTGAAAACTTTTATATGAGACCAGATAGCAAAAATTCACCGCCCCGGTCTCCGTTTTGGACAGGCCTCCATACCCACCTTCAAAATTATGCAGCGCTACCAGGTTATCAGGAAATTCGGGAAATTTATAATGTGCTTTTACACCTAACCAAGGGGCATTTTTATCTATAAAATTTCGATTCAATTGTTTATCCAACCCCGATCTTTTTCCATAGGCCCCAATAACCATCTTCGCCGTATACCTATTTCCCTTTTCGGTACTTACACTAAAACTGTCTTTTAAAAAAGTTGCATTTTTTACAGTTTCAAAATTGACAGAGACTCCTGCAGACAAAGCTTTTTTATAAAGAGCATGATCAAAGGCATACCTGCTTATTCCAAATCCTCCAAGAGGTAATTTTGTTTGAAGTAATTTCCCCTTTCTTGTTGATAATTGCAGCGTATCTATGGAAACTGTTTTAGGTAGTCTAACCCCCAGATCTATCAGATATGGCATTACTTCATTAGAAACATATTCTCCGCACACTTTGTGATGTGGATATACACTGCGTTCGAGAAGCAGTATATTATATTGCTCAGCGGCCAATTGAATTGCTGCGGTGAGTCCGGCTAGCCCGCCTCCTATTACAATAACATCGTAGTTATCCACATTTGGAAGATAGTAGTTTTTAAACAAAAAAAACCCGACTGGCGAGTCGGGTTTAAACATTAAAACTATTATTTGTGTGTAATCAATTAATTAGACTGAGCCTTTGCATCGTCTATCATTTGCTTATTGGCCGAAACACCTATTTCAACTCTTCTGTTCCCGGCTTGCCCATCTTTAGTAGCATTGTCAAATCTTGGCGCTGCTTCCCCAAAACCCTCAACGGTCATTCTGCTGGATGCTACGCCTGCATCGGCTATGTATTTAGCAACAACTTCTGCTCGTTTCTTTGATAACTTCAAATTGTAATCATCGTTGCCCACACTATCAGTATATCCCTGTATCATTAAGTTAGTGTCCGGGAATTCTATAAATATTTCAGCAACCTTATCTAAATTGGTCTTGGCTTCTGCAGTTAAATCTGAGCTGTCAAACGCAAAGTTGACACCACTTTTATCGTCAAAAATTATGTGAATGCCCTCACCTACCCGTTTAACATCCGCTCCTGGAATTTCAGTTTCTATTTTCTGGGCTTGTTTATCCATCTTATTGCCAATAAGACCACCGGCAACTCCGCCAATGGCAGCGCCAATTAAAGCGCCTCCTATGTTACCACCAATAAGACCACCAACCAGAGCGCCACCCGCAACTCCTATAGCAGCTCCTTTTTGTGTTTTATTGGAATTTTTTACCGCATTACAACTGCTGTTTAAAGTTAGAAACATCATTGCAACCAATAGGTAACTCGTAAATTTTCTTGTCATATCAATACTATTTATTTAAGTTATATTTTAAAGAGTTACATCTTTGGATACTTTGTCTAAGGTTAGCTCTACATCAAAAGGTTTCCCTTTATAATCTACCTTAACCCTAAAAACAGCATTAGATTCACTTAAGCTCTCTACTGTCATGCGATAGCCACTTTTATCTCCGCTCAAAGGTTTATTTTTGGCATCGACTAATTTAAACTGAAGTTCTGTACTCCCGTCACCAGATTCATAAAATGACCATAGAATTCTGTGGGTACCCTCCTGGCACCTATTAGTTCCATTGATGGAGAACCTTCCGGTTCCGTTATTTGGGATAAACATCCACTCTCCGCCTTTAAAGCAGGGAGAATCTGCAATACCAAATAAATCTGCTTTATAAAGCCCTTCTTCCCCAATAAAACGAATATCCGTCAGAGACCAGGTGCCTTTAAGCGTTTTTTTCTTCATTGCAGCTGACTGAGAAGTAGCTGTATTTGTTGCTGAGCAAGAAACTATTAGCATGGCCAGGACCAAATAAATTGTATTTTTCATAAAATTAATTTTGTGAATTTTTTCGAGTTTGCTAATGTATAAAATATGTATGTGTTTCTAACATAAATGACCATAAATATCTTAATATTTCAATAGCTCAATTAATGTTGTTAAAAATCTTTCCTTTGGCAAATAATTATTTTCCAAAGATTTCGCAAAAGGCACAGGAGTTTCTAAACTCCCAACCCGTTTTACGGGAGCATCTAAAAATTCAAAACACTCTTCCATAACAAGAGCAGATATATCACTTGCAATGCCACCAAATAAACTGTCCTCCTGAAGAATAATTAATTTGCCGGTTTTTTTGACGGATTCAAATATAGAGGATTTATCAAGGGGTTGAAGCGTACGCAAATCCAATAAATCCGCTTTTATTTCCGGGTTTTGTTCTAAGCATTCTAATGCCCAGTGAACGCCCGCCCCAAAAGTGACTATAGAGACATCTTTCCCTTCTTTTAGCAGAGCGGCTTCTCCAAAAGGCAGGGTATAATAAGCTGAAGGAACCTCCTGGTAAATGCTTCGATATAGCCCTTTATGTTCAAAAAACATGACCGGGTTTGGATCGTTAATGGCTGTGGCTAAAAGTCCTTTTGCATCATAGGGGAATGCAGGATAAACCACTTTTAGTCCAGGTGTCTTTGTAAACCATGCCTCATTGGTTTGAGAATGAAAAGGTCCTGCTCCCACCCCTCCGCCACATGGCATACGAATTACAACGTCTGCATTTTCATTCCAACGATAGTGGACCTTAGCAAGATAGTTTACTATGGGATTAAAACCCGAACTCACAAAATCGGCAAATTGCATTTCCATAACGCACTTCATGCCGTTAATAGATAGCCCCATTGCAGCAGATACAATTGCAGATTCGCAGATAGGGGTATTTCTCACCCTATCTGTTCCAAAAGCTTCAACAAAACCCTCTGTTATTTTAAAAACACCACCATAACCGGCAATGTCCTGCCCCAATATCACCAAATCTTCATGCTTTTCCATGGACTGTTTCAAACCCTCGGAAATGGCATCAACAAGACGAATATTATTCTGTTCATGATTAGGTTTAATTTCCTGATATTTAAATTTTTTATAAACATCATTTAACTCTTTACTTTCAATTAATTGAACCTGTTCTTCTGCAAAAGCCAGCTTTAGATTTTCATTTATTTCGTGTATAAACTCCTTTTTGAATTCAACTTCCATCTCCTCAGATAGAATCCCCTGGGCGTGCAGATACTCCACATAATTTTCTAAAGGATCCATGACTGCCCACTCCTCCAAAAGTTTCTTTGGAACATATTTAGTGCCACTGGCTTCTTCATGTCCCCGCATTCTAAATGTCTTGAACTCCAATAAAACAGGCCTTGGATCTTTTCTGATGCTTTCACACAGCTCATTAACTTTGCTATAAACTTCAAGAATATTGTTCCCGTTTATAATATGGGCTTCCATTCCATAGCCCTTGCCCTTATCGGCTATATGTTCACACTTAAATTGCTCTGAAATTGGTGTTGAAAGTCCGTAACCATTGTTTTCAACACAAAATAGTACCGGCAAATCCCAAACAGCAGCGACATTAAGAGCCTCGTGGAAGTCTCCTTCACTGGTAGCTCCTTCTCCGGTAAAAACAGCAGTTACTTTTTTTCTCTTTTTTAGTAGATCAGCTAATGCAATACCGTCTGCGACTCCTAATTGAGGCCCCAGATGAGAAATCATTCCAACAATTTTATACTCTTGTGTTCCAAAGTGAAAACTTCGATCACGACCATTGGTAAATCCACTGGATTTACCCTGCCATTGTGCAAATAATCGAAATAGCGGTATCCCTCGAGTGGTAAAAACACCAAGATTTCTGTGCATTGGAAGAATATATTCATCTTCATTCAGAGCACTGGCAACACCTATCGAAATTGCCTCCTGACCTATACCGCTAAACCATTTAGAAATCTTTCCCTGCCTTAAGAGAATTAGCATTTTTTCTTCGATCATCCTTGGCTTCAGCATAGCCCGGTAGAGCTCCAGCAGCTTTTCTTTACTAATCCCCTTGCTTAAATATTGCATATTTCAACGAATAGATTGTACGCGTATTTCGGGTATAAATGTAACAAAATTGCCCTCAATAAAACAGTATAAATGAGAAGCAGTTTTGCACTTAATATTTATTAACTTTGGAAGTACTAAAAAACAATAGCAATGAGCAGTATACCCAGTGTAGACCTAAGAGATTATACATGTGGTGATCCGCAGCGAAAAGAAAAATTTATAAAAGAAATAGGGAATGCTTTTGAAAACATTGGCTTTGTGGCATTGAGTGGTCATTTTCTTTCTGATAACCTGGTTAAGGATTTGTATGGTGAAGTTAAAAAGTTCTTTAATTTACCCGAGGACGTAAAGGATTCTTATCAAATAGAGGGCATTGGCGGACAAAGAGGCTATACCTCATTTGGGAAAGAACATGCCAAAGGAAGAAAAGAAGGAGACTTAAAAGAGTTTTGGCATTTTGGCCAGTTTGTTGAGGAAAACCCAGCATTAGAAGCTGAATACCCTGAAAATGTGATCGTTAAAGAGCTGTCAGAGTTCAATAAAGTTGGTAAAGAAACTTATAAGATGTTGGAGAAGACTGCCAGGTATGTCCTGAGAGCATTGGCTCTTCATCTGGAACTGTCTGAAACTTACTTTGATGAATATATTAAGAATGGTAATTCTATTTTAAGACCAATTCATTATCCCCCGATTATGAATGAGCCTAAAAATGCTGTAAGAGCAGCTGCTCATGGAGATATTAATCTTATAACACTATTAATGGGTGCCCACGGCAGGGGCCTTCAAGTTCAAAATCATAAGGGAGAATGGGTAGATGCCATTGCCAGTCCGGATCAATTGATGATCAATGTAGGTGACATGCTTTCGCGTTTATCCAATGATAAATTAAAATCGACAGTTCACCGGGTTATCAACCCACCGCGTGAATTATGGGGTACTTCCAGATATTCAATTCCTTTTTTTATGCACCCTATCAGTGGCATGCCACTTAATTGCCTCGAAAATTGTATTAATTCGGAACATCCCAGGCAATTTGAAGACATCACAGCAGGGCAATTTTTGAACGAGCGACTAATTGAACTCGGATTGATTAAAAAGTGATTTATCACTTTAAATAAAAATATCTAATAAATTTTATTTCAATTACTTACCATTAATTAGATTTTGAAATAATTTATGTTTTACCAAAAAAAACTTTAGTCTAAAAATGGATATAAAAGATCAATTAAAGAACCTATTTCCAGAGCACATCTCTACAGAAGTAGAAAAAATTAATGCTAAGAAACCCGAAGTATGGCTTCAG
>RCNG010000195.1_pt1 | contig 35221 bp, 21 predicted proteins | sample 2041371 | NCBI WGS metagenome assembly RCNG01 (sample SAMN09708227, study PRJNA481090) | Marine sediment metagenome, whole genome shotgun sequencing project. | biome: marine sediment; feature: ocean; material: sediment; isolation source: Sewage treatment plant 1 marine sediment (STP1) ... | reverse complement strand
GTGATGTCCAGCGTCGCGTTTGCCTGCACGTCGATGCGAAGTCCCTCGTCCAGAAACACGACCTTCTGCGCTGAAGACATTGCAATGTGATCGACCTTGCCAATCGGAAGCGTGGCGGCTTGCATCGCGATGCTGGTATGCATCGAACACGAGGGACCGGATTCGCAGGAAAGATTGGCAATGGACAGCGGAATATCCAGCCACTCATCGTAGCTGACAGTCACGAATGCCTGCGCCTGTTTGAGAGACCACTCGACTTCGGGAAAGCTTGCAGTGAGTTGCACCGGGCTGCCTGATGCTAATTCGATGGTGGCCGTTTCGCCGGCGTTATCGGCATAAGCAAACTGCAGCGACCCGGACGGTGTTAGTTTGGCCGTCACGGCGGCCGGTTGCCTGGTGTCGTAGGGAATCTCGATAGTGAATCGCGTTTCTGCGCTTCCTGACCGCAAGCCTATAGCCTGCGGAATTATCCCCGCCAGTTTGCCCAGTGGCTCCCAGGCCGCCAGGTCGAGGGACGAAAGGCCGCTCAGTGAAATATTTTCTGCACTGCGCTGCATTTTGGCGCTGATCGAATGTCCGGGCGTGTCCGGTGATCCGTCGGGCAAAGAGAAGACAACAACAGGGTTGCTGGCGTCGGTTTGCGTGATTGCGGCCGACATGGCTATCGAGCCGATGGTCGCCCGTATTTCGAGTTCACTGTCCTGCAGTACCACGTGAAGATCGTTAATCGCAGGGTAGGGTGGCACGCTAAGCTCGGCGACGGACAATCGGGTATGGCCCAGCAGGCCGGGCAATGACAGCAACTGGTCGATCAGGCGAGCCAGCTCAAACGGCTCGCCCTCCGTACGTGTGGCGCTGATGATCGTTATTCTTTTGGCTGAGTAGTCGTTCGACCCAAGCTTAAGACCCTCGATGCTTATGGTTGTGCCTTTCTCGTGCACAAGTTCAAGGTAGCCGATGGTGGCATTGTTCGTCGTCAGCGCGTCGAGTGATACGTCAGTTACGGCGAAACCGTAATCTTGCAGCAGAGGATTCGACATGCGCTGAACCAGTGTGTCGCGCATGAACCATACGGCCACTACGAGGGTGGCGGCAACGCCTGCGGTAAGCATGATGGTCTTGCTGTATTTCACTCGTACTCGATGTCCCGCATTACATGACCCAATCACTTTTTTGTACAATAGCTGAATATTCCGCCCATCGCCTCGTTCGAATCTGCACTGCAGACAGTGCCGGAGCCCGCCTTATGATCGTAATCCTGGGTAAAGTATTCCTGATTCTTATCGGACTGGTCGCTGTGTTTGCCCTATGGCTATTCGTCAAAGTCAAATTCGGCATGGCACAGCAGGCACGTGTTTCGGCCATCGAAGAAAGCATGCACATGCCGGAATTCGTCCTCGAGCCGAACGAACATCCCTCGTTTGCGAAGCCCGAGGCCGTTGCCATGCTGGTCCAGCAAGCCACTGACCTGGGCGCAATCAGTTGCGGCAACTACGACGTTCCGGCGGTAGGGATACGCTTGTGCGCTTACTGCCTTGAGACGCCACCGGTCTACATCGCCATCTACGACCACGAGCAGTTGGATTCCTGGACAGACGTCGTAATGCGTCTCGACCAGGACAGGTCGATTAACTTTTCGACCATTCCGGAGATCGGCAGGGGCGCACCACGGCCACCCAACGATGAGCTCCTGCCTTTTGCCCCCGGTACAGCGACAGGCGTCCTCGTGAGGGAAGCCGCCGAACGTGCGAAAAATGACACCGCCTTGCCCGCGCCACCCGAAGAATTCAAAGCCTACTTTGAGGAGCAGTCAGAAAAGTCGCGCCAGCATATGAAGACGCAGACCGTCAGCCAGGAGTGGCTTGATACGATCGCCGACGACGCAGGCGTAGAACTTTTGGGAGACGAAGCCGCGCAAATTAATATGATGCGTGAAGATCAACAGGTAACGCAGACGGAGAGCGACTGCTTCAACAGCCTCGCGGAAAGCGGCGACTTCACCGCTGCTCAGTGGAACGAAATTCGCGATAGCCTCGTAGCGGTCTGGGACGACATGCCGAAAGAGTACGTATCGGGAGTCTTCTACAGCCACGTTGACATACCAGAGGAGCTGGAGTCGGATGTTGACGCATTGGAGGACGGTCACGGTCGTGCTCGCGAGCGAGTTGCAGCGCTAAATGCAAAGCTTCCGGCCGAGAAACGTCTGGTTCTCGTAGGAAGGGTTACCTCGCCGGTTGCAGCAGATATTTACCGCGGTCAGACGCCAGTCGACTATTGACGGGGATTCACCGACCTCGTCAAATTTCTTCATTCTGCGGGTCTATTTGCCGAACAAGTGTTGAACGGAACATGACGCTTCCCTTCGCGTTATTATTCGACCGGTATTCTGACCCTGGCTAAGCAATGAAAATACCCATCTACCAAGTCGACGCCTTCACATTAGGCCCTTTCTCAGGCAATCCTGCGGCTGTTTGTCCCCTGGATGCCTGGCTTGACGACGCTTCCATGCAAAACATCGCCGCTGAAAATAATCTGGCGGAGACAGCCTTTATTGTTGCGAGTGAGGAAGGCTACGATCTTCGCTGGTTCACGCCCACGGTCGAAGTGGATCTCTGTGGCCACGCGACGCTTGCCGCCGGCTATGTCGTTCTTAATCACCTGCAGCCGGATTTAGAATCCGTATCCTTCGAGACGATCAGCGGCAAACTGATTGTCACGCGTGATGGTGAGCGGCTGTCGATGGACTTTCCCGCCCGCCCGCCGATCCCGGTACCTGTTTCGGAGGCGGTCAGTGATGCATTGGGCAAGGCACCCTCGGAAGTGCATCTGTCGAGAGACATTCTCGCGGTGTACGACAGTGAGGCGAGCGTGCGAAGTTTGTCACCCGATCAGACCAAGCTGCTGGCACTCGAAGAGGGCTTCGGCGTCATCGTCACGGCCAAAGGCGACAAGGTTGATTTCGTGTCGCGATTCTTTGTACCCAAAGGCGGGATCACCGAAGACCCGGTGACAGGCTCCGCCCATTGCACGCTGGTGCCGTATTGGGCGAAGCGACTGGGCTGGTCAGAACTCGTCGCGCATCAGGTCTCGGCACGTGGCGGTGAACTGCACTGTGAGCTGCGTGGAGACAGGGTCATCATGAGTGGTCACTGCGTTCTGTTTCTTACGGGCAGTATTCATCTTTAACAGAGGCCAGACGCCCATCTGCGATTGGGGTCAGCTGGCCTTGCGCTGTTCCCACATCTGCAGGTAAGCAGCACCGTAATCGGTAAGGCGATAGTTGTCGAAGCCGTCCGTCGAACCGATGACGGTAGTGAGCATTTTATTGGTGTTTAACTTGCCGAGGCTTCTTTCGAATTGGGAGGGGCGCAAAGAATATTTGTCGGCTAGCTCCGCAGCGGATGTAGAAAAACCGGGTCCGCGCTCGGCTGCTGCCTGCAGCACAGTAAAGTCAAAATCGTCAAACGAAATCTGCGGTGTCACTTCCGGCGAAGACGTTGTTTTCTTCGGCAACAAACCTCTATACCTGCAAATTACCCAGGTCCTCACATTGCCGACAGACTGCATCGCTCGGTGCCACAACGTACGGATTATCGCTTCTGAAATCCGGTAGAAATTTCGCCCAAGCGTGACGATTCCCCAGCACCCGATCACAGCGAAAACCCAGGCGAGTGCCGACAGCACGATAACCAAGGCGATCGAATCGGAAGGATTGGAGATTCCCAGCAATGCGGTAATGCCCGGTGCATGCTCAGTTAGCGCTTCTAGCAGGTAGGTTCCGGGCAGGGTGAACAGATTTTCCATCAGCGAACTATAGGTGATGAAAAAGCCCGTCGACTGTGAAACGGGTCACACTCTGACGGCGCCGGATTTGTGCAACAGATCACAGACCTGCAGGGGAACATCCCCGAGACTGGTGTTTGCTGCGAGAAGTGGTCGTTTGTTATGCACTGCTTCTCCCAACTAATGGATTATGTAACACCATAAGGATGTGAACGATGTCAATTCAGATGCGTAAACTCGCGTTGTTTTTGATCGCAGTCAGCCCGTCGCTGTTTGCTGCCGACGATTTGACCGGCGACAACATGCGAAGCCTGGACGGTCAGGTGCAGGAGATAAAGTCGGATGTGCTCAATATTGCCTCCGAGCTCAATACGCTGGAAGAGCGCCTGTTGTTTCCTTCCCATACCGAGGTGTCACTGTTTGTGTCGATTGCCGAGAACGAGGATTTTCGCCTCGATGCCGTGCAAATCGAAATTAACGGCGAGCTGGCTACGCACCACATATACAGCTTCAAGGAACTTGACGCGCTGCAAAACGGCGGCGTGCAAAAGATTTATACGGGCAACCTGACGACCGGCGAGCATAACCTGCACGTCACAATGATCGGCAAGCTCAGGAATGGCAGCGACTTCAGTGAATCGGGCAGCTTCTCTCTCTTCAAGGGCGTGAAGCCAAAAGCTATGGGCATAACCCTTGCAGGGCCGGGATTCGGATCTGACGGAATTCAGGTCGGAGACTGGTAAACGTGCTGAGGGCATCGATACCAGCAATTTGTCTGCTGTTCCTGTTCGGGACGGCTCCATCTCATGCGGAAGAACTGAACGACCTCTATTTTGGCGAGGCTCTTTACTACGCGCATCAGGGGCAGTACTTCGAAGCACTGGAACGGCTCGATACCGAGGTCCGGCAGCACGATCAGATTGATGAGCCCGAACTCGATGCGCTCTACGTACATATCGACGATGCGGAATTTTCACTCGGCGACTTTGAACTGCGATACCGGATGCATCACAGGGCTGGTCGGGCCATAAAGGCGGTTCTCGAGGGCGCCGTGGACGCTTCGATCCGCAACGACGCGGCCTATCGTCTGGCAAGAATTCATTTTCAAAAACAGCAAATGGAAGATGCGCTGCTGGCGCTGGACCGCATTGAGGGCGAAATACCGCAAGCGATCCGCGACGACATCGAGTTTCTCCGTGCCAATGTTTACCTGGCGCAGGGAAAACAGCTCGAATCTGTTGAAGTGCTGAAGAAACTGCAGAGGTCTGACGAATTTGGTGGCTTTGCGGCTTACAACCTCGGCATTGCTTACTTGCAGAGCGGGCAACACAGTGCGGCTCTCGAGCAACTGGAAATCGCCGGGCAGATCAAGGCAACCGACGAGAGTGAACTTGCCATTCGCGACAAGGCCAATCTGGTGCTCGGAACCATCCTGCTCGAGGATGGTGAGTTTGCAAATGCACTGCCGCCATTGAATCGAGTTCGCCTCGATGGCCGCTTCTCAAATCAGGCATTGTTGAGTGCCGGTTGGGCCAGCATGTCAATCAACGACTACGAACGCGCCGTTGTTCCGTGGAGCATTCTCGCCGAGCGGGAGGTTACAGACAGCGCAACTCAGGAAGCATTGCTGGCTCTGCCCTACGCATACGGCAAGCTCGAGATACACGGTCGCGCGGCTATTCACTACGGTCGTGCACTGGATTCGTTTGGCGTTGAGATCAAGAAACTCAATACATCCGTCGAAAGCATCCGGGAAGGGAAGTTTCTCGAGGCACTCGTTCGCGAAGAGATTCGCCAGAACAAAGACTGGGTAATACGTCTTAGAACACTGCCGGAAACGCCGGAAACCTATTATCTGATGGAGTTGCTTGCATCGCACGACTTCCAGACGGGCCTGCAAAATTACCTCGACCTTGCCGATTTGCGACGAAAACTCATCACCTGGGAGGGTGGTTTCGACGCTTTCGACGAAATGGTCGATATCCGGGAAAGTCACTACGAGCCGTTGCTACCTGAGGTCGATGAGCAATTCAGAAAGCTGGATTCAAGAATGCGTCTGCGTGTGGAGCAACACAAAATGCTCGTAAAACGTCGTGACAGTCTTCTGACAATACCGCGTCCTGAGTTCCTGGCGACGCCAGAGGAACAGGCGCTACTCGCACGCATCGAAAGTGTTGAGGCAAATGCCTATAAGGATACTGGCGCGTATGAGGAAACTCAGCTGCGCCTGAAAAGACTGAAAGGGGTTCTGACCTATACCTTGCGCACGGAGTATCACGCGCGGTTCACGGAGTTTGACCGCAACGTACGTAGCCTCGACGAGGCTATGGCGATGGTTCAGGCTGAATATGATGGCTACGTTCGCAATCGACAGGCAGCATCACACAGCTACGTCGGATACGACAAGCCGATGCGGCGATTGCGGGCCGACGTTGAAAAATCGGTTGAGAAGATCGATAAGCTTTTGGCACGCCAGGGACACTTGCTTGAGGTGCTGGCAATAGAGCAACTGGTCGCACGTCGTGATCATCTCGAAAACTATGGCGATAAGGCGCGCTTCGCACTGGCTGATAGTTATGATCGGGCAACCCAGGCTCAGGCAAATCTGGTGGTATCGCCATGATCAGGAACGCGCTGATACTGGCGACAATTGGCACTCTGATGAGTGCCTGCACGACGTCGACCGTCAAGTCCGGAACGCTGGGTGAGTTGAATTCGGTGGATGCGGACCTTCAGAACGTCTATCTGGAAGATAGCCTGGAACGTGCTGCACAGAGTTACCGTCGATATCTGGCAGAAACAACCGAGAGCAAGAAAACACCAGAGGCGATGCGAAGGCTGGCTGACCTGCAAATTGAGCAGGCTTACGGCGTTATGGGGAGCGGAGAGATTCGCGAGATGGCAGCGCCACAAGTAGCGGCTCGCCGTACTGTCGATAATTTCGAGCCACAGGCGAGCAGTCCTGTCGAGTTGTCCGAGTCGGACAAGGAATTTGAGCGGCGCGCAACAGAACGTGAGGAGATGCTGGTCCCGACTACGGATGGCCAACAAGCATTGGCGGCTGTGGATGGCCAGGACATTCCTGCCGGACCACGGGAGGCCATAGCAACCTACAAACAGATTCTTGAGAGCTATCCGAACTACGAACGAAACGACAAAGTGCTTTATCAGATGTCGCGGGCCTATGACGAAATTGGCAAGCCAGATGAAGCGATGGAGGTGATGGATCGCTTTGTCGGCGAGTATCCACACTCCAAATTCGCTGATGAGGTCCAGTTCAGGCGCGGCGAGTACTACTTCGTTCGACGCAAATACAGCAATGCGGAGGCGGCCTACAAATCTGTCATTCACATGGGCTCGAACTCCTCATACTTCGAGCTTTCGCTTTATAAGATGGGTTGGACCCTCTACAAACAGCAGTTCTATGACGAGGCGTTGGACAGCTTTATCGCATTGCTCGACTATCAAAAATCGATCGGCTACGACTTCGATCAGCATGACGACCAAAATGAAGAACACCGCGTTACGGATACATTTCGTGTTGTCAGTTTGAGCTTTTCGAACCTGGGTGGTCCGGACGTCGTCAACGAGTACTTTTCCGAAAAGGGCCACCGCAGTTACAACGACAAGATTTACAGTAATCTTGCCGAATTCTATTTCGACAAGCTGCGTTACGACGATGCAGCATCCATGTATCGCTCGTTTGTCGATTTGAATCCCTATCACCAGCGATCACCGTACTTCAGCATGCGCGTCGTCGAGATATTTGACGAGGCCGACTTTCCGCTACTCGTTGTTGAAGCAAAAAAGGATTTCGCGACCCGCTATGCGTTGTCGTCGGAGTATTGGAACAGGCACGTTGTTGATAGCGCGCCCGAAGTGGCAGGGTTCCTGAAGACGAATCTCGCCGATCTCGCCGGGCATTACCACGCGTTGTATCAGGATGGCGCTCTTGTCGATGAAAAGGGACCGCATTTCGACGAAGCGCATCGCTGGTACCGGCAGCTGATTGGCTCGTTTCCTTCCGATGAGGAAACACCACAGGTTAACTACCAACTGGCCGACCTGCTGCTGGAAAACGAAGACTTCAGCGATGCCGCGCATGAGTACGAGCTCACCGCGTACGAATATGGCGACCATGATCAAGCGTCGGCTGCCGGTTATGCTGCCGTGTTCGCCTATCGGCAGGAGTTGACACGAGCTACCGGGTCACGTCAGCGAGATGTTAAGGAACAAACCGTTGAGAGTTCGCTGCGTTTTGCCGATACATTCGTAACGCATGAGCAGGCGCCAACGGTTCTGGGCGCAGCGGCAGATGATCTTTACGAAATGAAAGACTTCACTCGTGCGATCGATTCGGCCGGCAAGCTAATCGAACGTTATCCCACAACCGACCCAGACCTGCGCCGCGGCGCGTGGGCGGTTGTTGCGCATTCGTCCATCGATATCGCCGAGTATCAGCAGGCGGAATTGGCCTATGCAAACGTGCTTGACTTAACGGCGGAAGATGACGAATCAAGACCGGCGGTTATAGACGGTCTCGCAGCCTCGATTTACAAGCAAGCCGAACAAGCGAACCTGCTCGAAGACTACCGCACAGCCGCTAATCACTTCCTGCGGATAAAAGAACTGGCACCAACATCCACGATCCGCACCGGCGCGGAGTACGACGCTGCTGCTGCATTGATGAAGCTGGAAGACTGGAGTATGGCGGCCGGTGTGCTGGAAGAATTCAGGACATCGCACCCTGATCACCAATTGCACGGCGACTCTACCAAACAACTCGCACACATCTATCGCGAGGACGGACAACTGGCACGCTCTGCCGCGGAACATGAACGTATTTCGCTCGAGGCGAGCGACGTTGAACTGAGTCGAGAGGCACTGCTAACCGCTGGTGACCTGTATGACGAAGCCGACGCGATGCCCGACGCGGTGCGTGTATACGAGCAGTATGTGAATGATTATCCACGGCCGATCGACTACGCCATGGAGACGCAAAAGCGCTTGTCGGAAATTTACAAGGCGTGGGCCGATTATCAGCGCTACAACCAAACCCTGAGCGCGATGGTTGAGTTCGATAGAGAAGCCGGTGCCGACCGTACCGACCGCAGTCGTTACCTGGCAGGTGGTGCCGCGCTGGTTCTGGCTGAGCAGACGTATCAGCAGTTTGTTGCTATAGAACTTGTACAACCCTTCGAGGCCAGCCTGGCCCGGAAGCAGTCGAAAATGGATGAGTCACTCGCGACTCTCGAAAGTCTTGTGAGCTACGAAGTATCCGATATTACCGCCGCAGCGACTTACATGATTGCGGAAACGTATCGGGAATTTAGCCGGTCCTTATTGGATTCGGAGCGTCCGGCAGGTCTGTCGGTGGCCGAGATGTCAGCTTACGAACTCGTCATCGAAGAAGAGGCGTGGCCCTTTGAAGAACAGGCGATCGAGGTGCATGAAGCGAACTTCGAGCTTCTGGCAGCGGGCATCTACAACCCGTGGATTCAGAAGAGCCTCGATGAACTTGCGATCCTGATGCCGGGACGTTATGCAAAAATCGAAAGTAGCCACGGGTTCCTCGAATCAATCGATGTCTTTGCATACCGAATGCCAGTGGCACCGGACCTTGGCGTCGAAGGCGAGGGCGTAGCAGACGCAGAGGATCCTCAGCCGGAAGACGAGGAACTAACCGAGAGCGCAATTCAGACCAGAATTGTCAGCAGCAATTAGACGCACGGAATGGTATTGATGAAATCAACTCAACACATAGTAAATCTACGATCGTGCGTGCTGCTCGTATCCCTCGTTGGTGCATTCGTGCTCGCAGGCTGTAGTGCGACGACGAAACCGCAGCGTAAAGCGGCGACTATTGAAGTCCAGGAAGCAGTCGGCTTTACCATTACCGAAAAAGTAAAAATACCTGAGTCGATCCGCTCGCAATATTTCGAGGCGCTCAGATACTTGAGTGACGAAAATCTGCAGATGGGTATTACCGTTCTCGAGCAGGTCACAGACGCCGCACCAAACGTCACCGCGCCGAAGATAGACTTAGGCGTCGCTTATCATCGCCTGGGCGATCTTGAAATGGCGGAGAAGTATCTCTTGCAGGCGCTTGAGTTGAATTCGAACCATCCTGTTGCACTCAATGAACTTGGTATCGTGTACCGCAAAACCGGACGATTTGCGGAAGCGAAGCAGCGATACGAAGCGGCAATTTCTGTTTATCCGGGTTATCACCACGCACGCCGAAATCTCGCGATTCTCTGTGATCTATATCTCGGAGACCTGAACTGTGCATTGAGCCAGTACGAAGCGTACATGGCGACGGTGCCTGCCGATCCGGAAGCATCGATGTGGATTGCCGACCTGCGCAATCGAATGGCGAAATAGGTATCTGTATGAAAACGAAATTCTGTTGGGTGATGACCCTGTTGCTATCTTTCTCACTGGCGGTTGCCGAGGAAGAATCAGTGCAAGCTGACACGGATACTGCCTCTGAGGAAGAGTCACAAGTTCCGGAGGACACGGGACCGAAGACAATGTCGGGCATGTCAATTCTTGGCAACGAAGAGACGCCTAAGTCCTTGGTAATCGTCCCCTGGAAATCTTCTGAGATGGGCGATGATATCGGTCTGACCGATACGCTTGACGACCGCGCTCAGCCGGTTGACAAGGAAGTCTTCCTGCGCGAGCTGGAGTACTTCGAGATTAGATCTGCCAAATAAGGTCTGCTTTGTGACGACCGTCAGGGCTGACAATCCCTGATCATGTGAAGCAACGCATAGAAGTACACATTCCTCCGAACATAATCCCCGAACGTGCGCTACGTCACGTAATTTGCAGTGGTGCAAGTCTAATCTGGCGTTTATCCGGCAGTTCAGCCGAATTATTTTGCTAATTGAGGATTTTGAGATGGACTTTTTCTATTCGATTGTAGCCTTCTTCGCAACGGGTGGTTTGTTCATGTATCCGATTCTCCTGGTGTTCGCGTTTGGCGTCGCAATAGCCGTTGAGCGCTTCGTAACTCTGACTTTGATTACGAGCAAGAACCAGGTGGTTTGGAACAAGGTACAGCCATTGTTGGACAACGGAGAGTTCGTTGAGGCACGGGAAATGACCGGTGAGGACGAATCAACGATCTCGCAGGTTTTGAACATGGGCCTGTCAATGCAGGGTGCGGTGCGCCGGCGCGAAGATATTGAGATCGCAATGGAGGAGAGCATGATGGAGATTGTGCCACGCCTCGAAAAACGTACACCCTATGTGGCATTGGCTTCGAGTGTCGCAACGCTTCTCGGCTTGCTTGGCACGATTATGGGCCTGATTCAGGCTTTCACGGCGGTTGCCAACGCGAACCCGGCGGAAAAAGCTGACCTGTTGTCGGCCAGTATTTCTGTCGCGATGAACACCACGGCATTTGGGCTCATGGTCGCAATTCCGTTGCTGGTCGTACACGCGGTTCTGACGAGCAAGACGGGCGACATCATAGATAGCCTCGAGATGGCAACGGTCAAAGCGCTGAATGTGTTCTCGAGACGAGCGCAGCGAACAGCTGCTGCGGCGTAAGCAAAATGGCCCGCAAGCATCATTACAAACGTCGTGGGGGAAACGACTACGAAATTGACGTCACCACGTTCTTGAATCTGATGGTGGTATTGATTCCGTTTCTCCTTATTACGGCAGTTTTTTCACGACTGACCATCGTGGAGCTGGACTTGCCAAGCAATGCCAGTGGTGTTGCGCCGCAAGCCGATAGCTTCAGGGTTGAAGTCATCGTCCGGGAACCCGGGATCGAAATCAGTAATGGAAAATCGATCATCGCGACTGTCCCGAAGAAGGATGATGAATACGACCTTGTTGAACTGTCGCAAATGATGGTTGCGCTGAAGCAGGAATACCCGAACATCGATACTGCGTCAGTGTTAATGGAGCCCTTCGTCCCGTACGACTACCTGATTCAGGTTATGGATGTCGTTCGAACTGTAGAAGTACCGACAGACGTCGAGAATGAATACGAGCTATATGCGTTGTTCTCAGACATTTCGGTAGGAGAGGCCCCATGAGGAATTCACGCCGTATCAAACGCATGGGTCGTAATCGCTTGAAGATTACGAAAATGAATCTGACGTCTCTCATGGATGTTTTTACGATCCTGGTTTTCTTCCTGCTCGTCAATTCGGGTTCAGTAGAGATTCTTGATACGCCGAAGGAAGTCAGCCTTCCGGAGTCACGTGCTGAGTCCAAACCACGCGAAACAGTGGTGATTTTTATCAGCCCAACTGAGGTACTGGTACAAGGTCAACTGGTAGCGATGGTCGACGAGATTATAGAAAACAAGGCAAGTGTCCTGGACCCGATTGCAGCTCGCCTCGCGGAATTAAAGGGAAGTGTCATTGGCACGAGTACACGAATTGTGTCGACCAGCCAGGAAGTAACCATCCTCGCTGACAAGTCCGTACCGTTTATCGTCATCAAGACAATCATGTCGACCTGTACCGGTGAAGGATTCGAGAACGTCTCTCTGGCAGTGACTCAGAAAGGCGGCACCCAGGTTGCGGCAAATTAACGCCGCCAAGGTAACAGTGTGACTGAAGAACTTACAGACAAGGAACAGGCGATACGGACCCAGTTTGAGGAGTCCGAGCAACGGCTGTCGGACCTTGAGACAAAGCGACAGGACGTAAACGACGAACTGCAGTCGCTTGTTAATAAAGGTCACGAATTTGGAGTGCTGACCCAGGTATGTCGCGCACTTGAAGAACTCGAGAATATTGGTGCAGCAGATCTCTTTTGGGATTCTCAGGAAGGACAGCAAGAGCGCGATGAGAGGCTGGCGAACGCGGGCGAAAGGATCGACGCCTATTCCGCCGAGATCGCCCAAACGGAGAACCGGCGGGACGCGGTTCTGGAAGAAATAGGCGGTCAGAATCAGGAACTGGATCAATTTCACTATGAGCTACTCGACGTCGTCGAGGAGCAGGAAAGAATCCGAAATGAGTGGGTGGTCGAGCGCGAACTAACAGACCTCCCGAAACACAACCAGGTTATGCCATGGACACGTGGCAACGAAGAAGATCAGCGCTTTCGCAAGTCGTTGTTGTCATCACTCGCCGCTTCAGTCTGTGTTGCAATTATTCTCGGGTCGATCGCTCTCCCAATCATTGAGCGAGAGCAGATTATAGAAGTTCCGGAGCGTATTGCGAGATTGGTCCAGCAACAACGGGCGCAGCCGAAACCTGAGCCGGCGCCACAACCGGTATTTGAAGAAGAGCTCCCGGAACCGGAAGAACTGGTTGAGACGCTACCCGATGAGACACCGCCAGAGATCGTGGAGCAGCCTGCCGTAGCGAGCAACGAACCGGTTGATACCAAAGAACAGGTCAAGTCCAAAGGTATTCTGGCTTTTCGTGATAGCTTCGCACAGCGCTCGAATTTGCGTGCCAGCACACAGATTGGTTCACAAGCTCGATTCAGCAATGCGGGAACTGATGCAACCGGACGTCCCTCGCGCTCCATGGTTACGTCGAACGCACCAGGTTCGAGCGGCGGGATCAATCTCGCTGATATCAGCCGGGATGTGGGCGGTGGTGGTGGTGGCGGCATTGAGGGCGTAGCGATTTCGCGTGTGGCAAGCTCAATCGGAACTGGCGGCAGCGGTTCGTCGGATCGCCCTCGCAGTGGCGGTTCATTCGCCGGTCGGACGGACGAAGAAATCCAGATTGTATTTGATCGTTACAAGGCATCGCTTTACCGGCTCTATAATCGAGAGTTACGTAAAGACCCGACGCTTCGCGGTCAGGTTACCCTGAAGCTAACTATAGAACCGGATGGCAGCGTTTCACTCTGTGTCTTGCAGTCCTCCGACATGAACGCACCCGCTCTCGCTCAGCAAGTAATAGAGCGCGTTATTGGCTTCGATTTTGGTGCGAAAGAAGACATCGTAGCGGTTACCATAATCTACCCGATAGACTTCCTGCCCGCAGCCTGACCCGCGCAGAACGCCCGCAAGTTCACACACTTTTGACTTAATAATCGTCAAACCGACAGGCTGTGATGCAGTTCACCCTTTGCTTGCCATTGTTGCGCCATAGTCATGTTTGGAATCCACGACCGCGAATAACACCGGCCGTTCTCAGGATGAGGACATGTGTACAAGGATTGTTGGCAAATAAAATGGCCCGAAGCAATAAATTTGCACGTGTTCTGCGTACTGCGATCTCGATCGTAGCGCGGCAGGATATGGCGCGATGAAAAAGTTATTCATCATCCTGGTCATGTCGGTTCTTGCATCGCTCGCATTGGTTCCAACCGGGAGCGCGTCGGCGGCTGAGATCACGTTCGTATCCGTTGTTGGAACCTGGCGCGACCCGGTGGATAACGTTCCCGGAATCCAGCCGGGCGATCCCTTCATCACGAACGGCAACCCGATCTCGAGCATCAGCTGGGGTACGACGACGGGCCCGCAAAGCGGCTATGACTTCATCGCAACGCTTCCGCCGCTGTTCACGTTGCCAGGGCCCATCCCGTTCTTTTCTCTCGGGACGTTTCAACATCGGAATTTTGCGGTCGGCCCTCCTTCCCTGATTTCGGCCGAGCTCGATGTGCTGCTCGTGCTTGCCGTGGACGGCGTGCCAACCGGTCCGTTGAGCTTCACGTTTACGTTAAACCACGAGGAAACCCCGAACAACCTGGACCCTTGTCCCTATCCGACACCGCCCGGAGAAGGGTGTACGGACCGTGTGACGATCGTCGCTTCGGCCGACCCCACGACGTTCAACGTCGACGGAGTGGATTACACGTTGGCGATGAGCTTTCTGGACAACGGTAGTGCCGTCGACGAATTCATTACGAGAGAAGGCGATACCGTCAACAGCTCCGGCCTGGTCGGGGAATTTACGTTGCCACCAGGACTCACGGTCGCGAAGACGGGTCCGGCGGCGATGCGTCTGGGAGAGTGGGGAAATTTCGTCATCGGCGTGCAGAACGCGAGCGACTCCGACGCGTATAATGTGACGCTCGTCGACCGGCTGCCCGACGGCCCGACCGGCGGGATGTGCGACACGACGCCAGAAATTCTGAGCGCGCGCGTGTTCGCGATGGACGGCGTCACACCAGTACCGGGGAAAGGTCCTCTGGTCCAGGGGGCGGACTACTCGCTCGCCTACGACGGCGCCTCGTGCGAGCTCACGTTTTACACGCTGACCGCCGCCTCGGTGATCGGTGTGGATGAGCGTCTGATGATCGCGTATCGCACGCAGCTCGACGCTGATACCCAGAATGGCGTCACGCTGACGAACGTAGCCGGCGCGACCGAGTGGTTCAATGACGACGCCTCGACCGTCTACAGGCGCACAGTGACCGACGGCACCGTGAGCGTCGGCGACCACGAGGACGCACACAGCGTCACCGTCGACCTGCCGGTACTGAGTTTTGAGAAGACGGTCATGAATGTGACGACGGGCGATGACCCGGCAACGACCGCGACACCGGGTGACACCCTCCGTTACACGTTGCGCATCGAAAACACCGGTGACATGCCAATTGATGGTTTTGATATTGTCGATGAGCTCGACAGCCTGAACGCGACGCCGATGTTCCAGGCTGGAACCTTGAATGTTATTCAGCCGCTACCTGCGGGCGCCGATGATTCCAATACCGACGCAAATGGTGGCGCCGCTGGTACGGGGCTGCTCGATGTTCGTGGTCTCAGCATCGGTGGTCTTGGTGACGAATTGGTCATCGAGTTCGAAGTTCAACTCGCGCCGGTCATTGCGAATGACAGCATCGTTCGTAACCAGTCGCAGGCAAGTTCGCTCGGTTACACGGTTGCGGTCAGCGATGACCCGTATATCAATGGTGCCGCGGATCCCAATGTAGCCGGTGACGAGGACCCAACAGAAATTCTGATCCAGGCCGCGCCGGCGTTTGTCGTCGAGAAGATTTCGAGTTATCTCGATGGTGACCCGAATGTGTTGCTTGCCGGTGAAACCCTGCGCTACACGATCACGGTACAAAATATCGGTACCGACAACGCGACGGGCGTTTACATCGTCGACCAAATACCGGCCTATACCACCTACGTTCCTGACAGCACCAGCTTGAACGGGGCTGTGGTGCCAGACGGCGCAAGCGCGCCGCTAATCGATGGCATTCAAATCAACGCGCCACAAGATACGACACCGGGCGCTCTCAACGCCGGAGTTGCGAACAACACGGCGACGATTACGTTCGATGTGATCGTCAATGCAGATGTACTCGATGCCACGGTCATTTCGAACCAGGCTTTCGTCAGTGCAGTGGACCACGACATTGCCGACCAGCCATCTGATGACCCGCGCACTGAACTCGCGGACGATCCGACGCTCGACATTGTTGGTAACTTTCCGCTGTTATTCGCTTCGAAGTCGGCGGCTTTGCAAGTTGATAACGGTTCCCCCGGTATCGTGGATCCTGATGACGAATTGCGCTACACGATTACCATTTACAACAATGGCAGTGTTCCGGCGACAATCGTCGAACTGTTTGATGATGTGCCAGCAGATACAACCTATGTGGCGGATAGTACAACGCTAAACGGTTCGCCGATCGGCGTGCCGGATGGCGGCGTGTTCCCGCTGGCGGCACGCATTGATGTGAGCTCGGCGGATCTGCCGTTACCGGGTCCCGGCGAAGGAGTGCTGTCGCCCGGCGAATCGGCCGTTGTTCAGTTTGACCTGCGGGTTAATGCCGCGACGCCGCGTGGCACGCTGATCGTCAATCAGGCGACTGTTTACAGCGACGAAGTCGCGAATCTGCTCACTGACGGTGACGGCAACCCGGCGACGGGTCCGGAGCCGACAGTCGTGGTCGTTGGCGATGCGCAGACGCTGACAATCGTAAAAGAATTGTCGGTCGTTGATGGTGGTCCCGCGATCGCCGGTGCGACTTTGGAGTACGTCGTAACCGTGCAAAACGTCGGTCTCGTTCCGGCGCTGTATGTAACGATTCGTGATGATCTGGATGAGGTCAATCCAGGCTATCTGACTTATGTCGATCAATCGGCCACGCTGAATGGTTTGGCAGCCGGCGTAGTCGTCGCCGGACCTTTGATAACAGTTGATTACTTCACAGACTACGGTCCACTTGCTCCGGGCGAATCTGCGGTGTTGCGATTCCGCGCCACAATCGACCCGAATCTTCTTGAAGGGACAACGATAGTCAATATTGCCCGCGTCTACTGGGACGACCCGCTACAACAGGCCGAAGCGACGGTAATGATTGATGTCGGCGCCATGCCAAATGCCGGCATGTTAAGTGGAAACGCCTGGCATGATGCCGACCATGACAACACGCCTGGTGGTCTCGAGCGACCATTGGAAGGCTGGCGCGTGGAGTTGTTACTGGACGATCAGCCAGTCAGGTCAATGCTTACCGATGCCGACGGCTACTATCTTTTCGCTAACGTCGTTCCAAATTATGAACCCGGGCAGATGTATACGTTGCGCTTTAGCGCGCCGGGTGCAGTATCGACGACAGCCTTGCTGGGCCAAACAGATTCTGACTTCACCGACGGCCAGCAACAAATTGACGAGATCGACGTTACGGAGGGCAGCAACCTTCTTGCGTTGAATATGCCTGTTGACCCGAATGGTGTGGTTTACGATTCAGTCGCACGGACCCCTGTCAATGGTGCGACGGTCACTATCGTCGATGCTCGTAACGGAGTACCGCTCCCGGCCGCCTGTTTCGATGATCCGAATCATCAGGGCCAGGTGACAGTCAGCAACGGTTACTACAAATTTGATATCAATTTCTCAGATCCTGCGTGTCCGAGTGGTCTCAACTATCTGCTGCAGGTTACCGCCCCTGACGTAAGCTTTGTGCCGGGTGTCTCGCTGCTGATTCCACCGTCGTCAGATGCTTCAACATTGCCGTTTGACGTCCCGTTATGCCCAGGCTCGGCGGTAGATGCGGTTGCTGGCACACCGCAGACCTGCGAGGCGCAGTTCTCCGAGTTCGCACCGCCAGCATCCGTGCCGGCCCAAAGCTCAGCAACGGATTATTATCTTTTCTTAAGGCTGGATTCGAGCCAGTCGCCGGGTTCAAGCCAGTTGTTTAACAACCACCTGCCACTGGACCCACGGCTCGATGGGGCGGTGGCGATCACCAAGACGACACCCATGCTGAATGTAACCCGGGGGCAGCTGGTTCCTTATGTGATTACGATCAGCAATACCTTCGGCGTTGCCTTGCAGGACGTCAATGTCATTGACCGATTCCCGGCAGGATTCCGCTACATAGAAGGGTCCGCACGTTTCGATGACCAGCCGCTCGAACCAACGATCGTTGGCCGCGAACTTGTCTGGTCGGACTTCACTCTCGCTGTGGATGGCCGACACATAATCAAGCTGCTGCTCGCTGTAGGGGCCGGTGTGACCGAGGGCGAATTCGTCAATCGTGCACAGGCGATGAACTCGATCCTCGGCAGCGCGATCTCCGAGGAAGCATCGGCGACGATACGAATAATTCCCGACCCTACGTTCGACTGCACTGACGTGACCGGCAAGGTATTCAACGATGCGAATCGCGATGGCTATCAGGACGCCGGGGAAGAGGGTCTTGCAGGTGTTCGACTTGTAACGGCCAAAGGCCTGGTCGTCGGCACAGACTCTTACGGTCGTTATCACATTACCTGTGCAATCGTTCCGAATGAGAGTCGCGGCAGCAACTTCGTACTTAAGATAGATGACCGCACACTGCCGAGCGGATTCCGCCCATCGACACGTCCGGTGCAGGTGCAACGCGCTACGCGTGGTAAGTCACTTCGAATCAATTTCGGCGCATCAATTCATCGCGTCGTCGGACTCGATGTTGCCGACGCCGTGTTCGAACCGGACTCGACCACAATGCGACAGCAGTGGGCACCGCGAATGGGTCTGTTGCTCGAAGAATTGCAGAAAGCACCGGCTACGTTACGCCTGTCCTATGTTGCCGACGTTGAACCTGAGGCACTGGTTGAGCAGCGACTGGAACTCCTGAAGTCTCAGATCAGTAGCGCCTGGGAAGAGATCGGCTGTTGTTACGAACTCGTCATTGAACCGGAAATTCACTGGCGCCTGGGTGGACCCGTCAAGCAACAGCAGGGGGATGAGCAATGAACAGGCTCCTTAACCTCGTTCTGCTGGTGTCCATGATGCCGTTCGCTGTGCTCGCGCAGGATGTCGATGAGACATCGATGGGCGAAGCTGTGGAACGACATCTGTCCACTGACATCGACTATACAGAGTGGGCGATTGACCCGGACCGACTTGCGACCGAGGCGAGCGATGAAATTGAAGTTCGCGAGACGCTTGTCGATGCGTTGGAAACGATCAAGCTCAACAATGTTGTCGCACCGATTCTGTTCGAAACAGGCATTGCGCAAATTCCAGAGGGTACGGTCGAAAAACTGGCTGAAATTCTGGACGGCATGAAAGATCGTATAAATGTACGTTTACATCTGGTAGGTCATGCCGACAATCAACCCCTGTCGCCGCGACTGGTAAAAATCTATACCGACAACATGGGCTTGTCGCAAGAGCGCGCTGGTGAAGTCGCCGAGCATATGCAAACAGCATTGGCCTTGCCGGCCGAGGCTGTGTCGTACTCCTGGCGGGGAGACAGTGATCCGGCCGGATCAAACGCGTCTGCGGCGGGCCGCGCTGTAAACCGGCGGGTTGAAGTCGAAGTCTGGTATGACGAACCTCGCGACCGCCTCGGAATCGAAGAGTTTTTAATCGAACGTGAAGTGACCACCGTTAAGGTGTGTCGAGTCGAAACAGTTTGTAAGTTGAGATACGTTGACGGGCACTCCAAGCGCGCTCGTGTCCAGAACCTCATTGCACCACTGCATTACGGTGCAGAGGGTATTGAGGTTGACGAATCGTTCATTGAAAACCTGCGCCAGGGATTCGCCAATCTCAATGATAAAGAAAACGTCGTCGTCAAATTCGTTGGCTATACCGACGAGTCGCCACTGACAGGGCGCACCGAACGTATCTACGGAGATCATGTTGGCTTATCGAAAGCACGCGCACGCCGCGTAGCGCTTGCCGTTCAGGACAGCCTGGACCTGCCAACCGAGAGCATAGAAAGCGATGGTCGCGGTGCCGAGAAGGCACTGGCCTCGAATCAGACGCTGCAGGGCCGCGAGCTTAACCGACGCGTGGAGGTCGAGTTCTGGTATGACGACCCGCTGCAGGACCTTCCGGACGAGCCGCAAATGTGTCCAGGTGACGCGGGCGCCGAAATGGTGACCAAGGTTTACGATCCGCCCTGGGGCACAATCGCTGACATTAACTTCACAGACGGTGACCCGGCTATCCACGCTGGTTACACGGACGTATTGCAACGTGGGCTGCTCGATGTTGCTGACGAGATCAGGCCACGATTACGTTTTCTTGGCTATACGCGCAATGAACGGCTGACTCGCCGAGTCGCGGGAGTCTACGAAGATGACATCGGCCTGTCTGCATCACGCGCCCGACGCGCGATGGAGAAGGTTGCTGCTGACATGGGGCTTGAAATTGAACAGGCCGAATTCGAAGGCCGTGGTTACGTTCACTCGGACGATGTTGTCAATGCGGGCTTCGTTCAGGGCGAAACCTCTCACGTAGCGGTTCAGGTCGTTTATGACGAGCTCGCAGTCCTTGATGACTACGAGGGTGTTGACATTACCCGCATGACACGCGAGCTGAGCCCCGAGAATCCGCTGGGCCTGAATCTCATGCGTATTACTGTTGACGGCAAACCGATTGATGATCCAAAGCGCAGCTCGTCAGACATTCAACGATGTACTGACGTGGCAATGGCGGGTGCCGATATCCAGTTCGGCTACGATAACCTGCGATCAGCCCCGAGGCTCAGCGTGTCAGCTAAACCGCAAAGAATTACCGTGGTTGAACTGGATGATGGCGAAAGGTTTGCATCCGATGTTCAGTTTCGGATGTATACCAATTATTCGCACTTTGTTGATCGCGCCGAAATTCGTGTGTTCGAAACAGGTCAGTCGCTTGAAAGCGAACCCCTGGATGTTATTGAGCTGAAGGTCGATGGTACTTCGCGCTGGCGTCCAAGCAGGGATAGTTTCCGAGCCCCGGTCGAAAAATTGGCTTATGTGTTGAGAGCCTACGGCGCTGGCGACAATTTCGATGAAACCGAGCCGCAGCCACTCTGGATCGATTACGACGATGATCTTGAGGTTGATGACATCGAGCCGGGCGACAGTATTGATCCGCTTGATCCACATGTTCGCCTCTTTTCAGCATACGGTGAGAATCGCCTCGGACTGCAGAATATTGGACTCAGCAGCGGTACGGTGAGTGTTCGCGGTAGCGGAATCAAAGATGAACAGGAAGTCTGGGTTGCCGGTCGCCCAATACCTGTGAATGATAATGGCGAGTTTATCGCCGAAGAGATATTGCCCCAGGGTCTGCATACGGTAGAAGTTGCTGTTCTCGATAAGGAAGGGCACGGCGAACTTTATCTTCGTGACCTCGAATTTGAAAACAATGACTGGTTCTATGTCGGTATGGCCGACTTGACGGTGTCGGACACCAATAGCAATGGCCCGATCGACTTATTGCAAGGTGCAAACTCCAGCAACGATCCGAACTCGAACGTTGATGGTCGGTTGGCATTTTTTGTGAATGGAAAATTCGGCGATCACTGGCGAGTAATGGCCAGTGCCGATACTCGAGAGGGTTCGATTGAAGATATCTTCAGCGACTTTATGGATAAGTCGCCGGACGCCTTCTTCCGCCGAATCGATGAAAAGTACTACTACCCGACATTTGGCGACGATAGCACCGTCGCCGAGATGGCGCCGACGATGGGCAAGTTCTTCGTGCGCGTCAGCCAGGATGACAATTACGGTCAGTGGGGTAACTTCAAGGTCGGCTACGTCAACAATGAGCTGGCGCATGTCGACCGTGGACTGTATGGCGCGAACGCCCACTATCAGTCTGACTCGACGACGGATTTTGGTGAACAAACATATGCCGCTGATGTATTCGCTGCAGAGCCGGGCACCATCGGAAGCCGCGAGGAATTCAGAGGCACGGGCGGCTCGCTTTATTTCCTGCGCCGACAGGACCTGCTTACCGGCTCAGAACGCGTCCGTATCGAATTGCGTGACAAGGCTTCAGGCATAGTAACCGGCGTCGTGAATCTGACGCCGATGATCGACTACGATATTGACTACCTGCAGGGACGCGTCGTTCTCAACGAACCGCTGGCCTCAACAGCAGACGACAATTTGCTGGTACGCAGCGGTGCGGTATCGGGCGATGAGGCCTACCTCGTCGTACGTTACGAATACAGTCCTGGTTTTGACGCGATCGATGCTCTGTCCGTCGGTGGCCAGGCACACTACTGGTTTGGCGAACGCGTCAAGCTGGGGGTGACTTCTAATGTCAATGAACAGGACGGTGAGGACAGCACATTGCAAGCCGTTGATCTGACGGCACGATTGTCAGCGGATTCGTGGCTCAAAGTACAGCAAGCGCGAAGTGAAGGATTGCTGTCTATGCCACTGATCTCAACAGACGGTGGTTATGAATTTAGCGGTTATGACTCCGGGCGGTTCTTGAACGCGAAGGCGGATGCGAATCGTGCGGATATTAGCTTGCGCCTGAGAGATGTTGTAGACGTCGGCGTTGATGCACGGATGACATTCTATGTTCAGGAAGTCGATGCGGGTTACTCGGCACCGGGACTGACGGCACTTACCGACATCAAGAACACCGGCGGCACCGTCAGCATTCCGTTTCTCGATAATTTCATCTTTGGCGCGAAGATTGACGATCGCAGTCAATTGGTCGGCGTTGATACGAATGCACAGGAATTCAGTTTTGGCTACCAGGCCAGCGAACATTGGGATGTCAGCGTCGGTTATCGCGAAGACGAACGTTCGGATAACTCAACCATCGTGCCGCTGACTCAGGATGAAGGCAAGCGGGCCGACGCTGTAGTCCAGATTGGCTACGACTCGAAGGCGGACTGGAACGTCTACAGCTTCGTCCAGGACACATTGTCCTCAACCGGTACTCGTGAGAAGAACGCGCGCGCCGGTGTCGGTGGGGCTACGCAGTTCTCCGAAAAACTGCGTGTCGATGCCGAAATATCCAGTGGTGATCTTGGTGAGGGTGGACGTTTAGGCACGAACTACAAATATTCGGACGATACGAGTTTGTATCTCAACTATACGCTGGAAAATGAACGCGCCGACAACGGCATGAGTACGGTACGCGGCAGTCAGGGCAACCTCGTCGCCGGCGTCAAATCCAGATTTTCTGACAGTGCAAGTGTGTACCTCGAAGAACGCTATCAGCGCAGCGACACGATGGCCGGACTGACGCATTCGACCGGCGTCAGCCTGACACCAGGCGACCGATGGAGCATCGGGCTGAACACTGACATCGGCACATTACGTGACACGTTTACCGGCGCCGAAACCGAGCGCCTTGCCGCCGGATTGCAGGTCGGTTTTTCTAGCGGTGATATTCAGCTGGTCAGCGGCATCGAGTATCGAAATGACGATGTTGAACAGTTGGATCTCAGCATCAACGAGCGCAAGACATGGTTGTTCCGCAACAACTTCAAATATCAGATGGGACCATCAGGTCGCATTATTGGCAAGCTGAATCATTCAGAGAGTGAAAGCTCACTGGGCACGTTTTATGACGGTGGCTTCACCGAAGCTGTTGCCGGTTACGCCTATCGGCCGATAAGCAATGACCGCCTGAATGCGATGCTCAAGTACACGTATTTCTACAATGTACCAACGACCGACCAGATTACGCTGCAGAATATTGCCGCTGAATTCATTCAAAAGAGTCACATAGCAGCAGTCGATGTCACTTACGACCTGACACCGCAGGTGTCCATCGGTGGCAAGTACGCCTACCGCCTCGGTCAAGTTAGCCTTGATCGTGACGATAAGACATTCTTTGAAAACAACGCCAACTTGTACGTGCTTCGTGCCGACTACCAGTTCCGCGACAATTGGGAGTTGATGGGTGAGGTTCGACTGCTGGATATGCCGGATTTGAGTGAAAGCCGCAGCGGCTTGCTGACAACAGTGTCGCGTTACTTCGGCGATCACATGAAAGTTGGTTTGGGCTACAACTTCACCGACTTCTCAGATGATCTGACGGACCTTAGTTTCGATCATCAGGGCGTCTTCCTGAACGTCACCGGCAGCCTGTAAGCGGATACGGTGCGCCTATTGACTGGGCCACCATTTGGCCTTCGACCGCCGCGATAGTGGCGTATCCTGCAGATCAAATCGGAATGGCGTGAATCGTCATTAATCCCCAGAACCAGTCGACCTTTTTCGTCGTTTTGCCGACAACTTTCAAACCCGCGAGAGCCAGGCATTGTTCTATTTCGCCGGTACTGAAAGTGTGGGCATGAGCATGTATTGTCCACGGTAGAACACGATTCAATATTCTCATCCAGAGGTAGTCGCGGCACCAGTCAGTTACGACCAGATGGCCCGATGTGGTTATCACTCGCCGCATTTCCTGCAGCGCAGCAACGGTGTCAGGGAAGTAATGTAGAGCATTCGTGCATATTGCCAGTTGGAAGCTGGCGTCGCCGAACGGTAGTTCTGCCGCTTCGCATTCCAGCAGTGTTGCTTTGCGGCCGATTCTCTGTCTGGCCACATCAAGCATAGCTGGCACTCTGTCGACTACCTCTATCGTCATGCGTAGCGACGCATCGAGATAGGTCGCCCGGCGATGATCGTACGTGGTGGCAAGTGCCGTGTATTCCTTGACTAACTTCTCTCGCTGCGTTCCATCGATGGACACGCCCAGCACAAGTTCCTTGTTTCGAAAAGCACTATTTCGAAACTCAACGTCAAACATCAGCCGTGGAGTTTTTGCGTAGCCCAGGTAGGGCGATCTTTCTCGTCAATAAAGTCTGCCTTCGCAGCGGCTACAAACCTGGGCTGATCAATGCTTGGAATGCCATCACGTGGTGGTCCGCCTGAATGGATTTGTTGCACTGGGATGGAGCTGTTTGTCAGATCAAACCCATTGCCGGCGAAAGCGTCATAGGTCGTGAGTATCGCGCACGCCAACGAGTGCGACGACTGGCGTTTTCAGGAATACTCCGGCGCGTTTCTCACGGCCCACTTGATACTGCAGCCAATGCTTGCCTTTTGTTCTGCGGCTGGCTTCTCCGACGCAAGCACGGCATCAAGCGCGGCGCGCACGTGTACCCGTTGCCTGCGGCTTCTTCTTTTATATGGCGCGGGTGATCCGCCGGGTGCGATTTCACGTCATTGCTATTGATCGCATAGATCGCCACGCCACGTGCGCCGTAGTCGGACCCTAAGCGCGCGAGCTCGCTACGGACGTGCACGACAAACGGACAGTGGTTACAGATGAACATGACGAGCGTTGCCGGTGCATCTGCGCAATGAATGCAGCGTCCCGTCCGGGTCCGGCAAGCTAAATGCAGGCGCTTGTGTACCCAGGGGAAGCATTTGTGATTCGACAGCAGGCATAGTAATTGCGCGCCGAAATGAGAAAATCGACAGGGTTTGTACTATATTCTAATTAGGTGTAATAAGAAGAACAAATACGGAAGATCAACCGACACGCCGTTTTCGTGTGCTATAGAAAAGGACACGGCCATTCCGTATTGCGCCACTAATGTGTCTACTAAGGGGAGGTGCGAATATGCAGGGAGAAAGAAAAACGGCATCCGTTGTGCGTCCATATCGCAGTCAGCGATCGCAACTGTGAATCGGCAGCGAACCATGACTGTGCTAGCTCCGGTGATTCCCGATCAACTGGAATCGCTGAAAGAACGACTCGCCCAGGCGCAGCGTGATTCGTATGTCAAAGACCCGCAGTATCCGTGTCCGTTCAAGAGTCTTGGCAACGTGCATTTCGCTCGTTGGGCAATCCTGAATGTGACAAACGGTTCCGACGTTTCGGAAAATACTGAGACCTACTTGCTGTTCGCGACAGTCTACGATGGCGAGCTCGATCACCACATCGAATCACTTTACTGCAGTAACGAAAAAACCGCGGTTGACCTGGTTTTCGAATGTTGCAAAGACTATCCCGTTGACGCCAGTTCAGACAAAAAGTTCGATTACCTGAGACAGCATTCGACGCGCGCGAACGCGTTTTTTATTGGCGCAGTAGGGCGCACGGTCGAGCAAATCAAAAACGAAGACACAGTACGTCGCCACTTAAATGAACTTACCCGAAACCGGGAACGCGGATTTGACCTGGATCAGCCGAAGAGGCTTCATGAGTCGGCTCGCGAATTTCTTCAACTAAAATACTGCGAAGACATGAAGACGATTGAAACTGCCGCCACCCCGGGCGATCACTGGATTCATCGGTTTTTTGGGTTTCTATTCGACGTGGTGAGCGCTCATTTGCGACTGTCACTTGCTGTAGTGCTACTGCTTAGTTTCGGTTCTTGCTACTGGGCCTTTGGTCGTCTGATCACAGCTATCGCGATAGTCGTGGCACTAATTCTCTTATACGCTGCACTGCGATTTATTCGCGGCATCGAACGAGACGACGACAAGGAGAGAGCGCAATGGCAACGCGATGAAAAAGAAAGGAACAAGTGCCGACGAGAAGCCAACAAGATCAGGAAAGAAGAGCATAGAAAATCGAACAAGGCACTGGCTGACGGCAGCGAAGTTCAAAAACATGACGCTGCTGTCATTCGAGTTTCGGAAGACCAGGGCCGCCAGAATCCGCTAACGAGCATGATTGCGATTAAGCGGGGAGTTTTTCGACGGCTATTTCTTTCTTTTATCCTGTTCGTGACCAATGTTCTTTCGCGCATCGTATTTGTTCGCGGTAGCCTGGCGGGACTGGAGTCCATTCATTTCGGTCGCTGGGCGATCGTCGGAAAGTCAAAGTATTTGCTTTTTCTCAGTGACTACGATGGAAGCTGGGAGAGCTACTTAGGTGACTTTATTAGCGAGGCGCCGGTAGGCGTAACCTCTATCTGGACCAACACCGTGTATTTTCCGCGAACGCGTTACCTGATATCAGGTGGCGTAACGGATGAGCACGCGTTCAAATCCTATGGCAGGTACATGATGTCTGAAACGCACTATTTTTTCAGCGCGTACCCCGGTCTGTCGCTGAAGAACATTCTGCAGAATTGCCAAATATGTGCCGGTCTTAATTCCAATTCCCTAAGCCCGGAGGAACTGAAAGAGTGGGCGCACCTGGTTGCCCGGAGGGCCGCGTGAAATACCTTCAACGTGATGACATCCAGGGAATCGTTATGCACGGTTACGGGCGCCTTCATGCCCGATTCGTACTTCTCGGCGTAATTGATGCCGACAAGGTTCGCGGATGGTTAGAGAGCATGGCCGAGGAATTGGAACAATCCTCGGCGGCGCATCCGCCCGAGCCAGGAAGGGAAAACTTTCGTATTCACCTCGCGTTCTCTCATGACGGGCTTGAGATCCTGGGCTTCGAAATGGCCGTATTCGACTCTGTATCACAGGAGTTTGCTAACCCCGGTGACCTACGGTCACACCGGCAAAGGATCCTGGGCGAGTTTGGTGACAGTGATCCGAGTAGGTGGCTGTGGGGAGGACCGGAAAATACACCTGTCGATATTGTATTGATGATCTACGCCGATACCGAGGAAGCGCTGGATGCGAAATACACAGACCTTGTCGATTCTCGCGGCAAAGGTTGCATCGTCCCTATTGGGGTCGTCGAGGACCCACGTAATTCAGCGTCGCCTAAGAACTACCTTCCTACAGAGAGGCTTCCAGGAAACAAGGAGCACTTCGGTTTTCGGGACGGAATATCGCAGCCACGCATTCAGGACGGTGAGCCGGAGGGTCCGGATAACATCAAGGCAGGAGAGTTCTTGTTCGGTTACGAAAATGAATATGGCCAGATCCCCAAGATGCCGAGCGCCGCTGACAACCTGGATTTTGGGCTCAACGGGAGCTTTATGGTTTTGCGGCAACTGGAACAAGCGGTGAATGAGTTCTGGGACAAGACCTGCAATGACGCAGGCGATGACGTTGTAAAAGCCAAGAGGCTTGCGTCTCGACGTGTAGGACGTTGGCCGAACGGCGCCCCTGTACTCTATGCAGACAGAAGCGATCGTGTCGATCTTTCGAAAGAAAACGAATTCAACTTTTCCTCAGACCCGTTCGGTCAGCGCTGTCCGATTGGCGCCCATATCCGACGTGCCAATCCTCGAGACAGCCTGTCTGACGATCCTCTGGATCCAACGAGAGAAGTCCGGCGCCATCGAATTATCCGGCGTGCGCGAGCCTACGGAAAGCCGGCACCCGATACGTTGAATGACAATGGCCAGATCGACATTGTCAAACTCCGGAATACAGGAGTTGAACACAGGCGCGGGCTTCACTTCGTTTGTTTTAACACCGATATCGGCCGCCAGTTTGAGTTCATATTGCAAACCTGGGTAATCAACCAGAAATTTGCCGGTGGCTACGAGGAGATCGACGCACTTTTCTCAGATACAGATGCCGCACAGAGTCAATCTCCAGCGTGTGACGATCTCGATAGCGCGATAGGGAGCAGTAGCGCCGACGACTATGACAGCGACATAGCGCGCAACTATATTACCGTTCGCGGTGGCGGATACTTTTTTCTGCCCGGTATCAAGGCAATTCATTATCTCGCCTGTGAGCCGGCGGGCGAAGAATCCGTGAATTCCGTTTGCCTGGAAAAAAAACCGGCAAACGAAAACTTTCATATCGCGAATCTCGTCAGAAACCTGACGGATAAAGTTCATGCCGATTACCCGATGGGAGGCGCACGTCGAGATGCTCACCCGAAACAACACGGAACGGTTTATGCCCGATTCGAGATCGAACCGGGCCTGGATGAACATTTGCGCCGAGGCCTTTTTCGAGACGCAGGTAACGATGGCTATGACGCGATCGTTCGATTTTCCAACCAAATGAACGAACCGAAGCCTGACTATGATAATGACGTTCGTGGTATGGCTGTCAAAGTATGTGGCGTGAACGGCGATATGTTCTGGCACGATGGCAAACAGGGTACGAGCCAGGACTTTCTCGCAATTACGCACCCGGTGTTCACGACGAAGGATGTTTGCGATTTTGATGGGCTGACGTCGGCGATTCTAAAAGGCGGCAAACGCGGCTGGTTGAGTTTTCTGTACATGATCAAATACTTCTTTTCTCGGCTGCCGAATCGCCTTTACATACTTCGCAATCTGAGGGCTGCGTTCAAACGACATGCGAATCCGCTGCAACTGGAGTACTTCAGTACCGTTCCCTACCTGTTTGGACCTGACCGCGCGATGAAATATCGTTTTGTGCCGACTGAGGAGGCCGACCGGGAAGCGGTTGGTAAAAAGCCTCGTAAGGGACAAGCCAGCAATTTTTTGCAACAAGAGATGAGTTCGATCCTCAGTAAACGAGATTTTAGTTTTAATTTCGAGGTGCAGCTATTCGTAGATGAGGATAAGACGCCAATTGAAAATGCCGCAAAAGAATGGCGGGAAAGCGACTCGGAGTTTATTAGGGTAGCCACTCTGACGATTCCCGAGCAGGATTTCGTCTCGCGCGCCAGTCTGGACTACGGCGAGCACCTTTCATTTTCGCCGTGGAATTGCCTGTCGGAGCACCGCCCGATTGGTGGTGTCAATCGTGCTCGCCGCGTGGTTATGAGAGAAGTTTCGGCTTTACGCCACCATATGAATCGGATTTGGCAGCAGGAGCCGATGTCTGCCGAGGAGCTGAAGGAATACAACACGCGACTCAAGCCTTAGTCCGGTCACGATCCGAAGGAAAACGAAGGAAAACGAAGGTTTCCGGTTGAACAAGATGCTGGAATCATCAGGCGTGCGCTTGCATCGAGGCCCAAACTGACTGCAAATCCCAACGAGGTCAGTCCGATGTCCATTCCTATTGCGCCCCCCTCTCTGACGAGGCTAGAGAAGTTCATTTCAGTCTTCTGCCCGCTGCAACCCGAAGACGGACACGATACTTGTGCTCTAGCCTTGAGCGGATTCGTTCTGATGTTGAGTTACTACCTGATCCGCCCGGTGCGCGAAGCGTTGCTTCTGAGCCAATCGAGCGCCGAGATCCGCACGTATGCGGTAGGCAGTGTTGCGTTATTCGCCGTTTTCCTCGTGCCACTGTATGGGCACTGGCTCAAAACCCATCCGGCGCACCGTGTATTTCAACGCACTTTGCTTGGCGGCATCCTGATATTGCTGGCATTTGCGGCTGGCGGATATCTTGGTGCACCGATAGAGATTCCCTTCTTTATCTGGCTGGGCCTTTTCAGTCTGCTGATCGTCGCCCAATACTGGGCCGTTGCCGCAAACATCTTCAGCGTGGAATCGGGGCAACGCGTGTTACCGGCGATCGCTATCGGCATGTCCGTGGGCGCGCTGCTGGGATCCCGGCTTGTTGGATTCCTGTATCCACTTTTTGGGCCATATGGGTTGATGCTCTTGTCGGCGGGAATGCTCTCGTTGCACTATTGCGTGCAGAAATGGATTATCCGTCACGTCTGCCGGCGTAAGGGCGCGCTGGATTTTGTTCCAAAGGCAATGGTGCGTAACCGCAGTGCGTACGGATTTTCTCTAATTTTCAAGAATTCGTATCTGCTCAAGATTGCCATTTTGGTCACCTTGCTGAACTGGATCGATACGGCGGGCGACTTCATTCTTGCGAGCTCCGTGCAGGCATACGTTGGCTGGGTGGCCCCAGACGCCGACGTTTTTACGCTTAGCGCTCTAATTGGCGGAATATATGCAGATTTCTTCTTTTGGGTTTGCGTTCTGGGACTTCTGTTTCAAGTCCTGACAGTGTCGAAAATTTTTCGCTCCGGCGGAATCAGCACGGCGCTCATCATATTGCCGATAGTGATGGTCATCGGTTACAGCATTTTCGGCTTTGTTCCCGTTTTTAGTGCCATCTATGTGCTGAAAATTATCGAGGCATCGGTAGACTACTCAATTCAGGGAACAGCAAGGCACGCGCTTTTCTTGCCGCTTAACCCGATCGTTACCTGCCACGCGAAAATGGCTATAGACACCTTCTTCTGGCGCTTCGGTGACCTGATTCAGGCGCTGGTGGTTCTCGTCGGACTGAATGTCCTGAACCTGGAAACCGTACACTTTGTGATTATCAACGTGATCCTTGCATTGGTCTGTACAATTCTCGCGGTCTCGGTAGGTGCGAACTATCGTGCGCTTGCGGGTACGAAAACGTCGACCGAAAAAAGTCCATTGGCCGCGGCGGAGCCCCAATTAGGTTGAGCCTAAAGTTTTAGCAAGTGCCGGCGCGAGTTATTCGTCATTGCGATTCAATTTGGTCAGGAGATCATCAAATCGAACCTCGCCGTGCAACGGCGTTAGATTTGGATCCTGTGCAATGCGAGCCAATTGCACAGAGTGTTCCTTAACAGCGATATCGAGCCACTCGAATGCCGATTCAAAGTCTCCGAGGTTTACATACACAACCGCCGTAAAATAGGCGGGTACATAAAATTGGCCCTTTTCACGAGTCTCTTTGAGTTCATTCAAAATACTCAATGCGGCTTCGTTCCGTCCGCCCGCTGCGTAGCCACCGGCAAGTATTTGTCTGAAGACCGGCAGTGGCTGTGCGACTTTGAGAAAACCGGCGATTGCGGATTCGGTGTCACCCGACAGCTGTTGCGTCCACGCCTTGTAGAAGAGCGCAGGTATGTAGTTTGGGTCGATTTTCAATGTGTCTTCGATACTCGACATTGCCGCAGGAAAATCGTGTGCCATCAGATTCGAGTAACAGACCTGGGCGTTCAGGGTGATATTTAGCGGATCGTGATCGAGCGCGTAGGTCAATTGTGAGAGCGATTCATCGGTGCGGCCCTGGTCTGCAAGGTGAACTGAATACCAGTTCCTCGCGTTTGAATAGTCCGCGTCCAAGGCTAGTGCTTTCTTAAACAGCTCGTCGGCCTTCTCCCAATTCCATTCCCAGTAGTGAGCGATAGCTGCCAGCGCGGCGTAGGTGCCAGGCAAATTCGGATCGAGCTTTAAGGCCATTTTTGCCGCTGCCTGCGATTTCTTTACGGGCTCCTTCAAATCGATGTACCCCCAGATAGCCAGCAGTACCCATGACTCTGCGAGCGCGCTATACGCTGTGGCAAATTTGGGATCCGCATCGATTGCCTGTTGGTAATAATCGATCGATTGCATCAGATCATCGTAACTGCGCATGTGCCAGCGAGAACGGCCACGAAGGTAGAGACCATAGGCGCGAATATTGGCGGTGGACTTTTTTACAAGTGAAGCTGAAGGCTGATCGATTAGGCTGACTTTTAGAGTGTCGGCAACCGACTGCGCGATTTCCTCCTGAATTTCGAAAATATCACCGAGGTCACGATTGAAGCTTTCTGACCACACTTGAAGACCATCATCGACATTAATCAGCCGGGCACTGATCTGAATTGTTTTGTCACGAATCTTGCGGACAGTGCCTTCCAGGATAGCGTCGACTTGCAACGCTCGACCAATTGCAGGAACGTCCAGTCCTTTGCCCTTGAAAGAGAACGCGGAAGTCCGTGCCGCAACGCGCAGCCCCTTAATATTGGACAATGAATTGAGCATTTCCTCAGATAGCCCGTCGCAGAAGGATTCATCGGCCTCGGACTTACCTACATTCTCGAAGGACATCACGGCGATAGACTGAACCGCCAAGATTGCGACAACGGGTTCTACCAGCCGGTAGCCGACTTTTGGGATCGTTTGCAGATAATTCCGATCCTCGCGATTGTCGCTCAGGGATTGTCGGAGCTCTGAAATACAACGAGTGAGAGACTCGTCGCTGACAATCAATTTGCCCCAGACTGCCGTTACGATTTCGTCACGAGTGACAACGTTACCGGCATTTTCAGCCAGGCAAAGAAGTACCGACATTACTTTAGGCTGGATATGAGTTGCGCCGTCAGAACCCTCAATGATGCCTTGCCTCGGGAAGACGGTTCTGTCGCCGATGCGAAAACTGCGGCTCTTGCTCAATTGCATTTTTGGAGTTCTATTTTGAGTACCCAGTGGAATGTCGTTGCTCTAGCTTAGCATTCACTGCACAGGCGCGCGCAAATCGTGCCCATCCACCGGGAGCCGGTTCGAGGGCCGGCAATCCTGCGCAATGAATGCAGCGTCCCGTCCGGGTCCGGCAAGCTAAATGCAGGCGCTTGTGTACCCAGGGGAAGCATTTGTGATTCGACAGCAGCCATAGGATATGTTCGATCTTCGGGTTGGCCAATGAGAATAATAAAAATCGCTGGTTTTGGTCGATTGCGCTGGTTAATTCTCAGGCAGCCTGGCTGTGACGTGGCAGCTCAAACTCGAATCGTGTGCCGGCATTGATTTTGCTGACGACGGTGATGCGACTATCATGCAGGTCCAGTATCTTCTTCACGATGGCGAGTCCAAGTCCTGAAGAATCGGTTTGCCTGCCATTACCCTGATCGGATCGATAAAACCGATCGAAGATATGTGATAACTCGTCGTCAGGAATACCCTTGCCCGTATCAGAAACGGCAACGGCCACCGATTGCGGGCGCTCGGAAATGCTCAGGGTTACTTCTCCACCGACCGGTGTAAATCGAATCGCGTTGCGAACCAGGTTTTCCAGTACGCGTTGGATGAGACCAATGTCGCCGATAGTAAAAGCCGAATTGGTATCGAGGTTGAGAGTCAGCGTGATGTCTTTCTTTTCCGCCTGCAGCTGGAACTCCTGTGCAATGTCCTGAACCAGTTCCGGCACAGAGAACGATTCCAGTTGTGGTGTCACGCTGGCGGAGTCCAGTTTGGATAACTCGAAGAGATCACCGATGAGGCGACCCAGTCTTACGGTGTGTCGTCGAGCGATTTTGAGATAGCGCTCGCGCTCCTCTTTGGGCAGGGTGTCGCCTTTGATAATCAGTGTTTCGAGGTAACCCTGCATGGCTGACAGCGGAGTGCGGAGGTCGTGAGAAATATTCGATACGAGTTCCCGGCGGAGATTGTCGTTCTCTTTGAGCTGTGCGAGCTGCTCCTTGATCTTGCCGGACATGGAAACGAATGATCGTGCAAGCTGGTCAATTTCGTCGTCATCGGCCGCCGCCGATTGGATGCGCGGCGCTTCCTCAAATCGTGAATCACTGACGCGACGCATTTCTGCGCTGAGTTTCTTCAAGCGCCGGGTCAGCAAGCCGAATACCAGGAGACCAATAGTTGCAGCGGCGAGCACGACCGCAACCGCTACGTAGAGACTGATCCATAGGAACTGCCGATATCCCGGGACAACGCCTCGTAGGTCTGCCCGCCAAGGACGACATAAAGATAGCCTTCGAGCTGCTCTTCGTTGCGGACTTCGAAGGCCGAGAAAACTTTGCGTGTGGAGCCGCTGCGCGGGTCGTCACCGCGAATCGGCATCGTGGCGGAGCCCTCGATCAGTTGCTTGAGCGGGTCAAGTTCGACGCGGTCGAGCATGACAGTCTCTGGCGGCAGCCCATGACCGAGAATGTTTCCCTCCGTATCCAGCAGGTAAATCTCTGCCGTCGGGTTTATCACCATCGCGTGGTTGGCAAGCTCTGTCAGGCTCTCGAGGTCGGGGACGCCGTTACTGATCAGGTCCCGCTGCCCCGTCACGTACATTGCGATAGGTGCGTTGAGTCGTTGCGTGAGTTCTTCGTAATACAGTTGTGTATTGATGCGTCCGGCGATGAAAAAGGCCGACCCCATGAGGATGACGATAACAAGCAGTGCGGCGGACAGTTTGGCGAAGAGTGTATTCATGAAAATCAGACCGCGACTTCGGCCGCGTTCCGGCTCGAAAACTTATAACCGACGCCCCACACGGTGACGATCATCTCAGGCTTCGACGGATTGTCTTCGATTTTGGCCGGTTGATGTGCGAGTTGACGGTGTGTTCATAACCCTCGTGGCCGTAACCCCACACCTTGTCGAGGAGGTCCGCTCGCCGAAAAACCCGGCCCGGATTGCGGGCGAAATAATCCAGCAGATCGAACTCTCGTGCGGTCAGCTCGATCTGCCGGTCGCCGAGCGTCACTTCCCTCCGAGTCGGATCAATGGTCAAGTTTCCCGCGCTGACATTCCTGGCCTGGTCAGGTTCTGGTCGTGGTGCCTGCTGCAGGTTTTCAATGCGCCTGAAAATGGCGCGTACGCGGGCGACGAGTTCGAGCACGCTAAAGGGTTTCGTCAGGTAGTCATCGGCGCCCGTTTCCAGGCCAAGGACGCGATCAAGCTCCGCCGACTTCGATGTCAGCATGAGTATTGGTTGGTAGGCGCCTTCCCGCCGGATTGCGCGACAGATCTCAAGGCCATCAGGGCCGGGCAGGCAGAGGTCGAGAATCACCAGCGACCAGCTCTCTGTCGTCGCGAGGCGCATGCCTTCAAAGCCATCGGCAGCGACAAC
>RCNG010000080.1_pt1 | contig 35282 bp, 28 predicted proteins | sample 2041371 | NCBI WGS metagenome assembly RCNG01 (sample SAMN09708227, study PRJNA481090) | Marine sediment metagenome, whole genome shotgun sequencing project. | biome: marine sediment; feature: ocean; material: sediment; isolation source: Sewage treatment plant 1 marine sediment (STP1) ... | reverse complement strand
AAAACTGCATAGCGGCCTCCGGTACATAGTGTACTTTGCTAAATAGTGTACTTTGCTAATATGCCAATATTTCTTAATACAATCATAATATTAAGTTAAAGTTGTAGCGTTCCTATGAAATATCCGGGCTAGCACTACTGGGAAGAGAGGTCTTGAATTTCGATAGCAAGTAGCATACTGGCAGCAGCCGGGTTTTGATTAATAGCCTCGGCAAAACTGCCTACTAATTTTTCAGCCTGCGATGAAAAAATATTTTGTGATACTTTTTCTGACAAATGTGACAGTCTTCGCAGGTTGGACAGTGCTATTGCATTAGCTGAAGGTAATGCACCATCATAAATACTCTTTGAACGGAACAGTAAACTGGAGTCATTCGCTACAGATTCAAAGTAAGCCCCTGTGGCTTTATCTAAAAACAATTCATTTTGTTTTTCCTGCAACTCCAGCGCCCAGTCCAGCCACTGCTTATCATTACTGACTATATGCACATCTAGTAGCCCATATATCAACCATACATAATCTGACAGCGTCGCTTCCGCTCTGGTGCTGGCATTGGTACTGTCGCTGGCACCAGCAGTATTTAAATGTTCCCGGTAGTGCCTGTAAAGCTTTCCGGTTTTTTTATTATACAAATGTGTTTTAATGAAACCGACTGTTCGTTTCGCTTCTTCCAAATATGCCGGATTTTTAAACACAAGCGATGCTTTAGCAAAAGCCGAAAGCATCATGCCGTTCCACGCGGTAATAATCTTGTCATCCAGATGCGGCCTTGGTCGTTGGCGACGTATGTTATTTAATTTTTTCCTGGCCGAAGCCAGCAATTCTGTTTGCTGTTTTGTTAAGACTAACTTCTTAAATTCTTCATCGATGTAAAATATATTTAAGTTGGTAAATTCATTTTGTGGATCAGAATCGATATTGCCACTTTTTCTTATATTGAAATATTTTTTTACAAATTCAAATTCAGCCTGGGAAAGAATTCCTTTCAATTCAGCTTCATACCACAAATAATACGCACCTTCAGCATGCACACCTGGCTCATCTGCACGTTCACTGTCTGCATCCAGCGCCGAATAAAAACCACCAGCTGGTGATTGCATTTCTTCTGTTACAAATTTTAGTGTTTCTAATACGACCTGCTTGTGCCTAAGCTGCGGATCAATTTGATAAAAAACACTATAAGCCATAGTCATTAACGCCTGGCTATATAACATTTTTTCAAAGTGCGGCACCTGCCAGCTGCCATCAACGGAATAACGGTGGAAGCCACCCGCCAGCTGATCATATATGCCACCGGCGGCCATCTCGTTCAGTGTTAGAGACATCATATTCCTGACCGCATCGATATTGCCTATTTGACCAGTTTCATTTACACCCGTTTTATTTGAACTGCTATTATTCAACCTGGCTTCATTCAACCCAGCCAAAGATAATTGGTTTAAAAATGCAAAAATACCCGGACGTGGGAATTTTGGAGCCACACTAAAACCACCAGAGTTTTCATCAAAAGAGGCAGAAACCTGTTTTAATGCCAGCGCATTTATATTTTTTTCTAATACTCCATGTTCAACAGTTTCATCTGCCATCGCAGTAATGCGCCTGGTCACATTTGTTGCTATTTCATTAATTAATTCCGGCTGCTCTAACCATAAACTATGAATTTTTAATAATACGTCATTCAACCCGGTTCTTGCTTGTGTTGTACCTGATTGTATTGTGAAGGGAGGGTAATACGTTGCTGCATGAAAGGGACGTAGGCCATGGTCAAGAAAAACCGTCATCGGCCAGCCACCATAACCATTAATCAATTGTGTGGCAGACATATATACCGTATCAATATCCGGTCGTTGTTCACGATCAACTTTTATACAAATAAAATACTTGTTCAATATCTCAGCAATTTTCTTATTTTCAAATGATTCATGTGCCATGACATGGCACCAGTGACAGGTCGAATAGCCTATCGAAAGAAAGATCGGCTTGTTTTCTTTTTTAGCTTTTTCAAAAGCAGCATCGCCCCAGGCGTACCAGTTGACTGGATTGTAAGCATGCTGCAGCAGATAAGGACTGGATTCATTGATGAGACTATTTGCCTTGCGTCCTTCCTTTTTAGCCTGTGTTGCCGCCTGCTGTAAATAATTATTTACCGTAACCTGCTTTATGCCTTCTTCAGCGACGACTGCTGGCGCCGTAAAAACAGCTATAAATACAGTCAGAAAAAATAAAAACAGGACTTTCATAATAAGGCACCTATGATTAAAAGCGATAAGCTAACTCCATGCCTTCTCGTATAGCGGTTTCGGCATCCAGCTCAGCTGCTTTTTTAGCACCGCCGATAACATGCACCGGGTAACCAATATCATGTAGCTGATTATACAAAGAGGATTCTGATTGCTGACCGGCGCAGACTATAATGTGGTCAACAGCCAGGGTTTCATTTTTACCATGGTGCACTATATGCAGACCAAAATCATCAATTTTTTCATAACGTAAATTGGATAACATTTTCACACCGGCTTTTCTTAATGTTAGTCGCCGAATCCAGCCAGTTGTACGGGCAAGATTTTTACCTGGCTTTTCATCTTTACGCTGCAATAGATAGACCGTGCGCCTTGCCTCATGGTTCACATTATCATTGAGCAAACCACCTCTATTTCTATACTGCTTGTCAATTCCCCAGAAATCATACCATTCATCTTCTCCAGCATTTTTTTTATCATTAACTATCAACATTTCAGCAACATCAAATCCAATGCCACCAGCGCCAATAATTGCTACCTTATCCTTGATTGCTAATTTATTTTTAATTGCCGTTTCATAATTCATCACTGATATATGATCAATCCCCGGGATGTCAGGTATCCTTGGGGAAACACCGGTAGCAATTACAATGGCATCTGCATAGTTATCGAGTAAGTCTTCAACAACTACTTTTTGGTTTCGACGAACATCGACGTTTAACAAAGACAATTGCGCCTCATAATAGCGTACTGTTTCGTGATATATTTCTTTACCTGGAATTTCAGCGGCAAGATTAAACTGACCGCCCAGGTTAGCGGCGTCATAGGCAATGACTCGGTGCCCGCGCTTTGCCGCATAATACGCACATGACAATCCCGCTACACCTAAACCAACAATAACAATTGTTTTAGAGCTTTCAGTTTTAGTCAGTGGGTATTCACATTCATAAGCGGCACGAGGATTAACCATACAGGTGGCGCGCTGCTGCTTAAATACGCGATCAAGACAGCCCTGATTACAGGCAATACATTTATTAATCAGCTGCGACTGATTATTCATTGCCTTTTTCACAAAATGGCTATCCGCAAGAAATGGCCTTGCCATAGAAACCAGATCAGCATGGCCATTTTGTAAACAACTTTCTGCAAGTTCGGGACTATTTATACGGTTAGAGGTAATTAACGGAATAGCAATGTTTTGTTTCAGCTTTTTTGTCACCCAGGTAAACGCTGCTTCGGGAACCACTGAGGCGATGGTTGGGATTCTGACCTCATGCCAGCCAATACCGGTATTAATCAGTGTTGCACCAGCCTTTTCTATCTGTTTCGCATGAAACTCTATTTCAGACCAGTCACTGCCTTCTTTATGCAGGTCAAGCATAGACAGTCGGTAAATTATTATAAAAGCCTCACCAGCTACGTGGCGAATTGCTCGAATTATTTCAAGCGAGAACCGAATCCTGTTTTCAAAAGAGCCTCCCCACTCATCATTCCTTTGATTAGTATTCTGGCAGGTGAACTGATTAATTAAATAACCTTCTGACCCCATTACCTCAACACCATCGTAACCCGCACGTTTTGCCAGCAATGCTGTATTTGCGTAAGCTTTAATCAGATTTTTAATCTGTTTACCGGTTAATGCCTTAGGTGCGAAAGGCGAAATTGGCGATTTTATGGCAGAGGGAGCAACAGCAAATGGATGATAGGCATAACGCCCTGCATGTAATATTTGCAAACACATCCTGGTATCGTAAGCATGCACGGCGCTGACTAATTTACGATGCCTGGCTATTTGAAAAGAAGCACTTAACTGTGATGAGAATAACGACAATCGGCCACTAAATGTTGGCGAGATACCACCAGTAATAATTAAGGCCACACCGCCTTTAGCACGCTCTTCATAAAATCTGGCGAGCTTGTAAAACCCATTCCAGCTTTCCTCAAGTCCGGTATGCATTGACCCCATGATGGTACGATTTTTTAATATCGTAAAACCTAAATCCAGCGGTTCCATCAAAAAGCTAAAGTATGATTTTTTATTAGTAATATCGCTTGAGTTCATTGATCAAGGCACCTCAGATGTCTTAATTATAAAACAGACTCAACAAATCTGCCTTTTTGTCGTGTTTTAAATTATTTCTATATCGCATTAGAGAAAACAGGTTATATTGATCACAATTCGGCGTTATTGTTACTATACTGACCTTTATAAGAAGTATCTCATAAACTGATATAAAGCTATGATTCAACTATTTTCAACATTACTGCCAAAAATGACTTTTTTGCTAGTATCGCTTTTTTTTATACCCGAAAAATCCCGCGCTGATGATTATTTAAGTCCGGATACAATCGAAGGGAGTACAAAAATAGATGCTGAAGGATTAATAAAGCTTGCTGTTGAAAATGACGACCTTGTCATTATTGACTCTCGCATTAGAACGGATAGGCGCCAGGGTTATATTACCGGATCAATCAGCTTACCAGATACCAAAACTGACTGTTCGTCATTGTTTAGAATTGTAAACCGAAAAAATACAGCCACGGTTTTTTATTGTAATGGGCCTAAATGCCGCCGTAGTGACCGTGCTATTGTCATTGCCAGAGAATGTGGTTACACAAATATCTACTGGTTTAGAGGCGGTTTTGAAGAATGGAAAAATAAAACTTACTTAATCGAAAAGTAAGAACCATGAACCTGCACGTCTCACTTGCCGACAAAATCAGCATGACAGTTATTGTTGTTGGCATTTTCTGTATTATGCTGGTTTATTACATCAGTAATTCCTATAAGCAATTCGCCTATTCTCACCACGAACAGGCGATACAGCAACTGGCTTATCTCGAAATAAACGACCTGATTGAAGAGCTAAAATTCAGCTCTCTTGATCTTGCACTGGCAATTGAAAATGAAGCTGACTTTAAAGATGACTTTCAGAACAATCGTCACAGTGAATTAACACAACATTTAAATAACCAGTTTTATCAATACTTTGTTACTGCCAGTGTTGTCAAACTTTTAAAACTCTATGTTCTAGATCCTAATTTCGCTTTACTCAGTGTTTCTAGCGAAGGGGTAAATGCAGATTTAGACGGCGGACTAATCTGTCCCCGGTTTAGTCAGCTAGCGCTAAAACGTGGCGACGCTGAAAAATTACATACACTATCGCACACCTGCTTATATAAAAATCATCCGGTATTTGCTGTACTTGTCCCATATGGCGGATTAAACCCTAAAGGTTATATACAGGTTATTGTCGATCTGGTGTACAACTTGCGAAAAATTGAACAATCACTGGCTATGCCAATACAGATAAATTCCCTGAATGATAATTTACTATATCGGTCTACGAGCTGGCAATTATCTCAGAATGATACAAATTATCTAACTGTCGAACTGCCAATATCAAATAATGACGGCGACCCTATAATGACCATTTCAGTTAAACCTGATATGACCACTTTTAACAAAGAAATTATCCAGCATAGAAACTGGATAATGGCATTAACCTTAATCACCACGACGATCGTTGTTTTTATTGTTTTATTCATACTTAAAAGATCAACAATACCCCCGTTAGCAAAAATTCATGATGCTCTGGAAAAAATTCATTTGCATTCACATGTTAGTGGTAAAAACAGCCGCTTATTATTTGAACAGTTATTAGAACAAATTATAAATTTAAGAAAAAACTATAAAACATGCTTTGCTGTGATGATCATTGATTTAACTCACTTTAAAAGCATAAACAGGGATTACGGAACCGCAACTGGTGACCAACTGCTATTAGAAGTTGAACAGCGTTTAAGTAATATCTTACGAGATTCAGATTTGATATCCTGGGTTGGCACTGATTTACCCGGGCACAAATTACTGCCGTCAGATACCAAGACAAACTATCACGCCACCATTGCCAGGCTCGGCGGTGACGAATTTGGATTATTACTGCCCTCGGCACAAACTGGAGAACAGGCAACAGCTGTAGCAAAACGAATTGTAAAAACGCTCAATAAGCCTTTCCTGATAAATGACAATAACATCAATATTGAATGCAAAATTGGCATCAGCATCTATCCAATACATGGGCAAGATGAAAAGGTTCTTATTCGATGCGCAGACAAAGCCATGCACCAGGCTAAATCTCACAATCAAACAACGTATATTTTTGAGCCTGAACAGGAAAACCCTGATTAATATCATCTCTATCAATAGATTGTGGAATCTACCTGACCCTAAACTGAAATATTCACTCGCCCCCCTCTTTGGTCATTGCTGAATTTGGGTTATAGTAGGCAACAATTAACTGAAGCATAAGCTGCATAACATGTATAACGAATATTTTGGATTTAATGAAGCACCCTTCTCCATCGCTCCAGATCCACGTTATATGTATATGACCGCACAACACCGTGAGGCACTAGCTCACCTTGTCTACGGGCTGAACAGCGAAGGCGGCTGCATTCTGCTAACCGGCGAAGTGGGCACAGGAAAAACTACCATTTGCCGATGTTTGCTGGAACAGATACCTGATCAGGCAAATGTTGCTTTGGTTCTCAACCCCAAAGTCAGTGAAATCGAACTATTAGAATCTATCTGTGATGAACTTAAAATAAGTTACCCTGATACCAGTAATAGCGTTAAAACTTACACCGACAGAATCTACGATTTTTTACTGACAAGTAACCACAATAATGAAAAAACGGTTTTAATTATTGATGAAGCACAAAATCTAAGCAGCACAGTTCTGGAACAACTGCGTTTGTTAACGAATTTAGAAACCAACCAGCGCAAGTTGCTGCAAATCATTATTCTGGGCCAGCCAGAATTACTGGATATCCTGGCACATTCAGAAATGCGCCAGTTAGCACAGCGCATTACCGCAAGCTTTCACTTGCAACCCTTAACCAGACACGAAGTCAAAACTTACGTCAGCCACCGGCTTGCTATCGCCGGTCAAAACATACAACTGTTCCCTGACAAAAGCATCAAACTTTTATACCGTCTCAGTAATGGCATACCTCGTTTAATTAATATTATATGTGACCGTGCTTTATTAGGCGCATACGTAGAAGACCAGTATGCAGTTAGCCCGGCAATAATAAAAAAAGCAGCCAAAGAAGTTTTTGGTGAGCTCAAAAACGTTGAGAAAAGCAAGAAAAACAAACAATGGTTATACCCACTTGCTGCTTTTACAAGTGTCGCCATTATCATAATGGCAATAGTTTTTTATTTTATAAATTCAGAAGATAAAGCTAGTAGCTTGCAGACACTAACACTTTCTGAAAGACAAATTGAGCCGTTAGCACTAAACGCAAAGAATAAAAACAACGTGCAAAAACCTTCAGAAGATCCTGAAGAAACATCCACATATTTAGCAAATACGTCAATAAAAGAAAATAAAAAAGAGAGTACAGAAATCTCTTTAGCATCAATTAACGAAATTGAATCACTCAATGCGACTGAAGCAACAGCAGCTGAAACACAAGCAGTCGAAACCAGCACAGATACTATTTATGATGATATCGGCACGATTTTAAACTCTAACAACAGTGACCTGGCTTCTGCGTTCCAACAACTATTCAAAACATGGGGCCGACATTACGATGAAAAAACCTCTAAAACAGCCTGCAAACAGGCAGCATCACATTCATTAAGTTGCCTGTACAGGCATGGAAATTTAAACAGCCTTAGAGCACACAACCGGCCCGCTGTATTAACACTAGTAAATAAACAGGGTAAAACACAACATGTCACCATCACATCTATAGATAATGATGTCGCTACAATTTACTCAAACAACACTGCTTATACTGTTAAACTTAACGAGCTTGATAAATACTGGCATGGAAAATTTATTTTGCTCTGGCAAAAACCCGTAAATTACTTTAAGCCTATCTTACCGGGTGATAGTGGTGCTGTCATAAACTGGTTAAACACTCAACTGGAAAAAACAGATAACCGCCTGCCAGATTCGACCACAAGTACCTATGATGATTACCTGGTAAAAAGAGTCATCGCATTTCAATTACAATATGGATTAACCGCTGACGGCATTGTCGGACCGATAACCATTATTCATTTGAACACACAATCAGGCATGAAGGTTCCATCACTCGAACCACCTTCCTCGCTACTACTAACAAAACAAGGTTAGCTCGAATGTCTTACATACTTGATGCACTTAAAAAATCAGAACAACAACGAGCACACGGAGCTATCCCAAATGTACAGACCGTACATACTTCCAGCCTGAATTACCGTGATGAAAAAAAGGCTTACTGGCCATACATACTAATTATTGCAGTTATTCTAAACCTTACTGCGATAGTTTATTTTATTATTGATAAAGGCAATATTTCAGAAAATGATATTTTATCTGTCCAGGAAACGGCTATTGATAATAACGCTGAAATACATATCGCTGCAACTGACACTGAAACAGTAGCGCCTGCACTAGTGCCTGAAAAACAAATAAATCATATCGGAAGCACAACAAGCACGAACACTAAAATAGAACCCGAACAAAAACTCGTTCAGGCTACAGCCGAACCTATAGAAAAGAAAACAAAGCCACAAAATAATAACGAAATCACAGCACCCAGATCTAACACTACTACAACAGCAAATAAACGGCCGGTACAAGCGCAAAAAAATATAATAGACTTTTATGACTTGCCTGATTCAATACAACTGCAGCTACCGACTATTCTTGTTAGCGCTCATGTTTATTCAAGTAACCCTTTACAGCGCAGCATCGTAATTAACAACAATTTTATGGAAGAAGGCGAATACGTCATCGACGACCTGATCCTGCATGAAATCACAGCTGAGGGCGCTATTTTTGACTATGGGGACACACGCTTCCATTACAACGTGGTTTCTGGCTGGCAGTAATTTTTATTCTGCTAAGCCGAGTTTACCAGGATAGCACCACTTAAAACTCACACTCCGCAAATATATGCATCTCTTTATTAGTAACAGGATGTTCAAATAATAAATTATCTGCGTGAAGCAACATCCTCGGCTGTTTTATTTTGTCGTTGCCATCACCATATAAGCCATCTCCTATTATCGGATAACCCACTGCTGAACAATGCACACGTAGTTGATGGGTTCTACCGGTTACAGGTTTTAACAATAAGCGCACTTTTTCGTCTTTACGTTGCAGAACCTGCCAAAATGTGACCGCTGACTTGCCATGTTCATAATCAACTATTTGATGTGGGCGATTATCAATATCACAACGCATTGGAAATTTAATTACCCCGTCATTTTCATCAAACCACTGTTTTACCACCGCAATATATTGTTTTTGAATTTTTCTATCGTGAAATATTCGACTTAATGCTCGCTGCATTTCAATGCCTATGGCGAACAACATTATGCCCGAGGTATAACAATCAAGACGATGGACCACCTTTGCTTGCGGAATCTCCTTTACCAATCTTGAAATCAAACAGTCCTGTTTATCAGGGCCTAAACCGGGCACGGATAATAAGGCCTGCGGTTTATTAACTGCAACAATGTATTCATCCTGATATATTATCTGTATTGGCATAACTGAAAAATCACCGTTATAAACTGTATAGATGTGTTAAGAGAAGAACCTTTAAGTGCTACTAAAGTGCGAGAAAAAACGGTTTGTTATTATTGTTAATGCATGGTCAATTTTATTGTCGCTTTCAGTATGACAGCAGAAAAGAATCCCTAACAACAACTGTCGTGATTTTCGGCTACACTACCTTAAAATAGTATTGCCGTCGCACAATATGGCTCACTAAAAATCGTTTTGTATACCACAAATAATATTAATTAGTAATAATACTATGAACATCTAAAAACCATAAGCACCGCTATTAAATAATAGCCATCCCTGGAAATATTGAGTAAGGTTAAGGCTATCATAAGTGCAACTCAAAAATTATAATAAACACAACTAACAACGGGAAATGCTTCCTTATGGATTCGCATACCACACAAGCCAAAGAACACCTGGACCAGCAAATTCGACTTGAAGAAATACGGCTACTATATGGCGGCACGCCTTTTTCCTACACGGCTTCGTTCGTAATTGCGTTCACCATATTTACGGTCATATACGATCATGTCGTTTCCAAACAAAACTTGTATATCTGGTTAGTTACAATACTCAGCGTTCTCCTTATTAGAAGTATAGAAAGCTATCGTTTCTCCAGGCAGGACAAACATGAACAACTAAATAACGGCTGGCGTATACGCTTTTTCATCGGCACCGGTATAGCAGGTTTATGTTGGGGCCTGCTACCCTGGTTAGGCTACTCACACGATGTTGAATACATCGCTTTTATTATTGTATGTCAGATTGGCGTCATTGCAGGTTCATTATCGACCTTATTCTACCGCTGGGAAACCATGGTGCTGTTTCTGTTACCGTCCAGTCTATTATTAATACTCAGGCTTGTTACCGATGCACGGGATTTTTCAAATGCGACAGCCTTTGTACTGATGGTATTCATCTTTTTCTCACTCGCTGCCGGTAGACGTCTTTTTAACAATACACAACAAAATATTCGTTTACGCCAAAATATTCGTTTACGCATGGAAGCCGATAATCGTGAGCGTGCAATTGAATTAATGAATCAAAAACAGGCGCTTCATTTACAGAACACTCCGCTAGCAATTATTGAGTTTGATATTGACCTCAATATTTCTGAATGGAACAAAGCTGCTGAGAAAATTTTTGGTTATACACGAAAAGAGGCGCTAAATGAGAATATCATGCGCCTGATTATATCGCGCGAAAGTTCTGCTGATGCAGAAAAGCTATGGCAACGATTACTCAATTATGAAGCCGTTGTCGGTTCAGTTATCGAAAATAAAACCAGGTCAGGAACACCTATTTTTTGTCAATGGTTTGTTACCCCGTTAACGGACTCACAGAATCACATTGTTGGCATTGCTGCCATGGCGCTGGACATAACTGAAAAGAAACACAATGAACTCGCGATAATAAAATCTAAAGAAGAAGCCGAAAAAGCCAATCAGGCTAAATCAGATTTTCTTTCAAGCATGTCACATGAATTGAGGACACCGCTAAACGCTATTCTTGGCTTTACCCAATTATTAAAATATGAGAAACAATTAACAGAAAAACAGAAATCTCATATTAGTGAAATCGGCAAGGCGGGCAATTTGCTACTTGAGCTGGTCAATCAAATTCTGGACCTTGCTGGTATCGAAAAAGGCCATCTTCAACTGTCTATGGAACAGGTTAGCCTAGATGACATTTTCGAAGAATGTCATTCGATGGTTTCACCTCTCACCGAACAAAACAATCTTTCTCTGGATTTTACAACAGCAACAAATAGTTATGTCATTGCTGATTACACACGTTTAAAACAGGTGATGTTAAACCTTTTGAGCAATGCTATTAAATACAACGTAACAAACGGATCGGTCAGTTTAAAAATAAAACATAAAGGTAACGGCATTGTGCGGATTTGCATAATTGATACGGGAAAAGGTATTTCAGAAAATCTACTACCTGATGTTTTCCAGGCATTTAATCGATTAAATGCTGAAAGTAGCATTGAAGGTACTGGCATTGGCTTATCTATCAGTAAGCAACTTGTAGAAATGATGAATGGCACCATTGGCGTTACCAGTAAAATAAATCAGGGCAGTGAATTCTGGATAGAACTTTCAGGAGGTCTTGAAACAACAGCAATCAAACATGACAGCGCGCGTGACAATAAACCTGGTACATCGAATGAACTATTAAATACGAAAATGGTATCAAGCCATAACATACTTGTTGCTGAAGACAATCCAACAAACCAGACACTTATTCTTAGCCAGCTTAACGCACTTGGATATGAAGCCGACCTGGTTAAAAACGGTCAGGAAGCCCTTGACAAACTGCTTAACAATAGTTACCAGTTATTAGTAACCGACTGTAACATGCCTTTGGTTGACGGTTATCAACTAACTAAAACCATTCGAGAAAAGGGCAATGATAAGCTGTCCATCATTGCGTTAACCGCCGATGCCTTCCCTGAGACAAAAGCCCAATGTTTAAAAGCAGGGATGAATGACCAAATAACCAAACCGGTCGACCTGGACACGCTTAAACTTACACTTGAAAAATATCTAAACTAGGGCAACTCTGATTAAGTCTCATAAATAAAAATAATATAAGCACATGTCAAAACCCACTGAAGAAGAATTAGACCTTGCATTAAAAATGGCAGCGCAAATGCGCGATAAAAAAGCCGATCCTTTCTTTATTGCAAAAGCGCTATTAAGCTATAACTACCGAATTAAATACCTTGAAGAAATATTACACACTGCTGACCGGTACATTAACCGTGGCATGTCTGATCAGGAGCGCACACATTTATTTCGTACAATCGAAAAAGCTAAAGATGTTGAATCGTTTACCTCAGGCCAGGAAAGAAATAGCTTTGGACTTGAGTAAAATCTAAAATTTATTTTCACCACAGAGTCACAGAGTACACAGAGTTTTATTTGTTAACCGCGCCTACGGCGCAGCTGATATAAAAATTTTTTTCTCTGTGTCCTCTGTGCCTCTGTAGTGAAACAATCAATGCAAAACTTGCGCGCTACCGATACCCCGACCGTCAGATGCAGCTTCTACCTGGCCAGTTTTTTTATCCAGTACAATAACGTGCATATTTCCATAAGTATTATCCAGTGCTTTGGTTTTATGGCCTAACTTCTGTAATGCATTAACCAGCGACTCATCAAAAACGCCAGGCTCATAGGAAATCTCATCAGGCAAATACTGGTGATGGAAGCGACCGGCATTGGCTATTTCATCCGCATTTTTATTTTCATAAAAATTGAGTATACCAAGCAATACCATGGTAATTATACGACTGCCACCCGGCGTTCCAATAACTGCCAGGCGATCTTGTGTTTCTACGATGCTCGGAGTCATGCTGGACAACATACGTTTACCCGGTTCAATAGCGTTTGCTTGCGATCCAACCAGTCCGTAAACATTCGGCACACCCGGTTTAGAGACAAAGTCATCCATTTCATCATTTAATAAAATGCCGGTGCCTTCTGCGACAAAACAGGAACCAAACGGATAGTTTATTGACAAGGTTGCTGATACTTTATTTCCCTGCTTATCAATAATAGAAAAATGCGTGGTGTCAGCACCATTGCCGGAAGGTGACGCTACCGCTTTAAGCGAAGCGCTCGATGTTGCATTGTGGCTACTGATACTTGCTGACAGTAAATTAATGTGAGACTCTGAAAGCAGGTAATCAACAGGTACCTCGATAAAGTCAGGATCCCCCATATATTCAGCGCGATCCCGATATGCCAGGCGCATGGCTTCAACGATATGATGAATGCGTTGCACTTTATCCATCTTTTCAATATCTAATTTAGCAAGAATTCGTAGAATTTCTGACAACACCAGACCACCAGAAGATGGCAGAGATGCCGCCGTTAATTTCATACCTTTATAAACGGTAACATCAGGCAAGCGTTCTTTTATTTCGTACCTTGCCAGATCTTTCATAGTCCATATGCCGCCATTTTTTCGACTATCTTTAACCAGTTTCTGGGCTAATTCCGCCTCATAAAACCCCGCAAAACCAGTCTCAGCGATTAGACGCAAGGTTTTTGCCAGATCTGTTTGCACTATTTTATAATTCAGCTCTGGCACCACACCCTGCTGTAAAAAAATATCACTGGCGGCTTTATTATTCTGCAGGGCTTTTAAACGGAACCCTGCCATACGTTGATAGTATTCATCAACTGGAAAACCCTGCTCCGCATGTGAGATCGCCGCTGCCAATGACTGCGATAATGGTAATTTTCCGTACTTGTCTGCCAGATGTACCAGCGCTGCTGGAATACCCGGAATACCCGCCGATAAAGCACCATTAATCGAAGCACCGGCAATCACCTGTCCTGTTTTATCAAGATACAAATCTTTATGTGCAGCTAAGGGTGCCTTTTCGCGCGCATCAAGCATAACGTAGCGATCGGTTTTTACCTGATGCAGTAAATAAAAACCACCTCCACCAAGACCTGAAGAATACGGCTCAACCACGGCAAGAGTTGCAGTAACCGCAATTGCCGCGTCAAACGCATTACCACCCTGGCTTAAAATATCAATGCCTGCCTGGGTCGCTAAGGGATGTGCGCTGGCAATTGCCGCCTGCGAAGTTATTAATTCAGCCGATGTTTGCGAGAAACCTTGAACTGAAAAAAAACTGATGAAAACCAAAAAACAAATTCTATGGCTAAATTTGTTCATATATTGACTCTATATTGGATACGTTAATTCAGCACTTATTATAGGGCATGCCTGCATTAAGGTAGTAGTAAATATCAAAAATCACGAATTTCCGGTAAGGACGTTATACTTTTCCATTAATTCTTCCTTCGTTTCCTGATGATCAGGATCCAGGGGAATACAATCAACCGGGCACACCTCTACACACTGAGAGGTTTCATAATGACCCACACATTCAGTACACAAATCAGGATCAATTTCGTAAATCTCATCACCTGGGCTAATCGCTTCATTAGGGCATTCTGGTTCACAAACATCACAGTTAATACATTCATCGGTAATCATTAAAGCCATAATAAATCACACTTAATTCTCTGATTCAAAAAATATTAGGATTTCTCTATAAATCCGTGGATAAAAATGAATAGAGAGACCTGTTACTCAGGTATTTTACTCTTCGCCAAATTCAATGCTTCCACAACGTGCCCATGGACAAATTGTGAAACATCACCACCATGCAGAGCAATTTCTTTCACCAGTGATGCCGAAATAAAGCTGGTTTCTTCACTGGGAGTCATAAACACGGTTTCCAGCGAGTTCTCCAGATGCCTGTTCATACTTGCCAGTTGCATTTCGTATTCAAAGTCTGTCACCGCGCGTAAACCACGCAGTATCACTTTTGCATTTTTTGATTTTACAAAGTGGACGAGCAGATCAGAAAAACCACAAACTTCAACATTATCAAACTGCGACAATACCTGTTCTACCATCGTTACGCGCTGCGCTAAATCAAATAACGGTGTTTTCCCCGGATTTGCTGCAATAGCTACAATCACGTGGTCAAATAATCCTGCAGCCCGCTGCACTAAATCGGAATGCCCATTGGTAATCGGATCAAACGTGCCTGGATAGACCGCTACAACTGACATATCAACCTCGTGCAAAGCACTGTTATTAAATTTTCGTCAAACCATATGAAACTTAAACTTTATATACAAATAACTTATATGACACCTGACCCGCTGTTTTTTGTTTCAAACAAAACCAGTTATCCGGCAAGGTGACATCTGCATCAACCGCATGTTCTACATAGATTATGGCATCCTGTGCCAAAATTCCACTGCTACTAAGGAGTACACAGCACTTTTCCAGTAAATTCGAATGGAACGGTGGATCGAGAAAGACCAGATCAAAGCGCTGATCTGGTGGCACAGATAACAACCAGCTCAATGTATCCTGATGATAAATAACCGCAGCAGTAGCATCCAGCTGGTCACAGTTTTGTTTTAAATTCCTGACCGTTTTTCTGTTGTTCTCAATAAAAACAACTTTATTTGCACCCCGTGAAAGCGCCTCAAAACCCAGGACACCACTGCCGGCAAAGCAGTCCAGGCAGGTACTTTTATAAATATAAGGCTGCAGCCAGTTAAACACAGTTTCACGTATGCGGTCGGTTGTCGGTCGTAAGCCTGCTGCATCATCAAATGTTATTTTTCGACCACGCCATTTACCGCCAATAATCCTGCACGATCCACTTTTCATTTAATTATCTCCATGGATGGAGTGTATACTGAAAATTGTCTGGAACAATTTCAGTGAATCTCCATGGATGGAGTGGCTGAAAACTGCTCCTGCATTTTCCGCACTTCCCACATCCTTGTGGGTCGTATACTGAAAATTGTCCGGAACAATTTCAGTGAATCTCCATGAATGGAGTGGCTGAAAACTGCTCCTCGGCAACTGCTCCTCGGTAACCGCTCCTGCGTTACCCTACTACCGTACCTCCTGTACATATGCGTTGCCCTACTACCTGCCATCCATGGCAGTATGCATTTTCCGCACTTCCCACATCTGACCTCCATGGATGGAGGAAATGCAATAAGATTGTAGGAACAATCTTTGCCTTGTTGGTCGGCTGAAAATCGTCGGGAATGATTCCAGTACCTTTTCTTATTGTTTTCCAACAATAACCGTCACCATTCTGTCTGGGTGAAGCCTGCGTGACAGTACATCATTTACCTTTTTCACATCTACAGATTTGATGTTATCGATAAAATGATCAAGGGAGTCAATGGGTAAATCATAAAAGCCGATCATAGCAATGTATTCGAGTAACTTGCCATTACTATCAACCTTTAAAGGAAAACCACCTGTGATGTTACTCAAACTTTTCGCAAGTTCGTCTTTTTCAGGGCCTTCTTCCACATATTTTTTTAATTGCTGATTGAGTAATGTTAATGCCTGCTTTGTTTGCTCGGTTTTAGTTTGCATACCCATGGCAAACACTCCTTTTTCACGCAGTGGTGAAAAATAACTGTAGACACTATATGCCAGACCACGCTCTTCACGAATCACCTCAACCAGTCTGGAAGAAAAACCACTGCCACCAAAAGGGTGATTGGCGACATACAGACCATAGTAATCCTTATCACCACGCTTCATACCCGGTTGCCCAACAAAAATATGTGTTTGCGCTGACGGGTAATCGATAATAATTTGTTTCGCGTCTGTTAACGGTTTAACCTCAGGCAAAGCAGGTGCTTTTTCTCCATCAGGTAAATTCGATACCACTGCTTTAACAATTTCCTCTGCCTGCTGGCGTTCAACATTACCCACTAAAACAATGGTTGCATTGCTGGCAACATAATATTGTTTATAAAATTTAACGACATCATCAAGGGTTAATTTTTCCAGGCTTTCTTCAGTACCAGAGGTAGGAGACGCGTATGGATGATCACCAAAAACAGCTTTGTTAAAAGCTTCACCTGCCAGTGCAGCAGGTGATTGCTGTCGCGCTTTTACCGCAACTTTCATCCGATTCAACTCGCGTTGAAACGCATCCAGAGGAAAATCAGGCTGCGTTAATACCTGCTTGAGACCTTCTATTGCTGCGCTTAAATAACGTGACTCGGTTAAACTGCGCACGCCAACCAACCCCATGTCACGTGAGGCTTCATAGTCAATTTGTGCGCCAACCGATTCAAATATTTCTGCGATTTGCTTTGACGTTTTACCCGCAGCACCTTCGGTTAACAGGCCGTTAGTTAAAACGGCCAGGCCGCTGATGCCAGCGTCTCTCGCACTTCCGGCATCAAACACAATACGCACATCCAGCATCGGGATTTCAGTTGCTGGTACAAACAATACTTTAGCGCCATTTTCTGTTTGCCAGGTTTGAATCTCTGGTGTTGCATTAATGGCAGCACTTATAATCATCAAACACAGTGAAGCGATTACTTTTGAGCTGTTTTTATTTATACTAAAAAGATTAGTGACCATGACTTACTCCTGCCGAAGGCGATTCTTTCATAGCAGTCGCACCGTTTTCAATAGGCAGTGGATCCAGCACAGCCACTGTTAAACGCTTATCCGTTAAATATTTATTTGCCACCTGTTGTACCTGCTGTGCAGTCACCGCCAGAATTTTTTCGACATATTCATCTTTTATTTGCCACGGCAAACCAATGGTATCCAGCATGCCAATTTCCATCGCCTGATAAAATATTGAATCCTGCTGATATACCTGCGTAGCAACAACCTGCGCTTTTACGCGGTCCAGTTCAGCTTCATCAGGCAACTGGGTTTTAATCGTATTTACTTCTTCGCGAAGAGCAAATTCAAGCACGTCTATTGCCACCTTATCATTCGGTACCGCCGACAGTACAAACAGGGTCTCATGCCTTTTTGTCATGCCATAACTTGCGCTCGCACTGTTTGCAATTTGCTGACCACGAACCAGATTGCTACTCAGGCGTGCACTGCTACCACCATCAAGCACACCGGCCAGTACTTCCAGTGCATACACCTCCCACTCATCCTCTCGGTTTTCTTCTGTAAGCCCTAAAACCGGGGCTTTATAACCCATAATCAAATAGGGAATTTTAGCCGGTACTTCAACACTTAAACGCTGAGTACCATATTGCTTAGCTTCATGCCTGGGTTTTAACTGAGGTATTTTCGAGGTCGCTAACTGGCCAAAATATTGCTTTGCCAGTTGAAACACCTTATTCGCCTCAACATCGCCCGCAACTACCAGTGTCGCATTGTTTGGCGCATACCAGGTTTCATACCATTGCCGTGCATCATCAACGGTCAGTGTTTCGAGGTCTTCCATCCAGCCGATAATCGGTTGTCGATAAGGACTGTTGGTATAGGCAACGGCATTAAATCTTTCATAGGTTAACGCGCTGGGTTTGTCATCAGTACGCAAACGACGCTCTTCTTTGACCACTTCAATTTCTTTGAGAAATTCTTTTTCATCAAACACCAGGTTGCGCATACGATCGGCTTCCAGCTCCAGACACATCTCCAGCCTGTCATTGGCTATCTTTTGAAAATAAGCGGTATAGTCCTGCCCGGTAAAGGCATTTTCTTCACCACCATTGGCGGCAACAATTTCTGAAAACTCACCTGCAGGATGTTTTTCTGTGCCTTTAAACATCATATGCTCAAGCACATGCGAGATACCGGTAATACCGTCATGTTCATAACTGGCACCAATTTTGTACCAGACCTGCGACACCACCACAGGCGCGCGATGGTTTTCAACCACCAGCACTTTCAGGCCATTCGATAAGGTATACGATTTTACGGCTTCATCACTCTGTTCGATCTTCGGCTGTTTGCTGCTATACAGCACACTGCCCAGAATCAGTGTCGAAACAATAAGCAGACCTACAATTGCTTTCATCTTTATCTTCATTTTTAACTCTTCTCGTTCTTTATTTTACTTATTAAATTTTCTGTCTATGCAAATAACAGGAAAGTAATGCTAGGATACCCCACACATTTTATCATTTGACTATACTCATCATCATGTTTGGCTTCATTAAACGCAAGCAAAAAAACCTTTCTGAGACAACTCAAAATACCACTGACGCGTCCATCACAGCAGAAGAATCTATCTCAGTAGAAACAAAGCACGCTGATTTAAGCCATTCACTCGAAAAAACCAAACGAACTTTTTCCGATGGCATGGCCGATTTTTTTCTCGGCAAAAAGGCCATCGACAATACCTTGCTCGACGAGCTAGAAACACGCCTGTTAAGTGCCGATGTTGGTGTTGATGCTACCACAACCATCATCGATGAACTGCAGAACAATATTTCTCGAAAAGTCATAAGTGATGCCGACTCTCTGCACGTTAAATTAGCCGAGATCATGAAATCTATTCTGCAACCCTGTGAACAGCCTCTTGATTCTGTTATCGCCAACTTCAACTCTCATAGCAACGCCGACACTAACGCCAAAGCGGCAAAACCATTTGTAATACTTATTGTTGGCATTAATGGTGCCGGTAAAACCACCAGCATCGGTAAACTGGCACATCATTTCAAGCAACAGGGTAAATCTGTAATGTTAGCCGCTGGCGATACTTTTCGTGCCGCTGCGGTCGAACAGCTACAGCAATGGGGGCAACGTAATAATGTAGCTGTCATTACCCAGGGCCCGGGCGCTGACCCGGCATCGGTTATCTTTGACGCTGTCGCCTCAGCAAGTTCAAAAAATATTGATATTGTCATTGCCGATACCGCAGGTCGTTTACATACGCAAGATAATTTAATGGATGAGCTGGCAAAAATAAAGCGCGTACTAGGCAAACTTGATAGCAACGCTCCACACGAAACCCTGATCGTGATGGATGCCGGGTTCGGGCAAAATGCCCTGCATCAGGTACAGCAATTTCATAACAGCATCGGTCTGAACGGGCTGGCGGTAACCAAACTTGATGGCACCGCAAAAGGTGGCATACTATTTTCTATAGCCAAAACCCTAAACCTACCGGTTCGTTTTATTGGTGTCGGTGAAGGCATAAATGACCTTAGGCCGTTTAATGCCAGTGAATTTGTGGATGCGCTACTTGAATAAAGCAGTAAAGAATGAACAGTTCACCGCTGCTATGATTCTCTTCGATAACATCAGTAAACGATACCCTGGGGGACATGGTGCTTTAAAACGTATCAACCTGCGTCTTGCCAAAGGCCAAATGGCCTTCCTCACCGGTCATTCGGGGGCGGGCAAAAGCACCCTGCTAAAGTTAATTGCCATGATTGAACGCCCCACACGCGGGCAAATTTTTCTCGATGGGGTCAATCTGAATAATATTAGTAACCGAAAAATTCCTTTCATTCGCCGAAATATCGGCATTATTTTTCAGAACCATCATCTACTTTATGATCGGCCGGTTTTTGATAATGTTGCTATGCCACTGATTATTCAGGGTTATCGACGCCAGGAAATTCATAAACGCGTACGCGCAGCACTTAATCAGGTGGGTTTATTAAGTAAAGAAAAATCCGCCCCCATCACCCTGTCCGGCGGTGAGCAACAACGCGTTGGCATCGCCCGCGCCATTGTACACAAACCTTTATTATTACTCGCCGATGAACCTACAGGAAATCTTGATCCTGAACTATCACTAGAAATCATGCAGTTATTCGCACGCTTCAACCAGGTAGGTACCACGGTTTTAATCGCCAGTCATGATCTCGATCTGATTAATCATATGGGTTCACCTGTGATTAGCCTGCATGGTGGCCAGGTTACATACAATGGTCTGCCTTATATGGGCAAATAAAGATTATGCGTAATCGTCCGCCCAGAAAAAATCGGCTTAGATCATACCTTAGTATCCACCTGCGTGTCAGCCTGGCCAGCTTAGGTCGACTCTATGCGCAACCGATTGCAACCGTTATGACTGCTGCCGTGATTGCTATCGCATTAGCATTACCCGCTGGCCTGTACATCGCTCTGGACAATGTGGCCCAGCTTAGTAGTGACTGGGATGGCTCTACGCAAATTTCGTTATTTCTACATACCCATGTAAAAAAACGCGATGCACAGAAGTTAAAACAAACTTTAGAAAAACATAAAAACATTAAAAAGATCGAATTCATCGACAAAGAAAAAGGTCTGGAACAGTTTAAGGAAATCTCGGGATTTGGTGATGCATTAAAATACCTCGATACCAATCCCCTGCCCATCGTGCTGGTGGTTCACCCTAAAAGCAACACTAACCAGCCAGACAGAACGACGCATCTGGTTAAAGAACTGGGAAAAAACAAACTGGTTGAACTGGCGCAACTGGACGTGCAATGGGTAAAACGCCTTTATACCTTATTAGAAATTGCCAACCGGAGCATCCTGGTTATCAGCGCCATGCTGGCCATCGCTGTTTTGCTAATTATCGGCAACACCATCCGCTTGGATATTCAAAATCGCCGCGAAGAGATTGAAGTATCTAAGCTAATTGGTGCCTCAAATGCTTTCATCCGCCGCCCCTTTTTATATACCGGGATATGGTATGGCGCCATTGGCGGCACTCTGGCGTGGATAATCACCCAAATCTCACTGCTTCTAATGGAAAATCCAATCCACAAGCTGGCAGAGTTATATCACAGCGATTTCCAGCTGAGCGGGCTGGGGGCAGGAAATACCCTGCTTTTGATACTGTTTAGCTGTTCATTGGGCCTGGTTGGCTCCTGGGTTGCTGTCAGTCGACACCTTAAAGAAATCGAACCCAGTTAAAACGCCGCCTCAACTATTATAACTATATATCAGCATGTTATATTAAACTTCCCGCTTTTTAAAAACTTTCCACCACAGAGGCACAGAGAGCGCAGAGTTTTATTTTGTTAACTGCGCCTGTGGCGCAGTTAACAATAAAAGGCTCTTCTCTGTGCTCTCTGTGCCTCTGTGGTGAATAATTCGCTTATAATCTAAACCACTAGCATTTCTTTGAACTTTTTGTATAACTAGCACTCTTACTCGTTGACTGCTAAAATACGACTATGAGAGAAGAAGATATGACTACAGCATTAATTCCAGCTTTACAGAATATGCCAATAAGTGCCGGCAATCTGGATGCTTACATTCGACAAATTCACGGCATTCCTGTGTTAACCGCCGATGATGAGCGCGAACTTGCGTTGCGCCTGGAACAGCAAAATGATCTTGAAGCTGCACAAAAATTAATTATGTCTAATTTACGCTTCGTGGTAAAAATAGCCCGCGGTTACACAGGTTACGGCCTACCACTGAGCGATCTAATCCAGGAAGGCAACATCGGCCTGATGAAAGCCGTTAAACGCTTCTCAGCAAGCCACGAAGTACGCCTGATATCCTATGCAGTACATTGGATCAAATCGGAAATTCATGAGTTTGTTTTGCGCAACTGGCGTATTGTTAAAGTTGCCACAACCAAACCGCAACGTAAACTTTTCTTTAAACTGCGCGGCTCTAAAAAAAGACTAGGCTGGTTTAGCCAGGATGAAGTGAATGACGTTGCTAAAACGCTAGGCGTAAAACCGGAAACCGTTGTTGAAATGGAATCACGTTTAAGTGGCAGCGATGTAACATTTGATCCGCCTACCAATGACAATGATGACGAGCACCATTTCACACCCGCCGCTTATCTTACTGATGGCAGCATGGATCCAGCACATTTACTGGAGCATGATGACAGTAGATCACAGGAACTTAGCCTGATGGCAAGCTCACTAGAAACCCTGGATGAACGCAGTCAGGACATCATTAAACGCCGCTGGCTGAGCGAAGACAAAGCCACATTGCATGAACTGGCAGATGAATACCAGGTTTCTGCAGAGCGTATTCGCCAGATAGAAAAAAATGCGCTGGATAAAATGCGCGTAGCATTTGAAGCTTAAGAGCTAAATATTCACCACAGAGACACTGAGGTCACAGAGTTATTGTATGTTAGCTGCGCAGCTAACATACAACATTTTTTCTCTGTGCCCTCTGTGGTGAAAAAATCTTTATGGTTTAAAATCAACTAACTGCTGCTTCTGTGGTTCTGCTAATGCTGGCTTCCATGCATGACCATAAATTATTTCATAACTGGCGGGCAGCAAATTATTCTGCCTGAACTGTTCATAACTTTGCTGCATGTTCTGTAATACGGCTTTGCCGCCCAGCCCTGTACGCGAACGCTGAGCTGTAACATTCGAGGCAGTAACATTTGCGCCGATGGCTTTTAAGTCATGCATGATCTCATTGACTGAATTATAGGTGACAGTCAGCACTTCCGCTTCCATTACTGGCTCGGCAAAACCATCAAACAACAAAGCGTCGCCAATGTCATGCATATCAGTAAACTGGTTTACATGGTTAACATTGTCTACTGCCGCCCAACTACTTCGCAATTCTTTTAAGGTATCAGGGCCAAAAGTACTAAAAACATATAAACCACCCGGTTTGAGCACGCGCTTCGCTTCTAATAGTGCTGAATTTAAATCATTACACCATTGCAGACTCAAACTGGAAAAAACCAGATCAAACACATTGTCGGCAAAAGGAAGCTTCTCGATATCCGCGCAAACCAGATGATGCGAGCGCAGGAAATTGCCATGTTGGCGGCTTTTGTTCAACATATTTTCCGACAGGTCTAGCGCCACCAGCTGCGCTTTTTTGTATCGCTTAAATAGTGTCGGAATTGCTGCGCCAGTGCCGGCACCCGCATCTAAAATAAACTGTGGATTAATTTTTACAATTTCCAGTTTTTCCAGCAAACGTTTGCATACTTCATTTTGTAATACAGCAAATTGTTCATAAGAGTCAGCTGCGCGGTCAAATGCGCGGCGCACACGTGCCTTGTCAAATTTTTGCGATGACTTTCCTGGTGCCGACTGGTCTGTTGGCCTGGATGAAAACTGGCCTGGTTGTTGCTTCATAAGCTACTTGCTAATCCGGTTTATTTATCGCGCTGCTGCTGCGCAATATTAACTAACTGTTTTATAAATTCTTTACTGTGAGAGATAAAAGGCGCATGACTCGCCTGTGGAAATAACACAACATTTTGTTGCCCATATTGCTGCTGCAAAACCTGCGCTAATTCACCCGGTACCAGAGCGTCTTTGGCACCTAATAACCAGTGTAACGGACATTCAATGGTTTTCAAGGCCTGACGCAAATCTGTTTCAAGCAACATATCCAGGGCACATGTCAGCGCCTGCGTTGAAGCCTGACCTCGCGATTGCATACTTTGTTGCAATCGCCTGACCACAGACATCATATCGGACAGGCCTTTTACCTGCAACGCCAGAAAGCGGCGTATTGTTTTCTGCTGATTTTTTTTCAAATCGTTTGCGAACTGAGCAAAAACGTTTGCCTCAACCGCACAGGGCCAGTCGGCCTGACTAACAAAACAGGGATTGGTAGCAACAAGTAACGCTGTTGCAACACGTTGTGGATACAGCTCAGCCAGACGTAACACAGCCAGACCACCCAAAGACCAGCCAACCCAAATCACAGGTTGATGCACGAGTGGCACAAGCGCCTGTACATAATCATCCAGTTTGCTGACTGATACACCGGCCATAGTACCATGCCCCGGTAAATCCACCACTATCACGTTTATCCACTCGGGTAACTGGCTCACACACTCGTCCCAGATCGCGCTATTCATCGCCCAGCCGTGAACAAAAACACAGGTTACCGAATCTGACATGGCCAATTATACCCTGTAACAGACAAAGACTTGCAGACAAATTGCCTGCTCATAAATAGATGCAGCTTTTCGAAAACGACTGAGGTAAGCTAACACCGCTGATGTAAGGCAGCCCTGATTAATCATCATATATACACAGCTCATGAATTACTATTTCAACATCATTTTATTTGCCAGCCTGGCCTATCTTATTGGCTCATTTTCAACAGCCATTATTACCTGCAAGATTATGGGCATCGAAGATCCGCGTAATACAGGCTCCCATAATCCGGGCGCAACCAATGTTTTGCGCCATGGCGGTAAAAAGGCCGCTATTATCACCTTATTCGGTGATATGTTAAAAGGTTTAATTCCTGTTTTGATTGTCATCCAGTTACAGATAGAACCAGCTGGTGTTGCACTGGTTGGCCTATTTGCCCTGTTAGGGCATATATTCCCTGTATATTATGGCTTCAAAGGCGGTAAAGGGGTCGCTACTTACTATGGTGTTGTTTTAGGCATGAACTGGTTAGTCGGCCTTATCGCCCTCGCCATCTGGTTAGGTATGGCTGCCATAGTGAAAATTTCATCTTTTTCTGCCCTGGTTTCTATTTTTTTTACGCCCTTTATACTCTGGTATTTCTCACAATCTGTCGAACTGACCAGTGCCGTGGCGATAATGAGTATTCTGGTTTTCTGGCGGCATAAGACAAACATTAAATCTTTACTGCAGGGCTCTGAAGAAAAAATAGGTGTTGGTGATAAATAAATAAAACCACTACAAACACGAAACTCTTAAAACTTTTTTAGTCCACAGATGAACACAGATGAAATCGTTAGTTATTTTCAATGAGAGTAGCGCTAGCCAGCTTCCTGGTGACCACATTACAACTTGAAGAAATTCGTAATAATTTAAAGCCTGTTAAATAATCGAAATCTTTCTTTTTATCTGCGTTGACGTGCAGGGATAGCACTAATGTCGCAAGCACAGGGATGTGTAGGAGCGACCATCTGTGGACAATATTCTTTTGATTTTCAAATCGCCTTCAAATCCTGCATTGGCCAGCGTGCTCTGGCATCAATTTCCAGTGGCTGTGTTTCCCCGGCCATTAATCGAAAGCAACCTGCCTGCGCAATCATCGCGCCATTATCTGTACAGAATTCAATCCTTGGATAAAACAGCTCACCTCCTTGCTGCTCAATCATTTCTGCCAACACCATACGTAATCGTTTATTCGCACCTACACCACCAGCAATAACCAATGTCTTACATTGTTGCTGCTCTAAAGCACGAGAACATTTTATCTTTAGCGTATCTGCCACGGCTTCTTCAAAGGCCAGTGATATATCGGCCTTAACCTGTGGCGTTAACCTGCCTTGTGCTCCATCTTCATGGGCCGCAGCTTGCATCGTGTTCAAGGCAAAGGTTTTTAATCCACTGAAACTAAAATCCAGTCCGGGTCGATCTACCATGGGCCGCGGGAATTTATAAACACCGTGTTTGCCCTGCTGCGCCATGGCTGCTAGCGCGGGTCCTCCGGGATAACCTAATCCTAATAATTTCGCGGTTTTATCAAAGGCTTCACCGGCTGCATCATCAAGGCTTTGTCCCAGCAATTCGTATTGACCCAAGCCTTTTACATACGCCAGTAAGGTGTGACCTCCAGAGACCAGTAAAGCCACAAAAGGAAATTCGGGCACTCTGTCCTCCAGCATCGGCGCCAGCAAATGGCCTTCCATATGGTGCACCTCAACTGCAGGAATACCCAGTGCCCACGCCAGTGATCGTGCCAGTGAGGCACCAGACATTAAGGCACCGATTAAACCGGGACCCGCAGTATAAGCGATACCATCAATGGCTGTTTTTTTAATTGCCGCCTGTTGCAATGTCTGTTCCAGCAACGGGATCAGGTAGCGAATATGATCCCGAGACGCCAGTTCAGGTACCACGCCACCATATTGGGCATGTATTTCAATCTGGCTGTGTAATGTGTGTGCCAGCAGGCCCTTTTCGCTGTCAAAAAGGGCTATACCTGTCTCATCACAGGAACTTTCGATACCTAAAACAATCATTTTTCGCTATTTCCCCTGAATAAATCGTCTGGAACGATTTATCATGTAAGCCCCAAAGGGGTAAGTATCAAGGATGATACGTATAATAAAACCGCCAAATAAGATAAATCTTTATAAAAATGGTTTCCGGCTTTTGGCATTAAACTGATAATGCGATATAATACGTCGTTTCACCGCATCTTTTGCGGATTTTTTATGCCCATGGATGGGCTGTATGTCGCAAAGAGCTATGGATGGCGGTGCGACGAATGCCCATGGATGAACTGTATGTTGCAAAGAGCCAGGAAGGCGGTGCGACGAATGCCCAGGGATGGGCAGGCAGATATTTGCTCCTGCAATATCTGCACTTCCACCATCCGTGGTGGTCGTATGTCGCAAAAAGCCATGAATGACGGCGTGAGTATGTATTTACATTTATAACTTTAAACTTAAGAGAGCACTATGCCTGCAATACGAGTAAAAGAAAACGAACCGTTTGATGTGGCTTTGCGCCGTTTTAAACGTTCATGTGAGAAAGCCGGTGTTTTAACCGAAATCCGCAAACGTGAAGCTTATGAAAAACCAACCACAGAGCGTAAACGCAAAGCAGCTGCAGCAGTTAAGCGTCACCTGAAAAAACTGTCTAAAGAACGAAATAAGTTTGCACGCTCACCACATCAGCGCCGCCGTTGATTTTTTCTTTTCGGTAAGAAATAAACGAAAACATAGCGGTAATTTAATGCCATTCAGAACCATTTAGGACTAACTTCATGTAAGCCAGAATTACCATCTGGCCACACAGGGCCCACACAAAACTAATGAGCGACCTAAAAAAACAGATTCAGGATGCTGCAATTAGCGCAATGAAAGCAGGCGAAAAAAAACGCCTTGCAACCATTCGTCTGATGACCTCGTCAATTAAACAAATTGAAATTGATGAACGCATTGAGCTGGACGAGCAAAGGATAATTGTGATTCTCGACAAAATGGTCAAACAACGTCGTGAATCTATTTCTCAATTTACAACCGCAGGACGCGATGACCTGGTGAAGCAGGAAAATTTCGAAATTGATATTATTCAGGAATTCTTACCGCAGGCATTATGCGAAGAAGAAGTTGATAACATTGTCAATCAGGCCATAAAACAAACTGGCGCAAACTCAATCAAAGACATGGGCAAAGTGATGGGGCTGGTAAAACCACAAATTGTCGGTCGCGCAGACATGGGCGAAATCAGTGGTCGGATCAAGACATTGCTGAGCACCAACAACTAGGTGACAATCAGTTAAACAAGCCCAGCATTAAATTTTTGCCGTTAAATTAATCACAACGAATTCATTTAATACCTATGAGCACACTCAAAAACGATCGGTTTATCAGAGCATTACTTCGTCAGAGTGTTGATCGCACCCCGGTCTGGATTATGCGCCAGGCTGGACGTTACTTACCTGAATACCGTGAAGTACGCTCTAAAGCAGGTGACTTTATGACTTTGTGTAGCACGCCTGAACTGGCCTGCGAAGTCACCCTGCAGCCACTGCGTCGATTTGACCTTGATGCGGCCATCCTGTTTTCAGATATCCTGACCATTCCCGATGCCATGGGCCTGGGTCTATATTTCTCTGAAGGTGAAGGCCCTAAATTTAAAAAAACCATCGACTCTGCTAGCGATGTAGAAAATCTGATCGTACCCGATCCGGCAGATAAATTATCTTACGTTACCGATGCAGTTTCATTAATCCGCAAGGAACTGAATGGTGACGTACCACTCATTGGTTTTGCCGGTAGTCCGTGGACACTGGCCACCTATATGGTTGAAGGCGGCAGCAGTAAAACCTTCTCAAAAATTAAAGCTTTATTATTTGAAGACCCAACTTCTGCACATCTATTAATGAGCAAACTTGCTGACTCGGTCGCGCTGTATCTAAATGCACAGATCGAAGCCGGCGCACAGGCAGTGATGGTTTTTGATAGCTGGGGTGGTGCACTAACCACACCGCACTACAAAGAATTTTCACTGGCCTACATGCAGCGAATTGTTGACCAGCTCATCCGCGAAAAAGACGGACAGAAAATCCCCGTCATATTATTCACCAAAGGTGGCGGTATGTGGCTACAGGATATTGCCAACACCGGCTGTGATGCTGTTGGTCTTGACTGGTCCGTTGACATTAATCTGGCCCGACAGCAAATTGGTGACAAGGTCGCACTGCAGGGCAATATGGATCCCGCCATTATGGCAACCAATCCTGATGTAATCAAAAAGGAAATCAGTCGCATTCTTGCTGACTTTGGCCCGGGCAACGGCCATGTATTTAATTTAGGTCACGGCATTACGCCGAATATCACCCCTGAAAATGTTAAAGCACTGGTTGATGCAGTACACGATATCAGCGTGCAGTATCACAACTAAAAAAAGAAAAACACAAATCCGCGACTAAAATGCCTGGAGAATTTTGAATGCACGATAGTACGGCCCGCAGGGTGTAGCACAGAACAGCGCGGAGTAATAACGCAAAGTTCGCACATATTTATATTTTTGAAAGCTTTTATTCGTGAACTTTGTGTGCTTCGCGGCAAATATATTTTTTCCTCAGATAATAAAAGTTTCGTTATACTTCTGCTATCTCAGCCAGCCCATTATTACGTTATGCCATTTCGCGAATGTAATTTTTCGAAAATTTTATGCGTTATACTCACGCTGTTTTTCTTCTGCAAACCTGCATTCAGCGCTAACCTGCTAGAGATAAACGCTACGCCAGACATTTCAGCACCATCCAGTACAACTCAACGTCCTAAAATCGGCCTGGTATTAAGCGGCGGCGGAGCACGGGGATTTGCCCATATCGGGGTACTAAAAGTTCTGCAAGAAAACAAGGTGCCGATTGATTATATCGTCGGTACAAGCATGGGCTCTATTATTGGCGGACTGTACGCTATAGGCCTGACACCGGATGAAATCGAAAGCGGTGTACAGGGTATCGCCTGGGACAAGGTGTTTAATGATTTTGCCTATCGCGAATATAAAACTTTTCGCCGTAAACAGGACGACTTCGACTTCTTTAACATTCACCGCGTAGGCTTAAGCTCTGATGGTCTACAACTCTCACCCGGTTTAATCGAAGGCCAGCAAATTGAACTGGCACTTGACAGGCTTGCTTACCCTGGTTTTCATATAAACGATTATGATAAATTAAGGATCCCTTTCCGCGCTATCGCCACCAATATTGAAAATGGTGAACCATTTGTTATAAAGAGCGGTAATATTGCTCGCGCCATGCGTGCCAGCATGTCCATCCCCGGCGCCCTGCCACCCATCACAATAGATAATACATTACTTGTTGATGGCGGTATTGCTGATAATATACCCATCAATACCGCAAGGGAGATGGGGGCAGACATTGTCATCGTGGTTGATATCAGCGCACCTTTAGCAAACAAGGAAGATATTAAATCGACCGTTGATATCACCAGCCAGTTAACCACGATTATGACTCGGCGCATTGCCAACAGTCAGCTAAAAACCTTAAACGACAACGACGTTCTAATTGTGCCCGGTGAAAAAGAGATCTCTTCATCAGATTTTGATAAATACCCTGAATTAATAATAGCCGGTGAACGCGCAGCATTAGAAAACATCGACGCTATAAAAAAATTATCACTACCTCAAGAAGCTTATTCTGAGTATGTTGCATCACTGCCCGTGGTCGCCGATAGAAATCCCATTATCGAGTTTATCGAAGTAAATAATGAAACCAGGCTAAAAGATGAGGTGATGAGAGTACGCATTCATCAGAAAATTGGTGCCCCACTGGACATCACCCAGCTAGAACAAGACCTGTCGTACATATATGGACTGGACCACTCGAGCTCAGTTGTCTACTCACTTGAGCAACGCGACGGCAAGACAGGGCTAATTGTTTATGTTCGTGACAGAGAGTGGGCGGATAGTTATTTAGAATTTGGCCTGTCTATAAAATCAGAAGCTAATATTGGCTCATTCACTAATTTTAATGCTTCTTATACTAAGAACAATTTAAATAGCCTGGCAGGAGAGATTCGAGCAACACTGGGCCTGGGCAGTGAACCCGAACTTAGCGCTGAAGTTTATCAACCATTAAATGTTGCACTCGATCTTTTTGTTTCTGCAAAAATAGGACTTAATACAACAATATTTCCCAATGTGGTAAACAATAATATTGATTCGATACTTCGTTTTCATCGTAAATACGTCGATCTATCCGTTGGAAAAATAGTCAAACAGACCACCGAGCTTAGCCTGGGATTATACCGCGACAACGGTCGCACCGAGACGATCAGTGGCACAGCCCCTCTTTTCGGACTAAGTGACTTTAAGGAAGCTTATATTTATGCGAGATTATTTCATGACTCACTGGATAATCTAAGCTTTCCCAATACCGGTTTTTTTGGTGGCATTGCATATAGATCCAGTCAGAAAGATCTTGGTGCTGATAGTGACTATGAGCAAATACAGCTAATGTTAAGCGGCGCAAAAACATATGATCGATATAGCGTATTTGGTCGCACCATGCTCGAAACAACGATTGATGAAAATGCACCGTTTAATGCTTTATACAGACGCGGTGGTTTTCTTGAATTGTCCGGCACCCTGGAACGAGAACGTGCCGGGCAGCATTTTGCTCTCATTGAAGCTGCGTTTTATCGCCGCCTGGGTAATATTACATTCCTGCCGATTTACACTGGGTTTTCACTTGAAGCAGGCAATGTCTGGAACCGATATGAAGACATCAATGGCGATAACACGACTATCGCGGGCAGTTTATTCATCGGCGCTGATACTTTTATCGGCCCACTGTATTTCGCCTTTGGTGCTAATGACGACGGCGAAACTGCGTTGTACTTTAACCTCGGTCAAACCTTCCTTGCCGACTAATGCTTAGAAACAAGTAATCATACTAACGGACAAAATGAAAAGTATACTCATTATTCAAGACACGCCGTAAAAACGACCTACATGGATGTAGGAAGTGCAGATATTGCATCGTTATATGGATGTAACTTATTAGGGTAATGCATATGTACAGGACGTACGGTATTAGGGCATCGCATATGTACAGGAAGTACGGTAGTAGGGCAACGCAGGAGCAGTTGCCGAGGAGCAGTTGCCGAGGAGCTATTGCCAAGGAGAAAATATCTGCCATCCATGTAGGCCCGACATCCGCATGACCTGCACGGACGCAGGAAATGCAGATATTGCATGGAGCAATATATATGCCTCTGCGGCTGACGGTTTTGCACAAGGCGTATCCTTTTATTCCGTTTCAGTAAGAAATCCGTAACCAGCCACAAACGAGCCAGCGTTAAAACAACTGCTCCGGTATCGCCGCCGCATCATCACCGTTTGCCGGCGATTCTACCTGTGCCGCAGTACCCACCGTCGGCACTCTCTCTTTTCTGAAGATTTCAAATACCGTATTGGTATCAGTATCGGTCGCAGCCTGCCCGGTTTCTGCATTTATTTTCATGGTGACCAGGCCATCCGGACGAGCCAACTGCCTTTCCGGTTTTCCAGCCAACGCCACTTTCATAAAATCTATCCATAACGGCAAAGCTGCCTGTGCCGCGGTTTCTTTATTACCCAGCGGTTTGAGCTGATCAAAACCCATCCAGGCTGTTGTTACCAGGTCAGGGTTATAACCATTAAACCAGGCATCGCGCTGATCATTGGTGGTGCCCGTTTTACCCGCTAAATCTTTTCTACCCAAAGCCAGCGCACGGCGTCCCGTTCCTTGCAACACCACATCCTGTAATATTGAATTCATCTGAAAAGCCAGCCGAGGCTCTAAAGTACGCTCAGCCTGTTTAGGTAATTTTGCCAGAGCATCATTTTCCACACTATCTGCTGACCATTTTTGCTCTGCCCCTTGTTGTTCTGCTATGGCACATGAAGTACAGGCAACCACCGGGTCAGCTTCAAACAGCGTGCTGCCATCAGCATCTTCAATACGTTGAATCAAATAGGGCTCGGTTAAATAACCACCGTTAGCAAACACTGAATAGACCCGAGACATTTGCAACGGGCTTAATTCAGCACTGCCTAAGGCTAATGACAAATCATGCGGTAGCTCACTACTCGTTAAACCAAAATTCTGCGCAAATTGTGTAGCGTGTTTAATACCAATTGAACGCAGGACACGTATTGAAACCAGATTTCGAGATTTATATAAAGCCATACGAAGCCGGGTTGGCCCAAAGGTTTTACCACTATAATTTTGCGGACGCCAGGAGCCTTCCAGGGCATCGTCTTCAAACACCACCGGCGCATCGTTAATTAAACTCGCGGGAGTATATTTTTCATCCAATGCCGCAGCATAAACTATTGGTTTAAAACCGGAACCAGCCTGTCTTTTCGCCTGCACCACACGATTAAATTTGCTGTGTTGAAAATCAAAACCTCCGACCAATGCCTGTATCGCACCGGTATTAGGCTTTACCGAAACCAGCGCAGCCTGAATCTCCGGGATTTGCGCCAGACTCCAGCCGGTCGCTGAATCGTGAGCCAGCCAAACTACATCACCGGGTTTAATAACTGCCGACACCTTTTGCAATTTTTTGCCAACACGATTCACACTAACGTATTCACGCGCCCACTGTATACCACTCCAGGGAAGTCGAACCTGATTGCCATCTTTTAACAAAGCCATGGCTGATCGATAATCTTCTGCTATGGCTGTTTTTGATAACGAGGCAGCCGTGGCGTCAGTAGCTGCATTCACATCTTTAGAAGCGTCATCATTAACCGACAATATTAGTGCAGGCACAAAATGGCCGTAATTTTCATCGTCCTTTAGAAGTGACAGCAAATCAGCCTCGCCAGCATCTTCAGTCGCGTCATCCTCTGATGCTGTATTTGACGCTAGATTATCATCTGGATTTAATTCAACATGCCGAATAACACCGCGATATCCATGGCGACGATCATATGCTACCAGTCCGTTCCAGATACTGTCATTTGCGGCTTGCTGCAGGCGTTTGTTAATCGTCGTATAAACATTTAAACCACGCACATAAGCTTCATCACCAAACTGTTTAACGATTTCAGCGCGCGCCATCTCATTTACATAAGGCGCATAAACGCCCAGAGCACTATAATGACGTTTTGCTGTCACTGGCGCATTTCTATTTTCTTCAAATTCCGCCGTGGTGATAAATCCCAGCTTAAGCATGCGTGATAATACATAGTCACGACGTATGGTCGCGCGCTCTGGATTCACAATCGGATTATAAGTAGATGGTGCTTTAGGCAACCCTGCTATCATCGCAATCTGTGCAAGCGACAATTCATCCAGATTAACTCCATAATAGATCTGGGCGGCTGCGGCCACACCATAGGAACGATTACCCAGGTAAATTTTATTTAAATATAGTTCCAGGATCTTTTCTTTATCAAGTTCCCGCTCGATTTTTAACGCCAGTAAAATTTCATTTAACTTACGTAAATAGGTTTTTTCACTACTTAAATAAAAGTTGCGCGCCAGTTGCATGGTAATGGTGCTGCCACCCTGCCCACGCTTACCGGTCATAAGCAGGTTAGCGACGGCACGTAATATACCCTGATAATCTACGCCCGGGTGTTCAAAAAAACGGTCATCTTCAGCCGATAGAAATGCCTGCTTCATCAAATCAGGAATTTCTTCGAGTTTTTTGGGTGTGCGTCGTTTCTCGCCAAATTCACCCATCAATGCACCATCACTGCTATATATACGTAGTGGAACCTGCAGCTGCACATTACTCAGCCCTTCGATTGAGGGCAATTTGGGGTTAAGGTAGAAATAGCCACCGACAGCCGTCGCTGCAGCAAGTGTCATAATTACTAGTGTGATGACAATAAGCAACTTAAAAATATTTAAAAAGCGCACTGATCCATTACCTGCGACAAAAGAATGATTAAAGCGGCAAAGTATAAAGGTTTAACAACAACTTTACGACATTGTTCTAAACCATCTGGCATTTTTCTACCCTTACCGCCAATATTTAATGCAAAAATTAAAATATATTCTATAACTACGTTATAAAACATATAAATAAGGGGAACAGTTTGGGCCTGCTAAAACGCAAAAAACCAGCCATATTAGGTCTGGATATTAGCTCGACGTCGGTAAAATTACTCGAGTTAGCCCAGGATGGCAATAAATACCGCGTGCAAAGTCTTGCGGTAGAACCATTACCGGATAACGCTGTGGTTGATAAAAACATTCAGGATGTCGAGGCGGTTGGTGAAACCATTCAAAAAGCCGTTAAACGCTCAGG
>RCNG010000079.1_pt1 | contig 35387 bp, 36 predicted proteins | sample 2041371 | NCBI WGS metagenome assembly RCNG01 (sample SAMN09708227, study PRJNA481090) | Marine sediment metagenome, whole genome shotgun sequencing project. | biome: marine sediment; feature: ocean; material: sediment; isolation source: Sewage treatment plant 1 marine sediment (STP1) ... | reverse complement strand
TGGACGTTGAAATTGCCAGCCGCGGTAACCGCTTTCGCGTCACCGGCCGTCCTGGTGCGGCCGAGGTGGGCGGAGATGTGCTGCTTTCCCTGTTCAACATGACCGACAGCGAGCGACTGGACCCCGAGCGCGTTCACATGCTGCTGCAGGAATCCTTTATGAACGACAACGACGCGACACCACCACAGGCCGAGGTTGATGCCGACGAGATCGTTACCATTCAGACGCGGAACAAACTGATACGTCCACGCGGCGCGAATCAGACCTCGTACTTGGCCAGTATCCAGCAGCACGATCTTGCTTTTGGCATCGGTCCCGCGGGAACGGGCAAGACCTATCTTGCTGTTGCGAGCGCGGTCGACACGCTGGAACGTGAAGAGGTACGACGCATTGTCCTGGTGCGGCCTGCCGTCGAGGCGGGCGAGCGCCTCGGTTTTTTGCCGGGCGACCTGTCGCAGAAAGTCGATCCCTATTTGCGACCCATGTATGACGCGTTATACGACATGATCGGGGCAGAGCGCGTCACGCGACTCATTGAAAGAAACGTTATCGAGATTGCGCCGCTCGCGTTCATGCGCGGACGGTCTTTGAATGAATCCTTTGTCATCCTGGACGAAGCGCAAAATACCAGCGTTGAACAAATGAAGATGTTCCTGACACGCATCGGTTTTGGTTCGCGCGCCGTTGTAACCGGCGACATCACGCAGATTGATCTGCCGGCCGGTAAGGAGTCGGGGCTCAATAACGCTGTCGACGTGTTGAAGAATGTCACGGGCGTGGCTTTCACCTATTTCACACCGAAAGACGTGGTTCGTCATCAGCTGGTCCAGCGCATAGTCAGGGCTTACGAAGAGAGCGATCGGCGCGCTGATTCGGACAAGTGACGCAAGCTGTCTCACTGGCCGTCGATGTCCAGATAGTGTGCGAGAATCCGGACATCCCGCCGGATTCGAAAATCCGGTTCTGGGTGGGTTGCGCGTTGGACGCAGCAGGGACTTCGCTTCCCGGTGGTGCGGAAGCCTCTGTCCGGATCGTCGATGCAGACGAAATGCGTGCCCTTAATCATGAATACCGGAGGATAAACAAAGCGACCAACGTGCTGTCTTTTCCTGCGGGAGAGATCGCCGGTTTGCCCGGTGAGGCTCCGCGGGTGCTCGGCGACGTCGTTATCTGCGCCACGGTCGTCAGCGAGGAGGCTGCCGCGCAGGGCAAGCAGGTGCCGGATCACTGGGCACATATGCTGGTCCACGGTATGCTGCACTTGCTAGGATACGACCACGAATTGGACGCCGAGGCCGTTGAAATGGAGGGCCTCGAGACCCAGATCCTGGCATCGAGTGGCCTGGCCGACCCCTACCTAACGCTATGACAGGGCATTAAGCACCTATGAACGAAAAACCGCCAAGTACGAGCGGCCCGGGAACACCTGGGCTTGTCGCGCGCATCAAGCGCGCCTTCAAGGGGGACCCCTGGAGCCGCGATGAAATACAGACATTCATTCGGACCGAGGTCGGTCTCGACGCGGAAGAGAAGAGCATGCTCGCCGGCGTCCTCGACGTTTCCGATACCCAGGTCCGCGAAGTCATGGTGCCGCGTTCGCAGATGGTCGTCATCGACATCGAGCAGGAATTCGACGAGATTCTGGCGCTGATCGTTGAGTCGGGCCACTCGCGGTTCCCGGTAATTGGCGAAGATCGCGATGAAGTGCTGGGCGTACTCCTTGCAAAAGACCTGCTGCGCTACTTCGGCACGGATGTCGCAAAAGAGGTCACGATCCGCAAGCTGCTGCGTCCCGCATCGGTCATCCCGGAGTCGAAACGGCTCAACGCGCTGCTCAAGGAGTTCCGCGCGAGCCACAACCACATGGCGATCGTCGTCGATGAATACGGTGGTGTTGCCGGCCTGCTCACGATTGAGGATGTGCTGGAAGAAATAGTGGGCGAGATTGACGACGAGCATGACCAGCTAGAAGCTGAGTTCATCCGGCCGGACGGTGATCGAAACGGCAAGCCCAGTTTCGCCGTGCGGGCGCTGACACGTGTTGAGGACTTCAACGAGTACTTCGACTGCGAGCTCGAAGACGAGGAATACGACACGGTCGGCGGTCTTGTCATGCACGAGCTTGGTCGGCTGCCGCGCCGCGGCGAGAAGATCTTCTTCGGGGGCTTCGAGTTTGCCGTCGTCAAAGCGGACAAGCGGCGTATCGATGCGCTGCAGGTTCAGCGACACGACGACTGACGGCCGTGGCCAAGGATATTCATCCCGCGTTTTTGCTGCCGGCTGACCGCCCGGCACTCAGCCGCCTGATTGCATTTGTTCTTGGCTGCGCTATGTCGCTCAGTTTCGCGCCTTTTGGACTGTCGCTGCTGGCGCCGCTGCTGCTGCTGCCGCTCTTGTGGGTTTGCATGAACGTATCGCCGCGCGACGCGGCAGCACATGCCTTCTGGTTCGGTCTCGGTATGTTCCTTACGGGCACCTACTGGATCTACATCTCGGTGCACGTCTTCGGCAATGCGGCGTTGTGGATTGCGCTGCTGCTAATGGTCGGGCTGGCGTTGGTCATGGCGCTCCTGGTCGGCGTCGCAGGATGGCTGATCAGTCACCTGTCGCAGGGCGAGACCTGGCTGATGTTGCTCGTCGCGCCTGCCGCCTGGGTGCTGATCGAGTGGACGCGCGGCTGGATCTTCACCGGCTTTCCGTGGCTCGCGCTCGGTTACAGCCAGATAGACAGCCTGTTTTCGGGTTGGGCGCCGATACTCGGCGTCTACGGGGTCTCATTCATGTTGCTGGTCAGCACCACGGCCGTGATCGTGACGTTGATGTCGACCGGCATGCAACGCATCGTTGGCCTGGTCGCGGTTCTGTTGCCGTGGCTGATGGGCGGTCTGCTACTGATACCGGAGTGGACCGAGCCTGCAGGCGAGCCGATTCGGGTGAGCATCGTGCAGGCGGGTGTTTCCCAGGACAAGAAATGGGATCGGGATCAGCTAACGCCCATCATGGAATTTTACCGGCGATCCACCTTGAGCGCCGCGGACAGCGAGATCGTGGTCTGGCCTGAGGTCGCAATCCCCGCGCTGAACGATCAGGTCAAGTCCTACATCAACCTGATTCGGAACGATTTGCGCGGCAGCAAACGCAGCGTCGTATTCGGTATTCTCGAACGCAGTTACGATCGGGATCCCGACGGCAAGATCTACAACAGCGTCTTTCTGGTCAGCGGTGGGACGCCACAGCCGCAGGCTTACCGCAAGCACCACCTGGTGCCTTTTGGTGAATACTTTCCTGTTCCTGATAGTGTCCGCGAGTGGATGAAAATGCAGAACCTGCCGCATTCCGATCTCTCGCCGGGTGAGGCCGTGCAGCCCCTGCTGGAGGCCGCCAATGGTGCCCGGCTCGCCGTCGCAATCTGCTACGAGGATGCTTACGGCGCCGAACTGCTCTATGCGCTACCCGAGGCCAGCCTGCTTATCAACGTCAGTAACGATGCCTGGTTTGGCGATTCGATCGCGCCGCACCAGCACCTGGAAATCGCCCGTATGCGTGCGCTCGAGGTCGGTCGCAATGCGATTCGGTCGACCAACACCGGCATCAGTGCATTCATCGGCTTCGACGGCAAGCTGTTGGATGTCGGCAAGCAGTTCGAGCCAGAGCTCATGACGGCTGACATTGAACCGAGGCGAGGCATGACGCCATATGCGGGCGCAGGCAATACGCCGATTATCGCGATCTGCCTCATCATTGTCGCCGGCTTCTGGTTACGGCATCGTGCCAGCCGCTAGCCCGGCGCTTTAGCGCGACAGGCTGCGAATTGCAGCCTGTTCATGTAGGCTTCGGTTTTTCCCGGCGACACAACTACAGCGATACCTATGAGTACCTCCTACCAGCCCGAAATCGTCGAACAGGCGGCGCAGGATCATTGGGCCGAAGCGCGCAGCTTTGAGGTTTCCGAAGACCCTGACAAAGAGAAATTCTACTGCCTGACGATGTTCCCCTATCCCAGTGGCAGGCTGCACATGGGGCATGTGCGGGTCTTTACGATTAGTGATGTCATTGCCCGCTATCAGCGTATGCAGGGCAAGCATGTCCTGCAGCCGATGGGCTGGGACGCTTTTGGGATGCCCGCCGAGAACGCGGCAATTCAGCGGGGCGTGCCGCCAGCGCAATGGACCTACAAGAACATCGACGATATGCGTGGCCAGCTCAAGCGACTGGGTTACGCCTACGACTGGACGCGCGAGGTTACGACCTGTCGCCCGGAGTATTACCGTTGGGAGCAATGGCTGTTTACCCGCATGTTCAGCAAAGGCCTTGTTTACCGAAAGAACTCGGTCGTCAACTGGGACCCGGTTGACCAGACGGTACTCGCCAATGAGCAGGTAATCGACGGCAGGGGCTGGCGCTCTGATGCGCTCGTAGAGCGTCGCGAAATTCCGCAGTGGTTCATGAAGATTACGGCTTACGCGGACGAGTTGCTGGATGAGCTTGACCAGATGCCCGGCTGGCCGGAATCGGTAAAGACCATGCAGCGCAACTGGATCGGGCGTTCCCAGGGCGTCGAGCTGTCGTTTGATGTCGCCGACGAGGATGAGCCGCTGACGGTCTATACGACGCGTCCCGATACGCTGCTGGGCGTTACCTACATGGCGGTCGCCGCCGAGCATCCACTCGCAGCGAAAGCGGCGCTGGACAATCCGGATATCGCCGCCTTCATCAAGGAGTGCACGACAACGGATGCGGCCGAAGCGACGCTGGAGACGATGGAAAAGAAGGGTATGCCGCTTGGCATCTCGGCGACCCATCCGCTCACCGGGGATGACGTGCCGTTGTGGGTCGCGAACTTCGTGCTGATGAGTTATGGCACGGGTGCCGTCATGGCGGTCCCGGGCCACGACGAGCGCGACTGGGAATTCGCGAGCAAACATGGCATTCCGATCAAGCAGGTTATCGCACCCGCCGATGGCACGGAGATTGATATCGACGAGGCCGTGTTCGTTGACAAGGGTGTCCTGGTCAACTCGGGCAAATACGACGGCCTGTCCTCGGAAGAGGCTTTTAATGCGATCGCGGATTTCTTCGAGGAGACGGGTCGCGGTGGCAGGACGGTCAACTACCGTCTGCGTGACTGGGGCGTCTCCAGACAGCGCTACTGGGGTACGCCGATTCCAATCATCTATTGCGACGATTGCGATGCAGTGACGGTGCCCGAAGATCAGTTGCCGGTGGTGTTGCCGGAGAACGTCGAGTTCACTGGCGTAGGCTCGCCGTTGCGCGAAATGCCGGAGTTTTACGAAGTCGCGTGTCCGCAATGCGGCAAACCGGCGCGCCGTGAAACCGACACCTTCGACACTTTTGTCGAGTCTTCCTGGTATTTCGCGCGGTATGCCTGTCCGGATAATAACGAGGCGATGCTGGATGAGCGTGCCCGCTACTGGACGCCTGTCGACCAGTACACGGGCGGCATTGAGCATGCCATCCTGCACCTGCTGTACTCACGTTTCTTTCAGCGGGTCATGCGCGATGAAGGACTGACCGATGTCGCCGAGCCGTTTACCAACCTGCTGACGCAGGGCATGGTGCTGAAGGACGGCGCCAAGATGTCCAAGGCCAAGGGCAACACCGTTGATCCGCAGGATCTCATCGCGAAGTACGGCGCTGATACGGTCCGTCTTTTCATGATGTTCGCGGCGCCGCCGGAGCAGTCCCTCGAATGGTCCGATGACGGCGTGCAAGGGAGCTTTCGCTTCCTGAAGCGATTCTGGAATGCGGTTGCCGACCATGTCGCTCCAGGGCCGGTAACTGGCGCAGCAGCTGGGGAACTCAATGAGCAGCAGCAGAAATTGCGTCGCAAAACGCACCAGACAATCGCCAAGATCAGCGACGATCTCGGTCGGCGCAACAGCTTCAATACGGCCGTCGCGGCGGCAATGGAGCTGTTGAATGCGATCAACAAGTTTGATGACAAGAGTGACGCTGGCCGTGGGGTGGTTCAAGAGGCGCTCGAGTCAGTCGTACTCATGCTGTCGCCTATCGTGCCTCACATTTGCCATGCCTTGTGGCAGGACCTTGGCCACAGGACGCCCCTGATAGACCAGTCGTGGCCTGACGTCGATGAGTCTGCACTCGCAGTCGATCTGATCGAAATGGTCGTGCAGGTTAACGGCAAGCTCCGCGCGCGAGTCCCGGTACCTGCGGATGCAGATAAAGGTGCCATCGAGCAACTGGCCATCGCCGACGAAAACGTACAACGTTTTATCGATGGCAATGAAATTCGCAAGGTCATTGTTGTGCCCGGCCGACTGGTCAATATCGTTGTCTAGGTATCTTGTCGTTGCCACACTGGCACTCCTTTCGAGCTGCGGGTTCCAGATTCAGGGCGCGCTTTCGACGCCGGTCGAGATGCAACGCACGTTCATCGCGACAGACGACCGCCAGAGCCTATTCTATCGGGAACTCCGCGCTCAGCTGCAGACCGCAGGCGTGCAACTGGTCGACTCGGCCGCCGAGTCGACCGGCACGATCTCGATCCTGTATGACGAAACCGACCAGCGTGTGCTGTCCGTTTCGGCACGCAACGTGCCAACGGAATACGAGGTTTACTACATCATCCAGTACTCGATTGACGGCAGCGACAAGACGCTCGTGGAACCGCAGACTTTGACCCTGACGCGCGACTACACCTACGACTCGCGGCTGGTGCTCGGCAAGGCGCGGGAGGAAGAACTGCTTCGCGAAGCGGTTGTAACGGACCTCGTACGAATCGTCCTGAAGAAGATTTCCACGTTGTAACAGGCCTGTGACGAAGACTGTAAACGATGCAGTGCTTACCGTCGCGGACGCAGATCTTGGTGATCAGGCGGAGCTCCTCGGAAACTACGGACTCAGCCTGGTGGTCGAGGGCGATGGCGAAGCTATCACCGGCAGTTACTGGGGCGAGCCGGAGGCTGGTGTCGTTGGCAAGACGATTTACGTTCGACGAGATACACCCATCCATTCCTTGTTGCACGAGAGTTGTCACATCGTTTGCATGGCGGGGACTCGCCGCGTCGGTCTCGTGCGGGATGCGGGCGGAGATGATCTCGAGGAGTCCGGCGTCTGTTATCTGCAGGTCGTTCTTTCCGATTGCTTAGCTGGTTGTGGGCACACGCGCCTGATGCAGGACATGGATGCCTGGGGCTACAGCTTTCGCCTTGGCAGCACCGATGACTGGTTTCGGAACGATGCCGACGATGCAAGAAACTTCCTTATCAATCATGGTCTTCTGACCCAAGAGGGGCTGCCGATCTTCAGGCTGCGGGCCTGAGGACGCGCGCGGTGTATAGTCGGGTATGGTCTGGTTTCGTTACCCGCTGTACTTCATTGCGATCGCCTTTGTGACTTGGGCGTTGACGCAGATGGAAATCGCGTCTCCGGGCAGCCTCAAGCTGCATATCGTTGTCAGCGACACCGACGTTCTCGGCACCAGCGAGTTCTCGCCGGTTGAAATCATCCAGGCAATCATCCTCTTCGTTTGCGGCCTGCTCATGGGCTGGGTGGCACGATACTGTCCGTCACAACGACCGATCGCGTTCGGATTTGGCGGGCTGGCGTTGATCTTCCTGGTTCGTGAGTCCGACTACTTTCTGGATCGCTTCGTGGCAGACAATGCCTGGCAGGTTCTCATCGCCGTAATTGGCGCCTTGCTGATTGCGTACACGTATCGGCATCGCAAGCGCCTGAAGATCGCTCTGGCGCGCATCTGGCCATCGCCAGGCCTTACGTTGCTATATGCAGGTGCTATCATCTTGTTCGCGTTTGTTTTGCTTGTCGGCCACGAGCCGCTTTGGCAGTCCATACTTGGCGACACGTACCTGCGCGTTACCAAGCTCGCGATCGAGGAGTTCATGGAGCTGATGGGCTACTACCTGTGGATGATCGGCACGATTGAATACGCATTCGAAGCGCGCGCCATCGCCTACCGTGAGCCGCAACCCGCTGCACGACGACGACGCGACTCGCGTCGTCGTAAGCCAAAACGCACTAACTAACCGCTCTGCTTCAGTTGGATTCATGCGCGGCGCCGATCGCGGGGGTCTCTCAGTTGCTCGACCGTCGGTGCAGTTTTTCGACGAGCCTAGAGGATGGTGGGGTTCGGCGCGTCGCCGTATACCTCTTCAGGGTCGAATACTTTTTCAGTGTCTGTCCACTCGAGGTTCACGTGACCGTCGTCCTGCTTTGCCGTGAAGTCCTCGCCGATCGGGACACTGCGGTAGAAGCAGCTGCGGTAACCGACATGACAACTGGCGCCACCGGCGACATCGACTCGTAACCAAACGCAGTCCTGATCGTCGTCCACCAGCAGTTCGCGGACGGCCTGCACGAGGCCGCTGGTAGCCCCTTTGTGCCATAACACCTGACGGCTGCGGCTGTAGTAGTGAGCCTCGCCAGTCTGGATGGTCAGCTGCAGCGCCTCCGCATTCATGTAGCCCTGCATGAGTAGTTCGCCGCTGGTGGCATCTGTTGTTACGACGGTGATCAGGCCACGGTCGTCAAACCTGGGTGCCAGATCGTTGCCTTCCTCAACCTGCTCGATGCTTTGGCGGGCTTGAAATTTGACGGGCGCGACAGACATTGTAGGAGTCCTTGGTTGAAATACATGCGGTCGGGAAGAATACCGATCGTAGCGGCCAGCAGCAATATTGCTATCATTGCGTTCTTTTGAGCGCACTGCCTTACCGAGAGACCATGACCATACAGCTGCACGATACCCTGCGGGGCAAGAAAGTACCGTTCGAGCCTCAGAAGCCGGACGAGGTCACGATGTACCTGTGTGGGCCGACGGTCTATAACTACGCGCATATCGGCAATGCCCGCCCGGCCGTGGTTTTTGATCTCCTGGCGCGCGTGTTGCGCCGTCATTACAAGCTGACGTTCGCGCGAAATATCACGGACGTGGATGACAGGATCAACGCCGCATCGATCGAAACGGGAAAACCGATCGACGAGATTACGGCTGTTTATATAAAAGCCTACAACGACGACATGGCCGCGCTCGGTGTGCAACCACCCGACGTGGAGCCAAGGGCGACCCAGCACATCGACGTGATGATCGAGATGATCACATCGCTGATCGAAAAAGGTAATGCCTATGTTGCCGAGGGACACGTGCTGTTCGATGTGTCGTCGCATGAGCAGTATGGCGAGCTGTCCAAGCGTGATCTGCGAGAGATGATTGCCGGTTCGCGGGTCGAAGTTGCTCCTTACAAGAAAGCCGCACAGGACTTCGTCCTCTGGAAGCCATCGACACCGGATTTGCCGGGCTGGGATTCGCCATGGGGCAGGGGTCGGCCGGGTTGGCATATTGAGTGCTCCGCCATGGCGGAAAAGCACCTGGGCAATACGATCGACATCCATGCGGGCGGCCAGGATCTTGTTTTTCCTCATCACGAAAATGAATGTGCGCAGAGCCGATGCGCACACAATGGGGCGCCATTCGCCCGCTACTGGTTGCACAACGGCTTCCTGAGTCTCGATCAGACGAAGATGTCCAAGTCACTGGGCAATGTGCTGCTGGTGCATAACCTGATCGAGACGATTCCCGGTGAGGCCATTCGGCTCGCGTTACTCAGCGCGCACTACCGGCAGCCACTCGACTGGTCGGCGGAGACCATACAGTCAGCTCGGCGCATGCTGGACCGATTGTACGGTGCCGTCAGAGGGATCGAAGTGTCCGACGAGGCCCGGGCCGCGGCCGAGGTTCCACAAGCGCTGCTCGAGGCGCTGGAGGACGATCTCAATACGCCGAAAGCGATGGCTGAATTTTTTGCCCTGGCACGTGCGCTGAACAAATCAAACGACGAAAAGGAAATGGAGGCACTCGCGGCCTCAATGTATGCGTCGGGGGACCTGATGGGCCTGCTCGGCAGTGACCCGGAGCAGTGGTTTGCCGGCGATGTCGATGGCGAAATGACTGCCGATGATATCGACGCGCTGATCGTTGAGCGCAACGTTGCGAAGTCGGAGCGCGACTTCCAGCGTGCTGATGCTATTCGTGATCAGCTGCAGGAAGCCGGCGTTGCGATCCAGGACGGCCGCGAAGGAACGACCTGGCGACGGAGCGCTGTTGCCGATGACTAATGAAGTTCAAGCTGCGCAGCGCGAAGTCATCGAGGAGTTCAGCTTTTTCGATGACTGGATGGATCGTTACCAGTACCTCATCGATCTCGGTCGACGTTTGCCAGAATTTCCGGAAGAGCTGAAGACAGAGGAGCACCTGATTCGCGGCTGTCAGTCACAGGTCTGGTTTGTCGCTGAAGAAAAAGACGGACGACTGGAATTCCGTGCGATCAGCGATGCGGCTATTGTCTCCGGGCTGATTGCACTGCTGCTGCGCGTCTACAGCAGCAGGTATCCGCAGGATATTCTCGACACACCGCCGGACTTCGTGGCGGCGCTCAAGCTGGAGAGTCACCTGAGTCCGACGCGCAGCAACGGCCTGTCTTCAATGCTGAAGGCGATTCGCGGATTCGCGACCGAGGCAGCGCGGGCAGCCTGATGCCTGGTGCAGTCAGCCGATGGCTTGCGCAGCCCTTGATCTGGCTGGTCAAGTTCTACCGGCTGGCAATCTCGCCGTGGCTGGGCGGCAACTGCCGTTTTCAGCCAACCTGTTCAAGCTACGCGATCGAAGCCCTGCAACGGCATGGTGTCCTGCGCGGCAGTTGGCTCGCTGTGCGACGGATCGGCCGCTGCCACCCCTGGGGCGCATCGGGCTACGACCCCGTGCCGGGCGACAGCGACGATGAACATTAAGCCTGTTGGCGTTCTCCGCGCGATCGCATACCCGCTGACAGAGTCGCACGTACTCGTGCCGTTGATCTTCTTCTGGCTGATGGTCTCGTTCGCAAGCTGGGCCAGGTTATTCGGCCTGTTGCTGATGCTACTCATTGTCCCGGCCGTAATCCGCTACCAGATGATTCTGTTGGAGGCGCGCGCGAAGGGGGCGACTCCCGCGGTGCCGGGCATCGAGTTCTTCAACTGGTTTGGCAACGGCTGGACCTTGTTCCCGGTCGTTACCGTTGTTGCTCTTGTCTGGGCAACGGCCGAGGCAACCCGGATTTTCGGGACGGCGGGCGGCCTTGTCATACTGATATTAGCTGGAGTGCTGTTTCCTGCGTCGATTGCGATCCTCGCAATTACGCATTCGCCATTACAAAGCCTGAACCCGGTGGCGCTGACGCGACTTCTTGGAGAGTGTGCACAGACGTTCTGGCTGGCAACGCTGTTTTTGCCTGTCTTCGCGTGGCTGTCGATACAAGCTGAACAACTGCCGCTGATGCTGGCGACTCTCGTGCAACTATTGCTATCGTTTTCGTTCTTCTCACTGGTCGGGAGCCTGGTAAGGCCCTACGGCCTGGTCGAGAACATCGACCTGCCGTCGTCGCCCGAACCGGACGCAACCGCGGTCGCCGAAGAACTGGAGAAAATGCGCAAGGACACGCTTAGCCATGCTTACGGGTTCATCAGTCGCGGTAGTCGCGAGAGCGGACTCCGGCACTTGTTCGACCGGATTGACGAGGATCCTGATCCGGTCGGCGCGTGGGCGTGGTTCTTCGAACGGATGCTCGCCTGGGACAGTCCTTTGCCGGCGCTGTTTTTCGCGCAGCATTATGTTCATGATCACCTACGGCATGGCGAGCACGTACCTGCCGTCAAACTCATAATGCGCTGCCGACTGATCGACAAGCAGTTTCGGCCGTTCCCCGAGGATATTGGCGCCGTGATTGCCGCTGCCGAGGCTTGCGATAACCAGGCGCTGGCTGCCGATCTGCGGGGCTATTGAGCGCCGATTTAGGGTTATTGCAGCGGCAATGCGTTGTACAATAACGACCATGGATAAGCGTCTTCTGACAATTCTGCGCTGCCCGGTGAGTCACAAGGGCCTTTCGGTACTGAATAAAGACGAGCTGGAACGGCTGAATGCCGCGATCGAAACGGGCGGTCTCGTCAATCACGAGGGCACCAAGCTTGCTCAACCACTGGCGCAAGTCCTGGTGACGGATGACGGCAAACTCGCTTATCCCGTTGCCGACGGAATCCCGGTACTGCTGGAAAGCGAATCGATCGCCATGGAGCAGATTGCTTGAAGCTGTCGGCAAACCAGCTTTCGTCACACCTCAAGAAGTCCCTCGCACCCTGCTACCTGGTTACCGGCGACGAGTATCTGCTGGTCGCGGAAGCGCTCGACGCGATTCGGGAGGCGGCGCGAGAGCGTGGCTTCGGTATGCGCGAGTTGCACGTTGCTACCACCGGTTTTGACTGGGCACAGCTGCTGGCATCGAGTAGCAACCTGTCACTGTTTGCCGAGCAGCGCATCATTGAACTTCGTTTGCCGACCGGAAAACCGGGCCGTGCCGGCGGGCAGGCTATTGTCGAGCTGGTTGAGCGGGCCGGCCCGGAGACGCTGTTTATCGTCACCGCGCCGAAGCTGGATCGCAGCGCCGCGGCCTCGAAGTGGGCAAAGACGATCGATCAGAAGGGCGTCAACCTGACGATCTGGCCCATCGGGCTGCGCGAACTGCCGGACTGGATAGCGGGCCGAATGCGTACAGCCGGACTGCAACCGGATCCGGATGTTGTCGCCCTGATCGCGGACCGGGTCGAAGGCAACCTGCTGGCGGCGGGCCAGGAAATCGAAAAATTACGCCTGCTTCTCGGCGAGGGTCCGGTAAGCGTCGAAGATGTCAGCAACGCGGTGGCCAATAGCAGTCGTTATGACGTCTACAAGCTCGCAGACGCAGCGTTGGGTGGCGATGCGGCGCGTGCCGTCCGGATCCTCGGCGGCCTGCGCTCCGAGGGCGTTGAGCCCGTGATCGTAATGTGGGCGCTCACTCGTGAATTGCGCACGCTGTCGAGACTCGACGACGTCGTTCGACAGGGTGGCAATTTGAGCAGCGCGATGCAGAAGAACGGCGTATGGAGCAACCGGCAGGGGCTGGTTCGCAACTGCATGAGGCGCCACAAACAGGGTGCTTTTAATCGCATGCTCAAGGCGACGGGACGGGCCGATGCGGCCGCGAAGGGACAACGAGGCGGCGATCCCTGGCAAATGGCCTGCGATATCGTCATCGGGATGGCGCGCCAATGAGGCCTATGGGTGTTTTCGGTGGCACCTTCGATCCCATTCACTATGGCCACCTGCGAACGGCTTTCGAGATGCTGCAGGCGCTGCGGTTTGATGAGGTTCGCTTTATACCGTGCGGGGACCCGCCGCACAGGGGAGCGACATTTGCCTCGGCGCGCGAGCGCCTTCGCATGGTGGAGCTGGCAACCGCAGGTCAGAGTGGCTTCGTCGTTGACGATCGCGAAGTTCGTCGGCAAGGGCTTTCTTATTCGATCGACACGCTTTTGTCGCTGCGAGGGGAATTTCCTGACCGCGCATTGGGTCTTATTGTTGGCATGGACGCCTTTCTGGGACTGCCCGGATGGCATCGATGGGCTGAATTTCTCGACGTCGCCCATATTATCGTTGCGCACCGGCCCGGCTGGAAGGCGCCGGACATGGGCCCGCTTGGCGAGATGATCACCGATTTTGGCACGCACCGTGTGGATGATCTGCACACCGCGCTGCATGGTCGTATTCATATTCATGCCGTAACGCAGCTCGAGATCTCGTCGACAGAAATCCGCGAGCTGGTGGCCGCAGGTCGCGATCCGCGATTCCTGATGCCCGATTCTGTACGCGACGAAATAACGGCGTCTGGCTGTTACGCCTGACAGGACAGAGGTTGGAAGCTGAATGACGAATGGAATTTTGCATGAAACTGATAAGTGAACGGGAGTCCAATTTGAAGATTACTGAGAACTACGCATGAACAGCGAAGAACTGACTGGCCTGATTATCGAGGCACTTGATGACGTCAAAGCGAAAGATATCGTCAAGCTCGATGTTCGCGACATGACCACCGTAACCGACTTTATGGTTGTTGCCAGCGGCACTTCCAATCGTCACGTCAAAGCGCTGGTTGATAACGTGGCTGAGAAAGCCAAAGAGGCGGGCTGCCGACCCGTTGGTATCGAAGGTGAGGAAGGTGGTGAATGGGTGCTGCTCGACCTGCAGGATGCCCTGTTACACGTAATGCTGCCGAAAGTGCGCGAGTTCTATAACCTGGAGAAACTCTGGTCGATCGTCCCGACGGGCGATGCGACGGCCACCGAAGGTTAGGGCCTGATGCACCTCCGGCTATTGGCCGTTGGAGATCGCCAGCCGGCCTGGGTGGATGATGCCTTCGGCGTTTACACGGAACGCTATCCACGGGAGTGGAAGTTTCGGCTGGACGCGATCCCAACTGTCCGGCGCGGCAAGAATGATAAATCCGATCGGGCCAGGGTTGCCGAGGGCGAGCAAATCCTGGGAAAGGTCGCGAAAACCGAACAGGTAGTTCTGCTTGACGAGCGTGGCACGCAGTTGAGTAGCGCTTCATTAGCCGAGCGGCTCGCAGACTGGCAGCGTGATAGTCGCGATCTCTGTTTCATCATTGGCGGTCCGGACGGCGTTTCGGAAGCGTGCAGGCAACGCGCGGACTTTGCCTGGTCGCTTTCTCGTTTGACCCTGCCGCATGGGCTGGCGCGAGTACTGTTTGCCGAGCAACTGTATCGAGCCTGGTCGTTGCACACGGGCCACCCTTATCACCGGGCGTGAAGAAATGGCCAGCAAACCCATACCTCTGTTGCACCTTGCGTCGTCGTCACCAAGACGTCGCGAGATTCTGGAAGCCCTCGGGCTCGAATTTACCGTCGGTTCGGTTGACATCGACGAGGCGCTTGAAGCTGGCGAATCAGCCGAGCAGATGGTCCTCAGACTGGCGATAGCCAAGGCCGCTGCGGCCGCGGTCGAGCCGACCCGCCTCGTCATAGGCGCGGATACGGCGGTCGTTCTGGATGGCGACGTGCTTGGTAAGCCTCGAGGCCAGGAAGATGCGGTCGCAATGCTCCTGAAACTCTCGGGATGCCGTCATCGCGTGCTAACGGGCGTTGCGTTGCGTGGTCCGGGCAGCGTGCAAACAGCGCTGAGCTCGACCGATGTGCTTTTTCGAGAAATCAGTCGGGACGAGGCGTTCGCTTACTGGCAAAGTGGGGAGCCCGGCGACAAGGCGGGATCGTACGGCATACAGGGCCGCGGTGGCGCTTTCGTGGTATCGATCAGCGGCAGTTATTCAGGCGTGGTGGGGTTGCCGGTTTATGAAACGGCTGAGCTCTTGCGGGCGGCGGGCATCGATATTTTGTTGCAGCGGAAAGACCATGGCAGATGAATCGCTAAAAGAAGAAATTCTGATCAACGTGACGCCGAGCGAAGTGCGGGCCGCCTTGCTCGAGAATGGGGTCCTGCAGGAAGTCTATATTGAGCGGTCGGTGCGCCGCGGATTGAATAGCAACGTATACAAGGGCCGCGTAATGCGAGTGCTGCCTGGAATGCAGGCGGCGTTTGTAGACATTGGCCTTGAGCGCACAGCGTTTCTGCACGCCTCGGATATCGCCGCAGGCCGTGGTGAAAACGGCGCTGGTGAGCCGACCAATATTCGTGACCTGGTCCGCGAGGGCGACGAGATCATGGTGCAGGTCGTCAAAGACCCGTTGGGTAACAAGGGCGCGCGCCTGACGACTCTCGTCACACTGCCGTCCAGGCACGTGGTGCTGCTGCCTTTCAGCGAAGTCGTCGGTATCTCGGCGCGTATAGAAGACGAAGACGAACGAGAGCGGCTGCGCATGATGACCGAGGAAATCCTCGCGGCGCGCGGTATCTCCTGTGGGGCGATCGTGCGCACCGTCGCCGAAGGCATGGATAAGCGCACGCTCGAAGCCGACCTGGGCTACACGATCAAGCTCTGGGAGGTCGTTAAGGAGCGATACAGTAAGAGTGATGTAAAACAGCTGGTTCATGAGGACCTGTCGCTACCCCTGCGTGTCCTGCGGGATATGGTGACCAGCGACATCGAGCGCATCCTGGTTGATTCAGAGGACGACTTTCACGGCATGCGGGACTTTGCAGACACGTATCTACCGCATATCGATCCGGCGCTGGAGTTGTACCGGCGACGACGACCTATATTCGACATGCACGGTATCGAGGATGAGATTCGTCGTTCCCTGGATAGAAATATACCATTAAAATCAGGTGGTTATCTTATTTTTGATCAGACAGAAGCCATGACGACGGTCGACATAAACACAGGTGGCTATGTCGGTCATCGCAACCTCGAGGAGACAATTTACCGAACCAATCTCGAGGCAGCCGTGGCAATCGCGAGGCAGCTCAGGCTGCGCAACCTCGGCGGCATCATCATCATCGACTTCATCGATATGGAAGAAGCGGAGCACCGCAACAACGTTCTGCAGGTGCTCGAGCAGTCGATGGCGCGCGATCACGCTCGCCACCAGATCATGCCAGTGTCTCCGCTCGGGCTGGTCGAGATGACGCGCAAACGCACGCGCGAAAGTTTGCAGCATATCCTGTGTGAGGATTGTCCAAGCTGTGCTGGCCGGGGTTTTACGATGACGGCAGAGACCGTCTGTTTCGAAGTGTTCCGCGAGATAATACGGCAGTCGCGGCAATTCGAGTTTGACGAAGTACTGGTGCTGGCGCACCAGGATGTTATCGAGTTGCTGCTCGATGAACAGGCTCGCAGTCTCGCGGAACTGGAAGAGCAGACCGGCAAGTCCATTCGGCTGCAGACCGAGTCGCTCTATCTTCAGGATCAGTTCGATGTCGTGTTGATGTAGTAATCGGATAAGCTTCCAGTCAATGAAACTACTCCTGCAACGCCTGTTCAAATTCTTCGCCTATACCGTGGCGGGCGTTGTCATATTGCTGGCAATCGCGGTCGGCCTGTTTCGACTGTTTCTGCCGCGGTTGCCGGAATACCAGGAGGACATCAAGAACTGGGCGAGCGCCGCGATCGGAATGCAGGTCGAATTCTCCGGCATGGATGCCCGCTGGGGTTTAAGCGGGCCCGAGCTCGAGTTCTACGACACCCAGTTGGTTCGGACGGACACGCAGACGCGCCTGGTCGCCGCTGAGACCGTGCGTATCAGCGTGGCACTCACTCGTCTGCTGCTTAAGGGCGAACGGGTCATTGACCGGATTGTCGTGAGCGACACAAGCATCGAGGTTCGACAGCTGGAAGGCGGTGGCTGGTGGGTCCAGGGCGCGCCGATTGATGATCTTTTCGGCGATCGTGCGACTGCCAAGCCGGCGCTGACGGAAATCGAGATCATTGCGGAGGACATCCAGATCGAATTTATGCAGCCTGGCGACGAGCGGCCGCGTTTCTTTGCGGTGCCGCGGGCGACATTGAGCGTCGACAAGCGAAGACTGGCGTTTGTTGCCGACATTCGTCCACCAGCCAGTCTCGGCCGTCGCCTCGGCGTGTCAGCAACACAACTTATCGATCTGCCCACGGAAGAGCGCCAGTGGGATGTCAGCATCGAAGGTGACGACCTTGTTCTTGCCGGTTGGTCCGATCTGCAGTTGGCAGGAGGCCGGCGCGTGATTTCCGGCTCCGGCGATCTGGATTTGTCGGTGGCGTACGCGCAGGGACGAGTTACCAATGCGAGTGCCGAGATCGATGTCGCCGACCTCGCTTTGGCCGCGGACAAGGCCTTCGATCTGCGCGGACGGTTCGAGCTCAGTGTTTCCGCCGACGGCTGGCTGGTCGCCGCTGAAGAATTGCAGATCACGACGCCGGACCATCAATGGCCCCAGACGTCGATGCGCGCAGAGGTCAGCACGGACAACGACGGCAGTATCGTGATGATGGACGTCAAGGCGTCCTACCTGAAACTCGACGATGCGGACCTGTTTGCCCCGTGGCTGACGGTCGAGCAGCAGCAGAAGCTGGCCAGTTTCGACCCGAGTGGCACGGTGCTTGAGCTGATCGCAACGGTGTCCGACATCGATACCGACGCGCCGCGCTTTGATATCGCTGCTGAACTCGAAAAGGCAGGCGTGGCCGCGGATGGCCGTCGTCCCGGTGCGCGCGGATTCTCGGGTGTGTTGCGAGCAAACCGGCTGGGCGGCCGACTGGAGATTCGTTCGTCAGACGCCGTCGTCGACCTGCCGGAGTACTTGCCGCAGCCAATTGATATCGCCTCGGCGGATGGCACCGTGATCTGGCGTAGCAGCGACGCGAGCACGACCATACTCTCTGACAGCATTCGCATTCGCAATGACGTCTTCGACAGCCAGAGTAACGTGCAACTGGTCTTTAAAGCGGCCGAGTCCTCGCCAGTAATCGACCTGGCGAGCACCTGGAGCATCAAGGACTTGGCTGCTGCGCGACTGTACATTCCGAAGAAGATCATCAATCCGGGGTTGTACAACTGGTTCCAGTCGGCGCTGGTAAAGGGCTCGATACCCAAAGGCTCGACGACGCTTTATGGCCCGCTCAACAAGTTCCCTTTCGACAATAACGAGGGCAGGTTTCTGTTGCAGGGCTCTGTTCGGAACCTGACCTTCAAGTTTCATCCGATGTGGCCGGCAACCGAGCAATCCGACATGGAAGTTGTGCTCGACAACATGCGCCTGCACTCGGTGCGAAATCGCTCCATTAGCAGGGGCAACGAAACGGTCGATGCACACATCGAGATTGCAGATCTTCGTGAGCCGGTGCTGACGATCGACGCATTTTCAACCGGAACACTGGAAACGATACGAGCGTTCTCGATGCAGAGCCCTATCGGCAAAATTTTCGGCGGGCAGCTGGCCCGAATCGCCGTATCTGGCGACGCATCATTGACGCTGAACCTCAAGGTGCCGCTGAAGGACTCGAAGTCTTTTGAGTTTACGAGCCGTCTGCGCAGCAACAACGGGACCCTCGCAATTGATGGATTCCCTGCACAGATAACGGACCTGATCGGCGAGGTAATAATTTCACGTGATGAAATTTCGAGCGAAGCGCTGAGTGCGCGGTTTCTCGGCGCTGGCGTCAAGATTGACCTCGCTCGATCCGACGATCCGCGTTTCAGCGTCGTTGCAACGACGCAGGGCAAGGTGTCGGCCGAGGCGATTATCGACGAGCTTGGCGTGCCGCTGGACGGCCTCATCATCGGCTCAAGCGAGTATGAAACGCGCATTCTTTTTCCACGGGTCGAACAGGAAACGCCATCGCCGCTGACGATACAGATAGATACCGAACTTGAAGGCATGGCATTTAACATGCCGGATCCGGTTGGCAAGCCTGCAGCGACCGTCATGAAAGTCAAAGGTGATATCCGCTTTCTCCGCGGGGGCGAGCGTATCGAAAGCGCGGGATTCGCAGAGAACGGCATGGTCTGGCAGGTCGCGTTTGCCAGGCTCGATGAAGCCTTGGATTTCGACCGTGGCGTTGTCTCAATGGGTGGCGATGCGGCCGCGCCGGCTGAGACGCGCGGCCTGCACATTCGGGGTGCGACAAGCACGGTGCGACTCGATGACTGGCTGAACCTGTCGCGCAGCGGCGATCAAAAAGTTGGCGCCGCCGCGCGCATCCGTTCTATCGATCTTGTCATCGATGATCTTTACGCCGTTGGCCAGCATCTGCAGGCGCACCGTGTGAGGGTCGATCGCAGTGCCCAGGACTGGCTGGTGCAGGTGGATGGCGAGGACATGGTGGGTTCCATTTTCGTGCCTTATGATTTCGGCTCCGATCGCGCGATGGTCCTGGAAATGGAGCGCATGTACCTGCCGGGTGACGAGGAGGCTGCCGCTGAGCCGTCGACACTGGACCCAAGGGAATTGCCGGCGATTACCATGATTGCCGAGGATTTTGCGCTGGGCGAGCGTTACCTCGGCGCTGTGAACGTCCGCATCGAGCGCATCGCCGATGGTCTCGATGCCACGTCTATAACGACCAAAGACGGGAGTTTCGAAATTGTCGGCACGGGCAGGTGGGTCGTCGACGAATCAGACCCGCTTGGCAGTCGCACTTTCGCAAGTGGCACACTTAGCAGTACAAACGTCGTAGAGACAATGAAGAGGCTGGGCTTCGAGCCGGGAATCGCGAGCGATGCAATGACTGCAAACCTCGACCTGAACTGGTCCGGCGGACCCCGTGCCGAGTTCCTCAATGTGCTCGACGGCGAGGTGCAGGTTCGTTTTGGTGACGGTCAGCTCGAGGAAGTTGAGCCCGGAGCGGGGCGCGTGTTCGGCCTGATGAGTGTGGTCGAATTGCCGCGTCGCCTGTCGCTGGATTTTCGTGACGTATTCAACAAGGGATTCGGCTTCGACAAAATCGCTGGCTCGTTTCGAATCGTCGATGGCGATGCTTACACCTGCGACCTGTCGCTTGAGGCTCCGGCGGCCGACATTGGTATTGTGGGGCGCGCGAGCCTGGCGGAGCGCGACTACGATCAGGCCGCTGTCGTCAGCGCCAACGTCGGCAATACGCTGCCGATCGTAGGTGCTGTGGTAGCGGGGCCTCAGGTTGCAGCTGCTTTGCTGGTGTTCTCCCAGATCTTTAAAAAGCCGTTGCAGGAGGCCGGGCAGGTTTACTACGGTATCGGTGGTAGCTGGGATGAGCCGCTCATCGATAGCACTACGGCGGCCGACTTTGCGTCACACGGCGAGCTTGCCGGCTGTGTCCCGAGCGCCGAGTAAATACAGCGGGTAAGAAGCTATGCGAGCAGCAGCCATTCAGATGAACAGCGGGCCGGACGTGTCGGCCAATCTCACACTGGCCGGCCGGCTCCTGGAAGAGGCGGCGCAGGATGGCTGCCAGCTTGCGGTGCTGCCGGAGAATTTCGCACTGATGCCCGAACGCGGCAAGGACAAGGCCCGGTATGCGGAGCATCCGGGTGAGGGCCCGTTACAGGAATTCCTGGCAGAGGCCGCCCGTCGCAATGGGCTCTGGATTGTTGCCGGGAGTATGCCCCTGGTTTCGCCGGCGATTGCCGAAGGACGAGTTTACGGCGCCTGCCCGGTGTATGACGCAAATGGCCAGCCGCAGGCCTTGTACAGGAAGATCCACCTGTTTGACGTCGATCTCGTCGACAAGCACGAGTCCTACAGGGAATCGAACTCCATGTACCCGGGTGACGAGGTTGTCGTGGTCGACTCGCCCTGCGGTCGTATCGGACTGACGATATGCTACGACTTGAGGTTCCCCGAGATGTTCAGGCGGCTGGTGGACGACGGCGCAACTGTTTTCACCGTGCCGGCCGCTTTCACTGCAACGACCGGCGAGGCGCACTGGCATACACTGCTGCGTGCCCGGGCGATAGAAAATCTGGCTTATGTGATTGCACCCGGGCAATATGGCCGTCATCCGGACAACCGGTCGACGTTCGGGCACTCACTGATCTGCGATCCCTGGGGCCGAATTCTCGCCGAGCGCGCGACAGGCAACTGTGTCGTCGCGGCGGATATCGACCCCGCGTTGCCGGCGCGCCTTCGGAGCGAGTTTCCAGCGCTTGATAATCGCCGGCTGAAATAAGGCGCGGAGAAAAGCCGGCGGCCTTCGGGCCAACGGTCGCTAGTCAAATCTTGGAAATGGAATTATTGTTTTGGGCAACGCCACACACCACTCGATCGACACAGTAATGTCCCGCCTGCTCGAACCTGCGGGCCTCGGCGAGCAGCAGCTGAGCGCGACGCTCGGCAGCGTCATGCGTGGCGGCGTCGATTACGCCGACCTTTACTTCCAGGTAAGTCGCCAGGAAAGCTGGACACTGGAGGACGGCATCATCCGCGAGGGCAGCTTCAGCCTCGACCAGGGTGTCGGCGTACGCGCCACGAGCGGCGAAAAGACCGGTTTCGCGTATTCCGATGAGCTGCTGTTGCCGGCGCTGACGCAAGCGGCGGGCGCAGCGCGCGCCATCGCTCGCCAGGGGCAGGAAGGCGAGGTGCAGGCATGGCATCAGAGCTCGGCCAAACCACTGTATTCCCACGCGGATCCAACCAGCAGTATCGATGAAGCGCAAAAGACCAGTTTGCTGCTGGAGATCGATGCCGCCACGCGTGCGCTCGACAAGCGTGTGGAGCAGGTCATCGTCAGTTTGTCGAGCAGCCAGGACCTGGTGCTGGTCGCTGCGTCTGACGGCACGATGGCGGCCGACATTCGACCGCTGATACGACTCAACGTCAGCGTCATCCTGGAGGAGAACGGTCAGCGGGAGCAGGGCTACGCTGGCGGCGGTGCCCGAACGGACCTGCAGTACTTTGTCGATAGTGATCTGCCGCTGCAGTATGCGACTGAGGCGGTGCGTCAGGCTGTTGTGCAGCTGCAGGCGGAACCCGCGCCCGCCGGGACGATGCCTGTCGTACTGGGTTCCGGGTGGCCCGGAATCCTCCTGCATGAGGCTGTCGGCCATGGCCTGGAGGGCGATTTCAACCGCAAAGGCGTTTCTGCGTTCAGCGGTAAGATCGGTCAGCGCGTTGCCTCAAAACTCTGCACGATTGTCGATGACGGTACGATTGCGAATCGTCGCGGCTCACTGTCGATCGATGACGAGGGCACTCCGGGTCAAAAAACCGTACTCATCGAGGACGGTATCTTGCGCGGTTACATGCAGGACAAACTCAACGCTCGGTTGATGGGTGTCGAGCCGACCGGTAATGGGCGTCGCGAGTCCTTTGCCCACATTCCGATGCCGCGCATGACAAACACCTACATGCTGGCCGGTTCGCATGAGCGCGAGGAGATTATTGCATCGGTCGACAAGGGTCTGTACGCGCCCAACTTTGGTGGTGGGCAGGTCGATATCACGTCCGGCAAGTTCGTGTTTTCCGCCAGCGAGGCTTACCTGATCGAAAAAGGCAAGATCACCCGGCCGGTCAAAGGGGCGATGCTGGTCGGCGACGGTCCTGAAGCTTTGCACGAGATTTCCATGGTGGGCAACGACCTCGAACTCGATACCGGTGTGGGCACTTGCGGCAAGGAAGGGCAGAGTGTGCCAGTAGGTGTTGGACAGCCGACGCTGAAGATCGATGAGCTGACCGTTGGCGGTACCGCGTAGCGCAATGAGGCGGCGATCGTCCGGATCGAATTTCACATAAGCCTCGGAAAACAAGTAGTTCACGGCTCACAATGTGAGGCATCTCACTTCATTCAACATATCGCTGCGATAGAGTTGCGTTGACTTGAGGGAGGAACTCTAAAATGGCTTTCGATAACACCATTACAGAACAAGACATGGATGCTGGTACGCAGCAGTTCGTTCAGGGCTTACGCGGTGATAGCGCCGATATTGAGCCCGATCTGGCTGTTGACGGTCTGACTGACTCCATACTCTCGAGGATTCTCGGCTTGTTCAGATTCGGGCGTAGCTGACGCCCATTCGCGGCATTCTTGCCGCGAATTCAGGCTTGAAATACACCCCGGACCCGGCTCTTCAGCCGGGTCTTGTGCATTGTGGCACTGGACAACGTGTCGTCCCTATGGAGAATGAGACGATCCCGAGGCAAAAGTCAGCAATACTATGTGGGTCTCCAAACCAATCTACGAAAGCTTGCCGTACTTCTATTTGCTGGTTGGCGCATTGACGCTCGGCGCTTCGATGTACGTCAGTCACTGGTACTGGCCCACGATCTGCTTTGTTGTTGGCCTCGTCTGCCTCGTCGCCGGCCTGGTTGTGCTGCTGAAGCGCCGCGACCACAGGGTCGCCGATCGCCGCGTCGGGCAGCGCCAGGACAACTAGACTTCCGAGACTCGTAGCCGTTGGGGTTTCAAAAAGAGCCGCTCATGTGAGCGTACGCCGATTGGGCAAAAACGAAGCACGCTCTCGCGACAAAGGAAAGCGTCGAGGTAGAGTCGGTTTGCCACGTAGTTATGGAGCGCACGGCCAATCGATGCTGAAAATCGATGCCGACGGAGTAGTGGCGGTTATTGTTCGTTGACGGCCGAATCCGGTTCGGAGTCTTCGTCCGGTTGCGGCTCTCTGACCGCGTGGATCTGGTCTTCGACCGGGCCGGTTTCTCCATGATCAACTTGCCGCAGGTCGCGATAATGTAGCTCGTGAACGCCTAGCGATATGACATCGCCGTCGCGCAGCCGATACTTCTTGATTTGTCTTTCGCCCAGGAATACGCCGTTAGTGCTGTTCAGGTCTTCGACGACACAACCGGAGTCATCGCTGACGAGCTGCGCGTGATGGCGGCTGACGAACTTGCTCTTGATGTAGATCTCATTGTCCGGTGAGCGCCCAACGATGACGCGTCCGAGCGGGAAAGTGTGCTCGGCAAGCAGCTCGCCATTCGAACGGACGTCAATCTGCGTTATCAGCCTACCGGCGGGTTTGCGGCGATCTACCTGCTGCAGCTTGCGGTTGATACCGGTGTCGCTGTTGTGTTCTTCCCAGTTGAGTTCATTGAGGGCGGACAAGACATCGGCCTCTTCAACAAGAGGCTTATCGTCGGCAAACGCACACAGCAACGACGTGTCACAGAGGGTGTTGATGAGGCGCGGAACGCCACCGCTGTATCGGTAAATAGTGTCGAAGCAATCGTCGGTGAACAGGTTCTTTTCTTCACGTCCGCCAACGGCAAGCCTGTGCTCGATATATTCGCGCGTCTCACGCGGGTCGAGTGCGCTCAGGTGGAACCGCAGTCGCACGCGTTGCACCAGCTGTTTCAGGCGCGGTGAATCCAGCGATTCCCTGAGTTCCGGCTGGCCGGCCAGGATGATGCGCAGCACCTTCTCTTTGTGCGTTTCGATACCGGAGATCATGCGAATCTCCTCGAGCACCTTGCGCGTAAGGTTCTGCGCTTCGTCAACGACCAGCACGACCTTCTTGCCATTCGAATACTGCTCGATAAGAAACATGTTGAGCATGTCCAGCAACTCAACCTTGTTCATGTTGAATGGCTTGAATCCAAACTCAGTCAGCACGGCCTGCAGGAATTGCGTCGGCGTCAGCTGTGTCTGGGAAACGACGGCGTAGATCACGTCGTCCTCCAGCTCAGACAGGAATGACTGCAGCAATGTCGTTTTGCCCGAGCCGATTTCACCCGTAATTACAACAAAACCATCGGCGAGCCAGATCGTCGATTCCATATACGCCTTGGCGCGCGCATGCTGCTTGCTCCAGTAGATGAAATCCGGATCGGGCGTCAGCCTGAATGGCTGTTCTGACAGCTTGAAATGTTGCAAATACGACATGTCAGTTAAGTTTACCTTCTTTTGCGGCCCGCGGCCCATGCCACGTTCTCACGACCGCACGTCGATCAGTTCACAGTCGCGCTGACGCTGTCCACCAGCTCATCGCGGCCTGCGGAGGTTTCGCTGACCACCGTGATATGTCCCAGTTTCCGGCCCTCTCTCGGGGTTTTGCCATAATCGTGCAGATGGGTGGCAGCCAGCTCGCGTGCGGCGTTCGGTATCTCGCCAATCAGGTTAACCATTCCGGCGTGTCCGAGGCTCCGGGTGGACCCCAGCGGCAGGCCAGTTACCGCCCGCAGATGGTTCTCGAACTGGCTGGTCGCGGAACCCTCTATGGTCCAGTGCCCGGAGTTGTGCACACGCGGCGCGAACTCGTTGGCGAGCAGCTCGTCACCACGGACGAACAGCTCGAGTGCCAGGACACCAACGTACTCCAGGTGTTCAAGCAGCTGACGCATGTAGCCGGAGGCCTTTTGCTCGAGGTAAGGAGCATCCAATGGCGCTTGTGACGTTCGCAAGATGCCGTCGCGATGTACATTGCGGGTCAGAGGATAGGTACGGATGTCTCCCGCCGCATTGCGTACGCCGATCGCCGAGATTTCCATGTCGAACGTGACCCACTGTTCGGCGATCGAAGCTTGTCCACCCACAGTCTTCCAGGCCTTCTCGATGTCGGCTGGTTTGCGCACGACAAACTGTCCCTTGCCGTCATAGCCGAGTCGGCGCGTCTTTACGACCATTGGCAGGCCGAGTTTGTTTGCGGCGACGGCGCAATCTTCACAGGCTCTGATGGCATGATGGCCGGATAGCGGAATGCCGAGTGCCGTGAATAGCTGTTTTTCGTACAAACGGTCCTGCGCCTGGCGCAGTGCATCGATCGGCGGATAGACAGGCACATCCTGGACAATACGTTGCAGGGCAGCGACCGGGACGTTTTCGAACTCGTAGGTTATTACATCGCAGGTCCTGGCAAGCTCATCCAGCGCCGCCGCGTCGTCAAAGGGTCGCTGAATAATCTCACCACAAACGCCTGCCGGCGGTGAGGGCGAAGGGTCCAGGAAGCGGCACTCGATATCGAGATCGCGGGCAGCAAAACCCAACATCTGGCCGAGTTGCCCGGCGCCGATAATGCCGACTCGCATCGAGCCTACTTCGTCGGATCGCTGTTGGCGAGGACCCGGTCGGTTTGCTGCTGGCGATAGTCATCCAGCGCTGCCGCGATCGCCGGGTCATTGTTGGCGAGCATTGCGGCAGCGAGCAGCGCCGCGTTGACAGCTCCCGCGCGACCAATCGCCATGCAGCCCACAGGAATTCCGGCGGGCATTTGCGCGATCGACAAAAGGGAGTCCATGCCATTGAGTGCTTTGGACTGCACCGGAACGCCGAGTACCGGCAGTCGTGTCTTGGCGGCCGCCATGCCGGGCAGATGGGCGGCACCGCCAGCGCCGGCGATGATGATTTTCAGTCCACGTGCCGCGGCGGACGCGGTGTATTCGAACAGCAGGTCCGGTGTCCGGTGTGCTGATACGACGCGAACTTCGAAGGCCACGCCGAGCGCTTCCAGGGTTTCGCTCGCGTGTCGCATCGTCTCCCAGTCCGACCGGGAGCCCATGATAATTCCGACTTCAATTGTCATCGCGAGATACTATCATTCCCGAAGGTTATTGGCAGAGGCGCGCTATCGCCGCGCGGATTGGCTCCGGATCCACCTGCCCCATGAGCTTGCCGATGTACTGCTTCTGCCGACGCAGCGCGCCGTGCGACTTGATCTTTTTCGCGTCGAGTACCGCTGCCAACAGATCTTCATCGAGATCCATCTGGCGTAGATCCGCTGCTTTCAATCCAACCAGGTCTTCGCCGAGTTTTTGCAGAGCCAGAAACTCCCGTTTTCTTGCGCTTTTACTAGGCTTTAATTCTGTCACCGGCTAAAGTACCTCCGCGTACGACACTGCGCCGGAAGTTTATCACGCGGCGGACCGGTGCACGGCAGACAACAACAGGATACGGAATGACATGGGAAAACTCGCCAAACGAGAATCGCTGAACCGGGAAGCGCTTGAGGGCCTCGTCAAGCTTGCCCTCGATGAAGCGGCAGGTCGCGGCGTCGACCAGGCGGAAGTTGCCGTCAGCCACGACATCGGCCTCTCTGCGACGGCACGACATGGCGACGCGGAAAACCTCGAATACACTAATGATCGGGGTATTGGGATTACTGTCTACAGAGACTCCCGGAAAGGCAGTGCAAGCACCTCCGATATTTCGCCAGAGGCGATTCGTGAGGCGGTTGCCAAAGCCTGTGCGTTCGCCGAGGTTACCGCCAGCGATCAGTACGCGGGTCTGGCCGATGCAGCGCTGATGTGCACAGATATCGTGGACCTCGATCTTGATCATCCCTGGGACATCGAAGCCTCGGATGCCATAGAGATCGCCATTGAGACGGAAGCGGCGGCCCTCGATTTTGACGAACGTATCAGCAACTCGGAGGGCGCCACGGTCTCTACGAATCGCGGCTCGCGCGCCTACGGGAATTCGCACGGTTTCGTGGGAAGCTCGACACGCACAAGTCACAGCATGACCTGCGTCGTGCTGGCGGAAGCCGATGGCGTCATGCAGCGCGATTACCAATACACTTCGGCACGGGATCCTGTTGAGCTCGACAAGCCTGCCGTCGTTGGCCAATCGGCCGCCAGTCGTGTCATCAATCGCCTTGGTGCGCGCAAGCTCAAGACAACCCGGGCGCCGGTACTCTATGTTCCGGAGCTCGCGCGGGGTTTCATCAGCCACGCAATCGGCGCGATCTCCGGCGGAGCGCAATACCGCCGCTCTTCCTTCCTGCTCGATGCGGCGGGCGAGAAGATATTTCCGGACTTCCTGAGCATCCAGGAACGTCCTCACCTGAGAAAAGCCATGGCAAGTACGGCCTATGACGCCGAAGGTGTCGCTACCTGGGATCGCGAAATCGTTACCGATGGCGTGCTGCAGGATTACATCCTGAGCAGCTATTCCGCGCGCCGGCTCGGGCTGTCGACAACGGCCAATGCCGGTGGCGCACAGAACCTCATCATTCCCGGCGGCGCCGGTCAGGACCAGGCGTCAATGATCCGGGAAATGGGGACGGGATTCCTGGTGCAGGAGTTGATCGGTCAGGGCGTCAATGGTGTGACCGGAGATTACTCGCGCGGCGCCGTTGGACAGTGGATCGAGAATGGCGAAATTCAGTACCCGGTTCACGAAGTGACTATTGCCGGCAATCTCCGGGAACTCTACTCGCGCATCGTCGCGGTTGGCGAGGATCAGGATCTTCGCGGTGGTATACGCTGTGGTTCGCTGCTCGTCGAAGAGATGACGATTGCCGGAAGTTAGCCGGAAGTTAGCCGGCGGATCGATTGAGCAGGTCGGACAAGGTCTGGTCCGCGACGGTCGACGCAACTGACTCGTCAAGATGCGTGCCGATTTCCTCAATAGCGGTTGACCATTGCGGTCGACTGATAGAGCCGGTCTCTCCGAAATCGCGTGCCACCGCAAGTATGTCCACAAGCAGGATATGCGTTGTGTCGCGGCCGGGAACAAGTTCCTCAGTTTCTGTCGAAGTCAGCAGGCCATGTTCTTCCAGGCCGGCAATAATCGGTTCGAGCGTGATCGAGGGGACTCGAAGTCTGTCGCTGATTTCTGTGACGGTGACAGTCGACTCGGGGTCGCGAAAAGCAAGACCCACAAGCAGCATCACGTTGAGCGCCAGTCGTTCACGCATGCTGCTTGACAACTGTGGCTCCCGGCGGCCTATTCGAAGGTAGGCCGGGTTCTGGTGGTAGAAAGCCAGCTGTGCGCCAACCAGCAGCACGAGCCAGTTCAGATACAACCATATCAACGCGATGATCGCTATCGCGAAGCCACCGTAGACCGTCATCGTCCTTGCGGAATTGACGATCACGGTAGCGACGACCATGCCCAGGGTGGCCCAGAGAAATCCACCGGCGACGCCACCGACCAGTGCGGACCCGACGCGTACCCGGGTGTTCGGCATGAACCAATAGAGGAAGGCGAATGCCCCGGTCACGATCAGGAAAGGTGCCACTTTGCTGGTCACAACGAATAACGGCCCGACAATCTGATTATCCAGCAGGTACTTCACAAAGCCCTCATCCTGCAACGAGCCAATCATGCCCAGCGCCAGCACGATGGCCAGCGGGCCAATCGTCAGCACGAAAACGTACTCGGTGAAGCGCCGTGCGAAATTACGTGGTTTGCTCACGTACCAGGCGTAGTTGAAGGCCTCCTCGACCTTTTGCACCATCGAGATTGCCGTGTATATGAAGAAGGCCAGGCTAAGGCCGCCGAGCAGCCCGCCGTTGACGTTCTTGACGAGCCGCATGACGTTGTCCGTAATTTCACGACCCTTATCACCAAGAGGCTCGAGAACAACGTACATTCTTTCCTCGAGCAACTCGTCGACACCGAAGCCTTTGAGGACGGCAAAGCTGAACGCAATGAGGGGGACCACCGACAACAGGGTGGTGTAAACCAGGCTCATCGCACGCAGCGTCAGTTGCCCGGCAAACATGTCACGCAGCACGGCGTACAGGTTGCGCAGCACGGCCCTTACGGCTCTGCCGGGCATACCATAGGTCTTGAGAGCGTCGCCCCACAGGACGCGGTCGAGCTGCTGGTTTACCTGGCTTAGCATTCCGTTATTGTACATCGTGTACGGCCGGTCAGGATGTGTTCCGGTTCACCGCTTACTACAAGAACCGAGGCTTTCATGAGGGTCGGGGTCCGATGCCCCTCAGGAGCCCGTCATGCGTTGGAGAGCTTCACGGTATTTCTCGCCGGTCTGTTGCAGCACGTCGGCCGGCAGTTCCGGTCCGGGTGCCGTCTGGTCCCAGTCGAGCGTGTCGAGATAATCGCGCACGAATTGCTTGTCGAAGCTTGGTGGGCTGCTGCCCGTCTCATAGGCATCCACCGGCCAGAATCGCGAGGAGTCCGGTGTCAGCGCTTCATCGATGATGTGCAGTCGACCCTCAGCATCGAGGCCAAACTCGAACTTGGTGTCGGCGATGATAATGCCGCGCTTGAGCGCGTAGGCGGCGGCCCTTTCGTAAATCTCGATGGATACATCGCGCACGTGTTTGGCGAGCTTTTCGCCGATGAGGTCGACGACCGTGTCAAAACTGATGTTCTCGTCGTGATCGCCAGAGGCAGCTTTGCTGGCTGGCGTAAACAGCGTTTTCGGCAGTCTCTCCGCCTGTTGCATGCCATCCGGCAAGTCAATGCCGCATACCTGCCCGGTGTCGAGGTAGTCGCGCCAGCCGGAGCCAATCAGGTAGCCTCGCACGACGGCCTCGATCGGCAACGGGCGAAGGCGCTTGACGACGAGCGAACGGCCCCGCAGTTGCTGGCGGGCTTCCGGGTCCTTAACGACATCGTCTACGGTCAGGTCGGTAAGCTGATTGTCGATGATGTCCTGCATCATGCGAAACCAGAACAGGGATATTCGAGTTAGCACTTCACCCTTGCCCGGGATCGGATCTGGCAACACAACATCATAGGCCGATAAACGGTCCGTCGTAACGATCAGCAGATGATTGTCGTCGACGCCGTATATGTCTCTCACCTTGCCACGGCCCAGCAAGGGCAACTCGGGAATCGAAGACTCAAATAAAACGTCGGAAGTACTCATCACTTGGCGCTCATTAATGCGGTCGGGTTGCGACGATGATCGCCTCTATGCTGGCGGCAGGCAAGCGCGCAGCATAGGAATGCCTGCGAACAACCGTTAGGATTGACCCTCTCCTGTCTAACTGATGCCTGGAATCCGTAGTGTACTGGGGCAAGATTATTGGCGCGTTGGCGGGGCTTGTAACACTCAAGCCCTGGTTTGCGTTGCTCGGCCTGTTTCTCGGTCACCAGTTTGATCGGGGCTTTGCGGATCGTTTCCGTGACTTCGAGAAGCAGGGTGCCGATATCGGGCGTGTTTCTGACGCCTTCCTGCGTGCGTTGTTTCAGAGCATGGGGAACCTGGCGAAGGTCGATGGTCGGGTTTCCGAGGAGGAGATCAGGGCGGCCCGAGTCATCATGCACAGACTCGGCCTGAGCCCGGCCAATGTCCGCCGTGCGATCGCCTGGTTCGACGAAGGAAAACGCCCTGGCTTCCCGCTGCCGCAAAGGATACGCGAGGCGCGACGTGTCAGCGTGAGGAGCGCCGCACAGCGCGTATTGTTCATTCGCCTGTTGCTGGAAGTCGTGTTGGCCAAGGACGCGCTCAAGAAGGAGGAGCGCGCAAAGATCTGGAGCATTTGCACCGAACTGAATGTTGGGCGCGTCGAACTGGCACAGCTCGAAGCGATGATTCGTGCCCAGAAAGGCTTCAAGCACTCACCGGCTGGGGATGCCGATGCGGCACGCGTGCGGCACGCGTATGAGGCGCTCGGCACATCGCCCGACTCCAGCAATGACGAGATCAAGAAAGCCTACCGGCGCCTGATGAACCGGAATCATCCGGACAAATTAGCCGGCAGCAATCCGAATGCAGTCGAACTTGCCGAGGCCGAGCGTCGGACACGGGAAGTACGTGTCGCCTACGAGATGCTCAAGGCACGTCGCTCGATACGATGACCTGTCCGATTCCCGACCCTTGAGGTAGAGTTGCCAAAACCGCTAACAGGAACAGCCGTGACGCCACTTATTGCTCCGTCCATTCTTTCCGCCGACTTTGCCCGCCTGGGCGACGACGTTCAGGCCGTGCTCGATGCCGGCGCTGATATCGTGCACTTCGATGTAATGGACAATCATTTTGTGCCGAACCTGACCATCGGCCCTCTGATCTGTGAGGCTTTGCGTAACTACGGTATCGAGGCGCCGATTGATGTGCACCTGATGGTCGAGCCGGTCGATCGAATTATTCCTGATTTCGCCGAAGCGGGCGCCAGCTATATTACGTTTCATCCCGAAGCCAGCCGGCACGTAGATCGCTCACTGGGCCTGATTCATGACCACGGCTGCAAAGCAGGTCTTGTGTTCAACCCGGCGACGCCACTGGATTGGCTCGAACACGTCATCGACAAGGTGGATATGGTGCTGTTGATGTCGGTCAATCCCGGGTTCGGTGGTCAGAAGTTCATTCCGTCGGCGCTCGACAAGCTGCGACAGGTCAGGAAGATCATTGCTGACAGCGGGCGTGAGATACGCCTCGAAATCGATGGTGGCGTAAAGGTAGAAAACGTTCGTGAGATCGCCGCAGCGGGGGCCGATACCTTCGTTGCAGGATCGGCGATATTTGGCAGTGATGATTACGCGGCGACAATCGCGGCAATGAAAGCTGAGATAGCAGGCGCTTAATCAACAATTGTCTATCGGCTGTACCCGTGGGCACTTCGGCAGGCGCAAATCGGAGCGCAGCGCGCACGCGCAGTATTTCTATTCATGGCTGGCTACGCTCCCGTCAAGCGGGACCGAGGTACGCTTTACTTCGTAGTATCAATGCGTCGTCGCGCTGCGTGAGTCATGACGGAGAGTTGCCCGGCGGGCACAGCAGACGGCCGCCAGTCAGCCTGTCTGGTGGCCGCTATTTTTGCTTTGATCTCAGAGCTTGCGGTTCGGGCGTGCCCCGTAGACAACGATCGTCTTGCCGCTGGCCGATACCAGGCCTTGTTCCTCGAGTACCTTCAAAACGCGCCCGGCCATTTCTCGCGAACAACCGACGAGGCGGCTAAGTTCCTGCCGGCTGACTTTGATCTGCATGCCATCCGGATGGGTCATGGCGTCCGGTTCGTTACACAGGTCCATAATCGCGTGCGCGACACGGCCGGTGACGTCGACGAAAGCCAGATCACCGAGCTTGCGGTTGGTGCGATCCAGGCGGGTTGCGAGTTGTGTCGCGAGTTCAAAGACCAGGCCCGGACTTTCGCTCGCGATCTGTCTGAAACGTGGGTAGGTCATCTCGGCGATTTCGCATTCGGTACGCGTGCGAACCCAGGCGCTGCGCGTCGGTTGCTCGTAGAAGAGCCCCATCTCGCCGAAGAACTGCCCCTTGTTCAGGTAGGCGAGCACCATCTCATTACCGTCTTCGTCTTCGATCATGACTTCGACCGATCCGTCGACGATGTAATAGAGAACGTCCGGGAGGTCGCCGGCATGGATCATCACCGTCTTGGATGGAACCGTACGTACGCGGCAATAGCTTAGAAACCGATTGATAGCCGGTACGTCGCTCAAGTTTTTGACTGTTGTTTGCATTGGTTGATCCTCGCCCCTGTTGCGCTACTCTTTTAATACAGAAAGCTTGCCAGAGCAAGCTAAGTCCGTGTTTTGTCGTGGTTTATCGTGTTTTGTAACCGACCTAAACCCAATACGCTGTTCTTGTCATGACTTTTGCGGATAATCGCATCAGTCGCTTCACCGGTCCCGGGAGATCCGCCGCACCTGCGTCGATGGCCTTTTGGCCGTGTTCGGCTTCTTCATCGCGCATCTGCTCAACGATGGCGCGGCTCCTCGCGTCCTCCGCGGGCAGGCCATCAAGATGACTCTCGAGGTGCTCGATAACCTGGCGTTCGGTCTCCGCGATGAACCCAAGGCTCCATTTGTCACCGAGAATGCCGCTCACCACACCGATGGCATAGGCGCCGGCGTACCAGACGGGGCTAAGTTTGCTCGGCTCTTCACCCAGTTCTCGAATGCGCTGCTCGCACCAGGCAAGGTGATCGAACTCCTCGGCGGCTGCTTCCTGCATTTGTTGTTCGATACTCGCGTCTCGAGCGACCGTGGCGTGCCCCTTGTACAACGCCTGTGCCGCCACTTCGCCGGCATGATTGACGCGCATGAGCCCGGCAGCGTGCGACTTCTGGGTGGCTGAGAGCGTGGACTCCTTGATAAGTCCGGCCGGGTTGTCGCGAGCCGGGCGCCCTGCAGGTGCCGCGATCGTACGCAATGCGTCATCGGCTCCCGCGAGCAAGCGGTCCAGAGCGGAAAGTTCACGATTTTTCACAACGTGAGTATAGCGAACCGTCGCCGGCTACCGTTATACTCCGCGGCCGTTTTCGGACACAAAAATCGAACTATCAGGAGAAAGTACATGAAATTGCGGTTCACAATGATCGTAGCGGCGCTACTTGCGCCGATCTCGTTGTTGGCACAGGAGGAGGCCAAGAGTCCGTGGGCCGGCAAGGCAACGCTGGGATATCTGGCTACGTCGGGCAATACGGAGAACTCAACGCTGAATACTGCCACAGAGGTCAGTTTCACGAAAGGCAAGTGGGAACATAAGGCGAATGCCGCCGCGATCAGCGCTGCGGAGAATGAGGTCAACACGGCCGAAGCGTACGAATTGGGGTGGAAGAGCGAGAGAAACCTGACGGACAGGGACTTTCTGTTCGGTCTTCTCGAGTGGCGCAAAGACATTTTTGGTGCCTTCGATACGCAGTTTTCCCAGGCGGTGGGCTACGGTCGCCGTCTCGTAAAGACGGACAAGCACATGCTCAATGTCGAGGCGGGTGTCGGTGCGCGGCAGTCTGAGACACAGGCCGGTCTGTCGGAGAACGAGACGATCTTCCGCGGAGGCGCTTATTACAAGTGGTTATTCAGCGAAACGGCCGAGTTTCGTCAGGACCTGACCGCTGAATCGGGCAGCGAAAACACCTATTTTGAGTCAGTCTCTGCTGTTTCCGCCAAGCTCGTGGGCAACCTGGCGCTGGTCGCGTCGTTCACCGTCAAGCACAACACCGACGTGCCTGCGTTGACGGAAAAATCCGATACCTTTACGGCTTTGTCACTCGAATACGGGTTCTAGTACGGCCGAAGACCGGCCTGGATGCTCGTTGAAGTCGGTAAGTTATTGAAAAGTAGATAAATAACGCGCCACGGGAACGGCGCGTTATTTATTGAGAAAAGGCCTGCATAGTTTGCATTAGGGCGGAGGCTACAGTAGAATTTCGCGCCTTTCGCCGATCTTGCATTGTTCTTGCTCGCGGCTGGCAGGCGGGTCTCCCGGCAAATGCTAGATACCCGGATAACACGATCATTCCCTTACGGAAATCAGAATTATGAAGACGTTTTCTGCAAAACCTGCAGAGGTGCGCCGCGACTGGTACGTGGTTGATGCAACGGGCAAGACGCTGGGTCGTCTTTCGACCGAGATTGCGCGGCGCCTGCGCGGCAAGCACAAGCCTGAATACACGCCGCACGTGGATACCGGCGACTACATCGTTGTCGTCAATGCCGAGAAAGTCCGCGTGACGGGTAACAAACTGAAGGACAAGATGTATCACCATCACACCGGTTATATCGGCA
>RCNG010000077.1_pt1 | contig 35525 bp, 24 predicted proteins | sample 2041371 | NCBI WGS metagenome assembly RCNG01 (sample SAMN09708227, study PRJNA481090) | Marine sediment metagenome, whole genome shotgun sequencing project. | biome: marine sediment; feature: ocean; material: sediment; isolation source: Sewage treatment plant 1 marine sediment (STP1) ... | reverse complement strand
GAAAACGATGGCGAACTGGTTGACAGACACCATTCGCCCGCGAATTCTGGCTGGAGATATCTCAGCGATGTACATGGGAGAGGTCATCGATGCGGCTCCCACACCAAGCCCCCCGATGAAGCGGAATATGATGAACTGTGTGAGATTCTGAGGCAGTGCCGTACCGACAGCCGAGATAAGAAACAGTATCGCAGACAGCATCAAAACCTTTTTTCGTCCCAGCCGGTCGCTCAATGCTCCGGCAAAAGCTGCGCCAAAGATGCATGCCAGCAGTGCACTTGAAGCGGCGAAACCCTTCATGGCGGGCGAAAGATCAAATTTCAACTGGACAAACTTCAATGAACCGTTGATCACTCCCGTGTCATAGCCGAAAAGAAGTCCACCCAACGCGGCGACAAGACAGACCCCCATTACGAACAGGACTCTCCCGGATTCTTTATCTTTGGCAAAGGTGATCATTTCAGTCTTGCGGAGATATTACACATAACCCATTAATCCATTGCAAGAAAAATTAGAGACTTCCTCACCCGCCTCCGGGGACAGATCGATAGCCTTTGACCTGGGCCCCTCATATCTTTTATTGTAATACCTAATGGTTCCGTGCTGGGAGGAGATGCCATTTATAATGAAAAAACAACTCACGAGAAGGAGATTTATTCAAACAGCCACAATGGGAGCCGCCGGCGGAATGGCCTTATCAGGGATGTTGAGGAATTTTGCGCATGCATCAGAACAGGGAAAAGGGAAAGATGTAAAATCGCTTTTTATATCGAATAGAGAAGATGCGCTTGCCCTGACCGAAGATGTTTTTCGAAAGTGTATACTGGAAAAGATACTGCCACCGGCACCACCCTTAAGACATAACTGGGTCTATCCGGGCGGACCCTATTACCTGGGTCAGTGGATATGGGACAGCATGTTCGTCGTAGATCTGCTCAGTATCCTACCCGGCAAGAAACAGGTGATCCGGGACATCTTTCAAAACTACTGGGATTTTCAGGATAGGTGGAATCAAGAAATGCCGGAGTATGCCCACGACATGGTGACCGTCGCCATCAAAACCGAACCCCAGGAGGTTCGCCAGTTTTCTCAAATACCTATTCTGGCTTGGGGAGTGGAGCGTGTTTTTCAGCGAAACGGTGATAAAAAGCTGCTCGAACAATGTCTGCCAAGATTAGAAAGGTTTCACAATTGGTACTGGCGAGAGCGGGACGTTACCAATATCGGACTGGTAACGGTTGGTTCTTACAGTGGAGACATACAGCACGCAAGATGGGAGACATTCGATTACGAGTGCAATATGGATGATCTGAAACTGCTCCCCCACCCCACTAGAAAAGGGAAAAATGAAGGCGCCTGGTATGGCGATATATGGGTTACCGGAAATACGTCTTACCTGATTTTGGCAGAAAAAAGCCTGGTGAGGCTGGCGGAAGCCGCCGGAGATCTGGAGATGGCAGCCCGCCGAAAACCATTCATAGACAAAGCTGTGCAGGCCATGCGGACACATATGTGGGACGAGAAGGCAGGCACCTTTCTCTCGGTGAAAAGGGATACCATGGAGAAGATCCCGGTGGCTACCATCAGCAGCTGGGTTCCCCTGGCGGCCGGTGTTCCAACCAAGAAGATGGCCCGGCGGATGGCCGCGGTACTCGGGACGTCTTCCTGGCAGACACCGCTCCCCGTTCCCACCGTGGATCGCAAGGATCCGCGTTGGAAGTCAGACAGCTTCTGGCGTGGAGATGTGTGGCCTTCGACCAACTATCAGATTGCCAGCGGGCTGGCCGCTTATGGACATGTGGAGCTCGCCGCTGTTATCGCCGATAAGACTGTGGGGAATGCCATCAAAAACGGGATCAGCGAGCACTACGATTCTGTATCCGGGCTACCGCTGGGCATCAAGGATTATTGCATGAGCTGTACACTCGTAACTTTAATGCTGGATGGGCTGACAAAGGAATACAAATTGCAGCTCCGTAATCGTAAAGGTTGAATATGAAAAATTTAGTAGCACTAATCGTCCTGCCTTTTTTACTGGTGACACAGCAAGTAGAAACCAGTTTCGCCGGTGAAAAGGAAACGGACATTCCGAAACTTCAGAATCCTGTTTCGGTGTCGTATATCAAAGTGAACCTAACAAAATCAAAGCCTCGAATGGTTTTCACCAAGCAAATTGTTGAAGATCTCAGGGGAAAGATCAAAACAGATCCTGTCATCGGGAATCTGTATGAGGCGATCCGTCTCGATGCCTACGAGATTCTGGAGCTGCCAATCATAAAAAGAGTCAAAACAAGCAATGCCATGCTGGACATATCACGAGAGATGCTCCGCAGAGTGAACATGCTCGGTGTTGTCTATCTGGTGGAAAGAGACAATGCAATTTTGGAGCGCATCGATCAGGAAGTCCTGGCAACCTGCCGTTTCTCTGATTGGAATCCTCCTGTTTATTTGGATACAGGAGAAATATCTATGGCTGTGGCTCTTGCCCTGGACTGGACCTGTGACCAGCTTCCCGAATCAACGATTCAAGCCGCAAAAAAAGCCCTGATTGAGAAAGGGATTTATCCAAGTTGGCCGGAGCACGGCGGCACTGAACAATGGTGGGTAGACCACTACAACAACTGGAATCAGGTTTGTAACGGAGGCATGATAGCTGCCTCCATCGCCATTGCTGAGCTTGACCCGGAACTGGCGGCCAAGACAATAAAAAGAGCATTGGATGGCCTTCCTTTTGTGCTCTCCGAATACATGCCGCAAGGTGTCTATCCTGAGAGTCCGATGTACTGGGAATATGGCACAAGCTATTCGGCGTTGACAGCCACTATGCTCGAAACGGCATTCGGCACAGATTTTGGCCACAAAGACTACCCGGGCTTTATGGAAAGTGCGACCTTTAAGATCATGTGCAGCAATTTGCCCTCAGGATGGTATTACAATTTTGCTGATTGCAAGGACAAGCCGGACGTTGATGGAGATATTATCCTGGCCTGGTTCGCTGCACAAACAGGCAAAAGCATGTTTTATGAAAAAGAGAAGTTCCTGCGTTCACCCAAAGAGATCAGACTGAGCTATCTAACAGGGGCAGCACTGGCGTGGATGTCACAATATCAAGAGGTTTCGACCCAGAGGCCTCCTGCCACATGGATTGGAAAAGGCAAAACACCGATCGCCGTTTTCAGGGGTGAATCGGAAGGAAGTGATTATTATTTTGCCGCCAAAGGTGGGTGTGGCGCTGTGAGTCACGGCCATATGGATGCTGGATCGTATATTTTTGAACTCAACGGTGTGCGGTGGAGCATCGACCCGGGTAATCAATCCTACATGATAGGAGAACAAGGTTTTGATCTATGGTCTCAATGCCAGGACTGTGAGAGATGGGAATTACTAACCAAAAATAATTACGGTCACAGTACCTTGACCGTAAATGGCGAACATCACATAGTCGATGGTTACGCAAGTGTTAGCAGTTTTGAAAAAGGAAAAAATCCGAGAGTCACCTTCGATCTCACACCGTCACTAGAAGGACAAGTGAAAAACGCAGAACGTACGTTCACGAAAGAAGGGGATAGCGCCTTGTTGATCGAAGATGAAATCGAAGCCAACGAAAAAACAAGATACGTGACGTGGCAGCTCATCACGCAGGCAGATGTCGAAATCGTTGATGAAGGTGCAATATTGAAACAAGCGGGTCAGGAGCTGAGGCTCGATAATCTTTCGCATCCCGGCATGCAATTTACGATCGTGTCACTCAATCCTCCCCCTCACAAACTCGATAAACACATGAAGAATCTCAAAAGAGTAGAACTCAGAATTCCGGTTTCTATCCGCGATGATAATGCCGGCGTTATCGGTATCAAGGTACAGCTGGTCGGCAAGTGACCATGCCTCGTGGCGCCGATCCGGAAAAAATAGGAGAGCGTTGACGGACCGACGGCTGGAATCTGAAGCAACCTGATCTAGACGATCCGTGCTTTAAGGCCGTTCAGCTGGCAGAAATCCTTCATCTGTTCTCCATTGATTATGTTTACCATATGGGTAAGAATATAGCTTGCCTGCCAATTTTTCAGATAGGAGTGATCTATGCGGCATATAAAGAAGATACTCCCAATTCTAATATTTTGTTCAGCCCTCCTGCTTCTGGGTGCATTCTCATTTTCACAGGAGAGCCTGGAAATCACACACGGCCCTTATCTTATAGATCCAGCAGAAGATTCGATGACTGTTGTATGGTTTACCAGCAAGAAAGCTGTGTCCTGGGTAGAATACAGCATAGAGAAAAATTTCGGAACGTTCCCTACCTGGGGAGGTTATCCGGAGATCGCAAAAAGCAGCAGGAACGGACTGATCGATGCCAATACTCTACGGCATTCCATTCGGATCCGGAATCTAGAGAAAGGCACCAAGTACAAGTATCGGATCATGTCCAAGGAAATCCTCCAATTCAATCCCTATGAGGTCTTGTACGGAGACAGTGTTGTCGGCGAAGTCCACCAATTCGAGACCCTGGATTTGGAAAAGGAAAGTTTTTCGTTCGGAGCGATCGCGGATGTCCATGAACGCGGTTCCGAATTGGACGGACTGCTGCAGAACGCTGAGATGGATTCCCTAGATATAGTGTTCTTGACAGGCGATATACTTAACTGGCTGGGTGATGAGAGCCGCATCTTCAGCGGCTTCCTTGATGTCAGCGTGAAACATTTTGCTTCAGAAAAGCCGTTTGTATATATAAGGGGCAATCACGAGACGCGGGGGCCCATGGCAAGAGACCTGATGTCCTATTTTCCTCATTCAAGTGGAAAGTTCTACTACTCTTTGACCCAAGGGGATGTATTCTTCATTGTTCTCGATGCAGGCGAAGACAAACCCGATTCGCATCCCGTCTATGCCGGGTTGGTCGACTTTGATGCCTACCGTACCGAACAGGCCGAATGGCTGACAAAAAAAGTTGAGACCGAGGGCTTCAAGCGGTCATTGTACAAAGTTGTCATGATCCATATTCCATTGTTTTCCGGCAGCACAAAGCATGGCGCCAGTGATATCACAACGAAATTTGGCCCGATCCTCAATAGCGCCGGAATTGATCTGATGATAAGCGGCCATCATCACAGGTTCGCTGTCATAAAAAACGAAGAGAGAGGAAACCAATTTCCGATCGTCGTTCTCGGGCAGGATATGTTTTTGACAACAGACGTCTCAGAAGACCGGCTGTCGATCAGAGTGACGAACAAAGAAGGCGCCGAGGTCGATAGCTTCGAAGTGAAGGCTCAAAATAGATAAAAACGCTGTCACCACATAAAGCTCCGATCAGGAACGTTCTAACAAATGCGTATCAACGAAAAACCATGCCAAAACATCTGAGTCTTTTGCTGTCGCTTGTCCTCCTTTGGGGCTGTAGTGCGGGTGATGACAGATCCATAGAAAAACATCATCTCCCCGGATGAGATGAACAGGCACACCCGGACAGTCATCGTCGCCCCGATGACAACTGCAGGCAGAGAGTATCCAACGAGGATCAGCACAACGTTTGAGGGTAAAAAAGGGCAGGTCGTGCTCGACCAGATAAGAACGGTGGATAAAAGCCGATTGGTCAAAGTCCTGGGAAAAATCGATGATCCGATGGCCGGCCGTGTCCTGGACACATTGGCCGAGATGTTCGCTGTATGATGGAATTTAAGCCATAGCACAATAACGGCAGCCTTCAGAAATCACCGGTATATCTCCTCTCATTCATGCCGCAATGATCTTACTGGATCGGCCGCGGCCGCTCTCAGGGCCTGCCAGCTCACGGTCAGCAAGGCCACCATCAGGATCATCACAGCCGGGATAAGAAACAGCACCGGCCCCAGGCTGGTATGGTAGGCGTACGAATTCAGATACTTTATCATCGCATAGGCAGCCAGAGGCGCGGCTATCACATTGGCGATCACGATCCATTTGATAAAATCTCGCGCCAAGAGATAAAAAATGACCGGGATCGAGGCGCCCATGACCTTTCGGATGCCGATCTCTTTGGTGCGTCTCTCTGCCACAAAGGATGCCAAGCCAAACAGTCCCAAACAGGCCACAAACAGGGCCAGACCTGCAAAAGCATTGATGATGTTCCCCAAACGGCGGTCCGCCTGATAAAGCTCCTCCAAGCTTTCATCCAAGAACTGGAACTCAAAGGGATAATCAGGAGCCAGTGAACGCCATGTGGCCTCAACAGAGCTGATTGTCGCGGGAATGTCCGCTCCCACAATTTTAATAAATATGTGCTGCAGGCGACGATCATTCATGACCATCATCAAGGGAGCGACCTTGTGATGCAGGGTTCGGATATTAAAATCTTTGACCACACCGATAATTCTTGCTTGCCCCCTAAACAGGCTTTTTCCAATGGGATCCTCCATGCCCATGGCACGGACGGCCGCTTCATTCACAACCACAGCTTCCGCTTCGTCGGTTTGGAAGTCTTTCGAGAAAAACCTTCCTTGGGCCATTTCCAGCTTAAAGGTAGACAAGAAGCCCTGATCGACATTCACAAGGCCCATCTCGATCCGATCGTCGCTGTCTTTCCCGTCCCAATTCTCCAGCGTAAACAATGCCCCTCGTTTCCCGGGCACTGTAGAGCCGGCCGCGGTGCTCAATACGCTGGGATTCCTCTCCAAAGTCGTCTCGATAAGATCGATCTTGGATTTGAGATCCCTGGGAAGCCTCAGGCACATCACATGCTCCTTGTCATATCCCAGATTCTGATTGCGCAGAAAATTCATCTGCTGGTAGACGCCAACCGTTCCCACGATCAGTACTGTGGTCATAACGAATTGAAAAATAACCAGAACCCGGCGGAATCCACCGCCCCGCTGTCCAGAATCCCTGCCGCTCTTGAGCACGGCGGCGGGTTGAAAGGCAGAGAGGAAAAGCGATGGGTATATCCCGGCGATCAGTCCGGCAGACAAGGTGATGCCCAGCAGCCCCAAGATCACATGCGCGTTCCGGAAGATTCCAAAAGTCATTTCTTTACCCGAGAGCTGATTAAAGGCCGGCAGCAGGAGATAAACCAGTCCCACCGCAAAGATCAATGAAATAAAGGCCATCAGGATCGACTCTCCGAAAAATTGATGCACCAGCTCCTGCCTGCGGGCTCCCACCACTTTGCGCATGCTGATCTCTCTGGCCCTCTGTCCGGAGCGGGCCGTGGTCAGGTTCATGAAGTTGATACAGGCATTGAGCAAAATGAATATGGCGATCAAAGAAAAAATCACCACATATTTGATGTCACCATCAACCTGAGGAGTCAAAATGGCATTTGAGAACAGATGGATGCGAGAGAGAGGCTGTAGCTTCTCGTAGAGAACCGATCCATCCGAATATTTGGCCGCGATCTCCTTTATCTTGGGATCAAATTCCCTGTAATCCACATTTGCGTTCAGCAGCACATAGGTGTCGAGGTAGTAGCTGCCCCACCCGGTGACCTCCCGCCCAAAGTGCTTTATGCTTTCAAACTGAACCAAAAAATCGAATTGGAGGTGCGAATTGGAGGGGACGTTTTCCAGGATGCCGGTTATGACGTATTCCTTCTGATTGTCTACGTGCAGGATCTTTCCAATGGGATCCTGCCTGTCAAAATACTTTTTCGCCATCCGTTCGGAGATGACCATGGACGAAGGATCGGCCAGCACCGTTTTGGGATCTCCTTCCTTGAGAGGAAAGGTGAACATTGTCAGGAACTGGGGATCTGCGAACGCAAAATCATTTTCGTAGAACTGACGTTCCCCGAACCGTATCAGCCGATCACCCATTGTCTCGAAACGAGTGCTTTCCTCGATCTCAGGAAAATCTGATTTTAAAACCGCGGCCAGCTCAGGACACTGCTGCGAGAACGCCAATTCTTCACCATTGGAAAGATACTCGAACTCGATCAGCCGAAATATTCTGTCCGCATTGACGTGAAATCGGTCGTAGCTCAATTCTTCCTGCACCCAGAGGAAAATCAGGGTACAGACGGCCAGCCCCACAGTCAGGCCCATGATGTTGAGGGCAGAATATCCTTTGTGCCGACGGATATTGCGCAGCCCGGTCTTAACATAATTATTGAGCATAGACATGGTGCCTCCTAGCGTGGTCGAGATGAATGAAGGTAGGGATTTCCCTAGTTGAACCCAATACCAGATATCGGCGGCCCATTTTCCCCTTGACTGCAGGAGCCCCTGGTAAACCTCATCGATGCCGTTGGAAAAACAGTGCCAGTCATACTCCGGAATGAAGAACCGGAAGATGCGGCGGCAGACACGAGGCGGATATTTACGCATGTTTGACAAATTCCATCCACATTTTGTCATGGAGACGTTTGTTGTCTCGCAGGATCTGGATGCCTTCCTTGGTCAGGCTGTAATATTTGATGGCTTTGCCACCCTGGCGCGTGGAGGGCTTCCCGACCTGGGCCTTAATGAGCCCCCGTTGGCGCAGTTTCTCCAGCGTGACATAGATCGAGCCGAACGCCCATTCCTTGCCTGCATGTTCTTTCAGATGCTCCCGGATATTCACCAGGTAGGCATCCTTCCCAACACCCAGGATGGCCAGCAGAAACAGCTCTTCTTGTTTGGTCAAAAGCTCCATGTCAATCGCTCTCCATAACTTTAACTATGTTAAAGATACTCACTATCTCTTATACGAACCAGATCACAAAAGGTTGACCCCAATCCTCTTTTGTCCCTTCTAAAGGGAGTTGATCACAGTTGAGATTTTACGGGAGACAGGGATGTATGATATATGTGTTGCACCAACCTCACATTGGGAATTTGGCATAGGAGAATAACATGGAACTCGGTGCGTTTTCGATAAGCTTGGCCGTAAAAGACATTGAACTCTCGAGAGCCTTCTATGAGAAATTCGGCTTTGAAGTCGTGGGCGGAGATGCCTCACAGAATTGGCTGATCATCAGGAACGGCGATCACACGATCGGACTTTTTCAAGGGATGTTCGAAAAAAATTCGCTGACCTTCAACCCCGGCTGGGACAAGAACGCTGCGCCGCTCGAGACGTTCACGGATATCCGCGACCTGCAGCGCCAGCTGAAGGCTCAGGGAGTGGAGCTCATATCCGAGGCAGATGAAGATACTACAGGTCCGGCGAGCTTCATCGCCGTGGACCCCGACGGGAATCCGATCCTAGTCGACCAGCACGTCTAGCAAAAGCAATCGGATATGACTATAACTTGTATGCCCATAGAATGAGGAGGATAAATGAAAACCAATAAAGTGTATATCTTGACAGGGCTGGTCTTTGTTCTATTCTTCGGCCTGAATGGACAAAAGGCTCCACAAAACTGGAAGGCCAAAACCCTTTGGGAAAGTGCAGAAAAGATACAGCGAGTCATCGTCGCCAATATCGATCCTGAACATGAAGGAGAAGAGATCGTATCTGTAGCCGCAAATGGTGAAGTGGTCTATACGTATGAGTCTTCAAATAAGTGGGAGAACGATATTCTTTGGGTTGACACCGGATCTCTCACGGGAGCAGCTGTTGGTGAATTGGATGCCTCTCATCCCGGTAAAGAGATAATCGTCGGAGGTGCAAGAGGCGTGGTGGAGCTGATCCAGTTTGATACCAAGCAGCACCAGACCATATTTGACAAGGGGGGTTCGCTGCATGGACTCTCGGTTGGTGAGCTCAACGATGCGTACCCCGCTCAGGAAGTCATAGCTGTGGATGAGAAGGGGCAACTTTTTGCCCTTTATAGAGATGGGGAATGGAAATCCAAGCTCCTTCTCAAAGACACCGGCCGCCTGAGGGATACAGTCATAGGCGATTTCGATAGGACTCGTCCGGGACAGGAAGCACTGGTGGTGGGTACGTCAGCAAAAGTCATACAGATCTATGCAGAGAAGGGCGAATGGAAGACCAAGACAATCCTTCAAGCCCCAGAGGCGCTGGGGCGGATCGCAGCCGATGAAATTCTTGGAAATTACTCGGGGCCAGAAGTTGTCATCGTGGGTGATAAGGGAGGAGTCTACCTCTTACATCAAGAGGATGGCGCCTGGGAATCTGAGGAAATATTCAGGGATGGCGATGGGCTCCGAGGAGTGGCCGTAGCCGACATCGATCCGAATTCGCCTGGAAACGAGGTGGCCATCTTCGGGTATTCGAAAAACGTCACCATGCTGTCTTTGAAGAATGACAAGTGGAGAGCCAAAGTCCTTTGGACTGATTCAGACCGCGCACACAGCCTCGCTTGCGGCAATTTCTCCATCTCCACCCCCTGGCATGAATGCGTCGTGGGTGGCTATTCAAAGAAAGTGACCGGAATCTTTTTCAGACAGGATATAGACTAGCCGGTCTGTCTCTTGCTTTTTGTCTACTCTGCCCAGCCGGCTCAACGAGGAAAGCACAGGGCGGCAATGGCAACGCCCATCATTCAGTCTCGAGGGGCAGCCTGAAAGCGGCCATTTCCTGGCTGTTGCGGACCAGCAGGATGTCGCCGACCAGCACCGGGTGGTTCCAGGTCTTGCCTTTGATCGCCGGGAAGCGTGCAAGCTCTGTGAACTGGTCGGGTGCCGCCTCTACCAGCGCCAGATCCCCCTTCTCCGACAGCACCAGCAGCAGGTCCTGATCTGCCAACAGCACGAACTGGCCGCGGCCGTACTTACCGCCCTTCCATTTGCGCGTGCCGTCCTCGAAGTCGATGCAGGCGAGGAAGGGACCGTCGAAGCCGTAAACATCGCCATTGTGGATGACCGAATCGTTAAAATAGGGTTTCAGCCGAACCGAGGCCCAGAGCTCTTCTGTGGTCCATCCGCCGGGCCCAAGTGAGACCGCGATGCGGCGCACGCCGCTTTTTTCATCGGCGCTGATCAGGAGGTTCCCGTCTGCGGCCAGAGCCGGCTGCACAATGGGGTGGCCCGGCCAAGGAAACTCCCAGAGCAGAGTGCCGTCCGCCGGCGCAAAGCTGTTGGCGCCGGCTTCGTTCAGCAGCAGGATCTGAGCGATTCCGTCGATTTGCACCAGATGTGGCGAGCTGTAGCATTCGCTGCCGGCCGAGTTGAACCAGCGGGGCGCGCCAGTGGTGAGGTCATAGGCGATGAGCGAGCCGGCTGGGGCGACGATGACCATATCGTCTAGAACCAGCGGCGAGCTCGCGAAACCCCACATAGGGACCTTGGTATCGGTATCGGACGCAGCGTTGCGCGACCAAATGACAGAGCCGTCATCGGCGTCGAGCACATTCAGGATTCCGGTCCCACCGAACGTGTAAACGCGGCCGCCACTCAGGGTCGGGGTTCCCCGCGGGCCGGCGCCGCCGTTCGACTCCCAGAACCGGGCCGTGTCGAGGTGTCTCCACACCGGCTCGCCGGTGGTCAGGTTGTAGCAGGCAACAGCCTCCTCCTCGCCGCGCTGTTCCTGTGTGAAGAATAGGTTGCCTCTGACCGCGAAGGACGACCAGCCGGGGCCGACAGGCCGGCGCCACAGTTCGGTTGGCGGGGATGCAGACCAGTCGGCCGCGATCCGATCACCGCGGACGATGCCGTCGCGTTCTGGTCCACGAAAGCCCGGCCAGTCTGCTCCGGTCACCGATCCCATCTCAGATTCTGGCACCTCAGCAGCAGGATCTGAAGGGAGGGTCAGCGGCTCGGACTCAGACTGGGCGAGGAGCCGTTCCTCAGGAGTCTCTGCCCACCGCCATGCAAAATCCGAATCCAGGTCGTTGGTCATGCCGCCTGTCCGGAAGAGCGCCCACACTCCGCACGCGATCAGGATGGTCAAGGCCATCGTCACCCACCGAAGTCTGCCAATCATACGGCGGCTGACCACGGCCCAGGCGACAAAGGCAATGCTCAAAATGGGGATGGCATAGATGTAGAACAGCATCCCCATTCCTGCGGTGGCAATGGATTCGTGGAGGATGTACGGCGTTGCGAGGAGTGCGGCTATCATCAGGGCTATGGCGCCTAATTTCTCGGCCAGAGGCGCGCGGCTGAAAAACACCCACCACACGACCACAGCCAACCCCCCGACGACTCCTCCAAACACTCCAATCAAAAGAGCCCCTGGCACAACCACAGGGAGGCCAAACCTGACCAGCCACTGCAGTATTACGATAATTATACCCGGCAATAACCGCAGCGGCTTCTGTGGCGTCGGATCGCTGGATCGTTTTTCTTTTCTTTTAGTTAGCATTGCTTTTTATCCATGGTATATTCAATTTTTGGATTACTCATCATGTCCCACAGTGATGACGACATTCCCCTTTTTTCGCCCGGTATCGACATATCTGTGAGCCTCTGCCATCTCTTCCAGCGGATATGTCCTGTCGATGACAGGTTTCAGCTTGCCGGTCTCGATGAGCTCCCTGAGGAAAACGAGATCTTCAGACTTTTCGCTGGCCACCCCGCCAATGACGTTCTTGCCGCTCGTCAAGGAGGTCCACAGCCCCTGTAATATCGGCGAGAGCGTCATGTGGACGGCCCTGAGATAGTACCCTTTTTTATTCAGCGATCTCACGGAACCGGAGAACGGGCTCATGCCCACCGTGTCGAAGATGATGTCATAGGTCTCACCGCTTTGACTGAAATCCTCTTTCGTGTAGTCGATCACGTGATCGGCGCCCAAGGATCTGACAAGTTCCAGGTTCGCGGCGCTGGACACACCGGTAACCTCAGCCCCGAAGTGTTTGGCAAGCTGCACTGCATATGTGCCCAGGCTTCCGGATGCTCCATAGATGAGAACCTTGTTCCCAGCCTGGATCTTTCCTTTCCTGAGAAAATGCAGCACGGTCATCCCCCCAAAAGAAATTGCGGCAGCTTCCTCATAGGTCATATCAGCGGATTTTAATGCCAGCACCGACTTTTCAGGCATAGTGATGTATTGGGCATACGTGCCGCCGCCAAAGCCGGCAGAACCGAATACCTGATCGCCAGGCTTGAACAGTTTCACATCCTTGCCAACGGATTCGACTTCCCCGGCCAGGGCAAATCCCATTATTTTTTTCCTTGGTTTAAAGAGGCCCACAGCCAATCGGAAGGGGAGCCAGGGCAAGGGAGGGATCGACTCGAAACTTCTCATCCGCACATCCCCCGACGATACCGAAGTGGCAAAAATCTTTATCAGGATTTCATTATCCTTCGGAGCGGGTTTTTCGACTTCTTGTAATTGCAGAACTTCCGGTGGCCCATATTTCGTCCATATGATCGCTTTCATGAGTATCCCTCCTACGCAGCTTTGAACAGTCTATTTGAAAAAGTAGGTTTCGTCTATCGCAGCATCTCCGCGATCTTGGGGCGGGTCTCTTTGATCCTGTCGTAGTCCAGTCTCAATCCCAGCGGCTCCAAACCCTTCCGGATGGCGTCATAGATGGCTTTGACATCATCAAAGGGAGCCTCAACGGTGTCCAATGCGGTACGCCCGGCGGTATTCACAAAATCCTTGTCTGCTCCGTTTTCCAGAAGGGCCTCGACGATCTCCCTGCGGCAGAAGAAAGCCGCGACATGCAGCGGGGCCGATCCTTCGTTGTTCCCGATCGTCAAGTCGGCTCCGGCCTCTATCAAAGCCTTGGCCACTTCGGTCTTGCCAAAGGTTATGGCAATGATCAAGGGAGTGGATCCGTAGGCGTCTATTTCGTTCAGGTCCGAACCGGCCTTGATGTGCTTCCGGATCTCATCGATGTTCCCCTGCATGGCCGCCACCTGTATGAGCACATGAGGGGTCGGATCCTCCTGTTTTTTGCATCCGACTGCTGTGAGAAGCATGACCACGAGAACTGCAATCGCTGTTGTTTTCATTTTTTCTCCTTCCGACATCCTAGAATTTAATTTTCGGTTTAACGAGCATTCTATAAAAAGACACGATCAGATTGCTCGCTGCATAGGTGGATACAGTTAAGAGCAGGAATTTAATAAGCGAAGGGAGAGTTGTGTAAAGCAAGGCAAACGCGATGCCGCCCAAAACGATCACGTGGATGATGTAGACTCCATAGGAATTTTTGTTCAGCTTCTCGCTCAACCTTCCCTGTCTGTTCAGATAGTACCGAAACGTGTTGATAACCACGTAGAGCAGGCCGAGCACCGATACAAGAAGAGTGACTCGGATCACCATCGCATCGGCGAGCTCGGAAATAATGAAACTGCCAGGGTTCAGCATGGAGTACAGATAGAATTTTATATACAGGAATACGGGGATCCATATTGTGCAGCACACTACAAAATAAAGCTTCCTATTTTTCCCCTGTGATTCAAATGTCTTGAGCCTAAAGCAGAGAGAACCCGCCAGAAAGATCAGAAAGTAGATCAGAAGACGCTCATTCTGGAAATCTATGAATGCTGTTTTTGTCCAGCCTTCAGCATTGAGAACATAGATACAGATCAGGTAGGCAAAACCCAAAAGGGAGGCCGCCAAGACACCGATCTTCAGACCGATCCTCGACAGGTCGATCTTCGCTTTGGAGATCACCAGATACAGGACGTCGAACAGGAAAAGAACGGGAAGGAACCACAGCCAGCTCTGGCTGAAGATGCCGTTGTTGAAGTGGAAATAGGTGGTCCAATGTTCTTGAGGGATGTTCCGGGAATAGAGGAATATGAATTTGTAAAGCGGCATCAGTGTGAATACCGCGAATATCCAGGGAACCATAAGCCTCCTGATCCGTGTCTTCAGGAAAGACCACCCACTCTTCTTTTGGATCGAGAGAGAGGCGAAGAAACCAGAGACGAAAAATATGGTCGTCATCACAACGATGTCCAATATCAGATTGAGGATGCCACACAGACGGTTGGTCGAGGGATCATCGACGATCCAGAACAGGGCCCCGCCGCCTGCGCTCTCATAGACGATCCCCGCATGGAGGAGGACAACCAGGAAGATCATGAAAGTCCTCAGATTGTCCAGCCAGTAGATCCTGTTATCTGAGGCCACGGCTTGTCCTGTATCGGTCATCGTGTTATCTCCACTCACTTATTCCTGAAAGAAAGAAACCGGAAGGTTACAGAAAAAACTATCTCCGCACTATCCAGGTGCCGGCCAACCGGTCATGCAGACCGCGGTTGGGATGAAGGACAGCATAGACACCTGCGCAGATCCAGAGGAAAATCCATATCAAGGCGATAATGATCGCTGTGGGATCGGCAGCCTGCAATCGTTGAACCAGAAAAACCATCGGTAGGAACAGCGGAATCCAGACGATCGCCCAGCGAACGAGCAGCCGGGCAGGTGCCGCGGGCTTGCCTTGGTTGTTGACCACCACCAATCTGAAGAGAGAGAGGCCGGCAGTGCTGCGAAACGGAAGCTCCAGCAGCTGACCCAGCCAAGAGACGCATAATATCACCAGGCTGGAAAGGAGGAGGATCCCGGCCAGAGAGTCACTCCACCGCAGGATCCACTCCCCTCTGTAGGATCCCACAAAAAGCATGACCCAGGAATAAAGCGGGATAAGGAAGATCGACCCGGCCCTCATCCCCCCGCTCACCTCGGCGGGTTTATCCAAGAGTCCGCGAAGGGTGCCGGTCAGGAAGCTGAGCCTTTCAAATTTCCCCGCCTCAAGATTCTCCAGCACCGGCCTGGCATGCAGGGGGAGACCTGATCCCTCCACATAAGCGGCGATGGCATTCAGGAAACGCTGCTGCCCAGCAAGATCGCCGACTGGAATCGACTCGGCGGCAACTTTTGCCTCAGGCCATGGACCTTCGAGCAGGACGGCATGCCCCTGATTCGTGATCCAGACATGATCGAGGCTCAATTCGGCGGGAAGCGTCTTGTCTCTTGTTGCCTCCATCAATTCCGAGGCCATGTCATGGAGCCACAGCCGCAGCGTCCCCCAGGATAAACGCTTTCCTTCTTCGACCAGGCTGGAAAAAGGCACGCCTGGAGGTGCCTCAAAGGCATCCCATGTGGCTTCGGCAGTTTCCACCTTCTGCAGCCAGCGCAGCCGGCCTTCCCGGGAAAGGTTTCGCCGCTCCGGAGGAAGTTCCGAAGGCTCCCGTCGCAGCAGCCAGGCCTGGCGCCGGAGCACGGGATCGGCTGCGACGATCCATCTACCTGGGACCACTTCCCTTAAAATCAGAAAGGGACCCAGCGAATCCGAATCCTCGACAGGGACATCCGGCTGTGCTGCAGGCACCATGGCCGGTCGTGCGGCCCCCTTGGGCCTCACCACCACTCTGGTTCCACTGGCGAGGTCCCAGAAAGTGGCAAAGCCGTTTTCGCGGCGCGCTCTTAACATTAAAACAATGGGGATCAAAGGACAAATAGTAGTGGCTGCCGAATAGTACACTATCTCCTGCCAGGTCATGGCGCTGACATTTCTTGCGGTTATCGTCGCCATCAAGAAAGGGATCCGGACGCCCTCGACACAGAGAACGGGAAGCAGGATCCTGAGAAACGCGCGCCCGAGGCCGGGCAGCCGGCCGTTTTTGCGGACTACCACCAATCCCTTGAGGCGCTTGCCGAGGCCGGCACCCCAGATCCCCTCGGCGACAGTGAAGTAGAGCAGGCCGAAAGCAAGGAATGCAATATAGTGTCTCGCCGAAAATAGAGTGCGTTCCATTAAGAATCCCAAATGAAACTGTTCATTGCCGATAGAAAGCATGAGGATCACATAGGGGGTTAAAAAGGCAGCCAAGTAATCGATCCATCCGGCTGGTGAACGGGCGGCCAAAGACGCAGGCTCCGGTTCTTTGGAACTGAAAGGCAGCAGCACGTTGCGCAGCGCCATGTAGTCGGCATAGCGCTGCCCCGGTTCCTTGGCGAGGCAGCGTGCCACCACTCTCTCGAGAATGGGCGGCACGTCTTCTCTCAGTTTGCTCAGGTTTTTCGGTTTCTGGTTGACGGCGTTGGCCACCACCTGCACCGCATTGTTGCCCTCGAATGGAGCCCGGCCGGTGAGCAGAGTGAACAGAGTTGCGCCCACGGAATAGATGTCGGCACGCACGTCCAGGCTATCTCCGCGAAGCTGTTCCGGCGAGGCGAAGGCCGGAGTGCCCATGATGACACCGGAGGCCGTGATATAAGAATCATCCCTCGCCAGTGTGGATACGGAAAGGCCGAAGTCCCCAATCTTCACCGAACCATCCGGGCCGACGAAACAGTTGGACGGTTTGATGTCGCGGTGGAGTACACCTTCAGCAAGGCCGGCTTCGAGACCTGCGATGACATCGAGGATCGCGTCGACTGCCTCCGCGATCGGGAGGGGCCCGCGTTTCTTGAGCTTGTCCTTGAGGGTACCACTGTCAGCGATCTCCATGGTGATCACCGGGATGTTCTCGATCTCTTCGGAACCAAATATGTAGAGGCTGTTCGGGTGGCTGACGCCTGCGGCAAGGCGGCCTTCACGGAGAAACCGCTGCCGCATCTCCGGAGAATCAAGTTCCTGGCCCAGCATCTTAAGGGCGACGCGGCGCCCGGTGGCGGCATGTTCGGCCTCGTAAACCGTGCCCATGCCTCCGCGGCCGAGCAACCCGAGCAGGCAGTAGCCGCCGAACTCGAAAGGAAATTCCGAAGGCCCTTCGATCGCCAATGATCCGGCCTCAGTCAGCACAACTGTTTCGGCCCTGCTGCCGGGCGGCTCCAGCGCGCCCGACATGAGACAGGCCGGGCAGAGCATCTCGCTCGATCCTGAGGGAACCACAGCACCACAACGTCCACATTTTTCCTTTTCAGAAGTGCTCATCGTTTGATCTCCCAGTGAGTTTCGTTCACTTCTTCCTGAAAGAAAAATGCGAAAAGGTTACAGGAAAGGATCATGGCCTCCGCAACACCTCGACCAGATAATGCAGCTCCTTTTCTAGCTCTGCCTCGTCGCTGACCGTCTCTGCGATGGCGGCCCGCAGCAGTTTGCGGTAGCGCTGCCGCAGCCGGTGGACGGCGACCTTGACCGCACCTTCGCTTATACTCAGTCGTGCCGCGATCTCCGCCCTGGGCAGGTCGCCCTCTCCGGTCAGGCTGCCCTTGAGCGCATCAAACTGCTCTCCCCTGCCGGCTTCCTCCATTTCTTTGCGCAGCGTATTTAGGGCCCCGGCAACGGTCTGCAGAGCCCATTCACGGTCGAAGAGGTGATCCGGATCATCCAGCGACTCTGATGTCTCGGCAAAGCGGGGCTCGGGATCGAGCGCATCCCATTCGATGAATTGCACACGGCCGCCGCGCTTCTGAGTTTGGCCCCTGTGCCATTCATTGGCCAGGAAATGCTTCATGGCGCCCAGCAGATAGGAGCGAAAGCGGCCCTTCTCACGATCCGCCGAGGGGAAGCCTCCTGATTCAACAATTCGAGTAAAAAAGGCCTGCGTCAGGTCCTGGGCGTCGACCGCCGAAAATCCTCGGCTTCGCACGAAAGCATAGAGGGGATACCAATAGGCATGGCATAGTTTTTCGAGTGCCTCCCGGGCCCGGGTCTGGTCCTCTTCGCCGGGCCTGGCCGAAAGCACAAGGCTCCAGCGCGTCGTGGCGAACTGCCGGGGATCGGGCCTATCTTTCATTGATCGCGTATGCCTGACATTTCCATCGAGCCCAATGTCAGATAAATCTGGTATCATTCTCTTTCATGAACCGTATGCCGTCAATTGGTTTTGCTGACTTTTCGGAGGGTTGGAAGATTTTCCTCAGGTGTGATAAGAATAAACTTGAATGTTTGCATGAGAACCAGGCCGTTTGGTTTCTCGGAGAAATTGGGGTAAAGGAGTCCATAAAATGAAGATCACAAACAGACTGTCCATTATTCTTCCCGTTTTTTTGCTGCTTGTATTGATCACGCAGGCCCCTGGGGCAGTGAGCGGCGCCTCAAAGGCGGACAGAGTCTATGTCAACGGCAACATCTACACCGTCGACGAAGGATTCAGCACGGCTACCGCTATGGCGGTGAAGGACGGAAGATTCATCTACGTGGGCGATGACGAGGGAGCAAAGGAATACATCGGTCCCTTGACCTTTGTGACCGACCTGGAAGGCAAGACCGTGATCCCCGGCCTGCATGATACCCATGTACATATCCGGTACGGAGAGCGGATCCTGTATCCACGGAGCCCGGACATCAGGGAAACGATCGGCGAGTGGGCTTCCGTAGAACGGATGCAGGAAGTGATCAAACACTGCCTGGCAACAGGAGAGGGAATGCGGCCCGGACCCGAGCCGCGCTGGCTGGTCTTGAGCGGCTGGATGTCGGCGGTCTGGGATCCGCCGGAATTCCGCAAGGAGCTGATCGATGCCGTGGCACCCAATAATCCCGTGTTCATCAGCCGCTACACACACGGCAGCGGCGCCAACAGCAAGGCCCTGGAACTGGCCGGCATCACGCGCGACACCCCCGATCCTTCGGGGGGCCACATCAAGAAGGACAAGAACGGGGAGCCCACGGGCGAATTCGTGGAAAGGGCGCCCGCAGAATTGATGCGCCTCATCCCTCCCCTGCCCCCCATGACCGATTTCGAGATAAGCCGCAACCTCGTCGAGGGAACCCAATTGGCGGTGGCCAGCGGGCTCACGACCATCCACGGCGCAAGCATGACCGGCTATGAAGAGATCCAGAGGCGGATCAAACTCTACGACGTGGGCCTGCTCAGGATCAGGATCAACGAGATGGTCAGGGAGAGTGCGGCGAAGAAGCTGGGCAAGCCGCTCAATCACAACGACAAATACTATGTCCGGTCCGTCAAGGCCTTTGCGGATGGGGCCCTGGGTTCCAGGGGTGCGCTCTTCCTTGAGGAGTACAGCGACTATCCCGGATATTTCGGAGAACCGCGGCAGAGTGAGGACCAGATAGCGAAATCCGCCACCGAGCTGCTGAAGATCGGCTTCAACATGAGGATCCACTGCATCGGTGACGGGGCCAATCATGTGGCCGTCAATGCCTACGAGAGGGCCCTGAAGGCCACGGGCATAGACGGAAAGAAGGCCCGATTCGCGCTGGAGCACTGTCAGGTCCTGACTCCGGACGACATACCCCGACTGGCAGAGCTGGGGATCATCGCCTCCATGCAGCCGCTGCATGCCACAGAGGACATGAACTTCGCGGTAGCCCGGATGGGGACCGAGCGCCTGAAGTATGCCTATATCTGGAGCGATCTGCTGGATCTCGGCGTCGTGGTGGCGACGGGGACGGATTATTCCGTGTCTCCCTATAACCCGTTCTACACTCTGCACGCAGCGGTGACCCGGCAGGACCGGAACAACAATCCTCCGGGCGGATGGATCCCCGAACAGGCCATGACGCGGGAGGAAGCCCTGCGGGCCGCGACCATGGGAGGGGCCTATACCATGTTCGCGGAAGACACACTGGGTTCCATCGAGGCCGGGAAGCTGGCCGATTTTGTGATCATCCCCGTCGATTACATGACCATCCCAGCAGAGGATATCTGGAAGATCGAACCGGACATGACCGTTATCGGGGGTGAGATCGTCTACACAAAGCCGCTACAAGAAAAACAATAGTCTCCCGCGTCCACTTTTCCGGCGTTTAGATGGCTTGTTGCCCTGTTCCTTACCCATTTTAGACATATCTGTTATTGATCGGGATATTTGACCGTCGCCCGGAGCTTCTATAGAATGGACTTCCAAGAGACAAATGCCAGAAGAACCCACCTGCCAGACGAGAGAAAGTTCCGACGCCTCCGTCGTGGCCGAATTGATCGGGGCCGCCAAGATCTTCAAGACAGGCGGCACTGAGATCGTCGCCCTGGATACAACCGACCTCAAAATTAACCGGGGAGAACTGCTGCTCATCATCGGCCCGTCAGGCTCCGGCAAAACCACTCTGCTCTCTTTGATCGGTTGTGTCCTCTATCCCACCAAAGGCTTTGTCTGCATAAAGGGCGTCGACACAAAAAATCTGAACGAGCGACAGCTGGCCCACCTCCGCCGGACCACGATCGGTTTCGTCTTCCAGAATTTCAACCTGATCTCTCCTCTGAGTGCTGAGGACAATATTCGTGCCCCCCTGATCCTCAACAGGCTTCCCAAAGATCAAAAGAGAGAAAAAACTGAAAAGGCCCTTGATCTTGTCGGGCTGTTGGATCGGAGAAAATCCCTGCCCAAACAGCTTTCAGGAGGGGAACAGCAGCGAGTGGCCATAGCCCGGGCGTTGGTCAGCGATCCTGTGATCGTTCTGTGCGATGAGCCCACCGCCGCGCTGGATGCCGAATCCATGAAAATCGTGCTGCAGAAACTCCGGGGCTTGAGCGATGCGGGGAAGGCCGTGGCTGTCGTTACGCATGACCCCAGGTTGGAGGGCTACGCAGACCGCATCATCCACATGGAACATGGCCGTATTGTCAGTGAAAAAACGGGAGTAAGCAATGAGAGTCCCTGAGATAGAAAAAATGCCACCAGTATTCGGCCTGAAACCAGGAAAATGCTCTGGTCTTTTGGCGATCTGTCTGTTCGTTCTCACGATCTTCCTTAGCACAGTCAGCTGCGGAGACAGCGATGAAATCCCCCTTGAGACACCCTCGAAACTCGACATGTCTCCCCATCAAGTCATCGGCATCGGCCGGATCGAGCCCGAACTGCGGTTCCTCGATCTCTCGAGTGAGACAACAGGCCAGATAGCCCGGATTTATTTCTCTCCAGGAGATTTTGTCGCTGCGGGAGAGGTCATCGTCGAACTTTCAACCTCATTGGAGGAAGCAAGGGTCGAGCAGGCCGCGGCCCGTATTCAATCCCGGATATCTCAAATCGAGGCGGCCAAGGCCGCCCTCTCGGCGGTCAGGGTTAGGACAGAGAACGCCCGCGTCTCCTTCGAGCGGGCCAAAGAACTTTATGCGACCAACACCGAATCAGAGGCTGTCTTTGACACGGCAAAAGCCGAGTTCGATGCCTTGAAGGAAGATGTAAAACGCTTTCAGGCCGAGCTCGTCACGGCTGAGAATACCCTGAAGGAAAACCGGGCCGACCTTAAATTGGCTCGAGCGGAATTGGAGAGGAGGTTCATCAGGGCTCCAACCGAGGGTCAGCTCCTCACTCTGGACGCAACCATGGGATCATTGATCTCACCGGAAACGGTGTTTGCTGTCTTCGCTCCGGATGGCCCCCGAGTAGCCCGGTGCGAAATCGATGAGCTGTTCGCCGATCTGGTCCAATCTGGTCAGACGGCTTCTCTCCGTAACCAGGGGACAACAAAGATCCTGGCCAGTGGGAAGGTAACCTTCGTTGCACCATCGTATACGAAGAAGTCTCTGTTTTCCGACGAGGTGGGCGACCTGGAGGACCGGAGAGTCCGGGAGGTGTGGATCACACTTGAACCCGAATCCGAGCTCCTTTATGGAAGCCGTATCGAGTGTGTTATCGCACTTCAGGACTGAAGACGCATGTTCCGCTTCGCTCTCCTCTTCATCCGATATGACAAGCCAAAGTCCATCGGTGTCGTTCTCGGCATCATCATCTCCATCTTCCTGGTCGGGCAGCAGACCGGCATCTTTCTCTTTTTGACGGGGACCATGTCGGCTCTGGTAGACAACATCGAGTCTGATCTCTGGGTGGTGGACAACCGGACCACAGATGCCAATGCCCTGGGCCCGATCGATACACGGATCGGACGGCAGATCGAGTCCCTTCCCGGAGTTATCAAGGCGTATCCCCTGATCGTTGCGAGAGGCACAGCCAAATTCCCCCGCGGTCGGTCGGCCCCTGTCCAGATGATCGGAACCCAGCCTCCACATTTCCTTGGGGGCCCCTGGCAGATAATATCAGGGAGGATGGAAAACCTCTTGGAAGATGGGGCCGTTTCGACAGACATCTTCGATCGCAAGATCCTGAATAATGCAGGTCCGGGAACGGCCTTCGAGATCAACGGGCGGCGTGTCCGTGTCGCCGTCCAAACCCGGGGAGTCCGGGGATTCGGATCCACATATGTCTTCACAACCCTGGATCGAGCTCGAGCGATCGGGGATATCCCCCAAAACAAAGTCAGCGCCTTCCTCATCAAAACGGAAGGCGGAGCCGATATCCCGACCATCCGGGATCATATCAACACGACGATGTACGGCGTCAGAGCCTGGACAAAGAAAGACCTGTCACGCTCCACGGTCTCTACCATTCTGGGTACCAGCGGCATCGCCTTCTCCATCGGAACCCTGATTATCTTCGCTACCCTTTCAGGCATTATCATCATCGGGCTGACCATGTACTCCGCAGCCGTCGACCGCCTGAGGGATTACGGGACTTTCAAGGCCATCGGTGCGGATAACAGGACAATCCGAAACCTGATCCTGATCCAGGCCATGGTTTTCGCCCTGGTCGGGTACGGCATCGCCGTTGTCCTCATCGAGGGATTCAGGTCTGGAATTTCCAACTCAGGCATCCTCTTCGAATACTCCAATGCTGTCCGGATCGCTTTCTTTGTCGTGACTCTGGCGATCTCTCTTGGGGGGGCGATTTTCGCCATGCGCCGCATCTCCCGGCTGGAACCTGCCAGCGTCTTCAGGGCCTAGGATATGATGAAGGTAATCATCACCGGTGGGACTGGGCTTGTAGGGCGCATGCTCTCCACTCTGTTGGCCTCCAAAGGATATCAGGTTGTCGTTCTCAGCAGGTCTCTCAAGCGCGCGGCGGATCTTCCTGGCGGAGTACGGATCGAGCGGTGGGATGCCCGCTCGGCCGACGGCTGGGGCCAGCTCGTTGAAGGAGCTGCTGCCATTGTAAACCTGGCCGGCGCCAATCTTGCTGGGACTGGATTCTTCCCCAGCCGCTGGACGGCTCAGCGAAAGGACCAGATACGCGAAAGCCGTGTCCATTCCGGTCGAGCTGTGGTAGAGGCTGTGAGGGGAGCCAGGATCAAACCCCGAGTAGTAATCCAAGCGTCTGCGGTCGGATTCTATGGCTTCGGAAGAGACGAGATCTTCACTGAGGACTGCCCGGCAGGTGATGATTATCTGGCCAGGCTTGCCGCTGAGGACTGGGAACCTTCCACGGCAGCGGTCGAAGATGAGGGCGTGCGGCGCGCTATTGTCCGCAGCGGCATCGTTCTGAGTAGTGAACATGGGGCGCTTCCGCGTCTCCTGCTGCCCTACCGCCTATTCGTGGGAGGCCCGATGGGCACAGGCAGACAATGGCTGTCGTGGATCCACCCCCTGGACCAAAGTGAGGCCATTCGTTTTCTGATAGAGAATGAAGAGGCGAAAGGGCCGTTCAATATGACGGCGCCGGATCCCAAGACCAATGCTGAATTCGGGAAGACCATTGGCCGCATCCTGGGCCGGCCTTCTTTGGTTCCACTTCCCGGCATGGCTCTGCGGCTCGCATTAGGAGAAGTGTCGAGCGTGGTATTGGAAGGTCAGCGCGTCGTGCCGAAACACTTGCAGGAAATGGGCTTTGAATTCCGCTTCCAAGATGCTGAATCCGCTCTGAGAGACGTCCTCGGATGAGGCATCATGAGCCTCAAAAGGGACAAAAAGGGGGTGCACATGTTTGATATATCAATGAATGCACTTTGGAGAATCTCATGAAAAAGACAGCACCGTTCTCGTTGATACTGTTGGTTGCCAGCCTCATGGCATGGCCGGTATCCGCCTCGCCTCAGGCCCCTGCGCGTTCCGATCAGGATCGCCCCAACATCGTGTTGATGTTTCCGGATAATCTGGGAGTGGGAGAGGTGGGCTGCTACGGCGGCGCGCGCGGCGTCCCTACACCGAACATCGACCGGATCGCAGACGAGGGAGTGCGGCTCACGAACTTCAACGTGGAGTATTCCTGCGTCGTCTCCCGTATTGCGCTGCTCACGGGCCGTTATGCCGTGCGCACGGGTGAGGGGTATGCGGCAGGCATGACTCTATGGGAAGTAACGATCGCCGAGGCCCTCCGGTCTGTCGGCTACGCGACGGCCCTCTTTGGCAAGTGGCACGTGGGTGGATCCAACTGGGAAGGCAGGAGGGAACCGACGCAGCAGGGATTCGACGAGTGGTGGGGCATCCCGGGCACGAGTCACACGGCGCAGTTCACATCCTTCGAGAGTTTCGATCCGGACAGAGCCGAGACACCCTACATCTGGGAAGGAAGGGCCGGCGAACCATCCCGGCGAGTGAAGCCCTACAACCTCGAGACGCGGCGCACCATCGACAGGGAAGCCGCTGAGCATGGGATCGCCTTCATGGAAAAGAATGTGAGGGATGGGAAGCCGTTTTTCTTCTTCTACCCCATGACACAGGTCCACTTCCCCACCCTGCCGCATCCGGATTTCGCCGGCACCACAGGGGCCGGTGACATGGGGGATGCCATGGCTGATGTGGACCACAACGTGGGCCTGGTGCTGGAAGCCCTCGAGCGATTGGGCATCGAGGACAACACGCTGGTCATCTGGTGCACCGACAACGGCGCCGAGATGAGGCGCCCCTGGCGAGGATCGGCAGGCCCCTGGCGAGGGTTCTACAACTCCGCCATGGAAGGGGGCATCCGGACTCCGTGCGTGGTTCGATGGCCTGGAAGGATCCCAGAGGGACGAGTGTCCAACGACATGATGCATGAGGTCGACCTCTTCCCGACGATCGCAGCAGCAGCCGGGACGCCCGAGATTTTGCCCGACGACCGGCACATCGACGGCGTGAACCAGCTCCCGTTCTTCGAAGGAAAACAGGCCCACTCGAGCCGGGAGAGCGCCATCTTCCTGGCCAGGGAGGGACACGTCATGGCCGTGAAGTGGCAAGACTGGAAGCTCTGGTATCACTTCCGGACCGAAATGCCGGATCCCGATCCCGACAACCTGCTGCGGCTGTTCGATCTCCGGGTCGATCCCAGGGAGGAGATCGATGTGAAGGACTTCTATCCGTGGGTCATCAGCATCATGGACGGGATCGTAGCCGACTACGAAGCCTCGCTGGAGGTCCACCCCCGGGTCCCGGGCGGCATCGACGATCCTTACGTGCCGCCCCCCGCAGGCTCGGGCAATCCTGTGGCGACCTATGCGCGCACGGACCGAAGGGAGCTTGGCCCCCGATCCGAGGCGCTCCCGGACCCAGATTTCACAGGGACGTGGTCCACGGCCGCAGTAAGTTCCGCACCTCCAACCGGCCGGGCTTCCAGGCTCCCGGTTCCCACACTGGGGAGCGGCTGGGGCGACCAGTTTTCGATTGTCCACACCGGGGATCGACTCGAGGTCGAACGGGTCTTTTTCGTACCGCGGGAGATCCAGCCCCTGGTCCGATACCGCTACGCCCTTGACGGCACCGAGACGGAAAATGCCGTGACCATGGGCCGCACGGGCCCCGTCCCAACCTCGACGACCGCGTGGGATGGGAACCGGCTGGTCATAACGACGCTCTATCCGTTTCAGGACCCCGAAGACAGCCGCTGGATAACGAACAGGGTGACCCAGACGATGTGGCTGCAGCCTGCGAGGGGAACCCCTTGGGAGCCCTCTCTAGTGGTGGAGACTAAGAGGAGCGGAACGCTGGGCGGGCCGCCGTCGACCAACCGGACAGTGTACCGGAGAGGGTATCGGTAGAAGCCACGGATTCGAATCCCGTATCGCCCACCGATTGCCCTACTCCGGCTTCTTTACTCAAAATCCGTCACAGCCGGGCCGTAATAAAGCGAGTTGAAAAACATCATGAACGTCCCGTGCGTCTGCGCCCGGTTCTGGGGCCGGAAGCCAAACAAGATGATCTTTCCCTTTCCATAGCCGGCCTCGATCAAAACCGGTTTGTTGTGCAGTATATGGTCCCCTATCAGACGGCCGCTCCTGAAAGGATTACCTTCGGGATAGCGGGCGACAACTTTATATTCTGGTGACACTTCCTGGTTCTCGTCCGCTCCGGACTCATCCCCTTCGAGAAATTCGAAGACAGGGCTGCCGTATGAGAGGATATCGGCGGTTTTGCCCATGCCGTAGGCGATGGGATGAGAGTTGTCGACATCAACATTGAGAATGGCGCTGGGGCAAAAGAACTCCGTGGAGGCAAAACTTCGGGAGACATCCCTCAAGGAAACCTTGAAATGTTCCAGGGGCAGCTGGCAGGAGGCATTGAGCGTGACCAAGGTTCCTCCCTCGCGCACAAACTGGAGCAGCGCGGCCAATCCGTGCGATCCTATGCCACCTGCATACTGGGATGGGACCGTCCCCTCCGCATGACCTTTTACAAGGCGCGCTGACGAGACATTGGTCAAGACGATGACATCGTATTTCTGTTTGAGGCGGCCGCCGCGGATCTCTGCATCCTGAAGGGTCGTGTAGGGAAACTCCCAGGTATCGAAAATCCAGCGCGTCCAGCCCTCGTCCATGTTGGCGACCCAGGGCTTGTAGAGGCCGAGCCGGAGGGGCTTGAGCTCCATGAGTTCAGGGGGGGGGCTGCCCGCTTGGATCCGGAGATTGAACTCTTTGGCCAGGGACCGGACCTTGTTTTCGATCCCGGTGCCGGAAACGACGATCGCGCCTGCCGGATATCTCCTGCCGCCGGAGGTGAAAGACCTTGTGGCCCAGGCCACGTCACCCCCCTCCTCCAGAAGCCGGTTGACAGCCCGGTAGCTGTCGAGGACATCGTGATCGAGGATATATGTGTCCCCGCCCCCGTTCACGTTCCCCACAGGAAGACTGGCCTTCGATACCGGCTTCAACCCGGTTTCAAACGGGAGGTCCATTCTGATGGCCTCAACTCCCATCAGGTAGGGTAAGGTCCAACCCGTCAGGTCGAATGTGCTTTCGGGAGGACCTCCTTCGTACAGCCTCCGGTCCGGGTAGACCTGAGGGCCCAGGATATCGATGAGAAAGGGCCGGTATGCCTGGGACATCAGGGCCACGTAGGTCCCGGCTGGAAATTCACGATTCTGCGCGGTGAAAGAATTTGTGGATTGATGCATTTCGATCCCGCCGGATATGAGGACGTCGATCATCTTAGCCGTGGTGTTGGGATCCTTTTGCGTCTGTGGGATGACATAGGCATAAGGCGCCTCGCTTTGACCCCGCTCGATGGAATTTCTGGCCATCCGGTACATGTTCATGAGATATTTATCTCTGTGTTTCGCCCCGGTTTCCAGGAAGCCAATGACGGACCAGTAGGCATACTCCACGATGTCTCTGAGCCTCCACCACCCGCCCGGCCAGGGACTGGGGTAGTTGATCGTCTGGGTGTTGCCGCGTGTTCCGAGCCCTCCCCTGTTCGACGGAGCGAGGTCCCGGGCTCTCTGAAAGATGGGAGTCGCCAAGGGCGTAGCCGCCGCCTCAAAGAGGATGGTTGCCACGTTGTGCCACAGGGCGCAGGTATGGATGGCCGACATGCGCCAGTGGTTCCACAAAGCATAATGCATCACGGCGATCTTCCCCTGCTCCTCCAGGATGGTCCTCATATAAGCGCCCGTCAGCTCGATCTCACGCGTCAGCAGGGGATCAAGGGAATGGTGGCGCGGATCGTACAGAGGAGAGAGAAACAACCGCGCCGCGGAATTCCCCATGTGGTGCATATCCATGAAGATCTGGGGAAACCATTCATGGTAGAGGATGTTGTTCACATACCTGGTTTCGACCAGATTGTGCATGAAGGCGTCGCGGTTGTTGTCATGGCCGGCATAGTAGTGATACAGCCAGGGCAGCGGTGCCGTTTCATAGGGTGTCCCGACGTTCTGCCGGTACCAATCGGTCGTCAGGATGTTGCCATCCGGATTCCAGCTGGGAACCAGGAGGAATATCACATCATCCAGGATCCCTTGGATCTGGGCCGAATTATCCGTGGCCAGAACATATCCCAACTCCGGAGACATCTGCGTCGGCCCGCATTCTGAGGCATGCATGCTGCAGGTGACCAGTGCGATGGTCTTTCCCTCTCCAGCCAAACGTTCGGCCTCTTCCTCGGAGATCCTTCCCTTGGCGAGTTTACGGGCGATCTCCCTATACTTATCGAGCCGGGATAGATTCTCCGGCGAGGAGATGATTGCCAGGATAAAGGGATTCCCCATGGTCGTTTTCCCCAGTTCCTGCACAATCATGCGATCCGAGACATCCCCCAGGATAGTGAAATATTCGTGGATCTTTTCCCACCTTATCAGCTTGTAATCCGCCCCGGGCTTGTGTCCGAAGAAAGACTCCGGATTGGGTACGCTCTGAGCAAGCGCTGGGGAGATCCACAAGAGAGCGACAAAACCAACGAGGCAGAAAACCGGAAAGACATTTTTCCTCATTCCAAATCCCCCTGTTCCTTCTTATCACTTAAGAACCTCAAGCCTGTTTCCCTGCATGCACGCAAAAGGCGCCGCATTTCCTCGACGATCCCGTCATGAGCCGCCGCCAGGTCTGTCGCCTCATAAGGGTCCGCCTCCATGTCGTACAGCTCATAGATCGCCGCCTCTTTTTCTCCGGCCGGCTGCGGATTCATTTCGATGAGCTTCCATTTTCCCCGTCGGATGGAAAAGTCCCCGAGTTCAGAAACATGCCCACCGGTGTCGGCGATCAAGGCCGGGCGCCGGACATGTGTCGCCTCCTCCGCTAAGATGGCGGGCAGCACGCTGATGCTGTCCTCGGCGGCGCTGTCGGGCAGGGCATATTTCACGAACTCTGCAAAAGTAGCCATCATGTCGGTCAAGCTGATGGGAACATGGGAGACGGTGCCTGGTTTGATGTTTCCCGGCCAACGGACGATGAACGGGACCCGATGGCCGCCCTCGTAGGCGGAGTTTTTGTAACCCCGGAAGGGGCCGGCGGATCTCTGCCCTTCGGCTCCTCGACGCGGCCCGTTATCACTCGTGAATATCAAAATGGTGTCATCCAGGACACCCTGGGCTTCAAGTGCCCGGCGCACTTCCCCGACACACCAATCGACCAGAGCGTTCATATCGCCCCGCGGGCCTTCCTTGCCGGCACCGCGGATAAATTCTGGATTGCCCAGGGGATGTGCGGAGCCGACAGGGCATAGTAGAGAAAAAACGGCATGTTCGGACTCTTCCTCCTGTGGCTTTCGATGAAGCCAACGGCTTTTTCGGCCAGTCTGACATCCACCTGCTCCAGGTCCCAGTCAGGAGTCATCAAGCCCGGGTAGAAACCGGGCAGCTCATGCAATTCCTCCGAGGACCGAACTGAAGGAACGCCAACCCAGGAATCGTTTTCGATAAAGCAGTACGGCGCATCGCTTGTGGAGCAGCCGGCGGTCCCGAAGAAATAATCGAATCCCAGCTCACAGGGACCGCCCACCACGGACTTCTGAAAGTCAATCTCATCCTCGTTCATGGTGAACTGCCGCTGGAATCGCTGCAGTTTTCGAGAGCGGTACCACAGCCCCAAATGCCACTTGCCGACGAAACCGGTCCGGTACCCGCTCCGGCGCATGAGTCGGGCCCAGGTCAGACGCTCCTGTGGGATGACCGGAGGATCATAGGGCATGACCAGCGAGTGCTTCTTGTGGGTTCTCCAGAAGAATCTCCCGGTCAGGATCCCGTAGCGGGTGGGGGAGCACAGGGCGCTGCAGGAATGGGCATCCGTGAAGCGCAGGCCTTCTTCGGCCAAGCGGTCGATGTTCGGAGTCGGGGTCAATGTTTCAGGATTGTAGGCTTCGACATCACCCCAGCCCATGTCGTCGGCCATGATGAAGACGACGTTGGGCCTGGCGGCAAAGGCCTTTTCGGGGGATTTTTCCGCATCCCCCGCTCTGCAGAAAGCGGCTGCGGCAAGGGAAACGATCACCGCTGTTTTGAGAAATTCCCGTAGGATTGTTCGATTTGAGGGGAACAGTTCAGGCCTCCTTTGGTCCGATCATTTCAAGCTGTCCTGTGTTATTTCATTCAGGGCCCAGTCGGCGGCTCTTTGTATCACGTTTCTGGGGGATTCCATCCCGGCCGCATTTTTCAGGAAGGATATCTGGGACCGGTCTCCGCATTTGCCGATAGATCTCAGGGCCTCCGCCTGGGCCGCGTAGCTGTCGTCCTTTTTGAACCGTTCTTTGAAGAATGAAACCAGCTCAGGATCTCTGGTATCTCCAAGAATCTGTAACGCCCCCGTCCTGACTTTTGAATTCCTCTCCTCACACACTTTTCTGATCAGCTCGACATTCAGGTTCGCCTCGTCTTTGCCGAGAGCTTCGAGAGCACTCCTCCTCACGGCCCAGAACGGATCGCTTCGCAGCCTTTCCACCAAAGCCTCCCCCACGCGGGGATCCCCGTTATACCTCACCAGTTCCGAGGCAGCCCACATCCTGCCGATCACATCGTCGTTTTTGAGCTGATAGAGCAGCTCATCCACGCCCTTGTCGAACGTCCATTCCTTTAACAGAAAGTTGCCTTCGTCGAACCGTACCAAATGAGGTTTTTCATCCACTGCGAATTCAAACAGTTCCTCTCTCTGCCTTATCCAGACCTTTTCGGTGGCTTTCCCTTCCGAGGTGGTGATCCCAAAAATCACAGGAACTTGGTAGACAGGGATCCCCAGGGAAAAATCCTGAACCTGGGCAACCTTGATCCGCACCTTTTTCGCATCCTCATCCCAGTCATAACTTACATCGAATACCGGATGTCCCGGCTTATAGATGAACTGCTCGAAAAACCAGTCCAGGTTCTGACCGGTAGCCTCCTTGACGGCGATCATAAAATCATGAGTATCCACCGGTTGAAACTCATGTTTGTGCAGAAAATGCTTCAGGACCCGGAAGAACGGCTTGTCCCCCAAGACGAACCGCAGCATGTGAAGAACACACGCGCCTTTGGGATAGGTGTGCCTGTCAAAATTCTGCCCCGGGCTCTCGTAGCGGTTGAAAACTATGGGACGCATATACCGCGTGTGCGCCTCCCTCAGGTAGGCATTCTTTTTCTCCAGGTGAGCGAGGGCCCCCTCCTCCTCGCCTTTGTCAAAACGGGTGTACAGATAGTCGGAATAGGTCGCAAAGCTCTCATTCAACCAGGTTTCCGACCAGGTTCTCAGGGTGATGAGATCGCCCCACCACTGGTGTGCCGTCTCGTGCGCGATGATCGTTTCCCAGGAAAAATCCTTGTCGGCCTTCTCGTCATAGATCACATTCTGGCCGAGGATCGTCGCCGAAGTCGCCTCGGCACCGCCCCCCTGCGTGGGCGTCTCTACCTGATCGTATTTGGCCCAGGGATAGTCATAACCGTACAGATCATTGAAGAACTCTATCATATAGGGGGTTTTCTTGAATATCCGGCGTGCATCCTTCACATCTTTTTCATACACCCAGTAATTGACCGGCAGAGGACCAAGTGAGTCTTCTATGACCACGAACGGCGCTATCGCAACCATGGAGAGATAGGTGGAATGCGGCAGGTCCTGATGCCAGTGATACGTGACAGAATTGTCCTTCTCATTTTCCTTAACGCTTACCAGCCTCCCGTTTGAGAGCACCTTATTGGGTTTTTGCACGGTCGCGATCAACTCCATCGTCACCTTGTCATGAGGATAGTCGTAGCAGGGAAACCAGTGCCTGGCTTCGTCCGGGAAGGAATCGGTGGAGACCATTTTGGGATTCCGGGGAGTCTCGTCGCTGAAGAAAAATCCTTTTTTCGGATCTTTCACATGATACTTTATGGTGAATACGACTTCCTCCCCATAGCCATATGCCTGCGACAAAACAATCCTGAGTTGATCTTCGGTCTGAACGAACTCGAGGGGCCTGTTGCGGCGATCTACGACTCCCGTAACAACGAGCTCATTCGCGTCGAGTATGCATTCCCTGAACGCGTCTCTCAAGGGCAATAGAGTCACCTGGTTCTCACCCCAGAATTCTTTCCGGTCCAGATCGAAGGTCAGCTGCAGCCTGTAATGCTGCGCATCAAAGTCACGGCTTCTTTCTACCTGAACGGGCCTCTCATAGATATCGATCTCCTGGGCCGACAGGCACGCTGAACAGACGACCAGGACGAACAGGATCACTTTGATCGTTTTCATCGATCTCTCCCTGCCGGCTGCCGCGGACCCGGAGGCAGGTAAAAGCTTTCTGTCCAACATGTCAGACCCTCCGTCCGAATGAATAGAATAGCAATGCATACATCAATCCTCCACATAAAAAACGCTGAAACTCTTTATCTGCGGATTCCCCACCGCTTCCAGGATGACCAGGCGAATCCTCTCCGTTGTGACTGGCTTAAGCTGCTGGATGCGCTTGTGTCCGATGCAGGTTCCTTCGCAGACGGTGACCCATTTTCCATCTTGATAGGCCTGGACGGAATATTCACGGACGCGCTCTCCGTTCTTGATGTTTTCCTGTAAGATGACATGATTCACGGCATGTGTTTCCGGCAGCCTCAGCTCCAGCATGCTGCCCTCGCCGAACGTCACAGCCAACGGATTCGAGAACCTGCGTTCGATCTCCCTCCCCCACTCCGCAAGCCGCTGCACATCCGGCTCGGGCAGCAGGCCATCCGGATCGGGAGTCAAACCCAGGATCAGGGTCGAATTGCGTCCCACGGACTGGGTATACATGTCCATCAGATTTTCGAGGGGTTCGATGTGGGCTTCGTCGCCCGGCTCCCAGAACCATTCATGGCGGCCGTCATGTCCGCGGAGCGGGGCGTCACTCATGGCCGGCATCCAATATCTTCCCTCGGGATCGCCGTGTTTCAACAGCCGTATCCGCTCCGCCTGCGTGTCCCCGCCATGGGAGTATGGATTGGGAAAGGTCGCCCAGCACGGGTAGGGCACCGTGCCCGACTCCGACCCTCCCCAACGGGCCTCGGCCAGCTGCAGGTTATGATAGAAGAGGCAGTTGGGCTGGTGTTTCTTCACGATGGGCAGGACATCCGGCGCACCGTTATCCGGATGATCGGCTCCGCCGTCGAACCAGATCTCGAAGAGCTCTCCGTACCGGGTGCAGAGCTCGGTGACCATCCCCTCGCACAGCGTGCGATAGTACGCCTGCCGATTCTCGCGAAACTCCCCCTCGCCCCCAACCTGAAAATCGTGTACCCCCAGGAACGAATTCCAGCGGATCCCCACATAGATCCCGGGCTTGATGTCGTACTTCCTGCACGAATCCACGAATTCCCGGACGATGTCGCCCTGGCCGTCGCGCCATCTCACGGCCTTCAGGCAGTAGGGATTCACGTCGCTCTGATACAGGGCGAAGCCGGTTTCGTGGGTCGCGGTCAGGATGGCGAACCGGGCCCCGGCTGCCTTGGCTGCCCGGATCCACTGGTCTGTGTCCAGGTGCCGGGGATCGAATATCTGAATATCGGGGATGGGATTTATCCGGTTATAGCCCTGTCGGTATTTCTCTCCATCGAACACGTGCAGGTCATAGGAAAAAAGCACTCCCAGTTCGGCTTCCTGCCAGGCCAGCTGGCTCTCGTTGGGGACAGGAACGGAATCCTTTCTAGACTGGGCGGACATTCCAATTGCGAGAACCACCACAGCAGACACCGCAAGAATACAATATTTCATTTTTCCGTTCATACGGACTTGATTCAATCTATCCTCCGCATGCAGGGGCTGCTTGCGTAAGTTCGATATCGGGGACCTCTAACTAGATACTCTGTGACAGTTCAGAGAGTGTCTCCTCTTCCAGATCGGCGATAGAAAGAAATATATCGCTCGCCCTGGCAATTCGATTCTCAATATCGTTGACCTTCTCCGCCTCTTTGAACAGTAGGCCGATGTCCGTATACATCTCCCCAGCTTTTTGAATTTTTTTGGAAACATCCAGCAGCGTATCGTTCCGGGTTATCTCAGCCGCCTCTTTCAGGAACCGGGAATACATGTACCGGAAGCATCCTCCGCCCGTTCCCCCGATCTCAAAGAAGATGTAGATGCTGAACAGGTTCATCCTGAGATCATAGTCATCAAACATGGCGGGCCACTTCTTGATCTCTCTGGCGGAATGCCGGAGGCCCTTGACACCGATGTTTTTGATCGGCGGATTCAAAAGGGCATCGACAGTCTGCTGGATCGATGCATAGAGGTCCTCTGGGGAAGGCTGATGGAATCCGCTGAATTCGAATTCCAGGTAGGTGTTCTTGGGCGGGAAAGGCTTGTGAGGAGAATTCCGGGCCTTATTGAGCTGCTCCAGGGTCGTCGGGTGATAGAAGCCCTTTTTAAGGCCGCTTGCCTTCGGATCCATATCGGAGGCCAGGACCGTATCCTGACCATTATAGCCGCAGACAACAAAGGTATGTCCCCCGAAATGATACTCCTCAGGGAACTCGAACCAGGGCAGATACCCCATATCCCCGAACAGCATGACGGGTTCTTTTTGCTCCAGCTTGTCCAGAAGCGATGCCTGGGCCTTCTTGACGCTCGATGTGGATACCACCCTTATATCGACGCCGGTCCTGCTGCTTATGTCATAAAAAAACTCCTTGGTATTTCCGCGGCCTCCCATAAACACATACGTGCTCTCTCCGAATTTCATCTTCCAGTAGATGAATCCCATCCCCGCTCCCAGGCCGAGGAGCATTTCTTCCGATATAGGATGGCCGTGAGAATGGAAAATCTTCGCCAGCGAATTGGTCTGGCAGTGATAGCCATCCAAGGGCGGGCAGTTATCGAATGGCTTAGTGTCCATGGTTTTTGTCATATCCTGCCTCTCTCCCTATTATTTATCACAGCTCCAGGTATTCTACAAAAGCAAAGAGATTTTAAATGCTTCATGCCTGAAATGTCGACATTCTTAATGAATAATTCAGGATGCCTGGATTATTCACGGGCCAAGATTGCT
>RCNG010000075.1_pt1 | contig 35895 bp, 25 predicted proteins | sample 2041371 | NCBI WGS metagenome assembly RCNG01 (sample SAMN09708227, study PRJNA481090) | Marine sediment metagenome, whole genome shotgun sequencing project. | biome: marine sediment; feature: ocean; material: sediment; isolation source: Sewage treatment plant 1 marine sediment (STP1) ... | reverse complement strand
AAGGCGCTGCAGCAGTGGGAGCGTTCGATTCCCATCAAGGCGGAGCGGGGGAATCTGTACGATCGCCACGGGCAGCCCTTGGCCCTCTCAGTCACCACCTGGAGAATCGGCGTCTCCGGATCCAAGGTCGAAGACGCCGGATCGCTGGCTGTCCTGCTGGCAGATGTCCTGCAGGGAGACCGCGCCCGTATCCGGAAAAAAATTACGGCTGCTGGCAAGTGCCACCTGGTGGTGGCCTCGGATGTGGTCCTGACCCTGGAACAGAAATCCCGTCTGGAAAAAGAGGGCCAGCAGGCCGTCACCATGGAAGAACTCCATTCGCGGCTCTACCCCACCGACGGGTTGGGGGCCTCGCTCATCGGTTTCTATCGTCCCGACCAGGACGGCTCGCTGGCCACGGGGCTCGAGCTCAGCCTGGACGGTTACCTTGCGGGCCGTCAGGGCCGGGCGCGGGAGATCCGCACGGCGAACCCACATGAGCAAATGGGCCATGTGGTCATGCAGGACGCCGTCCACGGACAGAGCATCGTGCTGTCCCTGGATACGGATCTGCAGACCATCTGCGAACAGGAACTGGCACGATCCGTGGTGGACACCGGCGCCAAGAGCGGGTCGGTCCTGGTCCTGGACCCGGGGACGGGGGATATTTTGGCCGCGGCCAGCTGGCCCTTGCTGGCCACGAGGAACAGGTCGACGCGGGACCCGGGACTGTGGATCAACCGGAACTTCACCTACCAGTTCGAACCCGGCTCGGTGTTCAAAATTTTTTCCACGGCGTCCCTGCTGCGCAACAGCGCCATCGACACCGCCACCGTGTTCAACTGCGACAACGACCAGGGTCCGCACATCTATGTCCGCAACGATGGCAACCATGACTACGGCAACCTGTCGCTGATGGAGGCCTTTGTCCTTTCGAGCAACGTCTACTGGGGCAAGGCCGTGGGCAACCTGCGCAAAAGCGAGCTCTACCGCGACCTGACGGATTTCGGATTCGGGCAGGCCACCAACCTGGCCTACCACGGCCAGCCTGCGGGAATCCTGAGGCCGGTGTCCGACTGGTCCGGCCGCTCCATGCAGACCCTTGCCATCGGACAGGAAATCGCCGTCACCTCCCTGCAGCTGGGTTTGGCCGTATGCGCGGTCGCGAACGGGGGCATCCTCTACGCCCCGAGGATGGTCACCGAGATCAGGGACGATCGTGGCCGGGTCATCGAAGAGATCCAGCCGTCACCCTTGCGCCGGGTCATGGCCCCGCCCCTGGCCGCCCTGTTGAGGGAAGCCATGGGCCGGGTCGTGCTGGAGGGGACCGGGTCCAGGGCCGGGATGGACTGGATCACGATCGGCGGCAAGACCGGGACGGCCCAGAAGAGCGTGGACGGCAGAGGCTTCACCAAGGGCGCCTACGTCGCCAGTTTCGCGGGCATGGTTCCGCAGGAGAATCCTCGCCTGGTGATCCTGACCGTCCTCGATGAACCCGAAGGCATCAACTACTACGCGGCCCAGAGCGCGGTGCCGTTGTTCGCCTCCATCATCAAGGGGATCCGTCGGGGAACCGACTGGTTGACGGACGTGCCCGGCGGGCGCACCTGCCCGTTCACCCCGCCAGACAAGCAGGAAATGGTGGCCGTGCCCGACGTCCTGCACCTCTCGGTGACGCGCGCAGCGCAGCGCCTGGGGGATGCGGGTTTCCAGGTCACGGGGGCGGAAAAGGACGGCGTGGTCATCCAGCAGATCCCCGGACCGGGAACACAGTGCCTGCCGGGGCAGGCGGTGGACCTCGCGGTGGCCGATCCGGCGGGATGCCAAGGAGTCGCCTCTTCTCTTTGCCCGGATTTCACGGGCATGAGCAATCGCCAGGTGAGCAGTCTGGCCGCGCGCCTGGGAGTGCCGGTCGTCATCAAGGGCGTGGGCTATGCGGTCCGGCAGAGCCAAGGCCCCGGCCAGGCCATCGAAGGCCGACCGATCACCGTCAAGATGGAATCATCGTGGCGGTGACACTCGGTAACCTCTGCGCCGGAATTCCCGGGCTCGATCCTTCCGGCGATACCGATCCAGCAATCGCGGGCATCACCTCAGATTCGCGGCAAGGTGGACCCGGCATTCTCTTCGTGGCTGTCGCGGGAACGGGCTCCGACGGCCACGATTTTGTCCCCCAGGCCGTGGCGGCGGGTTGTCCGGCGCTGATCCTGCAGAAGGACCGGGTTGGGCAGGCCCAGGACCACCTGGCCGGGTTTGCCGGACCGATTTTCCTGGCGGATCGCACCCGGCCGTTGCCCGCCCTGCTGGGCCGCCGCCTGCACGGTGAACCGGATCGTCGGCTGGTGACGACGGCCGTCACCGGAACCAACGGCAAGACCACGGTTTCTTTTCTAATGAGGGAAATGCTGGCCCAGCTGATGGGGCCCTGCGGGTTGATGGGGACGATCGCCTACGAGGACGGCCGCACCAGTGAGCCGGCCCCCCTGACCACCCCCGGTGGGCCCGTGTTCTACGAATGGCTCGGTCGGATGGTGGACAACGGATGCCGCAGCGTGGCCATGGAGCTGTCATCACACGGACTGGACCAGGAGCGCACAGCGGGGCTCGAACTCGACGTTGCGGTCATGACCAACCTTGGCCGTGACCACCTGGATTACCACCGGGACCTGGACGACTATCTGGCGGCCAAGGTTCGCATCCTGGATCTTCTGCGCCCCGGTAAAGGGGCCGGAACCGGCCGCCCGGGAGTCGCGGTTCTCAATCGGGGGGATCCCCACTTCGTGCAACTGGATCTGTCGGGTCATCAGGTGGTGTGGTTCTCCACCGATCCAGGAAGCACCGGGTTGCCGGAAGCGGACCTGAGAGTCCTGTCGGCCCGGCTGGAACTGACGGGTACCAGATTGGCGCTGGACTGGCGGGGCCAGCGCCTGGAGATCGCCAGCCCCCTGGTGGGGCGCTTCAACGTGGAGAATCTCACCGCGGCCCTGGCCGCGGGACTGGCCCTGGGCCTGGAGCCGGAACCCTGCGCCGCCGCCCTGGGGGGGGTGCCGCAGGTGCCAGGCCGGCTGGAAAGATTCATCCTGCCGGGCGGGGCCCTGGCCGTGGTGGACTATGCCCATACCCACGACGCCCTGGCGGCCGTGCTGGGAGCCTGCGAAGAACTGAAAAAGGGCCGGCTGATGGTGGTCTTCGGGTGCGGCGGGGATCGGGACCGGGGCAAACGTCCCCTCATGGGAGGGGTGGCCGCGCGGGAATGCGATCGGGCCTGGATCACTTCGGACAATCCCCGCGGGGAAGAGCCGGGGGGCATCATCCGCGACATCATGGCCGGGTTCGACGAGGTGCGCGAACCCCGGGCCGTTGCCAGGGAAATGGTGATTGACCGGCGCGAAGCCATAGAGTCCGCACTGGCCGAAGCGGAGCCCGGCGACATCGTCGTGGTGGCCGGCAAGGGCCATGAGGACTACCAGTTGATCGGCGACCGCACCCTCGACCTGGACGACCGGGTCATCATCCGCGAATGGATCGAACGGAACCGGACCCATGAGTGATTCCCAGGCAGACCTGATCTACGGCGCGGCCCAAGCGGCTGCCGACCTGGCCGAAGCGGGGCTGTTGTCGGGGATTGTTTCTTTCGATTCGGCCGGCAGGCAAAACCTGTCTCCGGATGCGGAGCTGAAAAATCTTCAAGGCGGGTTTACCGGAGCGGGCCTGGATTCCCGGAAACTGGCCGGAGGCGAACTTTTCGTGGCGATGATCGGGGCCCACGTCGATGGCAGGCAGTTCATGCCGGAAGTTCTGGCGGACGGCCACTGGGTTCTCGCCCAGGACACGGACCTGAATCAACGGGCCCTCAGTTCCGGCCAAACGGACCTGCCGCCGGGCGCGGGTATCCTGCTGACGGCGGACCCCACAGGTGCTCTGGCCTGTCTGGCCGGGAACTGGCGCGCCCGCCTGGACCTCTGGGTGACCGGGATAACCGGCACCAACGGCAAGACCACCACCAAGGATTTCCTGGCCGCCATGTTTCGGGCCGCTGGCCCCACCTGGTCCACCGCCGGAAACTTCAACAACCGGTTGGGGCTGCCCCTGACCCTGTTGGGTCTCAGACCGGAACACCGTTATGCAGCCATCGAGATGGGAGCTTCCGCCGTGGGGGACATCGCCCGGCTGGCGCCGCTGGCGACCCCGCGGGTGGGGGTCATCACCAATGCTTCGCCGGCCCATCTGGCCGAGTTCGGTTCGCTGGCGGACATCATTCAAGGCAAAGGCGAAATCCTGGACGCTCTGCCCGAAAACGGCTGCGCGGTGCTGAACGCCGACAGTCCCGGTTTCGGGACCTGGAAGGACCGGGCGCCCTGTCCGGTTGAGTCCTTCGGCTGCGAAAACGCGGACCACGTATGGACCTGGTCCCCTCAAGGCAGCCATGGTCTGCCGGTCCTGAAGATGGACGGCGAGGCCTGGCCGGTTCCCTTGCCCGGCCAGCACAACGGGGCCAACCTCGCGGCGGCCGTGCTGGCGGCGCGGGCCTGCGGACTGACGGAGCCTCAGATTCGGGAAGGTCTGGCGGGATTTGTCGGGTCGGCCCATCGCGGGGTCCTGACGAAGATCGCCGGACGTACCGTTCTGGATGACTGTTACAACGCCAATCCCGTCAGCATGCTGGCCGCGGGTCGCGCCGTGGGGCGGCTCCCCGGTTCCGGCCCGGTGGTGGCGGTGCTGGGGGCCATGGCGGAACTCGGCGATGACAGCTCCGCCATCCATGAAGACACGGGGAAAAGACTTGCGGCCGGTCCGGTGGACCTGCTGATCGCCGTCGGAAAAAATGCCCGCCCCCTCGGGGTAGGCTTTGACGCGGGCGGCGGCGTCAGTCATTATTGCGCCGACCTGAAGGAGGCCGCCCTGGCGGCGGCCCGCCACACCCGGCCGGGAGACCGCCTGCTGATCAAGGGATCGCGCAGCGCGGCCATGGAGGATATTCTCCCGCTGCTGGTCGACGCGTTCGCATCGCACGGGCCCTCCGGAAAGAACTGAAGGCAGGGAAGCCATGTTCTATCATCTGCTGTATCCCCTGAGTGAATACTGGTCCGTCTTCAATGTCTTCAAGTACATCACGTTCCGGTCCGCCTACGCCACGGTGACGGCCCTGCTGATCTGCTTCATCTTCGGCAACTGGGTCATCGAGAAGCTGGAGGCCCTGCAGATCGGCGAGACCATCGACACCGACGGTCCGGACCATCACCAGAAAAAAGCCGGCACGCCGACCATGGGCGGGGTGCTGGTGCTGGCGGCCATCGTCATCCCGACCCTGCTGTGGGCCGACCTGACCAACCGCTACGTCCTGCTGGCCCTGGTGGGCACGGTGTGGATGGGGCTCATCGGATTCCTGGACGACTATCTGAAAGTGGTCAAGAAGCGGCCCAAGGGTATGATCGGGCGTTTCAAGATGGCCGGGCAGGTCAGCTACGGTTTGATCCTCGGTTCGGTCATCGTCTTCGGGTTCGAGGGCGGATCGGAGTTGACCAGCACCAGCGTGCCTTTTCTGAAAGACGTGATGATTCCCTGGGGCTGGTTCTACATCCCGCTGGTCATCCTGGTGGTGACCGGAGCCAGCAACGCGGTAAATCTGTCGGACGGCCTGGACGGCCTGGCCATCGGGTTGAGCTCCCTGGCATTCGCGGGTTTCGCGGTGGTCGCCTACCTCAGCGGTCACAGCGTTTTTGCCGACTACCTGAACCTGCTGTACCTGCCCGAGGTGGGCGAACTGACGGTTTACTGCGCCGCGGTGGTGGGGGCGGGCATCGGCTTCCTGTGGTTCAACGCGCACCCGGCGCGGATCTTCATGGGGGACACGGGCAGCTTGGCCCTCGGCGGAGCCCTGGGCACGGTGGCCATCCTGGTGAAGAAGGAATTCCTGCTGGTGGTGATCGGCGGCATGTTCGTGGCCGAGGCCCTTTCGGTGATGCTGCAGGTGACCTGGTTCCGCCGCAGCGGCGGCAAGAGGTTGTTTCGCATGGCGCCGCTGCACCATCATTTCGAACTGCTCGGCTGGTCAGAAACCCAGGTCGTGGTCCGTTTCTGGATCATCGGCATCCTCCTGCTTCTGCTGGGGATGTCCTCTATCAAGCTTCAGTAAAGGCCCGGCATGCTGACCTTTCGTGACAAACTGTGCTGGGTGGTGGGACTGGCGCGCAGCGGCTGTGCCGCCGGAGGACTTCTGCGGCGTCACGGGGGGCGCGTGGTGGGAATCGACGATGCCGACGAGGCGGCCGTGCGCCAACGCTGGGACCGGGAGGACCTGACGGCCCTGGCAGGACCGGCCTTCGACGAACTGGCCACCGGTGGGGTTTGGCCGGCGGTCCCGCCGGACCTGGTCGTGGTAAGCCCGGGAGTGCCCTTGGATCATGTTCGTCTCCAGGGGTTGCCGGATTCCGTGGAAATCATCGGCGAACTCGAACTCGGGGCCCGTTTCTGCCGCGCGGAAATGGCGGCCGTCACCGGCACCAACGGCAAGACCACCACCACCGAACTGGTGGCGCACCTGGGGCGCGCAGCCGGACGCCGGTCCGAGGCCCTGGGCAACGTGGGGCGGCCCCTGTGCCAGATCGCCGAAAAGCTGGAACCCGGCGACTTGGCCGTGCTCGAGGTGTCCAGCTTCCAATTGGAATCAGTGCGGGATTTTCAGCCCCGCGTCGGGGCGGTGCTGAACCTGGCCCCCGATCACCTCGACCGGTACCAGGATCTGGCGGGATATTTCGCGGCCAAGAGGATCCTGGCCGACATCCTGCCGGAAACCGGGACGTTCGTCACCTGGACCGAATGTCCCGAAGCGGCGGCCTGGCCCACCGCGGCTCGTCGGCTGATGTTCGGCCGCAGGGAAAATGGTGCCACAGTCTATTTCGCCGAGGGACAATTGTTCGTCCCGGACAATGGAGAAACGAGACCCTTGCTGGAGACCTCCGAACTGGCCCTGCAGTCCCCGCCCAACCTGCTGAACGCCCTGGCGGCCGCGGCGGTCGGTCTGGCCCTGGACCTGGATCCGGGTGCGGTGGCCGCGGGGCTGCGGGATTTTCCCGGGCTACCCCACCGGCACCAGCCAGTGGCGCGGCGGGGCAAGGTGACTTTCATCAACGATACCAAAGCTACCAACGTCCACGCCGTCTGCGCGGGGCTGGACGGATTTCCTCACCCGGTGATTCTCATCGTTGGCGGCAGCGGCAAGGGAGAGGATTACACCCCTTTGCGTGGGGTGTTGGACATGGTCCGGCACGTGGTCCTGATCGGTGAGGAAGGGCCGGCCATCGGCCGTGCCCTGGAGGGCGCCGTTCCCCTGAGCGAAGCGGAGTCCATGGACGCGGCGGTCCAGTCGGCCGCGGATCTGGCCGCGGACCAGCCCGAGGCCCAAGTGGCGGTTCTGCTGAGCCCAGCCTGCGCCAGTTTCGACATGTTCCTCAACTACGGTCAGCGCGGGGCCGCCTTCACCGCGGCCGCGATCAGTGCGGGCGCCGAGCCCCTGGGCGAAGATTGATCGCCCTTTTGAGAACAGGACACAATCGGACCAGGGAGGGTCACCGATGAACCGAAGGTTGAGAGGATTCACGGCGAGTCTGGAGCGGTCGGACCGGCTGCTTCTGGTTTCGGTCGGCGTCCTGCTGCTCATCGGAATCTTCGTCGTCTACGGTGCGGGCGGCTTCCACCGCGGGGCCGGGTCCTCACCCCTGGGACAGCACTTCATCATCATCAAACATCTGACCATGATCGGGATCGGAGTGGTGCTGATGCTGGTCCTGATGAACCTCGACTACCGCTGGTTCCGCCACCAATGGTTCAATCGGGCCGGCGTGTTCGTGACCTATGGTCTGGTGGCCTGGACCCTGTTCATCGTCCGGACCGGGCCGGGAGGCACGGAGGCCATCAACCGCTGGGTGACCGTCGCGGGGTTCTCCTTCCAACCGGTCGAGCTGGCGAAGGTGGCCATGATCTTTTTCCTGGCCGAACGGCTGGCTCGCCGCCAACCCGGCACGAAGCTGACTCCCAGGGAGCTCGGCAGGACCCTGGCTCTGGGTTTCCTGCCGCTGCTGGTGCTGCTGGTACTGCAGCCCAACTTCGGCAACGCCATGGTGATCTGCGGCGTCACCGTGGTCCTGGTCTATGTGTCCGGGGTTTCGGAAAAGTGGTTGATCCGTTTCCTGGCGGCGATGCCCTTCGTGGCGACCCTCAGCTATTTCGTGATTCCCAAGGTGCACAAGCGGGTCGACGAACTCATCATGGGATATCGGGAGGGGGATTTTGGATACCAGGTGAACCAGTCCCTGATCGGGTTGGGCGGCCCCGGTTGGAGGGGCGCGGGCCTGGGGCAGAGCCACAACAAGTTTTCGTTCCTGCCGGAATCCCACACGGATTTCGCCTTCTCCCTGCTGGGAGAGGAGTGGGGGCTGTTCGGGACCCTGCTGGTGGTGTCCATGCTCGTTTTGTTTGCCTGGCGGGGCTTCGGGATCGCCGCCCGGGCCTCCGATCCCTTCGGGAAAATGGTGGCGGCGGGACTGACCACCGGCATCGCTATCTACGGGGTTGCCAACATTGCCATGGTGACGGCAATATTTCCGGTGGTGGGGGTGCCCCTGCCTTTTGTCAGCTTTGGCGGGACGGCCATGATCGTCGCTTTGGCGTCGGTCGGCATCCTGTTGAACATCGAACGCGGCAGCCGTTCCTATCAGGTCTGGAAACGGCGCTGGGACCGGAGCGGAACCGTATGACCCGAATCCCGCCGGACATCTCCGACACCCGTGGACGGGCTTCAGGGACCTACTCTGCGGCCCGTTTCCTGATCACCGGAGGGGGGACCGGGGGGCATGTCTATCCGGGATTGGCGGTGGCCGGGTCCCTCACCCGGCTGGCCCCGGGATCCGAAGTGAGGTTCGCGGGAACCAAGCGGGGCCTCGAATCGGTGCTGGTGCCGCGGGCGGGCTATCGGTTGGCAACCCTGCCAGCTTCGGGACTCAGGGGCCTGGGCGGCCGGGCCAGAGTCATGTTCCTGGTCAATTTTTTTCTGGGATTCTGCCGCAGCCTGGTGATGTTTCTGACCTGGAGACCACGCGTGGTCCTGGGCACCGGCGGTTACGTCAGCGCCCCGGTGATGGCCGCCGCGCGCACGCTGGGCATCACCTGCGCCCTTCAGGAGCAGAACGCCATTCCGGGTTCCACCAACCGCCTGGTGGCCCGCTGGGCCCGGCGGATCTACCTGGGTTTTCCCGGGGCCGCCCAATTTTTCCCGGCCGGGCGCTGCCTGGAAACCGGCAACCCGGTGCGCACCGAATTCCTGGCGTCCGGCAGCGGGCATGAAAATCCGGGGCCCGGAACAGGCGGGAGGCTGCTGGTGTTCGGTGGCAGCCGAGGCGCCACCACGCTTAACCGGGCGATGAGGGAAGCCGCGGCGTCCCTGGTGGAAATGCCCGGACTTTCGGCACTCATCCAGACCGGACCGGCCGACCATGCGAAAGTGGCCGCCGCTTATGCGGGGAGCGATCCGGACCGATTCCGGGTCGTGCCCTACATCGAAGACATGGCCGCCGCCCTGAAGGAGGCCGATCTGGTGGTTTCGCGGTCCGGAGCCATGACCCTGGCGGAGCTGCAATGCGTGGGACGGCCGGCGGTGCTGGTGCCGTTTCCCTTCGCCACGGATGACCACCAGCTTCGCAATGCCGAGGATTGCGCCGGCGCCGGCGCCGCGGTGGTCCTGACCGATGACGCTTGCGACGGACCGGCCCTGGCCGGCCTTATCGCGGAACTGATAAAGGATCCGGGCCGGTTGCGCAGCATGGGCCTGGCCGCCGCGAAATTGGCGCGGCCGGAGGCGGCGGACCGGATCGCCGCCGATCTTCTGGAATTGGCCGCACGGTGACATGCGCGCCTGCCGATTTTAACACCTTGCGGAGAGGAACCGACTCTTGAATCCCGACTTGTTCCCCAACCAGGCCGGCGGCCCCTCCGGCCCCGGTTCCGGCATGATGTTCCGGAACACGCGCCATATCCACCTGGTGGCCATCGGCGGCATCGGCATGAGCGGCATCGCCGAGGTGCTGCTAAACCTGGAGTTCACCGTCAGCGGCAGCGATCTGCACGAGTCGCCGGTGACGAAGAGGCTGGCCGGACTTGGTGCGCGGATTTTCATCGGACACGATCCCGAGAACATCAAGGGGGCGGACGTGGTGGTGCGGTCCTCGGCCGTCACCGAAGCCAACTGTGAAGTCAGTGCCGCGCGCTCCGGACGGATCCCCGTGATCCGCCGCGCGGAGATGCTGGCCGAACTCATGCGGCTGAAGTACGGGATCGCGGTGGCCGGATCCCACGGCAAGACCACCACCACCAGCCTCGTGGCCGCCGCGCTGGCCGCCGGCGGACTGGATCCCACGGTCATTGTCGGAGGACAGGTGAAGGCCATGGGGACCAATGCGGTCCTGGGCGGCGGGGAACACCTGGTGGCCGAGGCCGACGAAAGTGACGGCACGTTCCTGCACCTGACCCCGACCGTGGCAGTGGTGACGAACATCGATCACGAGCACGTGGATTTCTATCCTGACATGGATGCGTTGCGAGACGCCTTTTCCGAATTCCTGCAGCGGGTCCCCTTCTATGGCGCCTGCGTGATGTGCCTGGACGATCCGGAAGTCCGCCTGCTTCTTCCCCAGCTGGACCGCAAGACGGTTACCTACGGGTTGAACGAGGGGGCCGAGGTATGGTCCGATCCGGGCACTGTGGTCACGGGGGATTTTGGACAGGAAGCCGTGGTCTGGGCCTTCGGGCGCAAGCTGGGTCCCCTGCGGCTGCAGCTCAGGGGCCGGCACAATCTGCAGAACGCCCTGGCGGCCGTGGCGGTGGGGCTGGAACTGGGCGTGCCTTTCGAGAAGATCGCCGCCGGGGTGGCGGCCAGCCGAGGTGTCGGCCGCCGCTGCGAGGAGCACGGGGAACACGGAGGGGTGATGGTGATCGACGACTACGGCCACCACCCCACCGAAGTTTCGGCCATCATGGAGGTGGCTCACGGATTCGGTCGGCCGGTGTCGGTCCTGTTCCAGCCGCACCGCTACTCCCGCACCGAGATGTTCGCCCGGGAATTCGCCGACGCTCTTTCTTCGGCCTCGGCGGTCGGACTGCTGCCGGTATATGCCGCCAGTGAGGAACCCCCCGAAGGGGTGGACAGCGGGTTGGTGGCCGGACATCTGGCGGCCAAGGGTCTCGAACGCGTGACCCTGCTGCCGGGAGCCGGGGCCATCGAGGACTGGCTCGACGAGCAGGCTCCCCCGGGGAGCCTGGTGCTGACTCTGGGAGCGGGGGACATCGGCCGCAGGGTCCAGGAAATCTGCCGGCATCTCGGGGAAAGACCCGGATCGTGAACCGTTATGCGGTCCGTCGCGGGTCCCGGTCTTCCCGGTTCAAAAGGACGTGGCAGGTCACCGTGACAATGACCGTGTTGGCGGCGATCGGGGCAGGCGTCTGGTGGCTGCTGAATTCATCCACCTTCACGGTGGCCCGGGTGGAATCGGGGTCCTACCGTTTCACCTCCGAGGCAGAACTCGAAGGCGCCCTGTCCGAGTTCCTGGGCCGCAATATCTGGACCCTGTCCACGGACGAGATCGCCGCCCGCCTGGACAGCCTGCCCTGGGTGCGGGACCTCCGGGTCCGTCGATCACTTCCGGGCACCATCGAGGTGGATTTCCGGGAGTGGCGGCCCCTGTGGCAGGTGACCGAGGTTCAGGGTGCCAAAGCCGGCGGCCTGCGCCCCCTGGTGTTGATCGAGGACGGGCGGATTCTGGAATTTCCCGGACACGTGGTGATGGCCGCCCTGCCGGTCCTGGTTGGAGTGCCTGCCGTCCGCGAGGGCGACGGGCAGGTTCTGAGAGTGGAACCAAAACACATGAATGAAATCATGGAACTGATTTCCGCCATGGAGGATGCAGGGCTTGAATCGGTGAGTCCGGTGGATTTTATAGTTGCCCGTGACGAAGGATACGCTATCGTCCTTCAGGATAAGCGGGGCATCCTGATGGTCGGGAGAAAGGAATTTTCCGACCGTCTGAACCGCTACATGACGGCCCGCGACCATCTCAAACCCGGCTTGGAGATCGACCTTCGTTTCCGGGATCGGTTGACCGTCAGGCAGACGCCGGATACAACAGGCCGGTGACCGACGGAATCGATGGGGCGGGCAGGCCCGCGACATGACATGAAGGAGCCGGCATGGGTCAGGGAAGACTGATTGTCGCATGCGATCTGGGTACGACCACCTTCCGTGCCCTGGTGACCGAAACCACCGAGACCGGAGAACTGGAATTCGTCGGCTTCGCCCAGGAGCCCGCGGAGGGGTTTCTCGACGGGGACTTCGTGGACCTCGGCAAGGGCAGCCGCTGCATCGCGCGGACCATGAGGCAGCTCGAAGTCGACTACGACATCTACGTCACCGGTTTCACCTACAATATTTCCGGCTCCCATCTACACAGTGTCCGGGCGACCGCCCAGGTGCCCATCGGACCAGGTCCCCGGCCCATTCGCGATACTGATCTCGAAGAGGCCCGGCGGCGCGCGCGTTCCATGTCCATCCCGTTCGACCACAAGATTCTCACGGTGACTCCCGTGGAGTATGCCGTGGACCGGGTGCGGGGCGTCGTGGATCCCCTCGGTCGCATGGGCAGCCAGATAGAGATGCAGGCCCACCTGATCACCGGGTCGCGGAGTGTTCTGCACAACCTGGAAAACGCCATCGAGACGGCCAAGTACAAACCGCTGGGCGAAGAGGTGGACATCCTGGCCACCGGCCGCGCGTTGCTGCGCCCCGCCGACCTGGAACAGGGGGTCATGCTGATCGATGTCGGCGGCCAGGCCACCAACTGGGCCGTCTATCGCAAGGGCGCGATCGTGGCCAACGGGATGGTGCCCCTGGGCGGGGAACACCTGACGGCGGACCTGGCCCACGGACTGCGCATCAGCTCCGCGGAAGCCGGCGAGGTCAAGAAGAACCGGGGAGTGGTGCTGCGGAGCCTGGTGGCCGAGACATCCATCTCGGTCCTGTTCGAAGAGGAACGGCCAGAAGAAACCCCGGGTTTGATCGCGGCCATCCTGGAGCCGCGGGTCGAGGAGATCTTCACCTACGTGAAAAACGATTTCGGGGACCTGCGGGAACTGGCGAGCCTGGCCGCGGGAGTGATCCTGACAGGCGGAGGTGGGCGGTGCCGGGGCACGCGCCAGCTTTGCGAAGAGGTTTTCGACCTGCCGGTGGAAAGACGGCTCATGCCGGGAGGCCTGATCGGCGCCGACAAACTTCCCGAGGGGCAGTGGGCCACGGTCCTGGGGCTGAGCATGTGGGCGGCCCATGACGCCGAAGGTCTGGCTCAACCCGAAGAGGGCCCTCAAAACGGTGGATGGATGGGCCGACTGCGGGGCTTTTTTCGGGGTCCGGACGAAGATGACGCGATGGCGGCGGAAGCCTGAAGCTCTCCGCCTTTATAAGGAATTATTCCTGATGTGATTCAGGGATGGGCCAAAGGGCCAAAAAACCGCAACAAATGTCGATTGCGGGGAAAATAGTACTTGGCGGCCTGGAAATGATGTGCTAATTAGGTAACAGACACATTTTTTGCAGGGTCAGTTGCCCAACTCAAGGAGGAGGCGGGTATCATGATGTTCGAATACGCGGAAGACCTCGAACGATTGGCTGATATCAAGGTGGCGGGCGTCGGAGGAGCCGGCGGAAACGCTGTCGGACGCATGATTGAGGCCGGTCTGACGGGCGTGGAATTCCTCGCGATCAATACCGATCTTCAGGCACTCAAGGATTCCCAGGCGCACCAGTCCATGCAGATCGGGGCCGAGCTCACCAAGGGGCTGGGTTCCGGCGGTAATCCCTTGCGCGGCAAAGGCGCCGCCGAAGAAGATTCCGAACGCATCGCAACGGCCCTTGGCGGGGCCGACATGGTTTTTGTGACTGCCGGCATGGGCGGTGGCACCGGCACGGGGGCCGCTCCCCATATTGCCGAGATCGCCCGCAGCCAGGGTGCGCTGACCGTGGGAATCGTCACCAAACCCTTCGCCTTCGAGGGCAAGGTCCGCATGGAACAGGCCCTGGCCGGCATCGAGGAACTCAAGGAAGCCGTCGATACCCTGATCCTGATTCCCAACCAGCGTCTCCTGGAAATCGTGCCGCCCAACACTTCCATGCAAGAGGCCTTCCGTATCGCCGACAATGTTCTCTACGAGGCGACCCGCGGCATCTACGAAATCATCTCCCGCCACGACCACGTGAACCTCGACTTTGCGGACGTGCGTTCGGTGATGAAGGGCATGGGCGAAGCCATGATGGGCACCGGCCGTGCCGAAGGTGAAAACCGCGCGGTCGAGGCCGCCAAGGCAGCCATCAGTTCGCCTCTCCTGGAGAGCGTGGATATCAAGGGCAGCAAGGCCGTGCTGGTCAATGTTCTGGGCCGCGAGGTGGGACTCTCTGATACCGCCAATGCCATGCAGTACATCCAGGATGCCGCCGGCCCCGAGGCCCATGTCATCTTCGGCTACGGCAACGACGAATCGATGGCCGATACCCTGCAGGTAACGGTCATCGCCACCGGCTTCAATCCCGAATCGATGCACCGCCGATCCGCCGCCACGGTGGCGCAGTCCGCGTTGCCGGCGGAACCGGACCAGCTGGAAACGCCCGACATCTTTGCGGCGACGGTTGAGGAGATTCCCGAGACTCCCATCCCTGCCGTGGCCGAACCCGTGTCCGAGTGGACGGAAATTCCTGCCCAGGAGCAGGCCCGCGGCACCGGCCAGGTGGCCGAAGCGCCCCGGGAGTTTCTGGCTCAGGCGGCGGCCGCCGGTGGGGCGGACGTCATTCGGTTCGCCGAAGCTCCGGACGAAGTCTCCGGACCGCTGAACACCCACCCGGCTGGCTCCGAAGTACCTGCGGCCGCCTTGGGTGGGGAATCCCCGCAGCCCTTCCTGCGGCCGGTGGGTACGAGGGACATAGGTGAAGTGGAAGCGCCGGCCTGGCCGGCCGAGAACACGCCGGTGAACCGTTCCGTTGCCGCCGGCATCGGCCCGGACAATCCCGCGGACGATCTCAAGGCTCCGGCTTACACCAGGAAGTACATGGACTGATATGTCTTTGTGGGGGCGATTCCTCGGCAACCGGCGAGGTCGCGCATGCGCTGAAGGTGTGACCCTCCTGGAACAGGGGCGATACGCCGAAGCCGTCGCTCTGTTACGCGATGCCTCCCTGGACTCGAAGGACCATCCCACGGGTTCCCTGATCTCTTTCCATTTTCGACAGGCCCTGGTGGCCCAGGGTCGTGACCACCTCCGCTCGGGCGAACCCGCCGAGGCGGCCGCCTGTTTCACCGAAGGGGTCCAGCACTGGGACCAGTATCCTGATCTCCACTGCCTGCAAGGCGCCGCCCTCGGTTTGTCCGGCCATTGGGATGATGCCCTTACCGGGGCACGGTCCGCCCTGCGACGCAACCCCGACTACGCTGAAGCCCGCCTGCTCGAAACCCTTGCCCTGCAGAAGCTGGGCCGAGGGCACGAAGCCGCAGACAGCCTCAACGCCCTGATTGAGTCGGGCCGCAGGGTGGAACACTGGTTGATCAGTGGCCTGGAGGGGAAAACCCGTTTCGGTCCGGACGACCTGCCGCAGGATCTGGAGGCGCTCCTGGTCAATTCCCTCAGCGGCCAATCTGAAAAGGAGGAGGTGGCCGCGGCAGTGGCCCAGTGCCGGGCTGGGAACTGGCAGGAAGGCCTGGACCGTTTTGCCGGCCTGGTCATGAAGCGGCCCCGGTATCCCGATTACCGCACTCGTCATGCGGCGGCGCTTTTTCATCTTGGCCGGAACGACGAAGCCCTGGCTGAGGTGGAGGCGGCCCTGGCCCTGAACGAATCCTACCGGACGGCCATCAACCTGAAGGGCTTGATCCTGGCGGACGAGGGCCGGCTGGGCCGGGCCCGGGAATTTTTGGCGGCCGCCGACGAAACCTTTGCCACCGGGAAATCCGGGGGTGCCCACGAGGAACTCTTCGGGGCCTACCTGAGGGGAGTTCTGGCTCTATTGGCCGGGGAGCCCGGCAAGACCGTGGACCTGTTGGGGGGGTGGGGCGATCTGACCCGGAATTTCGCCCGGGCCGAACTCCTGCTGGCCGCGGCGGAGGATCTCCTGGACCGGAGCACGAATTGCGGCCGGAGATTGACCGGGCTGGCCGCCGAATGGACGGCCGAACCCATCTATTTTCATCTTCTGGCCAGCCATCACCTGAGGCAACGGCGCTACGAAGAAGCCGCCGATGTCCTGGGACGCTGGCCGGTGGGATCATCCCAGCCGGATCACCGGCCGTTGTATCTGGAAGCAATTCTGGCCCTGGATCAGGGCCGGGTTCCCGTGCTGCCTTCACCTGAAGATCAAGGGTCGCCATCGTCGGACCAGGCTCCGGCGGCTTCGCCTGCGGAGGAAAACACCGCACCCGAACCCCGGGCCTGGGCTTTTCTGGCCGCCCGGGTGGATTTTCTGCAAGGGGAAGCCGGGCCCGCCTGGCAAACCTGTGACGAGCTTGTCCGAGAGGGCTTCGGCACCGAACCGGTCGTTCGTTTCCAGACTGCCGCGGCGGTCCGGGCTCCCGGACACGTTCCCGAAGGCTGGCGGCCGAAGGCCCTGATTCCTGAGTCATGCCTGGCATCGGCGGTGCATTTCGGAGTTGTGACCGGGGACCGGGAAATCGCGGACAACCTGCTGGAGATCTACCGGACGGTCCATCCCGAACAGATCAGGGTCCTGTGGCTGAGCCCGTCATTCTGGCTGGACCCGGTGCGCAACTGGATCGCCTGAGGCACCCCCTCGTTTGAAGGGCGGGAAAATTTCGGGGGATGATGTTGAATCAGGCGGGTTGGGCCGCGGCGGCCATGATATTATCCATGACCTCGATCAATTTCTCGAGATCATAAGGTTTGCTCATGTAGGCATCGGCCTGGTACTGGAACCCACGCACCCGGTTTCTTTCGTCTTCGCTGGCGGTCAGGATGAGGATGGGCACGTCCATGGTGTCCATGATGCTGCGGGCGCGCTTGAGGAAACCGAATCCATCCATCACCGGCATCATGAGATCCAGGATGATGCAATCGGGCCTTTCGGCCTGGATGGCCTGAAACCCCTCGGCACCGTTTTCGGCTTCGCTGATCTCGTAACCCCGGCTGGCCAGCTGGAGATTGAGAATCCGGCGCAGGTCGGGGTCGTCCTCGACGACCAGGATTCGGGGTTTCGCGACATCAGTCATGGCTGTATCTTAACCCTTCCCGGAAATGGGAGCGCCGGGCGCTTCGGTACCGCCGCGGGACAAAGGAAACATGTCGCGCGCGGCCATTCTGGCGTGGCCGGGAACTCCCGGCCCCTTTTTCTGTTTCCTTCTGGGATTTTCGGCTGATTTGGCCGCAACTTGAATCCATTTCCTCCATCTGCCTGGAGTCTGGCGTCCATGGTCTCACCTGTCGGTATCAATTTTGCGGGCCTGTTCCCCCTGGGGGCCGTCCGTTCGGGCTTGATGCTGGCCGGGATTCTGGTCCTGGCCGTGCTATCCCTGTGGCCGTCGGGTCGGGCTCTGGCCCAGGAACAGGACGATCCCTGCACCCAGGGACCGGAACTGTACCGGGCCGCCAAGTTCGAGGAAGCCCGAACCGCGTTCCGTGCCTGTCTGGACCTGGGTGGTGAATCCCTGGAGATCCTGCTGCCGCTGGTGGTGATGGCCGTCAGGGGGGAACGGCTCACCGAAGGAATCGAATACGGGGCCCGGGCCGTGGAAATCGCTCCCGAAGACCCGGAGGCCCACTACTGGTACGGTCGGGCCCTCCTGCGCAGCGACCGGATCGGTGAGGCCAAGGAGCAGTGGGAAAAGGGTCTCCAGGTGGGGGTGGATCACAAAGGCATCCTCGAGGGCATGGCCCGTCTCGCGCTGGCTGAAGACGAGCCCGCCAAGGCCTACCAGCTACTCAGCCAACTCCAGATTCAGGGCGTCAACGAGCCCTGGCTCAATCGGCTGATGGCCGATATCGCCGCGGGCAAGGGGCTGTGGCAGCAGTCCCTGGACCATCTGGAAATGGCGATGGCCCAGGAGGACCCAAGCCTGCAGGATTTCATGACCGCTTCGGAGCTGAGCATCCTGGTGGGCGACAAGGACGGGGCCCTTGGCTATTGCCGCCGCGCCGTGGTGCTGGAGCCCGGGCCCGTATCCTTTGGTGGGTTGGGGGAGGCTTTCTTCGCGATCGAGCAGCTCGACTCGGCCCTGGTCTACCTGCGCCTGGCCGTCGAGCAGGCGCCCGCCGACCCCCGCTATCGCTTCAATCTGGCCAACGCCCTCGAGGTGTCGGGCATGCCCGAAGAGGCGGAGCACCATTTCCAGGCGTTCCTGGACATGGTGCCCGACGATCCGGTGGGGCGGTTCAACTACGGCATCCACCTGGACAAGCAGGGGCGATCCGAAGAGGCACTGGCCGAGGTCAGTCGGGCCATCAAACTGAATCCCCAGATGCTGACCGCCCGGGTGGTGCGCGCCCAGATCCTTGAGGATCTGGGTCGGTATGACGATGCCCTCGAGGTGGTGGTGGGTTTGAACGAGATCGACGAGGCCAACACCGCCGAGCTCGACCTGTGGGCAGAAAGGCTGCGCCAGCAGCGGGATCTCTCGCTGGCAGCGGTCAGCGAAGGCAAGATCCACCTGCTGCACATGATCTTGGGCAGCCGGGAAATCCTGGACATGGTCACGGCGGAGCTCGAAGCGGGGCAGGCTTTCACGTCCCTGGCGGTGCAGTTCTCCTCCGGAAGCGCGGCCGCCAGGGGCGGGGACATCGGCTGGATCCGTCCCGAGGACATGGTCGAACCCATGCGGTCGGCCATCCTGATGCTGGAGGTCAACGAAACGAGCCCCCCGGTTGAAGCCGGGGGGCTGTTTCATATCTTCAAGAGGGTCCCCTGAGCCTCTGGCCAGGGATCACTGTCACCGGCCGACGTCACGAGGCGGGTCAGACGACCTTCTTGACGGTGCCGGCGCGGATGCAGCGGGTGCACACGTAACCGCGTTTCACCTTGCCGTCCTTCTCGAACCTGATTTTCTGCAGGTTGGGCAGCCAACGGTGACGGGTCAGGTTGTGAGCGTGGCTCACCCTGTTGCCGTACTGGGGCCCTTTGTCGCAGACAGAGCACTTCCTGCTCATGGGATTCCTCCTAGGAGTTGAATTCACAGGTGCGGCAATTTAACATCTGATCTGCGGCACAGCAAGGAATTATCTGATTTCAAGCCATCATCGGGCCCGGATTCCCGTTTCGGGCCTCCATCCCGGCATTTGACCCGGCCAAACCGGTGGAGCACATGAACCAGGACTTCAAACCGGAATTCAACCTGACCACTCCGGTCCAGTTCCTCAAGTCGGTGGGCCCGGCCCGGGCGCGGTCTCTGACCCGTCTGGGGATCGAGACCGTCGGAGACCTCCTCGCCCACTACCCCCGGCGATATTTCGACCGCAGTTCGAGCGTGCCGGTCCGGAGCCTGGGCGCGGGCCAGGACGTGACCGTCCAGGGTGAGATCATGACCGCCAGCGAGCGCCGGACCCGGCGCGGCGGCAGCCTGCTGACCGTGACGCTCAGTGACGACACCGGGGTCCTGTTCTGCGTCTGGTTCAACCAGAAATTCCTGCTCAAACAATTCAAGTCGGGTCGCCGGATGATGGTCAGCGGCGTGGTCCAGATGCACTCGGGCCGGCCCCAGCTGGCCCATCCCGATTTCGAGGTGTTCGAACCGGGGGTCCCGAATGACCAGTCCGGGCCGGGGCTGCACACCGGCCGGATGGTGCCGGTCTACGGCCTGACTTCGGGCGTCGGCCAGCACTGGCTGCGGGGGCTCATCCACCAGGCGCTGGAAAGGATGGGGGACCTTCACGTGGATCCCCTGCCCAGTGATCTGCGCGCCAGGCACGGCATGCCCGGACGCCGGCAGGCGCTCGAGGACATCCACTTTCCGCCCGATGAGAAACAGCTGGAAGCGGCTCGCAACCGGCTCGTCTACGAGGAGATTTTCAGCATCCAGATCCTGATGGCCCTGCGCCGCGAATCGCGCCGGGGACTGGACGGGGTCACCCTGAACAAACCCGGGGATCTGACGAGCCGGTTGGTCACCGGTCTGCCCTTCGAATTGACGGGGGCCCAGCGCCGGGTCCTCAGGGAAATCCTGGCCGACATGCGTTCCGGAAAGGCCATGCACCGCCTGCTGCAGGGGGATGTGGGGTCGGGCAAGACCCTGGTGGCGCTCATCGCCGCCCTATTTGTCATCGAGCAAGGCCATCAGGCTTTGATCATGGCGCCCACCGAGGTGCTGGCCCGGCAGCATGGCCAGCTCTTGGCCCTTCTCTGCCAGCCCCTCGGCATCACAGTGGAGACGCTGACCGGCTCGACGACCGCGGCTGATCGACGGGCGATCCTGGCGGGAGTGGCGAGTGGGGAAATCGATCTTCTGGTGGGGACCCACGCGGTCATCCAGGAGGATGTGCGGATTCCCCGCCTGGCCTTGGCGGTGGTGGATGAACAGCATCGTTTCGGCGTCAGGCAGCGGGGGCAATCCGGTTCGGTCTCCGAGGCCGCCGGACCGATCCATGTGCTGGTCATGAGCGCCACGCCCATTCCCCGCAGCTTGTCCCTGACGCTGTACGGGGATCTTGATTTATCGGTGATCGACGAACTTCCCGCCGGGCGGCAGCCCATAGTTACGAGCATCGTCCGGGAGAAGGAGGAAGCTGCCGTTTGGGACGCCTGTCGCGGGGAATTGAAGGCCGGGCGTCAGGTCTACGTCATCTATCCCGTCATCGAGGAAACCGAAGGTCAGGATCTGAAGGCGGCCACCGTGGAGTTCGAACGCCTGCGGAGCGAGGTATTTGCCGGCCACAGTGTGGCCCTGCTGCACGGTCGGCTCAAGGCCAGGGAAAAGGACGCCGTCATGGGTGCCTTCTCCCGGGGTGAGGTCCAGGTCCTGGTGGCGACCACGGTGGTCGAGGTGGGGGTGGACGTGCCCAACGCCACGGCGATGGTCATCCACAATCCGGAGCGGTTCGGGCTGGCGCAGCTGCACCAGCTGCGGGGGCGGATCGGCCGGGGGCGGCACGCGTCCCGCTGTTGGCTGCTGTGTGACCGCTACCTGGCCGAAGCCTCATTTCAGAGAATCCGGTTTTTTGCGGAAAACACCGACGGTTTCGCTTTGGCCGAAGAGGATCTTCGTCTGAGGGGCCCCGGGGACGCCTGGGGTATCCGGCAGCACGGCGCGCCGGGCTTCCGGTTGGCCAACCCCCTGCGGGATGTCGAACTGGTCCGTCTCTGCCGCGCCGATGCCCGCGATCTTCTGGAGCAGGATCCCCGGCTCGAAGGTCCTCAGGGCCGGGTCGTTCGCGAGGGTTTGGCCGAGGCGTTCGGGAAATACCTGCCGCTGCAGGCCGGTTAAATCCTCTGATTTAGCCCTTGCAACACCTTCGTTGAAAGGGTATATTCCCCCGGGTCTCGAAGTCCCCCCAATGGGTGGACCGCTTGAGGTGGGCGCAAGTCCATCTCTTTTTGTACCGGGAGGAATGAGGTGGCCGAGGGCAACCGTCTTGATTTGAAGCAGATGGCGGCCCGGATCATCGACCTCTTGGAGCCCGAACTGGCTGCAGACGGCTTTGATCTGCTGGATATCCGGATTTTCCGTGGTGGGGGACGCTTCCAGCTGCGGATCTTTGTGGATCTACTCGAGGGCGCCATTTCCCTCGACCAGGTGGCTTCGGCTTCCCGGACCGTGGGCATGCTTCTGGAAGAAGCCGACCCGTTTCCCGGCCAGTACGTCATCGAAGTTTCCTCACCTGGCATTCGCCGGCCATTGCGCAAGCCCGAACACTACCAGGCCGCCCTGGGCCAGCGGGTGGATCTCAAAGTTCCGGGGAAGGACACCCGGCACGTCCGGGGGGTCCTGAAGGAACTGGACGGCCCGACGCTGGTGATCGAAACCGAGACCGATGAAGGCCCTCAAGACATCCAGGTGGAGATGGCCAGGGTGCTGGAAGGGAATCTGGACCCGGACTTCGATGTCCAGGCGCTGATCAACGCCGACCGTCGGCAGCGCAAGGAAGACAAGCGAACCCAGCGCCAGGCCAGGAAAAAGGGCGCCAGGAAAAGCCGGCCCCGTGCCCCGAAAAGCCGCGAGGATGATTCATCCGGTCGCGGCACGAAATAAAGAACTCGCCACAAGACGCGAGACCAAGCGACAGCAGGAGCGGATTCCGTATGGATCACAACATTCTGAATGCCCTGAGTGAGATCACCAGGGAGAAAAATATCGACAAGGCCGTGATCATCGAGTCGCTCGAGGCCGGCCTGCAGTCCGCCGCCCGCAAGAAGCTGGGCGCCGAGGCCAACATCGATGCCCGGGTGGATCCCGACACCGCGGAAATGGTGGTCGAGCAGGTCAAGACCGTGGTCGTGGAGATCGACGATCCCGACACCGACATCGCCCTGGAAGAGGCGCAGATCGAGTTCGGCGACGAGGTGGAGATCGGCGACGAGGTCCGCTGGGAACTGCCCCTGGCCGATTTCGGCCGCAACGCCATCCTGGTGGCCAAGCAGATCCTGGTCCAGAAGGTGCGCGAGGCCGAAAGGGCCCAGATCTTCGAGGAGTACAAGGACCGGGTCAATGAGATCATCGTCGGTACCGTCCAGCAGGTGGACCGGGGCAACGTCCTGGTGAACCTCGGCCGCACCGAGGCCCTGATGCCCTACCGCGAGCAGATCCGCGGCGAGAAGCTGCACCAGGGCAAGACCGTGCGAGCTTTCATCACCGAGGTGCTCGACAGCGCCAAGGGGCCCCAGGTCATCCTGTCGCGGAGCCATCCCGGGTTCCTGAAGTCGCTGTTCCATCAGGAGGTGCCCGAGATCCAGGAGGGCATCGTCGAGATCAAGGCCGTGGCCCGCGAGCCGGGCACGCGCTCGAAGATCGCCGTGACCAGCAACGACGAGCGGGTCGACCCTGTGGGGTCGTGCGTGGGGATGAAGGGCAGCCGTGTGCAGGCCGTCACCCGTGAGCTGGCCGGCGAAAGGGTGGACATCGTGCCCTGGAGCGGCGAGGCCAGCCTGCTGATTTCCCGCGCCCTGAGCCCGGCCATCGTCAGCAACATCATCCTGCATCGGGAGCGCAACGAGGCGACCGTGGTGGTGGGCGAGGACCAGCTGAGCAAGGCCATCGGCAAGGAGGGCAAGAACGTTCGGCTGGCGGCCAAGCTCACCGAATGGAAGATCGACCTGGTCAGCTCCCGCGAATACGCTGTGCGCCAGCGGGTGACCGACGAGATGAGCATGAACCTGGGCGAAATGGAAGGCGTCAGCGAGGAATTGCTGATCCTGCTCGAGCAGGTGGGTGTCTCCACCATCGAACAGCTGGCCGACGCGACCCTGGAAAAGCTGGCGGAAATTCCCGGGCTGGAAGAGGAAAATGCGCAGAACCTGTTGGCCACGGCCCAGGTGACCCGCAACGAGTTGCGGAAAATGATCGAAAAGACCATTGCCGAGGAAATCGAAAGAGAAGCCGCCGAGGAGCGTCCGCTGTTCGATGAGGATGCCTTGGCCGATGCCGGCGCCGCTGACGGGGAAATTGACGAAGAGGCGGAGGCAACTCCGCCCGCCGATCCCTTCAAGGACTTTCCCGAGGGCGACGAGTCCGAAGATGCTGTCGGTGAAGACGGAAAGCCCGCCGCCGATGCCGCGGGCGATGACGATAACAAGAAGGTTGATCCGTTCGCCAATACCGAGCTCGAGGATTGATCCGGTCCCATGACTGAAGAATTGACTCGAGAAAAGGCGGATAAATTGCTTGGTTTGCTGGGCTTGGCCCGGCGTGCAGGCCGGTTGGGCATGGGGTTCAGCGCCGTGGAGAAGATGGTTGCCAAGGGGGAGCGCCCCCTGGTGATCACCACCGCTGACATGGGCGAAAGCCTGAAGGGGAAAGTTTCCCGCTGGCAACCCGTACGGGGAATCGTGGCCGATGTTCTCACCGGTGAGGACCTGGCCCGGGCCCTGGGCCGCGACAAGCTCGCGGTGGTCGCAGTGAGTGATTCCGGATTCATCAAGGGGATTCGGAAATTGGGTTTCTGAAGGCCCGCCGTCATACGGACGGCCCTGCCGCGGACCCAAAAATGCAGTTGGTGGAGGTAGCCGGTTTTGGTGAGGAAGCTGAGAGTTTACGAACTCGGTCGGCATTACGGTGTCGACAGCAAGCAGATCATGACCCTCCTGCAGAAGATGAAGGTGCAGGTCAAGAGTCATATGAGCGTGGTTGAGGACGACGAAGTCTCCCGCGTACATTCGGTATTCCAGCGGAAGCGCCAGCTGGCCCGGGAGAACTACGCCAAGGCCCACAACCTCAATCCCGACCAGTTGAAGAATGTGGCCGCGCTCAAGCCGCTGGAAATCCCGGTGGCCCCCGAAGAGCCGGAAACCAAGAAAAAGAAGACCAAGAAGAAGGCCGCCAAGAAGAAGAAAGCGCCCGCCAAGCCCAAGGTGGTGGTCATCACCAAGGCCGGTCAAATGACCAAGGTGGCCAAGAAGGCCCAGGCGGCCAAGGAGAAGGAAGAGAAGGCCAAGGCCAAGGCCGAAGCCAAGGTACTTGAGGAGAAGAAGCGCCAGGAAGCCGAAATGGCGGCCAAGCGCGAAGAGCATACCAAGGCCCGCATCGTCAAGAGTACCGCGGCCAAGCTGGTCAAAAAGGTCGATGTCGATGCGAGGGAGGCCGAGGAGGCCAAGTCGGCCGAGGGCCTGGCCGAGTCGGTGGCCGAAACCGATGACGTCGCCACCGGAACCGAGGCCGACCCGACGGTCGCGACGGAGCCCGAGATCATCTCCGAACCCGCCGCTGAAACGGCTGCCGATGAATCCGTGACCGAAGCCGAGGTGGAGGAGGCCCCCGAGCCTGAAGCTGAGCCCGAACCCGAGGATCCGCTCGACAAACTGGGGACCAAGAAGCACGACGGGTTCAAGTTGGGCGACATCATCAAGCCCGCCCCCAAGGTCCGCAAGCCCAAGCCGGAAGCGGACAAGCCCCAGAAGGAAGTCAGTAGCGCCTCGGTGCGTGATTCCATCAAGGCCGCGATCCAGCGGCGCCAGGACGAGGCCGCCGCCCGCGAAGAAACCTCGTCACGGCGCAAGCGGACCCGCAAGAAGAAGAAGAAGGTCGACCAGGCCGAAGTCGACCGCGCCCTGAAACAGACCATGGCCCAGATGGAAGGCGCAGGTGGCCGCAAGAAGCGCAAGAAGGGCGAAAAAGTGGAGGACGAAGAACACGTGGTGGAAACCGCCGTGCTGAGGCTCACCGAGTTCATTACCGTGCAGGAACTGGCCGACAAGCTGGGCGTCAAGTCCCAGGAGTTGATCGCCAACCTATTCTCCATGGGGATCATGGCGACCATCAATCAGCGCCTGGAGAAGGACAACATCGAACTGCTGGCGTCGGAGTTCGAGCGCGAGGTCGAGTTCCTCACCGAAGTCGGCGAGGACGTGCTCGAAACCGAAGAGGTCAAGGAAGAGGACAAGACCGACCGACCGCCGGTGGTCACCGTCATGGGCCACGTCGATCACGGCAAGACCTCGCTGCTGGACAGCATCCGCAAGACCAATGTCATCGCCGGTGAGGCCGGCGGCATCACCCAGCACATCGGCGCCTACACCGTGCAGACCGACGGCGGCCCCATTACCTTCCTGGACACGCCGGGCCATGCTGCGTTTACCGCCATGCGAGCCCGCGGTGCCCAGGTCACCGACATCGTGATCCTGATCGTGGCGGCCAACGATGGCGTGATGCCCCAGACGGTCGAGGCGATCAGCCATGCCAAGTCGGCGGGTGTGCCGATAATCGTGGCGGTGAACAAGATCGACCTGCCGGAATCCAAACCCGACCGTGTGAAGCAGGAACTTCTGCAGCACGAGATCGTGGTGGAGGAGTTCGGCGGCGATGTGCTCTGCGCCGAGATCTCCGCCAAGCAGGGCGAGGGTATCGACAAGCTGATGACCCAGATCCACCTGCAGGCCGAGGTGCTCGAGCTCAGGGCAGGTGCCGGCGGCCCTGCGCGCGGAATCGTGGTCGAGGCCAAGAAGGAGCCCGGCCGCGGGGTCTTGTTCACCGTGCTGGTGGACCAGGGCACCATGAAAAAGGGCGACAACTTCCTCGTCGGCATGACCGACGGCAAGGTGCGCGCCATCCTGGACGAACGCGGCCAGGTTCTGGAAGAGGTCAAGCCGGGCGAGCCCTGCGAGGTCCTCGGCGCCAACGCCGTGCCCGAGGCGGGCGACCGCTTCTACGTGGTGGAGAACGAGCGCCAGGCCCGCGAGCTGGCCGACAAGCGACGGCGCCTGCAGCGGCAGCAGCAGATCGTCGGTCCCAAGCAGGTCATCGACCTGGACAACCTGGCAGAACTGATGACGACCGGCGAGCTCAAGGAACTGCCCATCATCATCAAGGGTGACGTGGCCGGTTCGGTCGAGGCGCTGGCGGATCAGCTCATGGAATTGAACACCGAAGAGGTTCAGGTCAAGGTCGTGCACAAGGCGGTCGGCGCGGTCAGCGAATCCGATGTTCTGCTGGCGGCCAACACCGGTGCCATGATCATCGGGTTCCACATGCGCCCGGGGCCGGCCATCCTGGAGAAGGCCAAGGCCAATAACGTGACCATAGAGGTCTTCGACATCATCTACGAGGCCGTCGACACCCTGAAGAAGGCCATGGCCGGCCTGCTGGGTTCGATCCAGCGCGAGGTTTCGACGGGCCAGGCCTCGGTGCGGCAGGTCTTCACCATTCCCAAGGTGGGGTCGGTGGCCGGATCGATGGTCATCGAAGGCGTCATCAAGCGCAACAGCCGGGCCCGCCTGATCCGCGACGAAGTCATGATCTGGGAGGGCAAGGTCAACTCCCTGAAACGGTTCAAGGACGACGTCAAGGAAGTGAAGGAAGGCTACGAGTGCGGCATCGGCCTGGAAAACTTCTACGAGATCCAGGAGAACGATGTGCTCGAGTGTTACGAGATCGAGGAGATCGAGCGGACCGAGCTGTAGGTTTGCCGGGTCTTGACGGTCCGTCCATCCTCCCTGTCGGGGACGCCGGCCAGGAACCTCGTGTTCCTGGCCGGCTTGGCTTCCGGCTCCCTCCGCCATCCATGGCTATGGGAGCCTCCAGACACCCCGCCAGTGAGGACGGACGGACCGCCAAGACCCACCATACCTTCATCTCGGGCCCAATATTTCTCGACCGCCACTCTTGGGTATTTACCCGGGTGCGGGGTGGACTTATCCTGAAGGCTCACGCATCAACTCGAAGTAAGGATGGAAATGGATCCCTATCGCACGAACAAACTGAACCAGTCGATTCTTGAGGTTCTCAGTAAGTTGCTGCAGGTGTCCGTGAAGGACCCGCGCGTGGGTTTCGTGACCCTCAAGGGCGTGAAGTTGAACCGGGACCACTCCGTGGCCCTGGTCTACTACTCGGTCATCGGGGATGAAGAGGACCGGAAGAAGAGTTTTCAGGGTTTGAAGAAGGCCAAGGGTTTCATGCAGAGCAAACTGGTCAGGACCCTGGGCCTGCGGCAGGCCCCGGAGTTGCGTTTTTCCTACGACGACTCGGTGGAAAAGGGACTGGAAATGGACGACCTGCTGAACGACCTGGCGAGCAAGGGCGAGTTCCTGACCGACGAGGAAAAGAAGCGGCGGATGACCCTGGAGGACCTGGCTCCACCCCCGGAACTTATCAGGGGCCTGCGCGAGGCGAAGTCCATCTGGGTGGTGCCCCATCACAATCCCGATCCGGACGCCATCGGCAGCGCGCTGTCGCTGGCCGAGGCCCTGCGGGCCATGGGCCGTGATGTCCGGGTGTTGAGTTACCCAGACCCCGCCCTGGGTCTTTCGGATCTGCCTGGATATGACCAGGTCACCCTGAGCACCGACGCCGAGGAAATCTACGCCGCCGAAAAACCCGAACTGCTGGTGCTGGTCGACTGCCACCGCATCGACCGGACCGGGCCGCTGGAAGATACCCTGGACCGATTCGAGAAACGGCTTTGCATCGATCATCACCTGGTCAGCGGCCGCAAGGCTCCCGAGGCGGGCTGGGTCGAAGACCGGTCCTGTTCGACCTGCACCCTGATCTATCAAGTTGTCACCACCCTGTCGGCAGGTGACCCCGAATACGACGACGATCCCTTCGACCTGACGGTGGACATGGGCACCAACATGTATGCGGGCCTGATCAACGACACCGGTGGATTCCGGTTCTCCAACACTGTGCCCTTCACCTTCGAGATCGGGCGCCGCCTGTCTGAGATGGGCGTGGACACCGCGGGAGTGGCCGCATCCACCCTGCATCGTTACCGGCGCGAGGGCGTCGCCATGATGCAACGGGTCCTGGCCACCTTCGAGTACCACGCCGGCGGGCGCATCCTGACCTTGAACGCCACCGCGGAAATGCTGGCCGAAACGGGGGGCAGCATGTCCGACACCGAGGGCTTCGTGAACATCGCCACGGCGGTGGACGGGGTTTGCCTGGTGTCCTTTCTCAAGGAGAACGCGCCCGACACCTGGCGCGCCTCCCTGCGCGTGTGCCGGCAGGGGAACGTACAGGTGGTTGCGTCCAAGTACGGCGGCGGGGGTCACCAGATGGCCGCCGGGTGCACCATCGAAGGCAAGCTGGAGGACGTGACCGCCATGCTGGTCGACGATCTGACCGAAGCCCTGGCGATGGTGGATGCGGAATCCGGGAACGGATGACGCCGCGCGACGGCATCCTGCTGGTCGACAAGCCTACCGGCGTGACATCTTTTGCCGTCGTGAACCACGTGCGCCAGTCCCTGGTGCGGGCCTTTCCCGAGCTGGCACCTCCTGCGGGCGGCCGTCGCAGGGGGGCGCCCAAACCGCCGCGCTTCAAATGCGGCCACGCGGGCACCCTCGATCCTTTGGCCACCGGCCTGTTGGTGGTGTTGATCGGCAAGGGATCCCGCCTTTCACCTTTCCTCATGGGCCAGGACAAGACCTATGCCGCCACCGTCCGGTTCGGCGCCGCCACCGATACCCTGGATCGTGAAGGGGAGGTGGTCGCCGCCGCTCCGGTACCCGTGTCACCCCAGGCGGTGGAGGCGGGCCTGGCCGGATTCCGGGGTGACATCCTCCAGATACCTCCTGTGATATCAGCGCTCAAAAGAAACGGCCAGCCCCTGTACAAACTGGTCCGCTCGGGGCAGGATGTTCCGGACCCGGAAGCTCGCCCGGTGACCATCGGCCGGTTGGAGATGACCGCGTCACGGTGGGGCGTGCCGGCGGCCGCTCCCGTGTACGAGGTGGATCTCGAGGTGAACTGCTCCAGCGGGACCTACATTCGTTCCCTGGCCCGGGATCTGGGCCGGGCGGCCGACAGCGAAGGATATATCCAGGAGCTGCGCCGCCTGGACGTGGGTCCCTTTTTGGTGACCGATGCGGTGGTCGGCGTCATGGAAATGGGTGGGCTGGACCTGGCGGGAGCCATGAGACCATTGAGTGAAGCCTTGCCTGAGGCTCCATTTTTGACTTTGAATGAAGATGAAACCGGGGTGGTGCGCCAGGGCCAGCAACCCCGGGCCGGGTGGCTGGAGCGCTTGAGCGGTCGACCACTGGAAGTGGGGAAGTCTGGCCGGCTGTTCCGGATGCTTGATGCAGATGGAGATCTGGTTGCCGTCGGTCGCCTTGACGACGAGACCGCCGAACCCGTGCTGGCCGCCGTCATTCCGGCGGACCCGAAAGCGTGAAAGGGAGATCCGCGTGCGTCTGATCCGATTGACCGAGGACTACATCGGCGAAATCATCGCCGGCAGGATCGGCACCCGTCAACCCCAACTGGAATCCTGTTCCCTGGTGCTGGGTTCGTTTGACGGGCTTCACCGCGGGCACCAGGAGCTGATCCGGGAGGTCCTGGCTTCGCGGGACCGCCTCGATCTCGCCTCGGGCGCCCTGTTCACCTTCATGCAGCATCCCCGCCAACTGCTCGACAGGAAGGCGGCGCCCTTCCTGTTGACGACCTGGCGCGCCAAGCTGGCCCTGCTGCAGGAGCTCGAGTGCCCTGTGATCGTGGCGGCGGATTTCAGTCCCGAACTGGCCCGTCTCGGTTACGAGGAATTCGTAGAGAAATTCCTGGTCGGCTACCTCGGCATGAAGCATCTGGTGGCGGGTTACGACATGCATCTGGGGGCGGATCGCCGGGGCACGGCGGAGACCCTGGCGGCATTGGGCCAGCAGCTGGACTATACGGTGGAGGTCGTGCCGCCGGTGGAGGCAGACGGGCAGATCATCAGCAGTTCGGCCATCCGTCGGGCGCTCCTGGCTGGGGACATGGAACTGGCGGCCTCGATGCTCGGCCGTCCCTACGCCATCTGGGGTGAGGTGACGCCCGGGGACCGGCGGGGCCGCCAGATCGGCTATCCCACGGCCAACATCCAGCCCCTGGACCCCATGAAGCTGCTGCCCGAAAGCGGGGTCTACGCCGTCAGGGTCCAAGTTCCGGGTGATGTGGTGACTCCGGAAACCAGTGGTGTGCTGGAGCGGGTGACCGAATCCCTGCCGGAAGTCGACCTGCAGGGAGACATCCTGAGCGCCTCGCCTTCGGATTGGGCCATCTTCGGCGGCATGCTTAACTTCGGCCACGTGCCCACCTTCCATGGGGAGGGCTTGGCCGCCCCCCGGGTCGAAGCCAACATGTTCGGATTCAGCGGGGATCTGCGCGGCCGCAACGTCAAGGTGGAGTGGATCAGGAAACTGCGCTCCGAGAGGAAGTTCGACGGGCCCGATCAGTTGATCACCCAGCTGAAAGAGGATGAAGAACAAGCCCGCGGGGTTCTGGGCCTGGATTGATCTGCGGTGCCGGGTGGGATCACTTCCGCCGGCGTTCCAGCTGCGCGGCGATCGCTTCGTTGATCTCGATGGCCACCGCCAGGGCGTCCCGGCCCTCGCGTCCGGTGACTTCTACGGGATGTTCCCCCTTGACCGCCCCGATGAAGGATTTCACCTCTTCGCGGAGGTTGTCCGTCTCGCCGTGTTTCATCAGTTCGGGCATCACCCGGGGTTCGGCGCCGGGGACGGGCACGCTGGTGGCGATGACGTTCTCGCGCGTGGCGCAGTCGGCCGAGATGTAGGTGCCTTCCTGGAAGATGCGGATCTTGCGCATGTCCTTCAGGGAGATCCGGCTGGCGGTGAGGTTCACGGTGCAGCCGCCGGCGAACGTGAGCCGGGCGTTGGCGATGTCCAGGTTGGGAGTCAGGACCGGCAGGCCCGAGGCGCGGATCTCCTCGAGGGGCGCACCGACCATCGACAGCACGATGTCGATGTCGTGGATCATCAGATCCAGGACCACGTCCACGTCGGTCGCCCGTGCCTTGAATCCGCTCAGCCGGTGGGCCTCGATGAACAGGGGATCGGTCGTCCGTTCCCGCAGGATGCGGACCGCCGGGTTGAAACGTTCCAGATGTCCGGACTGCAGGACGACACCCCGGGCCTCGGCCAGGGCGATCAGCTCGTCGGCCTCCTCCACGGTATTGGTCAGCGGCTTTTCGAGCAGGGTGTGGATTCCGGCCTCGAGAAGGGGTTTGGCCACCTCGTAGTGGAACACGTTGGGCACCACGACACTCGCGGCCTCGATCCTCGGTAAAATCGCGGCGAGATCCGTGGCCGCTTCGCAGCCGACTTCAGCGGCGACGGCGGCGGCCTTCTCCGGGTCCACGTCCACTACCGCGACCAGTTCGACGTCGTCCATGGCGGCATATTTCTGGGCGTGGAACCGCCCCAGGTATCCGGTGCCGATGACGGCGCACTTGATCTTGTTGTTGTTGGAATTCTGCATCAGGGAACTTTAACCCATGGCGCCGGCCGGGCAACATATTTTTCGGGGGATAATCCGCGGCCAAGGGTTGACCGAGGGTACCCTTTGTTGAATAATGCTCCGGTCGCAAACGCCACCACCAGCGCAGCGCTGTGTCCGCTGATTCCCCTGGGGGATTCCGGGCCAGGGAGGGCCCGCTCATGACTTCCATTCGACGGCATAACAGGGGCTTTCGGTCATTCTTGCGACTGGCTGTTCTGGGTGCCGTCCTTGTATCTCTTTTGGCACCGCTGTGTGCCGTCTCCCAGGAAATCACCCCGGAAATGCTCGAAGAGGCCGCCCGGCGGACGGGCATGAGCAAGGAGCAGCTGCTGCAGCAGTACCAGCTGCAGACCGGGGAAACGGCGACCCCAGACACTGTCGAGACCCAGGCTCCGGGGCGAACCTCCCTCGAGGGGATCAACGATGCCGGACTCTGGCGGGACACCGATGTGACCGTCACCCTTCCCATGACCGATCAAATAATCGGTGAAGCCGACACCGCCAATGGAGATGAAAGCGTTTTCGATGACGGGGCCAACGGTTTTTTCGGCAGCGATTTCTTTCATCTCGACGCCGGGATGTTCCAACCTCCCTCATTCGGTCCTGTGCCTGAAGACTACCGCCTCGGGGTGGGGGACGAGATCATCATCAACGTGTGGGGAGGGGTGGATCTCCAGTTGACCCGGGTCGTCGATCGTGACGGATCGGTCATCCTGCCCACGGTAGGCAAGATCATGTGCGCCGGGCGCACCCTGCGGGAAGTCGACGAGTCCATCCGCAAACGCCTGGCCACCACGCACGCCAGTATCGATGTGGACGGGTACGAGGGCGAGGGCGACACCTTCGTCGAGGTCACGATGGGGAGGCTGCGGGCCATCCGGGTCTTTGTGGTCGGCGAGGCCACCAGGCCGGGATCCTACGAGCTCAATTCTGTCTCCACCATCCTGACGGCCCTGTATGCTGCGGGAGGTCCGACCGAAACGGGGTCCTTCCGGGACATCCGGCTGGTGCGGGGTGACCGGACGGTGGCGGGGCTGGATCTCTACCAGTACCTGATGGGCGGCGGCCGCGAGATGGATGCGCTGCTGCAGGAAGGCGACACGGTCTACATCCCGGACCGGGGGCCGAGTGTGGCGATTTCGGGCGGGGTGCGCCGCCCCATGCGGTATGAAATGAAGGCCGGCGAAGGTCTGGGCGACCTGATCGGATTTGCGGGGGGATTCACGCCAGGGGCGGCCCCGGGGATCATTCACCTCCAGCGGATCCTTCCGTTGGAACAGCGGAAGCCTGGGCAGCCAGATCACGTCTTCCTGGATGTGCCCTTCGATGCGGTGGGCATGACCGGGGCCGACGGGCAGCAGGTGCCCCTTTTGGACGGGGATCAGGTGAGCGTGGCTTCGGTTGAAGACCGCCTCGACAACTGGGTCCGTATTACCGGCGCAGTCAAGCGGCCCGGGGATTTCGAATTCCGCCCCGGCATGACCGTCCTGGATCTGATCGAAGCGGCCGGTGGCCTGTGGCCGGACGCCCTGATGGAACGGGCGGTCATCGACCGCACGAGTCCCCAGCAGCGGTTCTCCACCGTGGCCTTTGCTCTTCATGACATGCTTTCGGGGACCATCGAACCGGTGGAACTGGAGGGTCAGGATGTCCTGCAGGTTTTTTACCGCTGGGATGTCCTGAACCGGCCCCAGGTGCATATCACCGGTGAGGTGAACAGCCCGATCGTGCTGGATTACCGGGAGGGGATGACCCTGAGGGATTTGATCCTGATGGCGGGTGGCCTGCGAGAGAGTGCCAACCTGCTGCAGGCGGAAGTGTCCCGGTTGAACATTGAGGCGTTGGAAAATACCGACCGGACCGACCGGCCCACAAGAACGGTGGATGCCATCATCGTGCCCCTGCAAGAGAATTTCCTGACCCAGAGCACGGGGTTCGTCCTGCAGCCCTACGATCGGGTGGCGATCCGGCGGTTGCCCTGGTGGGAGATGCAACGCACCGTGACCATCCGCGGGGAGGTATTCTTTCCCGGCGTTTTCAGTCTCGAGCGGAAAGACGAAACCATTTCCTCGGTCATTTCCCGCGCCGGCGGACTTACGCCTGACGCCTATCTGGTGGGCGCGCGCGTGGTGCGCAGTCAGGACGGGGTGGGGAACATCGCCCTGGATCTGATGGATGCCCTAGCCAAACCGGGGTCCCAGTTCGATATCGTGCTGCAGGCCGGGGACCAGATCATTATCCCGGACCGCATGTACACGGTGAAGGTCATGGGAGAAGTGGGCTTCCCGACCAGTCTTGTGTTCGAGGATGGCAAGGATATCAACTGGTACGTGAACCGGGCCGGGGGATACCTGAATAAATCGGACAAGAAACGGGCCCGCGTTGTCTGGCCCAACGGCATGTCATTGCCCAACAAGGGGGGGCACGAGGTGGTGGCCGGGTCGACCATCATCGTACCGGTCAAACCGCCGCCCGAGGGCAAGTCGACCATGGAGACGGTTCGGGACATCACCGCGATCATCGCCAGTCTGGCGATGGTATACCTTGTCATTGATAATTAGAAGAGTTGGGCCCATGGATTCATCGAGGACCTCGGATCTGGAAAATGAAATCGACCTTTGGGCCGTCGTGAAATGGTTGTGGGTCAGGCGTTTGAGTTTTTTTGTATTTGTTCTTCTGGGGGCCGTGGGCCTGGCTGCTTACTCGTACACGGTCCCCAAACAATACACGGCTTCGGTAAATCTATTGCCGAGGATCCCGGTGCAGAAAGCAGGTCTGCTGGGCCCTCTGGCTTCCTTGACCGGGGAATCGATGACCCTGGAAGGGGTCGATGAGGAATTGTACGGGAGAGTTCTCCATTCCAATCTGATTCTGGACCGTGTTATTGCCAGGAACTGGCCTGGTGCTTCAACGGTGGATTCTCTTTCCCTGTTGGAATTGTACCAGCTGGAAGAGCTCAAGAACGAACGCGGGACCGACTATGCGGCCCATGTCCTGAAGAATATTTTGCGGTCAAGCGTCATAAAATTTGACCGGGATCCCGTCAACGGAGTGATGAATATCTTCACCACCGTACCTGAATACCCGATTTTGGCTGCCGATTTGGCCAACTTTTTGGCTGATGAATTGGAGGCGTACAACCGGAATCTGAACAACAAGAAAACCGTCAAATTTCGGGATTTTGTCGAAACTCGACTGGGGGAAATCCAATTGAAATTGGGGCAGGCTGAAGCTGGTCTCACCCATTTTCTGCAGAACAATGAAAGATACAGCTCCTCACCCAAACTGACGCAAAGGTATGGGGAACTTGAGCGCGAGGTTCAAGCCTACCGGGCGATCTGGCTTCAACTCAGGTCGAAACTCGAAAATGCCAACATCGACGTCAACAAGGAAATCGATTCCATCAATATTCTGGATCGGGCCGTCCCTCCCTTTCATCGATCTGCTCCCAAACGTTGGATGTATCTGTTTTCCGGCGCCTTTCTGGGATTCATCGTTGCCGTTGTATTCGGGAAGACAAGACAGACGATATGGGTGAAATAGGCCCTGATCCAAAATCCCGTAAATTTGTGGCGCATCTACGATCAGGCGCCTTTCTGGTTTCCCTGCTGAAGATCGTTTTCTCATTTGAATTTTTCTTTGTCGTATTTCTGTTTGCTGGGGTTTTCAAGGAGAACCCAAGACTGGCCTGGGTGCCACTGGATTTGACCCTCATCGGACTGGTTTTTAGCCGCCGTCTTTTTCCAGGAATGGTTCCTGGTCGAGGTAATCATGGCAGCACCTGCACTTCTCATAACCGCATGTTTTTTCTGGGCTGTATCGTTCATCGCAACCAAACATGCCCTTGGAGTCGTCCCACCACTCACCATCGTCGCTCTTCGACTCCTGATCTCATCGCTTTGTTTCTTGATTTGGGTTGCCTTCACAAGGCCAAAATTGGCTTGCCATTCGGCCAGATCCGCGGCGT
>RCNG010000073.1_pt1 | contig 36052 bp, 34 predicted proteins | sample 2041371 | NCBI WGS metagenome assembly RCNG01 (sample SAMN09708227, study PRJNA481090) | Marine sediment metagenome, whole genome shotgun sequencing project. | biome: marine sediment; feature: ocean; material: sediment; isolation source: Sewage treatment plant 1 marine sediment (STP1) ... | reverse complement strand
CGGCGGGTATATGCTTCAAATCGAACCATCGCGTCGTCAATCTTGTAATCGTGTATTTTCTTGCGAGCCGCCAGTCGACTATTTGCCGTCTTGTGGCGTGCCAGGAGCGACTTCTGCCGTGTCTTGGCATCCTCGAGCTTGCTTTCGAGGCGTGCAATATCCTCATTCAGTTTGGCAAGCCCGTCGTCGACGGCCAGGTAGTCCTCCTTGAGCACATCGACAGCGCCCGATACCCGGGACTTTTCGATCAGGGCTGCCTTCGCAAGATCCTCGCGCTGCTTGCGCATCGCCAGCTCGGCCCGGTCATTCCAGTCGGCCGTTTCGCGATCGAATTTCTCGATTTTGCGATTCAGGTCTTTCTTGTCTGCAATCGACCGTGCTGCCGCAGAACGAACCTCGACCAGCGTGTCCTCCATTTCCTGGATCATCAAGCGGACGATCTTCTCCGGATCCTCGGCTTTATCGAGAATGGCGTTGATATTCGAGTTCACGATGTCGCTGAATCTCGTGAATATGCCCATGACTCTGTCCTCTTTTCATGTGAATCCTGCTTATAAACATTGCAGCATTCGTGCCAAGCACGTGGAAACCCACTAAGTCGCTGTTTTTTAACGATAAAAAGATAATCTATTGTCTCTCTATCACAACTTAGAAATGGTATTTTCCACCACTATCTGGCTATTTTGACTAACTTATGGCCTAATCAACCAATGCCTTCAGCTCCCGAAACACAACAGATCATCGGCGAAGCGCCGGCTTTCCTGGAGATGCTCGAACACGTCTCCAGGGCAGCAACCCTGTCGAAGCCGGTGTTGGTGGTCGGTGAGCGCGGTACTGGCAAGGAATTAATTGCATCCCGCCTTCATTTCCTTTCGGATCGCTGGGAACAGAGCGTCGTCAAGGTCAACTGTGCAGCACTAACGGAGAGCATTCTCGAGTCTGAACTTTTTGGGCATGAGGCCGGGGCCTTCACCGGCGCAGCAAAGACGCACATCGGACACTTCGAACGAGCAGACGGCGGCACTTTGATACTCGACGAACTCGCTACGATATCGCTCAGGATGCAGGAGAAGATCCTGCGCACGATCGAGTACGGCGAAGTTCAGCGCGTTGGCGGAAATGAAACGCTCAGAGTGGACGTGCGTATTGTTGGCTCGACGAACGCCGACCTGCAGTCGCTCGCCGCGGACGGACGATTTCGAATCGACCTGCTTGATCGACTTGCTTTCGACGTCATCACCGTCCCTCCGCTCAGGGAACGGGTCGAGGATATTCTGCCCCTCGCCAATGCTTTCGCGATTCACATGGCGAGCGAACTGAAGTGGAGCTACTTCCCCGGCTTTAATCCGCGGGCGTCCTCTGCGCTACTGCGAAATCAGTGGCCGGGCAACGTTCGTGAGCTGAAAAACACGATCGAACGCAGCGTCTATCGCGCCGAGGATCCGGAACAGCCGATTTCGAGTATTGCGCTGGACCCGTTCGATTCGCCATTCAGAATAACGCAAAGTGAGTCGATCCCGCCGGGGGCTGGCGCCACAAAGCGTCGCAGCTTCTTGCTTCCGACCGACCTCAAACAAAGACTGGTGGATATGGAAACGGAACTGCTGCGAGCGGCACTGGAAAAAGCGCGCTTTAATCAACGATTGGCGGCCGACCTTCTCGGCCTGGGTTACCACCAGTTTCGGGGCAAGCTCCGTAAGTTCGAAATTCGCAGTAAACCCTGATCCGGGCTGTTCACAGCCGCGAGATTATCGACCCAGGCCAGAGGGACGCCTAACTCTCATCGCGGTAGCGGCGCACGTAGGTCGCCGCCGTCCCGAAGAGGCCGCAAACAACCACACCCGCCCACGTCGCCGGGCTGGTCAGGAACTGAACAACATCGAGATGCTCCAGCAGGCTGATGCTGTCGATACCGGCGCGCCAATGCTCTTTTTCGAAAAACGTCTCAAAGTCCAGCGCCCTGAACAACGGCATGGCATCGCCGCGATCCAGCACACCACTGGCGAAGAAACGCGTTCGCAAGAAAATCCATTCCAGTAGCGGTACCAGGACCAACGGCATGAATGCCATGAGGAGCGGCGCGCGCTTGGTCCAGGCCGAAACGAACAGGAACCACCCTATGAAGGGTGACATCCAGATACCGGATGCGATGAGGACAATGAACGCCGTCAGCCAATTATCGAGTAATGGCACCGAGCCCCATATCAACAAACCCGCATCGCCGCCCTTCATCGATACCCAGGCGCTGGTGATGATGAGATTGACCAGGTGGGTCGCGATGATGCCGAGCGCCGCAACGACCGGCAGAACAAAGACCGCCGTCAGCAGCTTCGAAAGCACCGTTTCGGCGTCGGTGATGGGCAGAGACCGCCAGAACAGTATGCTCTTGTCTTTGCGCTCACCGTACAGCGTGTCGAGACAATAAAACACGGTAAGAATTGCGAGGCCGACAAGGAACAACCAGGAAGTGCCCACGAAGAACGCCGTCAGTGCGGCTTTTCGCTCACCTTCCCCGGCCAGGTTCGAGGCTCCGAAGATCGCAATATCAAGCTCTTTGGCAAAGCCGGACGCAAACACAAGCATCGCCAGTACGCTGAGAGAAACGATGCTTCCGATCGCGACGGGCGTAACGTAGATCGATCGATGTTCCCAGATCTCGCGTTTGATCAATGCCAGTTGATTAGCGATCATTTGCGCGCCCCCTTTACCTTTGCGACAAACAAGTCAGCAACCGACGGTGTTCGAAGCTCACCGAGTCCCTCAAGGTTCTCGCGGTTTACTCCTTCGAATAGCAGCACGGATTTGCCGAACATTTCGTGTTCGGCGATCGGCCCCAGCCCTTTTGCCTTGGCCGCATTTTCGCCAGACGTCAGCAGCTCTACGTAGGTATCTGGAAGTGCATCCATCGGCTTATCGAGAATAATCTTGCCGTCGTCGATAAACATGATGTCGGTCAACAGGTTTTCGACCTCTTCGACCTGGTGAGTCGTGATCAGGATGGTGCGTTGCTCGTCGAAGTAGTCATTCAGAAGATTGCCGTAGAACTCTTTGCGAAAAATAATATCGAGCCCCAGGGTCGGCTCATCAAGAACCAGCAACTTCGCGTCGATAGCCATGATGATGGACAGGTGCAATTGCGTCACCATGCCCTTGGAAAGCTCGCGAACCCTGGCATCTGATCGGACTTTGGTCTGGCTCAGAAAGCTCTCCGCACGTTTTCGCGAAAAGTTTGGATGAATAGCCTCGACGAAGTCGAGAAGCTGGGTAACGCGTATCCAGCGAGGCAACACGGCAACGTCGGCGATAAAGCAAATGTTCTTCAGGAGTTCCTTGCGCTGCCGGAATGGATCCAGCCCCAGCACAGAAAGCTCGCCGTCAAAGTCCGTCAACCCGAGCACTGCCTTGAGCAGGGTGGTCTTACCGGCGCCGTTAGGTCCTATCAAGCCAAGAATCTTACCCTGCTCTATCTCGAAGCTAACGTTATCCACCGCGCGAATGGCGCCGAAGTGCTTGGAAACGCCGCGAGCACTGACAAGGCTAGTCATTCTTATCTCCCGCTTCTTTTGTTGTTGGGATGGAGCGCAACAGGTCGGCCTCATCGAGTCCAAGTCGCTCGATAGTCGAACGGACTTTCGGCCACTCCTTCTCCAGGAAGCGCTGTCTTTCAGCTTTGAGGAGATTCGTGCGAGCGCCGTCATTGATAAACATGCCCCGGCCGCGCTTTTTCTCCACCAGCCCCTCGTCGACAAGTTCCTGGTAGCCCTTCAGCACCGTGAGCGGATTGAGGCGATACTCGGCGGCTACGTTGCGCACTGAGGGCAAAGCGTCACCATCGCCGAGAACGCCTTCAAGGATCATCGCAACGACGCGATCGCGCAGCTGGCGATAGATCGGCTGATCTTCATCCCATTTTGGGTCCATTAAATATCGCTTCCTGATTCTTGCTAAGTGCGTTGCCGATAACCTGGACGGCGGCCGCTCTCACCTGTCCGGTGAATACAGGCCTGCCGCCGGTCTAGTTGCTCTGGATACGGAAACGGCCAAAGTGCGCCATGGTATCGATCGAGACGGTCAGAACCTTGCCGTTGAAATGCCCCTCGATAGTTGCTGTGAAAGGCATGTCTGGCGAGTCCAGGCCCTCTGTTTGCTCCATTGCCGCCGCCCTGACATCCTCTTGAATCGTCGCGTCGGCCTGGCTGGCCACCAGTGCCATGACTAACAACAGCATCATTGTCAGGCCGATTATCTCGTTGCTATGCCTAATTTGTTCGAACATCGTCGGTCTCCCGGACCTTTCTCTTTGCCTGCCGATCAGCTTAGTGATCTAGTGTTATAGTCAACTATAACACTGAGAAGACGCATTGCAAGCTTTTTTGAGGCTCCTGGTAACCCCGCCGGTCGAAATTCCGCGTTTACAGTAAATCTAAGGGACGAAACACGATGGCGGCGAACCCAGAATCGGTGGCAAGACCGGCAAAGACACTTTTCAGCAGTGTGAGCCTCGCCTATGCTCCCGTTATGGGGCACATACCCGACGACAGCGCGCTGATGTTGCGCTACAAAGACGGCGACACGGCGGCGTTCGAGATCCTCTATCGACGGCATACCGATCCCTTGTATCGGTATCTCCTGAGGCTCTGTCGCCATCGGGACACCGCCGAAGACATATTTCAGGATGTCTGGGGCAAGATCGTCAAATCGCGCGCCAGCTACCGGCCGACCGCTAAATTCACGACATTCCTGTACCGCGTTGCGCACAACTGTTTCATCGATCATGTGCGCCGCAACAAACGCCATTCGAATAACACCGAGATGGAGGTGGAACTGCACGCTCATCCGGGCGAGACGCTGGAAACAGCAACAGAGCGCAGCCTGGCGAAGGAGCGCCTGGCAAAAGCGCTGTTCGACCTGCCCGATGAGCAACGCGATGCGTTCCTGCTTCATGAAGAAGCGTGTCTCAGCATTGACGAAATAGCGATGGTCACCGGTATAAACCGCGAAACTGCCAAAAGTCGATTGCGCTACGCAGTAAAGAAACTGCGCGCAGCGATCGACGAAAACCCGGAGCGATTATGAACAACGAGCGAGAAAATCGCGCTCAGGATTCGCGCGTTACGGAAACCTACCGGGCGCTGGCCGACGAGCGTACGCCGGATCATTTGACTGAGCAGGTGCTGAAGCTGGCGGCTGGCGTCCGAACGCCTTACGCGCGGGCGCGGGCCTGGATGCGCCCCGCCGCCTGGGCGGCAACCGTAGGCCTTAGCCTCGCGATCGTCCTTGAGCTGACGCAATTGCCGTCGTCGGACCCGGATTACGTGAGCGTTTCGCCGGCGGCTGACAGCGATGCGCCCGTGGATCGCCATGCCCGGGACGACGATGCTGCCCTGCCTGCACAAAGCGTTGTGGCCGAGTCGCCGGTACCCGTATCGACAACGCAAAAAGATATTGCCGCCGAAGCAAAGCGAAAGCGCGCCACAGCGCAGGCTCCGCTTACTCTGGAAACGCCGTCGAACGAGGAATTCGCGCCACGTGCAGAGAAAGTGATGCGAGAGGCGGAAGCACTGGCAAGAGCCAGGACAGGATCAGATACAGGTTCCATCGGAGCCCCTGCTGAGGCCGATGTCCCCGCTGCTGAAACCCGGCTCACGGAGCAAATGTCGACTGATCTCGCTGCGGCCCACCGCGATGCGGCAGACAGGCTCGCGGCAAAGCAGGTCTCCCAGGAGGCTCGGAGCGCAGCCGCTTCCTTCGCTGCGATGAGCGCCGCAGCAAACTCCGATCAGGCGTGCCCCGAACCCGAGCGTGAGACGGCAGACGCCTGGCTGGCCTGCATACTTAAGCTCAGGGAAAGCGGGCGGGACGAACAGGCAGACGAGGAATACGAGGAATTTCGACAGGTATATCCTGAATTCGACGATTCGATCACCGATAAGTAGTCAACACCCGTGTCTGATAGCCGCGCCGATGCTAAAATCGGTGGGCAATCCGCGCATCCCGAATCAGGAAACCAACAATGAAATCACCCGTTCGCGTCACTATTACTGGCGCCGCCGGCCAGATCGGCTATCAGCTCGCCTTCAGAATCGCATCCGGCCAAATGCTGGGTCCGGACCAACCTGTCATATTGCAGCTCTTGGAGATTCCGCCCGCACTACCCGCCTTGAACGGCGTAGTTATGGAACTCAACGATTGTGCGTTTGCAACGCTCGCCGGGATCGTCGCAACGGATGACCCGAACACCGCGTTCAAAGACAGCGACTACGCCCTGCTGGTAGGCGCACGCCCTCGCGGTCCCGGCATGGAGCGCAAGGACCTTTTGCAGGCCAATGCGGCGATCTTTTCAGTACAGGGCAAGGCGATGAATGATCATGCCAGTCGTGACATCCGCGTCCTCGTGGTCGGCAATCCGGCCAACACGAATGCCCTGATTGCGCGCAGCAACGCTCCTGACATCGATCCTCGCAACTTCACGGCCATGACCCGGCTCGACCATAACCGTGCAAAGGCGCAGCTGGCCGCGAAAACCGGCAGCCATGTGAATGACATCCGCTGCCTGACGATCTGGGGCAATCATTCGGCGACGCAGTATCCCGACATCAATCATGCGAGCGTAAGCGGCCGGGCCGCGATGGAACTGGTCGACCAGTCCTGGCTTGGCGACGAGTTCATTCCCGTTGTGCAGCAACGCGGCGCAGCGATCATCGAGGCACGCGGCGCTTCGTCTGCCGCATCTGCAGCGTCGGCCGCTATCGACCACATGCACGACTGGGCGCTCGGCACGCCGGATGATGACTGGGTCAGCATGGCGATCCCGGCCGACGGCAGTTACGACGTCGAGGCCGGCATCATCTATTCCTACCCCGTGCGTTGTCGCGACGGCCAGTACGAAATCGTGCAGGGACTTGCCATCGACGACTTCAGTCGTGATCGCATGGCCAAGACCGAGACCGAGCTTCGCGAGGAGCGTGCCGCGATCGAGGAACTGCTATAGAGTGTTTTGGGGCGTCGCCTTCAGGCGGCGCCGTTCAATGTTGACCCTGCGAGGTGTACGACTTGTCCGGTTTTCTTGTTAGTTTGTTCTGGCTGCTGCTGTTCGTTGGCGGTGGAATCTATCTTGCCTACCAGCGTGTTGATCTGCGCACATCGACCATCGCGACAGCAATTGCGCTGCTCGCCTACTGGGTTTTTGGCGATGGTCACTTTCTCTGGAAGCTCCTCCTGACGCTGTTTTTCGGCCTGATGATCGTGCCCAACCTGATCGAGGTGCGACGCGAGAAAATCACCAAACCCCTGCTTGCGATCTATCGCAAGATGCTGCCGTCAATGTCGGATACCGAACGCGAAGCGCTGGAAGCCGGCAATGTCTGGTGGGATGGCGAGCTGTTCTCCGGAATGCCCGATTGGGACAAGCTGATGTCCTACCCTGCGCCAAAACTCTCGGATGAGGAACAGGCGTTTTTTGACGGCCCCTGCGAGGAACTCTGCCGGATGCTCGATGACTGGGCCATCTGTCATGAGCACGCCGACATGCCGAAAGAAGTCTGGGATTACATCATCGAGAAGAAATTCTTCGCCATGATCATTCCAAAGCAATACGGCGGCCTCGAATTTTCAGCCTATGCGAATGCAGCGGTCATCTCCAAACTCGCCAGCCGCAGCGCGACAGCCTCGTCCACGGTCGGCGTGCCGAACTCGCTTGGGCCCGCCGAACTGCTACTGCATTACGGCACTGAAGAACAGAAAGACCGCTACCTGCCGGGTCTCGCCGCCGGCACCGAGATTCCCTGTTTTGCGCTGACGTCTCCGCAAGCGGGATCAGACGCAGCTGCGCTCATCGACAGCGGCGTCGTCTGCAAAGGCACGTGGAACGGCAAGACCATTACCGGCCTACGCCTTAACTGGGACAAGCGCTACATTACGCTGGCACCCGTAGCCACGGTGTTGGGCCTGGCGTTCAAGCTCTACGATCCGGACCACCTTATCGGCGAGAAAAGCGAACACGGCATTACCGCCGCGCTGATTCCCACCGATACACCGGGAGTCGAGGTCGGGCGCCGTCATTACCCACTGTCCGTTGCCTTCCAGAACGGCCCCACGTCCGGCAAGGACGTCTTTGTTCCCCTCGATTACATCATCGGCGGCCCGGATCTGGCCGGCAAAGGCTGGAAGATGCTCGTCGAGCTGCTGTCCGTCGGACGAGCAATCACGTTGCCGTCGACGGCGTCCGGCGGTGGGCAGGCGGCTACTTATGCCACCGGTGCTTATGCCGTCATTCGGAAGCAGTTCAATACATCGATCGCCAACTTCGAAGGTGTCGGCGAAGCCATTGCGCGCATTGCCGGGCACACCTACATCATGAATGCGGCCGTCGCCGTTACGGCCGGCGCTATCGACCAGGGCGAAAAACCGGCGGTGCCATCTGCAATCCTCAAGTATCACTGCACGGAGCTTGGTCGGAAGACGGCCAATGACGCAATGGACGTGCACGGCGGCAAAGGCGTCATGATGGGGCCGAGCAATTACCTGGCTCGCAGTTACATGGCGACGCCGATAGCAATCACCGTAGAGGGCGCGAACATCCTCACTCGCAGCCTTATCATTTACGGTCAGGGCGCTATTCGCTGCCACCCGTTCGTGCTGCGGGAGCTGCACGCTGCGGCTGACGAAGATCAGGATCGCGGCCTTATCGAGTTCGATGATGCGCTGTTCGGCCATATCGGCTACGCAATCAGCAACCTGGCGCGTTCTTTCTTCCTCGCGCTCACGCATGCCAAGTTCAGTCGCGTGCCGTTGAACACGCCGACGCGACGTTACTACCAGAACATCAATCGATACAGTGCCGGCTTTGCGTTGGCGTCGGATTTCGCGATGCTCACGCTCGGCGGCGCACTGAAGAAGCGCGAATTGTTGTCTGCGCGGCTTGGTGATGTCTTGAGTTCGATGTACCTAGCATCGACCGTGCTGAAGCACTTCGAGAATCAAGGCAGGCGCGCAACCGATCTGCCGCTCGTGGAGTGGTCGGTGCGAACGCTTATGTACCAGGCGCAGGAATCTCTGCATGCGTTCCTGCTGAATTTCCCGAACCGGCCGGTTGCCGCAATGCTGCGCTTCTTTATTTTCCCCCGCGGCCGCACCTATTCGTCGCCGTCGGACGAAATTGCCTCCAGGGTTGTCGAACTCGCAACAACACCCGGGGAGGCACGTGACCGCCTCAGCGCTCTCGCCTATACGACGCTTGAGCCAAGCAACCCACTAGGCCTGTTGCAGGAAGCTCTGGAGCTGACCAAGAAGCATATACCGCTCGAGCGTCGTCTGCGGCAGGCTCAAAAAGAGGGACTTATCAAGACCGGTTATCTTGGCTCGCAGATTGACGAGGCGGAAAAGGCGCAGGTCATCAGCAAGGCCGAAGCCCGCGGCTTGCGCGAATACCATGACAAGGTTGCCGCACTGCTTGCCGTGGATGACTTCACGACCGACGAGTTGGCGCGTGTTCATTCGAGCACTGCTGAGTCTGCTGCAACGAAGAAACCGGTCGCGAAAAAGTCCGCCAGCAAGAAAAAACCGGCGGTCAAACGCGCGGCAAAGAAGAAGGCATCGAGCAAGAAGAAAACGCGAAACGCCTGATACGGCCCATGAACGCTGCTGTCGGCCCACTTTTCGAACTGAACTTCAAGGTTGATCCTGGCGCAGCCGAGGAGTTTCGGCAGTGGGTTCTGGACCTCGCAAGCGAGGCCCAGCAAGAAGAGGGCGTTGCTCACGCGCGTGCCTTCGAGTCTCATAATGATCCCGACGGCAACCAGTTCTGGACCTGTCAGTTCCAGTGTCAGGATGAGATGGCTTTTGGTGAATTGAGCGACGGGCTCTTCGCCAGCAAAGAATCCGCACTCGAGGAACGATTTGGTACGGCGGTCGCCGTATCGCGCCGCGTGCTAAGAGAAGAAGTGTCCGAGGAATTGCTGGCCGTAGAGAGCCCGGACTGCCTGAACTGCGGTGCTCACCTGAAAGGCCAGTACTGCGGGGTCTGCGGTCAAAGAGCGCGAAATCGGCTGATCAGCCTCTGGGAACTCATCAGTGACGCGTTTGGCGACCTGCTCGAAATTGACTCGCGACTGTGGCGCACGCTGATACCGCTGCTAAAAAGCCCGGGTCAACTGACACGAGACTATCTCGAAGGGCGCAGGGCGCGTTACATGCCGCCCTTCCGTACTTACCTCGTACTGAGCGTTATTTTCTTCGTCGTAGCGTTCTTCGATCCTCGCGATGACCTCAGCCTGTTATTCGAGCCGGCGCCCGTACCTACGCCGGAGGAGCAGGCAGAAGAAAATGCGCAAGCTGCGGCCGCCAAGAAAGAAATCCTGGACGAACTCGCCGCCGAAGGGATCATCGTCGGCAATAACGTTGTCGAGGACGAAAAACAAGGTGACGAAGAAGCCTCGGAGTCCGCCGAAAACACTGACGACGATTTCGGAATCAAGGTCAACGAGCTGGGCGACACCGGTTTCAACATCCAGCTCGATGACGACACCGGCGACTGCAACGTGGAGGCCGGTGATCTTGATGAGCTGCCCGAATGGTTCAAGAAACGCTTTACAGTGGAGAAGATCAAGGAGGTCTGCGAAAAGGTCACCGCAGATGGCGGCAAATCGTTTGGTGACCTGCTGCTCGACAATATCCCGGTTGCCCTGATCGTCCTGCTGCCCCTGATGGCGCTGGTCTTGAAAGTACTCTACCCGCTGTCACGCCGTTATTTCGTTGAGCATATTCTGTTCGTTATCCACTACCATGCTTTCTTTTTCCTGATTCTCATCCTGCAAATACTCTTTGCCAGGTTCGCGGCATTGATTCACATCCCGGAACTCATCACAACGCTCACTATCGTTGCGGCATCCTTCTATATACCCGTGTACCTGTACATGGCGATGCGCCACGTCTATGGTCAGGGTCGGCTCCTGACGTTTGTGAAGTACCTGGTGCTGGTCGTAGCCTATAGCATGGGTACCGCCGTGACCTTGCTCGGCGCGCTAATTTTTGCGCTGATTTCGGTCTGACTATTTCTCTGACAGGGAAACCAAAATGCACACGATGAAATTCGCCGCGACGTTGTTGACACTCTCGCTCTGCCTTGCGGCCTGCGGCAAACCGGCTGCCGAAAAATCGATCGCCGAAAATGACAAGGCACCGAGCGAGTCGGAAACGCTACAAGCAGCTTCTAAGCCGGTCGCCATCGCACGTACACCTTCGCCAGAGGGCGCCCACGTATTTTTCATAACACCGGGGGATGGCGACACGGTCACGAACCCGATAACGATCGAGTTCGGCATCGCGGGCATGAGCGTCACAAAAGCGGGCGATGACCAGCCAGACTCGGGCCACCACCACCTGCTGATCGACACAGATCTTCCCGATCCGGGCTTGCCCATTCCGGCCGACTCCAATCATGTGCATTTCGGAGACGGCAGTACCTCGACCCGGATTAGCCTCGAACCGGGCACTCACTCGCTGCGAATGCTGCTCGGCGATCATCGACATATACCGCATGATCCGCCCATCATTTCGGAGCCGATCACGATCACGATAGAATAAATGGTTGAGTGAGACCGCCGGGACCACTAAAATCCCGGGGCTACGTCAACCTCAGTCATACGACATGTCGAAATCCAACAAAGCCATCGGAATCAGCGGCCTCGCCGCCTACGTCCCGCCCTATCGGGTGTGGCTCGAGGATTGGTGTGACTGGACGGATAACCAGTGGCCGAAGATCCGTGAGGTTGTAGGGCGCAGTTTCCGGGTCCGTGGCCCCAATCACAGTGTTTACACCATGGCCGCGAATGCGGTACTGCGACTGATCGACCAGTACGACATCGATCCTGCGCGGGTCAAATTCTTAGGCTTAGGCACCGAATCCAGCACCGACAACTCGGCGGGAGCGATCGTCGTCAAAGGCATGGTCGACGCGGCGCTGGTTGCGCGGGGCAAGCCGCCCATATCGCGCAGCTGTGAAGTCCCGGAGTTTAAGCACGCCTGCCTCGGCGGCGTTTATGGCATGAAAGGCGCTATTCGGCACCTTGCGCTGGATGGTCGCGGAAGCCAGGCGATCGTCGTCTGCGCCGATATCGCGGAATACGCACGGGGCAGTTCAGGCGAACCCACACAGGGCGCTGGCGCGGTTGCCATGCTGCTCGAAGAAGACCCGAAGCTGGCCGTGGTCGACCTGATCGGCTCAGGCTCTGCATCGGATTATCGAATCCTGGATTTCCGCAAACCGATGCTACGGTTTTGCGGCCAGGACCGCTCGGAGTCGCACCAAGTCCAGGACTACCCCGTGTTCAACGGCAAGTACTCGACAACGTGCTATATCGACGAGACCCTGCATGCGCTGCACGACATGTATGTGAAGCGTGATCTGGATCCGAGTGAATACCTGCGTTCGCTGCGTACCGTTTTCATGCATCGGCCTTACCGGCGCATGCCTGAGACAGGCTGGGCTGTTTCCTACCTGTTCGCACTGAGTCACGGAACCACCGCCGATCACGCGGAACTGGCGTCCTACTGCTACGAGGCCGGTGTCGACGTGCAGGCGATGCAAGCGGAGATGGCAAGCAAACCGGAGATAGCCTCGTTCGCCAGTCCGGAGAAACTGCAGTATGAAGCGTACCCGCTGACCATGGCCGCGCTGCGCGCCTTCCGTGCATCACGGCGTTACCGTAAGGAAATTCTGGACAAGCTGGCGCTGGGCAGTGACACGATGCTGGACCTCGGCAATCTTTACACGGCGGCGTTGCCGGCGTGGATGGCCGCTGGTTTCGAACAAGCGCTGGACGAAGACTCACTGCGGGCCGGCGAGGAAGTACTGACGCTGGGCTACGGCAGCGGTGACGCCGCCGAAGTCATCCCTTTCTTCATTGCCGACGACTGGCGCGAAGCCACGAAGAAGATCCGCTTTGCGGACGCCATGCAGCTTGCCGTCGATCTCGACCGCGAGCAGTACGAGTCGCTGCATGATGGCCGGCGCGTCAATGGCCTCGACTATGTGCCTAGCAATGAGTTCATCATTGACCGCGTTGGCAGTAGCGAAGAACGGCACTTTACCGACCTGGGTATCGAGTACTACAAGTTCATCGCCTGAGCGCGTTGCAGGCCCTGCAACTGGGCATAGCAATCACGCCCGCGATTTCCGCTTGCCCGGTATAGCCTGCGCTCTTTCCTGACCCTTGGGTTTTGCCTTACAGGGCCCGCCTTCCATTCAGGTACTCAGGCCGGACCGCAGTACCTCGCGAGCCTTTCAGGATAATTGGTCGTCAGTTCGTGCCACTCCTGCTTGAACCAGGGCGTGAAGCGCCCGGCACTATTCGCGAGCTCCTGCGCCACGTTGCTTGCCGAGACGAAGCGCACACTGGATATTTCGCTTTCGTTTGGCTGCATCCTCCCGCCCACCCGACCAAGGTAGACGTGGCACAACTCATTCTCCGAGCCGGCCTCACCGAATTCGGCCGTATAGCAGAACCGGTAAATGTGCTCCAGCTCCGTCTCGATATTCAGTTCGTCGCTCAGGCGCCGCATGGTCGCAATCTCCATCGACTCGCCGCGACGTGGATGACTGCAGCAGCTGTTTGACCAGTAGTCTGGCCACAGTCGCTTGCTCTCGGCGCGTTTCTGTAAAAGCAGTTCTCCACTATCGTTAAACAGGAACAGCGAAAACGCCCGATGCAGAACGCCGGCGCCATCGTGACAATGCGCCTTCGAAAGATAGCCGATTTCCTGATCGTTGCTGTCGACGAGGATCAGCTCCTCGCTCTCTGACGATACTATTCTGTTGCTGTCGTTCATCGCTCAAGTACCAACGTTCGATATCCCGCATGCTGCATCGCGGCCCTGACCTTATCCATCGTTCCCGGGCATAGCGCTATGATCGAGCCCCCGCCACCCGCCCCGGTTAGCTTGGCGCCGGCCGCGCCGGAGCGTCTCGCCAGCGACACCATGCGCTCAAGCCCGGGTGTCGAGACCTCCAGCGCATTCAATAGGCCGTGACAGATATTCATCGACAGACCCAGCTCCGCGTAATCGCGTGCTTCCAGCAACGCCACGCCGGCAACGCTCATGCGATCCATCTCATCGAACAGCGCGTCATAGCTCCCGGGTGACTGCGCGCGGCGCTGCCTGACGCCGGCGACCTGCTTGTTCGTCAGCCCCACCTCGTTGCCGTATGCGACAAGAAGCGGTGGGGCTTCTGCCAGTTCAAGCGGCTCTATAGTGAGTCCGCCGTCATTTCTGAACAGCATGGGTTGTGCAAACGTGGATAGCGTATTGTCCACGCCGGACGGCGTGCCGTGCGCGAGTTTTTCACAGGCGAACGCGATAGCGTTGACGCGGTCGTCACCAACACTCAGATCCATCGCTTTCGACATCGCCCTGGTGACCGCGACGGCGACGGCCGCCGACGAGCCCAGGCCCATTCCTCTTGGCAGTTGCGAATCGACGATTATCGAGAAGTGCGAATCCGCAAGGCCCAGTTCATCGCGAATCAACGCGACAGCCGCATCGACGCCCTGCGGCTCGTCGAAATCGACCTGGCCGGATACGTCCCACACGGGAATCGACAAAGTCGTGCAAGACTCCTCGGCCACGTCGACGCGCGCGTGCACAGCGCCAGGCACCGGCAGCGCCAGTGCGTGACGTCCGTACACAGCGGCATGCTCACCAAAGAGAATTACCTTGCCGGCTGCCGTGCCATTGGGCTCTATTCGCGATTCGACCGACGACTGCAGTTCACCGAGTATCTCTGCTGCTTTCCAGCGTTTGATCTCGCCGCTGTCGACGAGGCGCAGAACGAGTTCGTCGAACTGCTCCTCTGGCGGATTGACCGCGGCGGCAATGCTACGCGCATGCAGTTTCATGTGGCCTTCCTGAATGCCACTGCCCACCAGCGCACGCAAAGCCGCGAAATTCTGCGCGAGACCGACAGACGCCATCAGCAGTGCCAGTTCTTTGGCCGTCTCTGCGCCGCTAATCCCCAGCCCGAGAGCGGCGGCAGGGTTGGCCTCAAGCGTGCCACCGACGGTTCCGACTTTTAAAGGTATGCGCACCTCCCCGGTCAGGTCGCCACCGGGTCCCAGGGCCCATCGCGTCAGCGGCTGGTAGGTCCCGCCAGCTGCGGCGAAAGCGTGCGCGCCTGCTTCGATGGCCCGCCAGTCATTGCCGGTCGCGATAGCCATCGCGTCAACGCCGTTCATGATGCCCTTGTTGTGCGTCGCGGCGCGGTGAGGATCGGCGCAGGCGATGTCGTTGGCCATGATGATGGCGTCGCGAATCCGCTCGCCATCGGATTCGCCGCTTGCGAGCTCTGTCGTTGCTATGTTTACCGCGGCCGTAACGACGGACCGATCGACGAGATTTGACAAGATGCGCAGGGCAACCTTGCCCTCGCAAAGCCTCGCGATTTCCGGCGCCACCGCTTCGCATATTGTATTGACCAGGTTTGCGCCCATGGCATCGACCGTGTCGACCAGCACGTGGACGACTAACAGGGGGTCGCCGCCGGGCAACTCGAGCAGGCGAAATTCGAGGTCTCGAACGCCGCCGCCTCTTGCACTGAGCCTGGGGTGGATGGCATTTGCGGCTTTCAGCAGCGAGTGCTTCTCCGCCTCGAGTTGTCGCAACGCCGCGTCGGAATCCGCGACGCCCGTCACATGTACCTGCCCCGCCAGCAGCGATTCTTCGCAATGCGCGACGAAGCCACCGCTTTTCCGGAAAAGTCGTGCGGCGCCACTGACCGCCGCGACGATAGACGGCTCCTCGACAACCATCGGCACCATGTAGTCGCGATCGTTGACCAGGAAATTGGGCGCCACTGCGAACGGCAGCCCGAAAACACCGACGACGTTCTCAATGATCCTGTCGGCCCCGCCTGCCAACAGCACCTGTTGGCCCGCCTTCAGCTCGTCCGCCTCACCGGGCGACAGCCAGCCAGCACGCCGCAGCGCATCAATGCGCTCCGGCACACTCAGCCTGTAAAGACCGGCCAGTCGGGAGTCGTTCAACGTTGCTCCCAGGCTACGCCTTGCGTTTCCAATCTACTCTCCAGGATCCGGCATCCGGGATGCGGCTGCCCGGCCAAGAATTCATCCAGCTGTTCGCCGTGCGTGCCGAGCAAAATACCGACATCGCCGCCGCCAGCGCCACAGGGCTTGTAAACCAGTCCCGCCGTATGCGCCGCGGCAACGAGTTTATCGTGACCGGCGTCGAAAATACCGAGATTGTAGTCTTCGCTGAACTGTCGCAACGTTTCAACGTAGCCGGGCAATTCGGCAAGCACTCCGGAAGCTGATTGCCAGGCCTCCACCATGCGGGCCGCCGAGCTGACCAGCGCGTCGCGTGAGCGTTTCGGGCCTGTGCGATGAAACTGTTCCAGCTTGCCGGCCGTGCTGGCAGGCACCCCTGTCCAGACCAGGCGATAGTCGAGCCCGGCCGGCCAACGGAGCTCGGCAGTTTGCGCGCCTTGCATACGGTATTCGAGCAAGCCGCCGTGCACTGAAGCTGCAATATCGACCCCGCTACCAACGCCGGACTGAAACCGTCGGTGGATGTTCAATGCTGCGCCGAAGACGTCGCTCGACCGGCTCAGCGCCGCCGTCAGCGCAACCGTCAATGCCGCACTGGAGCCGAGGCCCAGCTTCACGCCAGTTGCGTCATCGAAAAAGGCCTGCGTATCGAGCTCAATCGTCAGGCCGCCGTCGCCGCAGTTGTCGAGGGAGCGCCAGGCGGCGTCGACGAGCGTGTACTCATCCTCACCCTGCAGCCACTCAAGCGCCGCGCCGTCCGCTACGAAGCGCCCTTCCACGGACGAGTAACCTGGCGCGGATACGGAATGCCAGGCCCTGTCCACGCGTGTGACGCTAACGATCGCCCGATGATTGACGGCCATACAAATCGCCGGTGCGCCGTGCAGCACGGCGTATTCGCCCGACAACACAGCCTTGCCCGGCGCGCTGGCGAGAACGCAGCTCATGCGACATCCAGGAGGCGTGCCGCCTCACCAATCCCGGTCAGCATGACGTCGAGCACGCCGTCCGTCGCCGCCAGGGCAGTACGGACTTCCTGTGTGTGCTCCGGCAGGCAAACCGCCTTGATCTGTGGACCCGCATCAATCGTAAAAAACACTCCGAGTCCGGAGCGCTGCAGCTTGCGCACTGTCTGCAGGCAATGCATCGTCGCCGAATTCCAGTAGACGGTTGGTGGCCGCGACGCCCACATCATCGAGTGCATCTTCAGGCAATTGTGTTCAGCGACCGCCGCCAGCTTCAGGAAGTCCTTCGTTGCGATGGCATCGCGGGCCAGTGCCAGGTCCTCATCCTGCTTTTCGATCCAGCTCGAATAGAAAGGCGACGTCTTGCGGCTGATTTCCATCGCCTCCGTGGAGCCAATCGGTTTCGGCCCTGTTTCGGTGATCGCGACAACGACCTGCAGCGGCCAGCTCGCGGCATCGCGCAGCGCACTCACCGCGACAGCTTGCTCGCGATTCTCCAGCTCGACGAAGCCGCCGTAAAGCGATCGCGCCGCCGACCCGGAGGATCGACCGGCCAGGTTTGCGAGCGCGGCCGTATCGAGACGACGACCAGCGGCCTCCGCGGCGGCGATCGTAATCGCGGCAAAAGCGGATGCCGATGACGCAAGGCCTGCTGCGATCGGAAAATTGCAACGGCTCGCAATGCTGGCACGCGGCCGATCCTCGCCGGCAACGAGATCAAGGCAGGCGGACAGACGCGGCAGCATCGCCTCATCGGCGGCACCGTTGACCATTAGCGTGTCTGCGTCCAGGTTCGTATCAAGCTCAACCTGCATTTCGGTGAACAGATTCTCCAGCGTGATCGAAATGGATCCGACCGCCGGCAGGTTTCTCTCGATGTCACGCTTGCCCCAGTACTTGATAAGCGCGATATTTGGTTGGGCGATAGCCGATGCCCGCATTGCCAAAACTCTCGTTGTGTTGTCGGTCAGGGATCGCGGATTATAGCCCAGCCCGGCCTGCGCACAGCGGCATAATTCGGTGTAATCTACACGGCCCGGCTAACAAGGTTGCGCGCCATTGTCTGACTCTTTCGCAGATCGAATTGCGGCTTATACGGCACGCGTGGATGCGAGACTGGACGATGCCCTTCCACATGCATCAACCACTCCGGCTCGCCTCCACGAGGCGATGCGCTACGCCGTTCTCAGCGGCGGCAAACGCGTGCGTCCCCTGCTGGTTTATGCCACGGGCGAGTGCCTTGGCGTCGATGCCGATATCCTGGATGCGCCCGCCGTCGCCATTGAGTTGATACACGCTTTCTCGCTGGTGCACGATGATTTGCCGGCCATGGACAACGACGACCTGCGTCGTGGCGAGCCCACTACACACATCAAGTTTGACGAGGCGACCGCCATTCTTGCTGCCGACGCTCTTCAGCCGCTGGCGTTCGGGGTGCTCGCCAGCATCGATGGCGTTGCGGCAGGCACACGAGTTCGGCTGGTACAGCTCGTCGCACAGGCCAGCGGTTCGACGGGCATGACGGGCGGACAATCAATCGACCTTGCCGCCGAAGGCGGCTCGCTGAGTGCTGCGGCACTTGAGCACATGTATTCGCTCAAGACCGGCGCGCTCATTCACGCCTCCGTCGTGTCGGCCGGCATGCTCCGGGAAGATCTCACAGACGATGCTGCCGCTTCGCTCGACGCGTTCGCTCGTGCGATCGGCGTGGCGTTTCAGATCAAGGACGACATTCTCGACGTCGAAGGCGAAACCGAGATCATTGGCAAACAGGCCGGAGCCGACGAGCGCCTCGGCAAAGCGACCTATCCCGGTCTGTTTGGACTCGACAGGTCCAGGCAGCGCTGCGCCGAACTTCTTGACGGCGCCCTTGCTCACTTGCGGCATCTCGGTGACGCAGCCGCACCGCTGGAGTGGCTGGCCCGCTTCATCGTTGAGCGAGGCCGCTAACGCGATGTTGCCGGCAACGCGCAGTATCCTGCACGTTGATATGGACGCGTTCTACGCGTCGGTTGAGCAGCGCGATAAACCTGAGCTGCGTGGCAAGCCGGTGGTCGTAGGCGGCACCGCAAACCGCGGCGTGGTTGCGGCGGCGAGTTACGAGGCGCGAACCTTCGGCATTCGCTCGGCGATGCCGATTGCCGAGGCGCTGCGTCGCTGCCCGGGTCTTTGTCGGGTAAAGCCTCGCATGTCGCATTACAAGTCCATATCCGATCAGATTTTTGCGGTGTTTCGGGAGTTCACGCCGGCAGTCGAAGGCCTGTCCCTGGATGAGGCGTTTCTCGATGTCACGGCGAGCGTCGCCCTGTTCGGTGCGCCCGAAAAAATCGCCAAGGCCGTCAAGAAACGCATCCTGGAGGAAACACAGCTGAGGGCATCCGTCGGCGTCGCCGAAAACAAACTGGTCGCGAAGATCGCGTCGGACCTGGACAAGCCCGACGGCCTTGCGGTCGTGCTTCCGGAACACTATGAATCGCGGCTCGACCCGCTGCCCGCCGCCGTGATACCGGGTATTGGACGCGAAACGCTGAAGCGTCTTTCTGCCGCCGGCATTACAACTGTCCGCGAACTGCGAACCGCCGGCGATCGCACCCTGGAACCCATCTTCGGGCGCTACACGCAGAAGACACGAGATCGTGCTTCCGGCATCGACACGCGCCAGGTTGTGTCGTCGCGCGCTGAAAAGTCCATCAGCGCCGAGGAAACATACGACAAGGACCTGGACTCTCGCAAGCAAATGGACCGTGAATTGTTGCGCCTCACCGAACGCACGACTGCTCGCCTGCGCAAGGCCAACCTGGCCGCCAACACGGTGCAGATCAAGATTCGCCAGTCAGACTTCACGACTCAGACCCGACAACGCAAGGTTACGCCGCCTGCGAATAGCACCGACCAGATCTACGCCGTTGCGCGAGATCTGCTGCAGACCTGGTTGGCACGCAATCCCGACGCCAGGATCCGGCTCCTCGGGGTTGGCGGTAGCGAGCTCGCGCCGGCGCAACAACTGGACCTGTTTTCGGCGATCGCGGAAGAAACGTCTGCCCCGATCGATCGCACGGTCGACGAGATCCGCGATCGATTCGGGAATACCGCTCTCGGGCGGGCGAGGACCTTGGACCGCCAGTGATTGAGGTAGAATCAGGGGTCAGATAACCCCGCTGTGGGAATCCATGTATACCAGCTTCTTCGGACTGAATGAAAAGCCGTTTTCAATAACGCCTGATCCGCGCTACCTGTTTATGAGCGAGCGGCACGGCGAGGCGCTCGCTCACCTTGTCTACGGTGTCACGGAAAGCGGCGGTTTCGTTCAACTGACGGGTGAAGTCGGGACCGGCAAGACCACACTCGTTCGCACGTTGTTGCTGAATCGCATGCCCGAAAACGCCGACGTTGCCGTCGTGCTGAACCCGCAGCTCTCGGTCCTGGAGTTTCTTGCAACCATATGTGAGGAACTGCACATCGATGTGCCGCACAACAAAGGCAGTATCAAGGCGCAGACCGATGCACTCAACCGACACCTCCTGAAAGCTCATGCTGAGGGCCGGCGCACCATCCTGGTCGTCGATGAAGCGCAGAACCTTTCGCCGGCGGTTCTTGAGCAGGTCCGTCTGCTGACAAACCTGGAAACGGCGAAACAAAAGCTGTTGCAGATCATCCTGATCGGTCAACCCGAGCTTCGCGAGTTGCTGGCGCGCAATGATCTTCGGCAGCTCGCGCAGCGCATTACCGGGCGCTACCATCTCGAACCGCTCAGCCGCGACGAGACGGCGCAGTACATCGAGCATCGTCTGAAAGTCGCCGGTGCGGTTGGCGAAGTATTTGATAACGGCGCGAAGAAGGAAACGTTTCGTCTTTCCCAGGGCGTGCCTCGACTCATCAATGTCATCTGTGACCGTGCACTGCTGGGCGCCTACAGTCGCGAATCGCGGCGCGTCGATCGCCGGCTCATTCGCCGTGCTGCCGCGGAGGTGCGGGGACAGGCCGAACGTTCGCCGTGGTTGCGCCCGGTTGCGTCTGCCGCCGGTCTCGTCGGCATTGCCATTATTGCGGCGACCATCTGGTCTGGCATGCGAGCCCAGGACCCCTTGCAACCGTCCATAGCGGCGGCGGCGGAGACACCCGCGACGGAGGCCGGCCGGCCGGCGGACACCCCGCCAGCTGTCGCGAACGAACCTCCGCCCGACTCGGAGATCGAGGCGAAGATTGCCGAACCCGAGCCCACGCTCAACGATCACCTGCAGCTGGCAAGAGACCTGACGAACACGCCGACCGCGCTCGGAACACTGTTTGAGGCCTGGGGTCTGACCTACGATCCCAGCCGCAGCGGCTGCTCGCAGGCCAGCGATTTTGGTCTCGCCTGTCTTTACCAGCGAGGCTCCTGGGCCGGATTGCGACAAATGGACAGGCCGGCCGTGCTGACGCTTGTCGATGATGCGGGCGGAAGCCATGAGATCGTGCTGTTGGCTGTTCACGGAAACGCCGTCGACTTGTCGATCGGTGGCGTGTCTGCGACACACCCGGTCGAAGCGATAATGAGCGCCTGGTTCGGACAGTACATGTTGTTGTGGCGCCCACCCGGCGGCAGCGCGGTTTCTCTTGCGCCCAATACGCGCGGTGCCAACGTGCTCTGGCTACGCGAGAGTCTTGCCGCGATCGACGAGCAGTTTGCTACGAGCAAGCCGGGCTCGGATATCTACGACGCCGAACTGGAGCAGATCGTGCGGGCGTTTCAACGCGCTCATCGGCTGGATGTCGACGGCCTCGCCGGGCAACAGACACAGATCGTTGTCAATTCCCTGCTCACGGTCGACGGCACGCCGCGGCTCAACTCAGCGCTACTGGCGCAGGAATAGACGATGTCTTTCATACTCGACGCCCTCAAGAAATCGGAAACCGACCGCCAGCAACGAAGCTCCGCAGAATTCTCGAAAGTGCCAGCCAGCAGTGGGCCTGGTCGCGCGCCCCGATGGCTACTGGTGCTGGGAATCCTGCTCGCCGTCAACCTGGTCGTGCTGTTGGGACTGTTCTTGAGGCCTGCCGGTGACGCCGAGGTTCTACCGTCCTCTGCATCCGGCGAGATCGGCACTGCACCGGCGACGGAGTTGCGTGTCGTCGAGCCGGAAGCAACCCAGGCCGCGGATGATCAGCCGAGCTTCGCCCGGCAGGTTGCCGAAGCGAAAAGCAACAGGCCGCCCGCCAGCGAAACAGGCGTAGCGCCGTCGACATCCGTGCCCCAGCCCGCCGCGCCGCGGCCTGAAGTCAACGAAGAGCCCGCCAGGCAGACCGCCGCATTGCCAACGATCTACGAGGTCGTCGCCAACGGCAGCATCGTGCTGCCCGAACTGCATCTCGATATTCACGTCTACAGTGAAGTGCCAGCGGAGCGCTTCGTCTTTATCAATATGTCGAAGCAGCGCGAAAAATCGCAGCTGAGCGAGGGCCCGCTTGTCGAAGAGATCACGCCCGACGGCGTGGTTCTGGCGTATCGCGGCAAGTCATTCCTGCTGCCCCGCGACTAGGGCGAAAATCTTGGCGGATTCCGTACTTAAACACCTCGATGGCGACACACTTGCCATTGCGCTGACGTCGGGCATTCACCAGGTGATGGGCGAGCAGGAGCTGCTCAATCACATTAATGTCTTTCCCGTGGCAGATAGCGACACCGGTACCAACCTTTGCCTGACCCTAAGCGCTGCGCTGGGCATCCTCGACGCCGAAGAAGGCAAGCATCTCGGCACGATGCTCGCAGCGATGGCCGATACGCTACTTGACGGTGCGCGCGGTAATTCCGGTGCGATCGTCGCGCAATTCTTCCAGGGTATGAGCGATTCGGCTGGCGAGATAACGCGTTTCACTCCCTACACTTTCAACAAGGCCGTCAACCTGGGCAGTGAGTATGCGCACGATGCGCTCTCCAAGCCGCGTGAAGGAACGATCATCACGGTCATCGCGACGTTTGCAAACAGCATCGCGCACCAGGTATCAGAGTCGAAGGAGGACGATTTCCGTGTTCTTCTGCCGGCGGCGTTGGTCGATCTCGAAGAAGCGCTTGCCAACACGCCAAACCAGCTCGACGTATTGAAGAAGGCCGGCGTCGTGGATGCCGGCGCGAAAGGCTTCGCGGAACTTGTTGGCGGCATGTGCCGATACCTCTGTGACGGCCATGCGGTACCTGTGCCCGACACGTCCATGTTTGACGATATGGAGCCGGCGATTGCATTTTCAGAAGCCGACAACGAGTCCCGATTCCGGTTCTGCACCGAGTGCCTGGTCAGCGCGGAAGACATCGACCGCCGAAAATTGCGGGAAGCACTCGCGAAACTCGGCGACTCGCTGGTTCTTGCCGGGACCAAACGCAAGGCGAAGATTCACATTCACGTGGATGACCCGGACGCTGTGTTTGACCTGGCTCGAGAGTTCGGCGACCTAAGCGCCGAGAAAGCCGATGACATGCATCGCCAGCAGCACAGCATGCAGGCGACCGCGCGCGGTTTCGCGGTAATTACCGATTCGGCGGCCGATATTCCGGATGACGCGATGGAACGCCTCGACATACACATGGTGCCTTGCAGAATCCAGTTTGGTAAACACGGCTACCTGGACAAGGTCAGCATTACGGTCGATGAGTTCTATGCGGAACTCGCGGCAAACAGCGAGCATCCCACAACGTCGCAGCCCGCTCCCGGCGATTTCCGCCGCCAGTTTCAGTTTCTTGCCAGTCACTTCGAAAACGTGCTGTCACTCAATCTGACGAGCCGTGTCAGCGGCACCTATGAGGGGGCCCGGCTCGCAACCGAGCGTACCGGCGCGCCTGGTCGCATCCACGTCATCGATACGCTGAACGCCTCAATGGGCCAGGGCCAGCTGGTCGTGCTGGCCGCGGAATGTGCGAGCCGGGGGATCGATATCGATACAACCATCGAACTGGTGAAGCGACAGATACCGAAGACACGCACGTTCGCTCTGCTTGACGACCTGCGCTATGCCGTGCGCGGCGGTCGCGTTCCGGCGTGGGTCAAGACCGTCGCTGACTTGCTACATATTAAGCCGGTCATTGCGACGAAGCCGGATGGAAAGTTTTCGCTGGCCGGTTTCCTGCTCGGCCGACGCAACCGGGCCAGTCGCTTCGCGAAATTCATCGCACGGCGGGTGCCGGAAGGCGAGACAATCGAGGTCGGTATCGGGCATGCAGTCTGTGAGGAAGAGGCCCGGCTGCTGCAACAGCAGATTCGAGCGCGAATTCCCGCGGTGGACAGAATTGTCGTCAACGGACTGGGGCCCGGGCTTGGCGCACACGGGGGGCCCGGCACGCTGCTCGTCTCGATCAGCCCTGTCGTCTCACTCGATGATCTCGCCGGCAGCGTGGATTAATTCTTCGCTTTCATTGCGCGCATTGTTCACGCGTCGGTCGACGGGCCAGGCCTTCAGCTTCGGCGTCCGCACGGCTGCTTGCTCCAGCGGTTCCGCGGAGCCGGCCAGCCACTCGTTAGCCGTGTCCGACTGCAATATGACCGGCATCCGGTGATGCAGCGGCTGCATGAACTCGTTTGCTTCTGTCGTGATCAAGGTCGTCGTCTGCAGCGACTCGCCCGTCGTCTTGTCGGTCCAGTTCTCCCAGAGCCCGGCCAGCGCGAAAGGCTCATCGCTGGATAGTGAAATAAAGTACGGCGTCTTGCTGTCGTTTTCACGTTGCCACTCGTAGAAGCCATCGGCGAGCACGACGCAGCGCCGATGCCGGAATGCGGCACGATAAGAGGGCTTCTCCGCCACGGTTTCGGCGCGAGCGTTGATCATGCGATTGCCGATCGAAGGGTCCTTGGCCCAGAACGGGACCAGTCCCCAGCGCAGCATGACGAGTTCACGTTCGTCGGCCTGCCCTTCGCCACGGTTGCGAATTGCAGCAATATCCTGCGTCGGAGCGATGTTATAGCGTGGCTTTATTTCCAGGGATGTCGAGACCCCGAACAACGCGGCGGCGGCTTCAGTCGGTGAATAGAAGGCGAATCGACCGCACATGCCTATTCGCGAATGCCGATGCCGCGCTGCATCAGCATCATGCAGGCAGTGAACAGCACGACGACAAACACGATAAGAATGGTATACGCGTGACCGATACTGATATCGGATGTTCCGAGAATGCCGTACCGAAACGCGTTGACCATGTACAGAATGGGATTCGCTTTCGACACGTTCTGCCAGAACTCTGGCAGCATCGAGATCGAGTAGAACACACCGCCAAGGTAGGTTAGCGGCGTCAGGACGAAGGTCGGCACGATGGAAATATCATCGAACTTCTTCGCGAACACGGCGTTGATGAAACCCGCCAGCGAAAACACGACGGACGACAGCAGCACAATCGATATCACGATTAGCGGATGCGCAACTTCCAGCTTCGTGAAGAACAGCGCTATGACCGTTACCAGCAGGCCCACCAGCAGGCCCCGCAGGACGCCACCAGCAACATGGCCAATAATGATCGTGGCATAGGACATTGGTGCCACCAGCATTTCCTCGAGGTGTCGGCCGAACTTGGCGCCAAAGAAAGAGGACACGACATTGCCGTAGGAATTGGTAATTACCGACATCATGATCAGGCCCGGGGCGATGTACTGCATGTAGTCGAAACCGTCCATGCTGCCGATGCGGCGCCCAATCAGGTTGCCAAAGATAATGAAGTACAAGGTCATCGTGATGGCCGGGGGCACGATCGTCTGTATCCAGATGCGCAGTACGCGCACGACTTCCTTGCGGATGATGGTCTTTGCGGCGACCAGGTTGAGCCTGATGTTCATTCGGCCACCGCCTGCCTTTTGCCCTCGACCAGGCGCATGAACAACTCTTCGAGGCGATTGGCCTTGTTGCGCAGGCTGGAGACGTGGATGTCTTGTGCGCTGAGCTGCGCGAACAGGTCGTTCAGATCGCGGCCTGGGCCCTTCTCGACTTCCAGCTCCCCATCTCCACGCAGGCGCGCCGTGAATCCGTCGAGTTCGGGTGCATCGGACAAGGCGTTGTTCAGGCTCAGGACGAAGACTTCACGCTGCAGTTTCCGCAGAACATCGCTCATCCTCGCATCCTCGATAATGACGCCCTCATCAATAATCGCGATGTTCCGGCACAGGGACTCGGCCTCCTCGAGATAGTGTGTCGTAAGGATAATGGTCGTGCCAGCCTCGTTGATTTTCTGCAGGTAGTCCCACATGGATCGGCGAATCTCGATATCAACGCCCGCCGTCGGCTCGTCGAGAATCAGCAGGCGGGGCTCATGAACCAGTGCCCGGGCGATCATCAGGCGCCGCTTCATGCCGCCGGACAAGCTGCGGGCCGGATCGTTGCGACGATCCCAGAGCCGCAGTTCGCGCAGGCACGTTTCGACCCGTTGTTTGGCCAGCTTGCCGCTCAGACCGTAATAACCGGCCTGGTTGGAGACGATGTTGCCAACCAGTTCCCAGAGGTTGACGTTGATCTCCTGCGGCACAACGCCGATGCAGGCTTTGGCAGCCTCGAGTTCGGTGTCGATATTGTGGCCAAAAACCTCGACCTCTCCACCGCTCTTGTTGACCAACGAGCTGACGATGCCGATTGCGGTTGTCTTGCCCGCTCCGTTGGGACCCAGCAGTGCGTAGAAGTCTCCGGATTCGACTGACAAATCAATGCCCTTCAGCGCGCGGTTGCCGTTGCTGTAGGTCTTGCTGAGATTTTTGAGTGATAGCGCCTTCATGAGGCCGCGTATTGTAACCGGGCGTTCGCTCCCATCACACCTTCGGTTCGCGAATACTCCCGGCATGCCGGCGTGGAGCTTGTTGGGCCGTGCCGCGGATCGCGCAGGCTGCTGCGGACAGCCCGTCTTGCTGCCCTGCGCGCCGGCGAGTCAGCATCACCTGCAGTGCAAAGTGGTGGGAGGCCCGGCGGGCAATTTTACTCGCCGATATGCCACTGCCGAGCAGTCGATGCCACACGACTTCGTCGTTCGCAAAACGCAGGTGCAGCAAATCGTGTCGCTGGGCGGCCCGCTGCAGGAGTCCGATCAGGGTCGGCCTCGATAGCTGCTCAGACCAGCTGACCGGGGCTCCGCACAACAACCGCACGGAATACGGATTGCGCCGCGCCAACTGCCAAAGGAAGCCGAGGCCCGCGGCCTGCAGCTCTCGAATCTGCCGGTCCGGCCGATCGCTGGAATCGATCAGGTCCGCCTGCGGATTGTCGTCGAGCAGCCGATGCCAGTAGTCCTGTTCGTCTTCGCGAAAGGAAAACAGCAGGAACGGTACCGTAGCGAGGCGGGCGCGCTCACGCCGGTTCATCCTGCGCGCCGCAACGACGCTGAAACGCTCCGCCCGGGACTCCGAAACGGCCGCCAGGAACGTGTTATTGAGCGCATTGATATTCGACAGATCGTCCGTCGTCAGTCCCTGGTAGTCCATATCATCCCCCTGAGGCGCATTTCTCGCCCCTTGCTTTAGTTTCTATAATACGAATTATTTGACCATGTATGGATAATATAGGCTATCTTGATACTATATTTGGTCCTTTTCTAGCAATAAGAGCAAACAATGCGACTAACAGACGACCGCTACTCAGGGGAACGCAACCAGTTCGAGCTGGCCTTGCGGATGATCGGCCACGAGGCCCGCACCCGCACCATTCGCGAATGCACGGGACTTTCAGATGACCGTATACGCAAGCTGTACGCGACCTATTTTCGCGACAGCGGCAAGTCGGGCATCAAACGACGGCGCGGCAAGTCGCCCCGGCAGATCACTCGCTACGTCAAGAGCCCCGAACATCAGCTGCAGGCGACAACCCTCGTGATGCTGTTCTACGCCGGCCTGCTCGTGCGAATCGACCACGCAGACAAGGTTCATGCCTGTTGGCCGCGTCCAGACGTCGAGTTTGGGCAACGCTTGTGCCGGGCTTACGAAACCTATCGGCTGTTACATGAGGACGCGAAACTCAGCTTCGAGTGGACGTGGAATCTGCTGCTCTGCGTGTCCTATAACGACGAGCTGTATCTCGCTCGTTGCCGCGGCTGCGACGCACGCTACGTGCAGGACGCCTATGCCCTCGACCGCAAGATCTGCCCAACCTGTTCTCTCGAGACCAATGCCGGAAACGGTCGTGAACCGTCCGGACTGACCGGCATCTGAAGTCACGACCGCGGCCACTTTTCCGGTACACTGTGCGCCATGCGGCTTCGCCGTAATAAAACAAAAATGACTTCAAGGGAGTATTAAAAATGTTAAACGAATTCAAAGCGTTTGCGATGCGTGGCAACGTTGTCGACATGGCTGTCGGTATTATCATCGGCGGCGCATTTGGCAAGATCGTTTCGTCCTTTGTCGCGGACGTAATCATGCCGCCGATCGGTATGATGATGGGCGGGGTCGACTTCAGTGAGCTCGCGTTCGCGCTGGGCGAAGGCGCGGATGCAGCGTCCATCAACTACGGCGCCTTCATAAATACCGTTCTCGACTTCGTTATCATCGCTTTCGCTATCTTCATGGTCATTAAGGGACTGAACGCCATGAAGAAGAAGGAAGAGGAAAAGCCTGCAGAGCCAGCGAAGCCTTCTGCGGAAGAAGTGCTCCTGACCGAAATTCGCGATCTGCTCGCGAAGCAGTAAGACACGCAACAGCGGAACGCGCGTCGCCGTTGTAATGCAGCGGCGGCGCTTTGTTGCGCTCACGTTCAGAGCGGGCGAGAACAGTGGAGAACCACAACGTATTTGCGGGCGCTTTTGTCGATCGCAGCGGCGATCGGCGCAAGGATCCCGAATGGCTTGCCAGGGCGGTCACTAGCGAGGAAGCGCGTTTTGTCCCCGTCTGGGGAGATCGCTGCCTGGTGGATGGTGACCCGCTGCACGCAGTACGACTGACCCGCTCCCAGATCGAAGGCCATATCGATGAGCACAATGTTGTGTTCCTCGGCCTGTTCAGAAATCAGCCGGTGTTTGCACTGGCGATGCCACTCGAGGCGCCACAGCCATTTCAGGAATTCGGCAGTTTCGAGAGCCTGCGATTCCTTGGCACCCGCCTGCCCCTGGACGAAGCGAATCTCATAGCGCACGCGCGGGCACTGGTTATGTGGCACGCCTCGCAGTCGTTTTGCGGTGTCTGTGGTGCGGCGGCGCTGCCCGAGGCGGCCGGCAATACACGACGATGCGTCAACCCTGACTGCGGTACCGAGATATTTCCGCGAACGGACCCGGCCGTAATTGTGCTGGTGCATGATGGCGAACGATGTCTGCTTGGTCGCCAGTCAAGCTGGCCGGAAAATCGCTACTCAACCGTTGCCGGTTTTGTCGAGCCCGGGGAAAGCCTCGAGGATGCCGTGCGACGCGAAGTCTACGAAGAGACCAACGTGCGTGTCGGCTCCGTGCATTACCACAGCTCTCAGCCATGGCCGTTTCCCTCTGCGCTGATGCTCGGCTTCATCGCCGAAGCAACTTCCAGCGACATCATCCTGAATGACGGTGAGCTTGAGGATGCTCAGTGGTTTACACGCGAACAGCTGCGCTCGAACTTCCCCAAACTGCCGTTTCGAATCTCTATCGCACGCCGCCTCGTCGATCACTGGATCCTGCTCGGCGAAGACGACTGACGGTGTGCCTCATCGTCCTGGCGATCGGACAGCACCCGCGTTATCCATTAATACTTGCCGCTAACCGTGACGAGTTCCACGCCCGGCCAACCGCAAAGGCGGACTGGTGGGCGGACAGGAAGAACGTCGTCGGCGGCCGCGACCTGCAGGCGGGTGGCACATGGCTGGCGCTGCACCGCAGCGGTCGATTCGCGACGGTGACCAATTACCGCGATGTCGAGCCGACGTCAGCGAAGTTTCGTTCGCGCGGCCATCTCGTAACGGAGTTTCTGGAAGGCGAGGAGTCATCGCTCGACTATGTGAACAAGATTGACGGCGAACGTTACGCCGGTTTCAATCTCATCGTTGGCAATGCTGATCGAGTCGCCTATGTCTCTAATCGCGGCGCCGGCCCGCGCGGGCTGGCCGCCGGAGTCTACGGCCTCAGCAATGCATTGCTGGACGGGCCTTGGGACAAAGTTGAACGCAGCAAGTCGGGCCTGCGTACCCTGTTGGCCAGTAACAATATCAACGAAACTACGATGCTGCGCTTACTTGAAGACCGTGCGCCCGGACCCATCGAAGAAGCAGCATCCGGTCCTCTCGATTTTCCGGCCATGCGCGCCATCACAGCGCCTTTCATTGTTACGCCGCGCTACGGGACACGCTGTTCTACCGTCGTGCTCGTCGACAACGCCGGTTCCTGGCACATGACGGAGCGACGCTTCGATGCCGCCGGCATTGCTATTGGCGACTCCCGTTACACGTTTGTCGGTACGCCGCTGTCAGGACAGGACGGACAGTAACCACTCGCGAATGTCCCGAATCTCGTCAGGGCAGACCGCGTGTGCCATTGGATAGTCGTGCCACTCGACGACGAAGCCCGCCTCGACCAGCCGATCGGCGGAAGCCTGGCCCCATTGCATCGGCAGCATCGGATCGAAGCTGCCGTGCGCCATGAAGACCGGCAGGTCGCGATGACCGCGGCTCGCGCTGACTTCGCCCGGCAGCGGAATATAAGTCGACAGCGCCATGAGTCCTGCCAGCCGTCGCGTGGCATGCAACGCGGCATTGATGGCAATAGCTCCACCCTGCGAGAAACCCGCAATCACGATGTTCTCCGCAGCGACGCCACGCTCGACTTCCTTATCGACCAGCGCCTCCAGTATCGCGGTACTCTCCTGCACACCGCCGGCATCCGCACGGCCCTCCGTGTCCAGGCTCAGAATGTCGTACCAGGCTCGCATTGCCATGCCGCCGTTGATGGTCACCGGTCTGATCGGCGCATGCGGAAAGATGAAACGCAGCGGCAATGTCGAAGGCAGACCGAGCTCCGGCACGATCGGTTCGAAATCGTGACCGTCGGCACCCAGTCCGTGCAGCCAGATTACGCTGCCAACCGGATCGTCTCCCGTATTGACCTCGACGGTCTCGGCTAGCTGCATGGCGAATCTCCCGGATCAATGAAGCGGCGCAGTGTAGCGCAAAAATAAATACGAAAAAGATGATCCCGTGGCTTGACGAATTATGCGCATGAGGTTATAAGTATGCGCATAATTATGCGAAATTTCGGATAGTCAGGCATGCCCAATTCGATCGAAGACCAGACGCTGCGCCGCGATGCGATCGCCACGCTGCTGCATAAGGGCCCGGCGCGCACGCAACAGTTCGTGGTCGACGCCCTCGTCAGACAGGGCCTGCTCGCAACCCAGTCGAGCGTGAGCCGGGACCTTCGCGAGCTCGGTGCGATCAAGACGGCGCGCGGCTACGAGCTGCCCGAAGCTGACGCGCAGCATGACAAGTCAATGGCCGACATTGCAACGCTGTTGCGCAAAATCAGTCCGGCCGGCCCCAATCTGCTGGTCATCCGAACGGCGATCGGTGCTGCGCAGAGGGTCGCGCTTGCGCTGGATCGCAGCGACTGGCCGGAGATGGTCGGCAATATCGGTGGTGACGACACCGTGTTCGTGGCGACCGAATCGGCACTCGCACAAAAGAAACTTATTGCGCGGATAGAACGATCCGCGCGCAGCTAACCCTACTCTGAAGAACTACCGACATACGGAACAGGACACCAATGAAGAAGGACGAATCACCGATCATTCTGGCGTTTTCCGGCGGGCTTGATACGTCGTTTTGCGTGCCATGGCTGAAGGAGAACTACGGCCGCGACGTCATTACCGCGTGCGTCGACACGGGCGGCATCGATACACAAGCAGCTCGTGCTCTCGAGGAGCGCGCGCTTGCCCTCGGCGCCATCGAGCACGTTCTCATCGAGGCCAAACAAGAGTTCTTCGACACCGTTATCCGTTACCTGATTGCCGGCAACGTACTGCGCGGCCAGGCGTATCCGCTGTGCGTCGGCGCTGAGCGTGGACTGCAGGCGGAAAGACTCGCAAAGATAGCCACCGAACGAGGCGCAACAACCGTCGCTCATGGCTGCACGGCCGCAGGCAATGACCAGGTGCGATTCGAGGTGGCGTTGCGAACGCTCAATCCCAATCTCGTGTCACTGGCACCCGTGCGTGACAATAACTGGGTAAGAGAAGAGCAGCTGCAGTATCTGCAGAACAACAAACTGCCGCTGCCATCCCAGGGTTCCGCCTATTCGATCAATCGTGGTCTCTGGGGCATTACGATCGGTGGCCAGGAAACCCTGACATCAGCAAATACGATTCCGGAGGCGGCATGGGTTCTGTCTGCCAATGCCTTCAGCGATCCCGAAGCCATGACCCAGCACACGCTGGCGTTCGAAGGCGGCGTGCCGGTCGCCCTCGACAACGAAGCCATGCCCGCCGTCGAGTTGATAGAAAAACTCGAAGTACTCGCAGGCCGTTACGGAATCGGCAGGGGCATTCACCTGGGTGACACGGTACTTGGCACCAAAGGGCGAGTTGCTTTTGAGGCGCCCGCAGCCATTACCCTGATAACCACACACCGGGAACTTGAGAAGCTGGTGCTCAGCGCACAACAGGCACGCATAAAGGACAGCGTCGCCGCCATCTATGGCGATCTGGTTCATGAAGGCAAGCAGCTGGATCTCGCCTGCGATGACATCGAGGCGCTGCTGGCGTCGTCGCAGAAACGCGTTTCAGGCTCCGTAAAATTCTCGCTACGACCGGGTCAGCTTTTTGTCGAAGGGGTCGACTCTCCGTATTCCCTGCTTGCGGCCACGAAAGGTGTCTACGGCGAGTCCGCCGGTGAATGGACCGCCAGCGACGCCGTTGGCTACGCACGCATTCTATCGCTGACCGGCTCACTGCAGACGCGCGCCGGACAGGCCGCCACCGGTGAGTCGTCATGAAAAGCGCCGTCGTCGACAAGATAGCCTCGGTCGCACAGCACAACGCGCTCGGCGCCAAGCTGCGACTCTCAGCGGAGATTCCCTGTGAAGAGGGGGTGTTGGTCGCAGCGCGAGTTCTCAACAACAAGTCGCGCTACAACCAGCTTGAGCTGACCTCGGGGCGGATGGCGACGTTGAACCAGGGCGACGTCATCGTGGGCGCACTCGGCCATCGCAAGGCTTTGCGCGGCTACTCCGGTCACCTGCCCGCGGCGCTGAAGCCCGGCGACATTATTCAGATCCTCAATATCGGTGGCGTTCTCGGTATCTGCGATTCTGCAAACCCGGACGTTGGCCCGCCCTTCGACTGCGAAGTACTCGGCACCGTGCTGAGCTTCCCCTATCTCGGTGAGCGTATCGGTGTGCCGGCGCGCGCAGGTTCTGCCTCGCTCACAGACGAAGAAGCGCTGGATACCCGTAATGTGCCGGTAATTGCGATGGCCGGTACCTGCATGGATTCCGGCAAGACGGCGGCCGCCTGTGCGATCGTCGGCCGGCTTCGCCACCTTGGGTTCCGCGTGTCCGCCTGCAAGGCAACAGGCGTCTCTTTGCGCCGCGACGTTCTGGCAATGGAAGATGCTGGCGCCTCCGAGACAATGATTTTTTCCGACTTCGGTATCGTAACGACCACCGCCGAAAACGGCCCTGCGCTGACACGCGCCCTGTTAACGGGACTGGCTGCGAATAGCCCGGACGCAATTGTGCTCGAGTTGGGTGACGGTTTGCTCGGCGCCTACGGCGTGGAGGCCATTCTGTCCGACACGGCCATCCGCAGCGCACTGACTGCCGTCGTTCTGTGCGCCAACGATCCGGTCTCGGCGTGGGGCGGTGCCAGGATCCTGCGGGAACAATTCGCCATTGAGCCGGCCATCGTTACCGGACCGGCGACGGACAACGACGTCGGTATCCAGCAGATCGACGAACGACTCTCTCTCCCGGCGATAAACGCCCTCTCCAATGGCGTTGCTCTGGGCGACCACATCGCAGCGCTGTTAGCGAAGGAGACAAAATGAGCCCTGCTATTCCCGCCGTCGTGCTCGGCGCCAGCGGCTACGTCGGCGGTGAGCTGCTGCGCCTTATTGCGGCACATCCCACATTCGAACTGGCTGCCGCCGTATCGGACAGCCGCGCCGGCTCACTGATCGGCGAGACGTTCGGGCATCTTTCGCAGGCGTATTCCGGCGTGGCGTTTGTCGGACACAGCGACTGGATCGACAACGTCGAATCCGGTAGCTCGCTGGCGCTGTTCTCAGCAGCACCGCACGGCGCTTCTGCTGCGGTCATCGCCAATGCGCTCGTTGCTACAGGCAACAAGAACATCGACACGCATGTCGTCGATTCATCGGCGGATTTTCGCTACGCCCGCAAGGACGACTACGAGGCCGTTTACAGTAGTCCGCACGGCGCGCCGCAGCTTCTGGATAAGTTTGTTTGCGCCGTGCCAGAGCACGCGAAGCGCATTGAGACTGCTCATGTCGGACATCCCGGGTGTTTCGCCACGGCGACATTGCTGGCCACGGTACCACTGATTCACTCGGGGCTTACGGAAGCGGAAGTGTTCGTCAGCGGCGTAACCGGCAGCACCGGATCGGGGCGCAGCCCGCAGCCGGGCACGCATCATCCCGAACGCAACAGCAACCTGTACGCCTACAAACCGCTCGCACACCGCCACGCGCCGGAAATGGCCGGGCTGACAAGCGCCGCTACCGGGCGCGAAACGGACGTGCACTTTGTGCCGCACTCAGGGCCATTTGCCCGCGGCATTCATATAACGCTGCAGGCAAAGGCCAGGAAAACTGTCAGCGAAGCGGCTTTGCGAGAAGTCTTTACCAGCGCCTATGACGATTCGCCGTTTGTGGAAATCGTTAGCGCCACACCGAAGCTGAAGAACGTAGTGACCAGCAATATGTGTCACATAAGTGTCGCGAGCGACGGTGGTTCTGTGGTCGTCATGAGCGCGATTGACAACCTCGTCAAGGGCGCTGCCGGCGGTGCGATGCAGTGGATGAATCGCCTCTGGGATCTGCCCGAAACGACCGGGCTCGGCGCGCCGGCACCAGGCTGGACGTGATGACGACGCCGCACACGCAAGAAGCAATGTCCGACCCTCGCGTGCGCGAGGCGCAGTTCACGATTCCGGTTTACGGGCAGCTGCCGTTCGTCCCGGAACGCGCCAGCGGCTGCGACATCTTCACGAAAGACGGCCGGCGAATTCTCGACCTTTACGGCGGACACGCGGTTGCGGCGCTGGGGTACGGCCATCCGGGCCTCTCGCGCGCGATAGAGGCGCAGAGCAGCAAGCTGCTTTTCCAGAGCAATATGGTCGCTCTCGAAGTGCGCGCAACGGCCGCCGAAAACCTGGTCCGTGTAGCGCCAAAGGGCATCGAGCGCGTGTTCTTTGTGAATTCAGGTGCCGAGGCGAATGAGAATGCGCTGCGCATGGCGTGCGTTGTGACCGGCCGCAGGAAAATCCTGGCAATCACGCAGGGTTTTCACGGACGCACCGCGGCAGCGGCGGCTGTTACCTGGAACTCAGAAAAATGGTACGGCTTCCCCGCGAAACCCTTCGAGGTCGACTTCATACCGCGCGATGACTGCGAAGCGGCTCTGGACATGATCGATAGTGACGTTGCCGCTGTAATCTTCGAGCCGGTCCAGGGCGTCGCGGGCGCTTACGACCTGACGGAGGATTTTCTGAAGACGCTGCGCCTGCAGACCCGGGCGCTTGGTGCCCTGTTGATTGCCGACGAAGTTCAGTCGGGCATGGGTCGCTGTGGACAGTTCTTTGGCGTGCAGGTGCACGGCATCGAACCCGACATCCTTACCAGCGCGAAGTCGCTGGGCGCCGGCATCCCATGCGGAGCCGTGCTGTGTACACAGGAAATCGCCGCACGTTTCGGACCCGGATCGCTTGGCACCACATTTGGTGGCGGACCGCTGGCGGCGGCGGCCATCGCGGCGACTATTCATGCCATCGAGACTGAGGACCTGCTCCGGAATGTACGGAATCGTGAAGCAGAGATTCGCGAGCAATGTATCGTGGGTCCAGTGCAGAACATCCAGGGCATGGGACTGTTGCTGGGCCTGGTCTGTGATCGCCCGGCAAAGGAAGT